>Ga0172369_10005140_pt1 | contig 16248 bp, 12 predicted proteins | sample LakKiv25m_FD_114539 | JGI IMG/M metagenome (GOLD analysis project Ga0172369, IMG submission 114539) | Freshwater microbial communities from Kabuno Bay, South-Kivu, Congo - kab_022012_11.25m | ecosystem: Environmental > Aquatic > Freshwater > Lake | place: Democratic Republic of the Congo...
AATCATTGCTTAGGGACTGTCCCGCGCCCGCATGACCCATGCTCGTCTTTCAAATTTAACGCCCGTTACAATCACCACGGGACTGTCCCCCTTGTAAAAACGGCTTATTGACGTGGAGGGGGACTGTCCCGTGGTCATATTTACGAATATTGAAATAGTGGGCGGCAACTGGTCATACGGGAACGGGACAGTCCCGGACGTGGGGTTTGCTTCGGCGTTTAAACTATAGCGCCTTGCGGGAATGCCTTGCACGATGAAGGCAAAGCGTGTACCATGCGCGGGAGGATGGCAGCAACGTGGCAAAATCACTGATTATCGTCGAGTCGCCGGCAAAGACGCGGACCATCAAGCATTACCTGGGCGATGACTTTGAAGTCCTGGCCTCGATGGGGCACGTCCGCGATCTGCCGGAGCACGATCTGGGCGTGGATCCGAAGCAGCATTTCGCGCCGAAATACGTGAATATAAAGAATAAAGCCGAGACCATCGGCAAGTTGCGCAAGGCGGTCGAGCGCGCCGAACGCGTCTATCTGGCGACCGACCCGGACCGCGAGGGCGAGGCCATTGCCTGGCACCTGCACGAGGTGCTGGGGCTGGACGGCGCCGAGCGAATCGAATTCAACGAGATCACACAGAGCGCCATCACGAACGCCTTGCGGCATCCGCGCGGCATCGACATGCCGCGCGTGGACGCGCAACAGGCGCGACGCGTGCTGGACCGGCTGGTTGGCTATCAGCTCAGCCCGCTATTATGGCGGAAAGTGCGCAGCGGGCTCTCCGCGGGCCGCGTGCAGTCGGTGGCGGTGAAGATCATCTGCGACCGCGAAAAGGAAATTCAGGCCTTCACGGCGGAGGAATACTGGACCATCGTCGCCGACCTGCTGGTGGCGGGAGACGAAGAGCGCAAGTTCTCCGCCAAACTCATCGAGCGCCACGGCAAGAAGCTGAAACTTTCTAATGAAGAGCAGGCGCGCGCCGCCGAGCGCGAGCTGCAAAGCGCGGCTTACCGCGTCGCCGGCGTGAAACGCTCGCAGCAGCAGCGCAGCCCGCAACCGCCCTTCATCACCAGCACGCTGCAGCAGGAGGCCAACCGCTCGTTCGGCTTCGGAGCGAAGCGCACCATGGCCATCGCGCAGCAGCTTTACGAGGGAGTGGAGACGAAGGCGGAGGGTCACGTGGGCCTGATCACCTACATGCGCACCGACTCCACCCGCGTCTCCAATGACGCGCAGGCGCAGGCGGCCGAATTCATCGAGCAGCGTTACGGCAAGGAATACCTGCCCGAGAAGGAACGGAAGACGAAGGCGGTGAAGGGCGCGCAGGAAGCGCACGAAGCCATCCGCCCCACCGACGTGACGCGGCTGCCCGAGCAGGTGGCCGGCGACCTGACTCCCGACCAGCTCAAGCTGTACCGGCTGATCTGGAAGCGTTTCATGGCCAGCCAAATGGCGAACGCGGTGCTGGACGTGGTGGTGGCGGATGTCGCCGCGGGCGATTACCTGCTGCGCGCCAATGGCCAGCGGGTGAAGTTCCCCGGCTTCCGCGTGCTGTCGCCGGAAAGCGAGGAGGCGGAGTTCCTTCCCGCGATGAATGAAGGGGATCCGCTGGCGCTGTTGCAGTTGAACACGGCGCAGAACTTCACCCAGCCGCCCGCGCGCTATACCGAGGCCACGCTGGTGAAGGCGCTGGAGGCGCACGGCATAGGCCGTCCCTCCACCTACGCGCCGATCATCACCACCATCGTGGACCGGCGCTACGTCTTTCTCGAGAGCAAAAAATTCCACCCCACCGGCCTGGGCATGGTGGTGACCGAGCAGTTGGAGAAGCACTTCCCCAACATCATCGACCCGGACTTCACCGCGCATGTGGAGGGCGAGCTGGATGCCATCGAGTCAGGCTCGGAGAACTGGGTGCGGGTGCTGGAAAAGTTCTACGGCCCCTTCGAGCAGGCGCTGGAAGAAGCGGTGGAGAAGATGGAGCGCATAAAGGTGCCGGACGTGCCGCTCGAGCAGGTTTGCCCGGAATGCGGCAAGGGTCTGGTGTTGCGCGAGGGACGCTACGGACGCTTCGTCGCCTGCTCCGGCTTCCCCGAGTGTAAATTCACCGGACAGGAAGAGCAGGTGCTGAAGGGCGAGAACGGCGGAACGGGAGAAGCCGCGGGCGAAGGCGCGGTGGCCGGCGAGGAACAGCCGCAAGAGGTCTGCGAGCAATGCGGCGCGCCGATGGTGGTCCGCCGCAGCCGCCGTGGGCCTTTCCTGGGCTGCAGCCGCTACCCGGAGTGCAAAACCATCAAACCGATGCCCGGCGAAGAACCCCAGCCGAAGAAAGAGCCGGCGCCGTGGACGAACATCAAGTGCGAGAAATGCGGCCGCCCGATGGCGCTGCGCTCCAGCAAGCGCGGCCAGTTCCTCGGCTGCAGCGGATTCCCCCGCTGCCGCAGCCTGCAGAAGCTGCCGCCGGAAGGCGAATACCAGATCGTCCCGCGCGAGGAAAAGCCCAGGGAAGAGAAGCCCAAAGCCTCCGGCAACGGCAACGCAAGGACGACAAGGGCAAAAACGAAGAAATAGTGAATGGAAAATGGAGAATGGAGAATGGTGAATGGTGAATGATAAATTCTCAATTCACCATTCACCATTCTCCATTCTCCATTCACCATTCTCCATTCACCATTCACCATTCTCCATTCTCCATTCACCATTCTCCATTCTCCATTCTCCATTCTCCATTCACCATTTCTCCCAACATTGGTGCAATAATTCACCGCTCCCTCCCGCAAACCGTGATAGCCTGAGGACAAAAGCACACGGCTTATTGGTAAAGGAGGGAGATACATGAAACTCGTGCTCACCGCGATGCTGGCGGCGCTCCTGCTGGGCGCAACCGGCACGGCCTTCGGGTATCCGGCGCTGATCGGCCCGACGGGGCTGGCGGCGACACCCACGGCAAACTCGGCCTCCTCCGGCTCGCTGCTGGTGGCCGGAACCTTTTACAATACCGAAGACAGCGACCTGGCAATGGATAACTCTCTCGCCGCGCGGGCGGTCTTCGGCCTGCTTCTTTCGCTCGAAGTGGGCGCTGCATTCTGGCGCGCCGGTATCGACGGCGCCGATGTCGATACCGCCAGCGCCAATGCCAAAATTGCGCTGCCCATCAGCCTCATCGGCGGCAAAACAGCGCTGGGCGCCGTGCTGGCAAGCACCAACCCACCCATCGGGCCGGACGTGACTACCACTTACATCTATGTGGCCAATACCCGCAGTCTGCTCGGTATCCCGGGTGGCGCGCAAGTATTCAGCCTGACCCTGGGAGCGAATTGGACGCAATTCGAAGACGGCGCCAGCGTGGATGACATCCGCGGGTTCGCGGGCTTTGAGTTTGCGATATTGGACAGGCTGAGTCTGGCGGCGGAGTATCAGTCGGAGAGTGGCGACCTGGGCGACGCCGATCCGCTGACCTCGGTGGTCGGGCGCATGGTCCTCAACGATAACTTTTACCTCGAAGCGGGAGTGACCAACGCCGATCCCTTGAGTGGCTGCTTCACCGCGACGAGCGAGCACAACCTGTTCGCCAGCCTGATCTATGGCTGGGGTAAGAAATAAGGAGTTTTAAATGATAAGTTAATTCAGACCAGCGGTGGAATGGCGATTCTCAGTCTGGAAGGAGGCGGGAGCCCCGCAGATTATAGGCAAGCCGTGTAACAGAGAATGTACTTTGCCCAGCTTGCCTATAGACAGGCGGGGATCCCGCTCCCTTCCAGACTAAGAATCACCCTTCCACTGCTTTGCCGATAACCGGCGGCATTTCCGCCCTCTCCCTGCTCATGCTATAATATCGGCGTCATGCAAACCGCCGACCGGCTTCACCCGGCTTTCCATTCCCTGCTGCGACGGGTGCTGCCCGGTCTCGAGCGCTGCTGGTTCTACCTGGCGCTGGCGGCTGCTTTCGGCGCGGGGTGGTTTGCTCCGGCGCTGGGGAAAGGAATGGACGCCATCGGCATGACGCCCTATCTGGTGGCGCTGGCGTTCTTCCTCAACGGCCTTACCCTCCCCACCGACAGTCTGGTCGGCGGCCTGCGGCAATGGCCGCTGCTGGCGGTGGGGATGTTGAACACCTTCGTGCTGCCGCTGGCGGTGGTGGCGCTGGCGTTCCAGCTCCTCCCCGGCGAAGATACGCCGCTGGGCATCGGCTTTCTCATGCTGGCGGTGGTGCCGACCACGCTGGTCTCCGCGGTGGTGCTCACGCGGCTGGCGGGCGGCAACGGCGCGGTGGCGTTATACCTGACGGTGCTGGCCAACCTGTTAGCGATCGTGCTGGTGCCGCTGCTGATGCGGGCGGCGCTGCCGGGCGGCGAGGGAGCGCAAATCCCGCTCCTGATCACCGTATTCAAACTGATTTATACCGTGCTGCTGCCTACGGTCGGCGGGCAATTGCTGCGGATAGTAACTTTTCGCTGGGTGGATAGCCGGCGCCGACGGCTGAACTTCATCTCGCAGATCACCATCCTGCTGTTCGTCGTGAACGGGATGGCCGCGCTGCCGCACCACACGCTCTCCCCCGTGCTGTGGGGCGGCGTGATGGTCGGAGCGGTGCTGCTGCACATGCTGCTGATGCTGACCGCCGAGGGAAGCGCCCGCCTGCTGCGCGCCGACGCGCCCACGCGCCGCGCCTTCACCTTGAGTACCTCGGAGAAGTCGCTCGCCGTCGCCGTCGTGCTGCGGACCCAGCTCTTCCCCGGGTTGGGCGGGCTGGTATTGCTCCCCGCCATCATGTATTATGTGGCGCAGTTGATCATCGATAACATCCTGGCGCATCGGTGGGGAAAATTACAGCGGGACTCGCTTTGAAAAAAAGATTTAAAAGATGATAAAAGATTAATAAGATATTATTTATATATTTTTCAATAAAAATATATTATATCATTATAATCATTTTTTATCTTTTAAATCTTTTTTCAAAGCAAGTCCCGCCATATCGAAGGAGCTCTTATGCCTGAAACAGTTCGTTCGCGTTTTCATCGCGTCATGACGGGCCAGTTGCCCGCGGATCGGCTGCCGATCATCGAATGGGCGCCATGGTGGAATCTGACGGTCGAGCGCTGGCAGGATGAGGGACTGCCGGCCGGTCTAGACACGGCCGATGTCAAGCGCTACTTCGGGCTGGATATGGACGTGCAGTTCTGGTTCCGCTCCATCGGCGAAGGCGCGGTGCAGAAGGATACCCGGCACGGCGGATGCTGGATCGAGAACATGGCCGACTACGAGGCTATGATGCCGCATCTCTACCCGGATCCGGCGCCGGCCGACTCCACGCGCTGGCGCGAGTTAGCCGCACGGCAGGCAGCCGGCGAGATTGTAGTGTGGATCACGCTGGACGGCTTCTTTTGGTGGCCGCGGGTGATGCTGGGCATCGAGCCGCACCTGTTCGCCTTCTATGACCAGCCGGAGCTGATGCACCGGCTGAATGCCGACCAGTTGGCGCACCAGTTGCGGTTAATCGACACCTTCTGCCAATACTGCACCCCCGACTTCATGACCTTCGCGGAGGACATGTCGTACAATCACGGGCCGATGATCTCGAAGGAGTTGTTCGACGAGTTCATGGCGCCGTATTACCGCCGGGTGATTCCCGAATTGCGCGGGCGAGGCATTCACACCTTCATCGACAGCGACGGCGGTATCGAGCCGCTCATCCCCTGGTTCGAAGGGGTAGGGCTGGAAGGCATCTTGCCGCTGGAACGCATGGCCGGCGTGGACGTGAACCGTATCCGCGCGAACCACCCGCGATGGAAAATGATCGGCGGCTACGATAAGACGGTGATGCACCTGGGCGAGGCGGCCATCCGCGCGGAATTCGAGCGCCTGCTGCCCGCCATGCGCAGCGGCTACTTCATCCCCTCGGTAGATCACCAGACCCCGCCGGGAGTGTCGATGGAGGATTATTACCTGTACCTGCGATTGCTGCGGGAGTATGCGGAAAAGGCGTGCAAATGAAGAACTCAACCGATAAGCTGTCCACACGGTGGTTTCGATACGGTATCAGAACGGTGGAAAAAATCGATCAGCTTCTCTACCTGCTCAACCACCGCGCGGAAAGCCTGATTGTTGGGTTGTGGGCAAAGCCCACGTTAGAGTTCGGAATATGAGTATGATAGATACGATATGAGTCAAGCGCATATATATCTTACGCGCGGGGGCGGTGGGTGCGCGCTGGCGGGGCGGATTGGGGCGATCGCCATTGTGGTGGACGCGCTGCGCGCCAGCACCACGCTGGCCGCGCTGCTCGACCACGGCGTGGAGAGCGTGCGGGTCATTGCGCGGGTGGAGGACGCGCGCCGGCTTGCCGAGCAGGCCACGGATGATCTGCTGGTGGGCGAGCGAGGCGGCGAACGGCTGCCCGGCTTTCACCTCGGCAACAGCCCGCTGGAGGTGCTCGCCTCGCCACGGATGGAAGGCCGCAACGCCATCTTCACCTCCAGCAACGGCGCGCAGCGCCTGACCGCCTGCCACGGCGCTGAGCGCATCCTGGTCGGAACCGTGGCCAACGCGAATGCCGTCGCCGAATGGGCGCGCGGGCAGGCGGAGGCAACGGGCCAACCGGTGAACCTGATCTCCGCCGGGCAATATCCCGACGAAGACTTCATCTCTCCGGAGGACGAGGCGACCTGCACCTACCTGGCAGGGCGCATCGGCCTGCCCCCGCACCCGGACGCGCGGGAAGCTTACCTCAGCTGGGAGCGCGATCTCATTTCACGCGGGCTGGAAGATATATTCCGCTCATCACGACACGCACGGCGATTGATGGAAATAGGTTATGGTGAAGATGTCATATTCTGCACGCGCCCCGACACGCTGACTTCTCTTCCCGCCGTCTGCAATCTGGTGCTGCTCGACGGACGGCAGGTGGGGGTGGAAGTGCGGGGGATGATGGCGCTATAATAGCTAATGCGGCAGATAGTTTTGAGTTTTGAATTTTGAGTTTTGAGTTGCTGTTAATCGGCAGTCTACCTGCACTGACCTGTGATAATAAGCCGGACCGGCTTTGAGAAAATTTTGGTCGATGCTCATATCAATAAATCGGACCGATCGGACCGATCCGACGGATCATCGCAGCGTGGTTTCTCACAAGGCACGTCTCCGATCAGGGCTTCATGAAAGAATGGAATGGAGTAAATATTTCAACAACCGTTCCGCTTGGATCTGACCGATCGGTCGGATCGGTCAGATCGGTCCGATTTCTTGATATTAGCATCGACCAAAATGAATCATTGCAGCCACCGAACTGAAGTTCTATCACGAATTATTGAGTTTACCATGACTGGTAGATATTCCAGACACCGTCTGGAATATCTGTTGCAAAGGTAATATTCCCGACAGTGTCGGGAATATCTTCGTCTACTCTCTCTATCGAGATTGATAAAATAATCAATACCACCATTCCAGGGAGGTAATCGAGCTATGCGTTACTCACGCCTGTTCCTGCCCACGCTGCGCGAGGTGGCGGCGGAAGTCGAGATGGCCAGCCACCGGCTGTTGCTGCGCGCCGGGTTCATCCGGCAACTGGCGGCGGGGATATATTCATATCTGCCGCTAGGTTTGCGCTCGCTGGATAAAATAGCCGATATCATTCGCGACGAAATGAACCGCGCCGGGGCGCAGGAACTGCTGATGCCCGCGCTGCATCCGCGTGAGTTGTGGGCGGAAAGCGGGCGCGAGGAGACCATGCGCGATGTGCTGCTGGGGCTGAAGGATCGCAAAGGCGGGCAATTTTACCTCGGGCCCACCCACGAAGAGGTGATAACCGACCTGGTGCGGCGCAACGTGCGCTCCTACCGCGAGCTGCCGCTGAACCTGTACCAGATACAGCATAAATTCCGCGACGAACCAAGGCCCCGCGGCGGGCTGGTGCGGGCGCGCGAATTCCTGATGAAGGACGCCTACTCCTTCGACCGCAACGAGGAAGAGCTTGACGCCACCTACAACGCGATGTATGCGACATACGAGACGATCTTCAAGCGAGTCGGCCTGCATGTCACCGCGGTGGACGCCAGCGGCGGCGCCATCGGCGGCAAGGAGACGAAGGAGTTCATGCTGCTCACCGAGGCGGGCGAAGATCGGGTGCTGCTCAGTCCGAAATGCGGTTATGCGGCCAACCAGGAAATCGCCGACTTTCGCCTGACCGCCGCCGAGCAGGCGGAGCCGCCGCGCGAATTGAAGAAGGTGGAAACCCCCGGCGCGCACACTATCCAGGCGCTGGCCGACTTCCTGCGCGCCTCGCCGCAACGCATGGTGAAGACACTTATCCTTTTGGCGGACGGCAAGCCGGTAGCGGCGATGGTGCGCGGCGACCGCGAACTGAACGAGGGGCGCTTCCGCGTGCTGCTCGGCGCCGCGCGGCTGGAGATGGCCACGCCCGAGCAGATCGCGGAAGCGACCGGCGGCCCGGTGGGCTTCAGCGGCCCGGTGGGATTGAATATTCCACTCTACGGCGACGAAGAGCTGCGCGGCATGGTGAACTTCATCACCGGTTCAAACGAGACGGACGCCCACTTCGTGGATGTGAACTGGACGGATGTCGAGGGACCCGTCACCTGGGCGCGACTGCGCTTCGCCGCCGCCGGCGATGTCTGCGAGCGCTGCGGCGAGCCGTTCATCGAAAAGAACGGCATGGAATTGGGCCACATCTTCAAGCTGCGCTACGCCATCTCCGAGCCGCTGCATGCCGCCTTCACCGACGAGGACGGCAACGAAAAGCTGATGATCATGGGCTGCTACGGCATCGGCGTCAGCCGCATCCTGGCGGCGGTGGCGGAGGAGTGCCACGACGAGAATGGCCTGGTCTGGCCGATGAGCGTCGCCCCCTTCCAGGTATACCTGATGGCGGCCAACATGCGGGACGAAACACAGCGCGAGTTGGCCGAGCGCCTGTATGTAGTGCTGGGCGGCGCCGGCATCGACGTGCTCTTCGACGACCGCGACGAGCGCGCCGGCGTGAAGTTCAAGGACGCCGACCTGATCGGCTTGCCCATCCGCGTGGTGGTGGGCAAGCGCGCCGCCGACGGTGAAGTGGAAGTCCGCGAGCGCGCTTCCGGCTCACTAAGCCTGCTGCCGGCGGCTACCCTGGTGGAAAGCCTGCGAGCACATATTGGCGAGCTGATGTGAAACCTTTTCCTGCTTCCACTCCAGCATCGGCTTGCCGAGGCGGGCATACTCCTGCTCCATGCGGGCGCCGTCCTGGTAACCCTGGCTGACGAATGCGTCGCTCCAGGACGGATTGCCGTGCCGTCCCTGGATGTAGCCGTCGCCGGAGTAGGCGTTCTCGGTATAGCGTCCTCCGCTCACGGGCACGCGGTACATCCGCTGCATATTCCGCACGCCCCAGCGCCATGTCTGGTAATCTTCCGCCAGGTTCCGCGGGTTGCCCGCCGCCCAATCGCGGCGCATCTGCATATACAGCTCGAACAGGCTGAACGACTCGTCGATCAGTTTGACCCGCCGGTATTCCATGGGTGTGCGGCAGCCCGCCAGCGCCTCATCGAGGTTGGCGCGGGCCGCCGTCATCACCTCGGGCGTGAATATCTTCAGGTAGCCGAAGGGACTGCCGGCATACTCGCGGGCGTCGAGATAAGCCTGGTCGATGCCCGTCCAGTATCGGCTCATCGGATCGACCGCGGCGCCGTAGAACTTCGTCCACAGGTCGTTGAGAATCTCCGCCGGTTGCTCCTCCGCGTGGAAGGTCATGCGGATCGACAGGTAGTAGCCCGGCAGCATCGACTCCCAGCCGTTCATATACTCGGGCCCCCACTCGTCCAGCCCGTTCTCCAGCAGGATGCGAAGGTCCGTGCCCCACTTGGTGATGAATGGGCAGGGGGCGCTGATCTCGGCCAGGTTGATGCCGTACCAGTAGGCATTGATCCGGGCGCCCGCCTTGTTCCACCCCTGCACCAGGTCCCGCAGCGTGTAGTCATTGGGATGATCCGGCCAGTCCATGGGGTGATGTCGGTTGATAACCGGATCGTGTGCCCGATATGCTTTATTAAGACACGGTAAGAGCGGTAAAGTTTCAACTATCAGGTAGGTGTTCACTTTATCTTATGAGCGCCTTCGCCCGGCGCGTTTTACCTGGCAATGGCTGGAAGCATAGTATTGCCGTTTATTCTCATGGTGCCGCTCATTTTCGACTTGCGACGCCGGTTGCATGGATGATTTGCGTAAACGGCGTCCGATGGGCATAATAGACGCGACAGGCCGACAATTCATGATAACCACCTATCCGGACCCTGAGATGCTCCTTGCCGCCGGCGAGCCGTTCGGCGCTGGGTTATGCGAGCTGACGGTAGACGCGCCGATCGCGCGTTATGCCCGTGCCTGGCGCCGCTGGCTGGAACACGCGCCCCTTCCCCGGTATGCCGGCGGCGCGCTGTATCCGAGCGGGCTGAAATATCCGGATGGCTGTGCGGTACAGCCTGATTATTCCTTCACGTTCTGTTATGATCAAGCCGCGCTGGCGCGGCGAATCGCCGATACCATGCCTGAATACCGTCCTCACCTCGAGGCGCTGGCGGCATTACTGGCGCGCGAGCAGGAGACCGTGCCGAATCAGAACCACCGCCATACCGTCGGCGGCAGCGGTTACACTCACGGCATAGTCTGCTACGACCGGGTGCTGCGCGAAGGATTGGACGGATTCCGGGACCGAATTAGCGCGAAACTGGCGTGTTCGGCTACTGATGCCGGACAAGTCTTCTACCGCGCTCTGCTGGATCTGCTGGAAGGCATTCGCGTCTGGCGCCGGCGCCTGGTCGAAGCGCTGTGCGCACAGCCGGAGCCTGCCCTCCATCGCGACCGCCTGCTTGAAGCGCTCGCCCGTGTCCCGTTCACGCCGGCGCGCACCTTCTACGAGGCGATGGTGGCGTATAACTTAATCTACTACCTGGATGGCTGCGACAATCCGGGCCGTATGGATCAGGTGCTGGCGCCGTATTATCGCGGACCGGAGGATGATCGGGAGGCAATGGCGGTCATCAGCGATTTCGCCGATAATGTCAGCGCCAACCATGGCTGGAGCGCGGCGTTAGGCGGCACGAGAGCGGACGGCCAGCCGGCGTATAACGCGCTGACCGAGATCGTCCTGCGTGCGACGCGCGGTCGCTTCCGCCCCAGCCTGGAGCTGCGCGTGCGCCGCGATATGCCGGATAGCGTATGGGACGCCGCCTTCGACGCGCTGGACTCCGGCAATGGCCAGCCGGCGTTTTATCATGAAGAGGCATACCTCGATGGCCTGCGAAAGGTCGGACTCGACATCGCGGAGGCGGACTTATCGTTATGGAACGGCGGTGGCTGCACGGAGACGATGTTGCACGGCTGCTCGAATGTCGGCTCGCTGGATGCCGGATTCAACCTGCCGCTGATCCTTGCCGATTCCCTGGCGCGCAGCCTGCGTGCCGGCGCGTCGTTCGAGACGGTAATGGATTCTTTCGAAGCGGATATCCGGCGGGAGGTGCGGGAAGCGCTCGGTCATCTAAACGAGCATCTCCGCGCGCGGGCGCTGCACAGGCCGCAGCCGATGCGCGCGTTGCTCGTCGATGACTGCATCGACCGAGCGCGGGATTTCAACGACGGCGGCGCGCGCTACAACTGGTCGGTGGTCAATGTCGCCGGATTGGCTAACGTGGCGGACGCGCTCGCGGCGTTGCGCATCACGGTGTTCGAACGCGGGCAGCTCTCGCCGGAGGAGCTGCGCGAAGCGCTGGCCGCGGATTTCGCGGGGTATGAATCCCAGCGTCTGCGCCTGGCAGCTTGCCCGAAGTTCGGCAATGACGACTCCGCGGTGGACTCGCTGGCTCGGCGCATCGCCGATATCGTGTATCAGGCTATCGAAGACTTTCCCTGCGCGCGCGGCGGGAAATTTTTGCCGTCGCATATCATGTTCGAAACTTTTGCCCAAGCCGGTACGGGCGTGGGCGCGTTGCCGGACGGACGCCGCGCCGGCGAACCGCTGGCTGATTCGGTGGGACCGGTGCAGGGACGCGACCGGAACGGCCCCACCGCCATGCTGAGCAGCGTCGTGCGCTTGCCGTTGCGCCGCGCCATCGGCACTCCCGTGCTCAACCTGCGCCTGGCCAAGTCCGCCGCGCGCGATGCCGCCGGCCGCCAACGTATCAGGGCGCTCATCGAGGCGTTCTTCCGCATGGGGGGAATGCAGATACAGCTCTCGCTGCTGGACCGGGCGGAGCTGGAAGACGCCCTGGTTCACCCAGCGCGGCACGAAGACCTGATCGTCCGTATCGGCGGCTATTCCACCCACTTCAACCTGCTGTCACGCGAGTTGAAGCGGGAGGTTATCAAGCGAACGGAGTATTGACCGCCTTGTTGTGTCCGGCACAGGCTGCGCGATGAATTCATTGTCGGCTCTTCATCCCCATTTCGCGCCTCAGTTCCGCCCGGCCTATCGCGTAACGAGCAACACGCGCCCGTCCGGACCATCCACCGTCATTTCCAGCCGTTCCGTGCGGTCGCCGGTGCTGTCGAGCAGGGAGAAACCGTTCTGTTCGGACGCCATGATCTCGGCGCGAGTCACCCAGAAAGAGATGGCCGTCACGCCGGACGACACGGCGGCGAGCATCCACCGGCGGATGTCCCCCGCGGACGGCACGCGCCCTTTCTGAAAGCCGGTGCTCACCGGACCGCCCTGAAACTCCGCCGCCCACACCGGCGCGCCGCCGGCATGCCCCTGCCCGGTATTCGCCGAGTGGATGGAATTTCATACTTACAGCGCTTTTGGTTCCACTGGGATCGTATACGCGATGGGCTGATCTGCCAGTATGACCACGAATATCTGATTGAGATGACCATGAATGTGCGAGGCTTCGCGCGGCAGGAGGAACACGCTTCGACACAGCGAAATATATCGGCACGCGCGTCAGACAGGCCCTACACGCTGCGGACGCCGACCTGAATCTACCCGGGAGATATGACATGCCCATGGAATTGCGCTGGACCTACACCATCGCTCGGCCGATGGCCTGCCCGTTTCTGGCCTGTCGCGATCATCAAGACCGGGTGATGGTCATCGTACAGGAGTTGCTAGGCCCGTCCCTGCTGCGCCTGGACGCCGAGGGATGCCTGGTCTGGCAGACCACCATGCCGGTCCCGCCACGGGCGGAGGAGGGCTCGGGGGGCCGGCTGATCACGCATGCCCAGTGGGGAACCGATCAACCCAGCCGGCTGTTCACCCATGAAGCCGACCAGGTGTTCGAAATTGATGCCGAGGACGGCGCCATCCTCCGCACAGTCGGAGTGGACTTCCTCATCCAGGCGCTGGCGTTCGCCCGCCTGGCCTCCGGGGAACGCCTGATGGTTGTGGGCGGGCCGGAAGGCCAGGTGCTGGCCTTCGACCAAACCTTCCACGAACGCTGGCGCTTCACGGGCCAGCCGGGCCCGGTCACCCACTGTTTCTTCACCCACGATATCGACGGCGATGGCGCGGACGAGATCTTCTTTTCACTGGACCGCTCCCCGGACGGCTACTTCTATTGCCTCGATGCCGCCGGCACGCTGTGTTGGGAGAAGAGCATCCCGGAGGAACTGGAAGATTTCGACGATGGGCATGTGGATGTCCTGGCGTTCGGTGATGTCGACGGTGACGGCCACCAGGAGATGGTGTCTTGCACGGGACCTGCCCTGTTCGACCACCAGGGGCAACGGCGATGGCTGCGGCAGGGGGTGGCCGACCACGGGCAAGTCGCCTATCTGGCGCCCCGCATCGACGGCCCAGGCCAGCAGATCCTGATCGTGGATGGCTGGACCCGTTATCCGAAAGTGCTGTCGCTGGATGCGTCAGGTCAACTCCTTTGGCGGTTCGCGTCAGCCCGGCACCTGTTCAATATATTGAGCCTGGACTACAACGGGGACGGTCAGCCGGAAATCCTCTGCCCGGAGCAGAGTTATCGGTTTACGAATCCCAGTGGCCCCTATAATGCCACACTGCTGGATCTCAAGGGTCAAGTGCTGGAGGTGATTGAATTTACCGACGCGGGTAGTCCAAACTATGATTCGTATCACGGCGGATTCGTCCAGAAAACCTGGGCGGAGTTGAAACCCCTCGATTACACCGGCGCGCCCCCCGTCGGGTGGGGCGGCGCCCACTTCGCGTGTGCCTGTGACATAGACGGCGATGGCCGGGACGAAGTGCTTATCACAACATGGGATGGCCGCGTATTGGCGTACGGATGGCGATGAACTGGTGATCTGGTTGATGCCCGGCTTCACCGCGGCGGTGAACGCTGCCGGTACACATGACCAGCAGAAGCGACAGCCATAACCCGATACGTGTTTTCATTGTCGTTCTCCCCAGCTATCCGTCCCGGTAGAAATGAATCGGTTGTGTTACTCCTGCCATCTTCGCTTCAGGCTTCAACCTATCTGCAATAGTTTGAATAAAAGATGCAGGGAGTCTGCCGGGAGAAAGCGAAGCCTACAGCCGGAATGGACACACCAGCGATCATTGAAGATACGGCACTCACCAAACCGGTGGAGCACCCGCGCGTGCAGCGTAATGTCGCCTGGTTAATCGTGAACGGCCTGTGCCGGTATTCGTTGTCGGTGCCTGCGTAGCCGCTTTGAACGGGTTCCTATACTGGGGTGGATTTCGCAGAGCTCGACAGATACGGCGCCATACGGAGTCAGCAGTGCATCGCTTGATGTAGGTGCATGAACATACCAATGATTACCTTTACATGAGCAATCAGGAGATGATCGGCCCCAGCGCTGTTGCACGATCAGGAAACGATATAGTAATATCTGGTAACATGTATACCGTGTTGACACCCGAGTATATGCTGGCACATTGGGCAGGCATGCGCCGGATCTGCGAACGCATCGTTAAAGCTAATGCGCATCTGCTGTTGTCGCCGTACCGCGTCTTCCTGCATGATATGCGCTTGAGCCAGGAAGATCGTGGCGGCGGCATGGGACAGCACGGGCATGCGCACTATGAACTGCTGCTCTTCATTGACGGCGCCGGTATGCTGCATCCAAATGGGCAACCTATACAATCAGGTACACTGATCTACCACGCGCCAGAAGAATTGCATGCCTGGCAACCGACATCGCGCGTGATCAAGCTGGCCTTTCAGTTCGAGGTGTCGCCGCGCGTCGTGCTGACGACGCCCGCGGTATGGCCGTGCTGGCCGGATGCCGTCCAGGAGATGTTGCGTTTGTTTGGCGATGCGGCACAGCAGCATCCGGGCTGGCAGGATCGCGCGCGCTGCCATTTGGGACTGTTGTTCTCCTCGGTCCTCTCCCGCGGACAAATCATGCCCACCGACGCACCGCCCTCACGCGTTGCCACCAGGGATTTTGTGACATTGGTCGATCAGTTCCTGCGCCGTCACCTGGCACAGCCGTTGCATCTGTCTGACATCGCCAGTCATGTCAACATGAGCGAGCGCGTCCTGACGGCGCGTTTCCGACAGGCGACCGGTGAAACGGTGATGTCGCGTCTGCTCCGCCTACGCCTGGAGCGCGTGAATGAGCTGCTGCTGACCACCGAGGCAACATTAGCGGATATCGGACGCCGGGTCGGCATCCCCGATCCGTCCTATCTGTGCCGATGTTACCGCAAGCAGTACCCCACCAGTCCACGGCAGTACCAGCGTAGCTCATCTCGATAACCTCCTACTCGCATAGCTCCTGATAATCCTATTAATACTCCGAATTATCCCATCGAAACGCACGGAAACTTGCTACACTTGGTGCACGGACGGACCGCCATCCGTTCCCACGATCCATCAGTGTTCTGGGAGGCAGTCATGCACCCGTCAGCACGCGCCTTGCGAGCCAAGTTGGCCGCCGGCCACCCGGTGTTCGGCATCATGCTGGTCGAGTTCACCGGCCCGGCCGTGGTTACCGCGGCGGTCAATGCCGGGATGGATTTTATCTTCCTCGACCACGAGCACGGCAACCAGACTCCGCGCGAGTTGGAGATGACCATGGAAGCCGGGTGGCAGGCCGGCCTTTGCACCATCCTGCGGCCGCCTGACGCCAACCGTGCGGTCATCACCCGCGGCCTGGACGCCGGCGCCGGCGGCATCCTGGCGCCGATGTGCGCGACGCTGGAGGACGTGCACCAGGTGGTGCGGCACAGCAAGTATCCTCCCGTTGGCCAGCGCGGCACGCACCTCATGCGCGGGCACACCCGCCACCAGCCCGTCGATGCCCCCACCTTTCTGGCAGAAGCGAATGCCGACCT
>Ga0172369_10005147_pt1 | contig 16236 bp, 13 predicted proteins | sample LakKiv25m_FD_114539 | JGI IMG/M metagenome (GOLD analysis project Ga0172369, IMG submission 114539) | Freshwater microbial communities from Kabuno Bay, South-Kivu, Congo - kab_022012_11.25m | ecosystem: Environmental > Aquatic > Freshwater > Lake | place: Democratic Republic of the Congo...
GCAGGCGGCTCGGAACTCCGGCGGCAAGGTCATTGTGCAGGTGGACCGTCTCGTGGAGGATTATTCGCGCAACCCGAAGGCCATCGACATCCCCGGCATCTTCGTGGACGCGGTGGTGCAGGGCACGAAGGCGCGCCACATGCAAACCTTCGCCGAGCAGTTCAATCCCACCTACATCACCCAAGGTAACGCGAGCGCCATCACGCTGCCGCACCTGGAGGACGGGCCGCGCCGCTACATCTGCAGCCGCGCGTTCCGGGAATGCCGCGCGGGGATGATCGTGAACCTGGGCATCGGCATGCCGGAGGGCGTGGCGATGATCGCGAAGGAGCAAGATAAGCTGGAGGCGCTGGTCTTCACCGTGGAGGCGGGCGCCATTGGCGGTATCCCGGCATCCGGGTTGAGCTTCGGCGCCAGCGTGTACCCGCAGGCGATCATCGACCAGTCCTACATGTTCGACTTCTACAACGGCGGCGGGCTGGACATCGCCTTCCTGGGCATGGCGGAGTGCGACATGGCGGGCAACGTGAACGTGAGCAAGTTCGGCGGGCGCATCGCCGGGGTGGGCGGCTTCATGAACATCTCGCAGACAGCGAAGGTGGTGGTCTTCCTCGGCACCTTCACCGCCGGTGGGCTGGAGACGGTCTTCGCGGACGGCAAACTGACCATTCTCACCGAGGGTAGGGCGGAAAAATTCACCCGCAAGGTTGAGCACGTGACCTTCAGCGGCGCTTATGCCGCCACGAAGGGACAGACAGTGCTCTATATCACCGAGCGCGCCGTCTTCCGCCTGCACCAGGGCGGTTTAGAGCTGATCGAAATCGCCCCCGGCATCGATCTTCAGCGTGACATCCTGGCCCGCATGGCCTTCCAACCCGCCATTTCACCCGACTTGCGGGAGATGCTGGCAAATTGTTACGGTTCATCTTTTTCTCGTAGTATCGCCTGAATATATAGTTGTTCGTAGTAAGTTACGCAGCGAAGCGAAGTAGCGTTCGTGTATAGGAAAGCTGACCTATCAACGACGGCACTCCACCGCGGTTGCGTGCCTGACTACAAACAACGATCTGATGGAAACAGTCGTATATTTTGTTGTTTATAGTAAGCTACGCAGCGGAGCGAAGTAGCATTCGTTAACCCACCCGCTAACGTAAAATAGAGGAGCTCATATGCGTAATGTTTTCATGCTCGCTCCCGTCCGCACGCCCATCGGCGACATCGGCGGCGTGCTGGCTAAAGTGTCCGCCGTCTCGCTAGGCATTACCGCCTCTACCGCTGCGCTTGACCGCGCCGGCATCGCCCCCGACCGGATCGATGAGGCGATCTTCGGCAACGTGCTGCAGGCCGGTCAGGGCCAGAACCCGGCGCGACAGATCGCCCTGGGTGCCGGCCTGCCGCAGAACGTGCCTGCTTTCACGGTGAATAAAGTATGCGGCTCGGGGATGAAGGTGGTGGATCTGGGCTGGCAGAGCATTGCGCTGGGCCGCGCGGATGTGGTGCTGGCCGGCGGCGTCGAGAGCATGAGTCAGGCGCCCTACCTGCTGCCCGCAATGCGCGAGGGCGCCCGCCTTGGGCACGCGCAGGCCATCGATGCGGTTATCGCCGATGGGCTGACCGACGTCTTCGGGGGATACCACATGGGCATCACCGCGGAGAACCTGGCGCAGCAGTTCGGTATCTCGCGTGCCGAACAGGACGCCTTCTCCGTTGAGAGCCACCACCGATATGCGGCATCAGCCAACCTTTTCCAGGAGGAGATCGTCCCGGTCACCATCAAAGGCCGTAAGGGTGATACGATTGTCAATACCGACGAGCACCCCCGCCCGGACACCAGCCTCGAAATACTGGCCAACCTGCGTCCCGCCTTCAAGCCGGATGGCACGGTGACCGCCGGCAACGCCTCCGGCATCAACGACGGGGCCGCCGCGGTGGTACTCGCTGCCGAGGAGCTTATCCCGGCGGGTGGGGAGGCTATGCTGATCCGCGGCGTTTCGGCTGTGGGCTGCGATCCGGCGATAATGGGCCTTGGTCCGGTTTTCGCCGTGCGCAAGCTGCTCGTGCAGCAAAGTTTGACCATTAACGACATCGATCTCTGGGAGTTGAATGAGGCCTTCGCCGTCCAGTCCCTTGCTGTCCTTCGCGAGTTAGAGCTTGACCCGGCACAGGTGAACGTCAACGGTGGCGCCATCGCCCTGGGCCACCCCATCGGCGCCAGCGGCGCCCGCATCCTGGTCACGCTGTTTCACCAGATGAAGCGGCAGGGCGCTACCTTCGGCATCGCCGCCCTCTGCATCGGTGGCGGCATGGGCATCGCGATGCTGCTGGAAAACAGCTAAAGCCGTTCGTAGTAAGCCACGCAGCCGCAGCGGAGTGGCGTCCGTGCATCCACCCGGTTGCGTACTTCGACGCCACTCCGCTGCGGCTGCGTGGCTTACTACATACGGCGGCGCTGAAGATCGGAGACTACTATGAACATTACCACTGTGGGCGTTATCGGCGCCGGGGTGATGGGTGGAGGGATCGCGCAGTTTTTTACCGAACGCGGCGCGCGCGTGCTGTTGTGGGACACGGATCCCAATGCCCTGTGGCAGGGTGTTGGCAATATTTACGAGCGGTTGAAGCGAAGCGCGGAGAAGGGCAGCCTGGCGGAGGAACAGGTCGAGGAGATCATGTCCCGGCTGAACGGGGTTGAGGGCCTGAAGGCATTTCGCGCGGCGGATCTGGTCATCGAGGCGATCGTAGAGGACGTCACAGCGAAGCAGGAGTTGCTGGGCCGGGTGGGGGAGATCGTGCCTGGCGAGACGATCATCGGCACCAATACCAGCTCATTGAGCGTGACGGAATTGGCCACAGCCTGCCCGCAGCCCGAACGCTTTCTGGGCATTCATTTCTTCAACCCGCCGACGAAGCTCGAGCTGGTGGAGGTGGCGCCGGCACCGCAAACCGCGCCCGCAACTGTCGAGGCGGTGCAGGGATTCCTGGCGGCGTGCGGAAAAACAGCAGTAGTGGTGAAGGATTCTCCCGGCTTTATCGTCAACCGCCTGCTGCTGCTGCTGATCAACGAGGCGGCGCGCATGGTGGATGAAGGCGTCGCCGGCGCGGCGGACATCGACACCGCCATGCGCCTGGGCGCGCTGCACCCGGCCGGGCCGCTGGCGGTGGCCGACCTGATCGGCTTGGACACCTGCGAGCACATCCTCGAAGTGCTGCATGAGGCATTGGGCGAAAGCTCTTACGCCCCCGCCGAGGGTATCACCGCACGGGTGGAGGAAGGCAAGCTGGGACGGAAAAGCGGCGAAGGGTTCTTTGGAATGAAGCGATGATAAGAAATAGGAGGAGAGGGCGATGAATATAGCGGGATCCATCTGTCTGGTGACGGGCGCGGGGCGCGGCATTGGCCGCCGGATCGCCACCGATCTGGCGCGGGCAGGCGCGCTGGTCTATGCCTGCGATATCTCCGCGTCGTCCCTGTCTGAACTGCAGGCGGACGCGGAGGGGTTGCCGTTGACATTCGCCGTATGCGACGTGGCCGATGAAGTGTCGGTGGCGGGCATGTTCGCGCGGATCGCCGATGAGCATGGGCGGCTGGATGTGCTGGTGAATAACGCCGGCATCACCCGCGACGGACTGCTGGTGAAGGTGAAGGACGGCGAGGTGAAAAAGATGCCGCTGGCTGATTTTAAAAGCGTCATCGAGGTTAACCTGACCGGTGTCTTCCTCTGCGGGCGCGAGGCGGCGTCGTTGATGGTGCAGGAAGGCGGCGGGGTGATCGTTAATATCTCCTCGGTCTCGCGCGTCGGCAACTTCGGGCAGAGCAATTACGCGGCGGCGAAAGCGGGCGTGGACGCGTTGACCGTCACCTGGGCGAAAGAGCTGGCGCGCCATCACATCCGCGTGGCCGCCGTGGCGCCTGGTTACATCGGCACCGAGATGGTGCGCGCCATGAAACCCGAAATGCTGGAAAAGATCGTCGCCCAGGTCCCGCTCAAACGCCTGGGCGAACCGGACGAAATCTCCCGTACCGTGCAGTTTATCATTGAAAATGACTTCATCAACGGACGGGTGCTGGAGATCGACGGCGGATTGCGACTATAATCCCTGGGACCGCAGGCGTCCCGCGCCTGCCCTGCGGCGGTAATCCGCCGCTATTTATAGGCAAGCTTAACTCCGCGGTTGTACTCAACCGCGATTCCAGCAGGGCAGGCGCGGGACGCCTGCGGTCCCAGGAAAAGTAACAATGACAGCAACATTCGACGACATCATGGCATCCATTGGCATCGACGAGACGCCGGCCGGCTGGCGCGAGGCGTGGGAGGAGGCGCAGGCGGCGTTTCCGGGGGACGTGCCGTTTCTGACGGACGATTTTATCGAAGATGCCTGCCGGTTCTGCGCCCATCCCGAAGATATCCGCCGGGAGCTGCTGCGGGCGGCGGCGCAGATACGGGAAGATCCCGGTCTTTCCCGCGCCGCCTGGTTCCTGCACCAGCTTTATTATTGTAATCCGATGCCGCCGGGGAGCGAGGTGTTCACCTGGCCGTTCGTGGCCAACGCGCTCGCCTGGCCGCAGGCGATGATCGCCGCGTTGGTGCTGCTGGCCGGGGTGCCGCGCCTGCGCGCGCTGCATGCGGTGCGCGGTATCCCGGAGGAGGTGACCCGCGACACCCTGCGCGACATTGAAGTCTGGATGCGCCATTTCCGACGCAGTTACGGATACTGGGGCTTGAAGAACATGGGCTGGCCGACCAATCACTTCGCGGGCCGGCTCTATCGCCTGGGGCGGTTGGAGTTCATCCATACCGAATACCATGGACCGGCGCGCGCCTTCCTCCACCGCGAGACAGGCCGTGTGGTCACCCTCTGGGGGGGTGAAGCAAAAATACGGCGCGACGGGTATATCGACGGCACCAATGACATCTTCGACGAAGAAACGTGGGCGCTGGATTTCAACATGAGCGAAGATATTGCCGAAGGCTGCCTGATCAACCCCGTCGGCCTGGTGACGCAGCAGCGGGTGATGCTCCCGCTGGCCGAGTGGCGACCTGCGCTGCTGCCCGGCGACCCGGTCATCGACATCCACATTCCGGAAGACGGCAAGATGGATTTCGACGATTGTGGCGAGTCGCTGCGGCAAGCGCAGGCTTTCTTCCTGCGGCATTTTCCTGAGCGCTCACCTGCGGTGGCCTTCGTCTGCGGCACCTGGTTCTTCGACGCGCAGTATCAGCAACTGCTGCCGCCCACCTCGAATATATTGCGCTTCCAGCGCGAATTTTACCTTCACCCGCTGCTCTCGCATGATCGGGAAGCCTTCTGGCGCGTCTTCGGCGAGCTGCCGGACGGCCTGGCCAATGCCCCGCGCGACACGGCACTGCGCCGAGCCATGCTGGACTTTAAGGCATCCGGCGGCCTGCTGCGCAGTGCGGCCGGCTTCTGCCTGATCGATGGGATGGAGTGGGGAGCAGGAAGATATCAAGGTGACCGGTAATATGTAATTGCCAGCATTTATTACAGGAGGTTAGTTCTGATGGAGCAACCGATTATTGTTCGCTACCGTTATACGCAAGATGAATTTGTCGCTGCTCAAAAAATGAATCAGCAACGAAATAGGAAGCGCAGTATCATAAAAGGACTGACTGCACTGGTCATTCTGGCAGGATCAATTGCGTATTTCTTAATTACCAGTGAACTGAAATTCACAGAAATATTATCAATGATTATTGGAAGTTGTATGTTTTTAGCCATGATTTATTTAATTACATTATTATTATATCGAAAAATATGGAGCGATTCATTCAATCAATATCCGGCAAAGAATATGGAAGTTGAATATTATTTTACTCCGGATGGAATCCAGAATAGCGATCCACTCGCTCGATCCGAGATACACTGGGAGGGTATCACCGAAATCATACAAGGGAATAAGGGTTTCATGTTATTCACGCATCCTCAAATTATGCATTGGATTCCCATTCATGGCTTTGAAAATGAAGATGCTGTCTCGGCCTTTGTGACTCTGGCGAAAGATAAGATAAAGAAATTCCATCAGTTGTAAATATCGGTTCGCTGCTGCGGAGCACGGTTGGTTTCGTACCGTTTTCGAGTATGAGGTTAATGATGCACGCGTGCATCCCCATGGCCATTCAGGTGGTGATCGACGACGTCGGCTGGTGGTACAGCGAGGACGGCAGCGCCCGCAACGAGCCCTTCCGCACCGGCTGCCCGCGGAACCACGTTCCCGCCGATTACCAGGCGATCATCGAGTTGGGCAAGCGGCTGGGCATGCGCCCGCAAGCCGCGATGGTGCTCTGCGAGTGGGACCGCGAGAATCTGCTGCGCGCGTTGCCGTCCAGCACCTGGATGGGTGACGCCTGGGACAATACCCGCCGGCAGGGGCCGTGGCTGGATGAAACGGCCGCGCTGCTGCGGGACAACCGCGAGTATATCGAAATCGTGCTGCACGGCATCGGGCACGAGTTCTGGCGGGATGGTGTGATGGAGCGCGCGGAGTGGCATGATCGGCAGGGCGCCATGCGCCCGGAGGCTGAAGTGCGCGCCCACCTGAACTACTACGCCCGGCTGCTAGCGCAGAACGGCCTGGGGAGCTTCCCCACCACCTTCGTTCCCGCCGCCTTCCTGCACCGCTTCGGCGGAGCATTGGCCCCAATCCTGGCCGAACATGGCATCCGCTATATCTCCACACCCTACCGCACCATGTTCCGCAGCCGTAAGACCGAAGCGCCCGATTTCGGCATCGATGCCGGTTTGCTCACCGTGGACCGCGGGCACGATCTGTTCCGCTGGTTTACCACCGGCCCGGACCCGCAGGACGAGATCGCCGGCCCGATTTGCGGTATGCACTGGCCCAACCTGCTTCACCTCGATCCCGCCCGCAATACCGAGGTGGTGGATGGCTGGGTGCTTCTGCTGCAACCCTATGACACCCGCTTCGACCGCATGCTCGCCCCCGACACCGCCGCCGGCTTCTCGCAACTGGTCTACCACCGGTGGACCAAAGTCACATGTGATGAACACAGCGTTTCGCTGGATTTCCGTAAAGTTGATGCCGCCGGGGCGAAAGGCGTGCTGGATACGTTCTTCCTGAAAGTGCAGACCGATTCTCCTGCCGTTTTCACCGCTGACGGCATGGAGATCCTCGAATCGCGTGAAGAGTTACCGGGGCAGTGGCGGTTGCACTTGCGAGCTCTCGCTGAATGGGGAAGCCTCATTTGGAGTGCGGTGGCTCGACACCGCTTTCATAGCGCGTAAGGTTCACTCAATAATATCACCGAGTCTCTATCCACCTGTCACCGCAACCGGCGTAATAGAGACAGCGTAATGTTGCAAGAATCAGCCTTGCGCTCAGTGAAAGCGGCGCTTTATGCCGCACTCCAAAAGTAAGGTTCACTCAATAGCATCACGGAGTCTCTATTGAAAGCAAAAACGTATCGTGGACGAGTTGATGGTATAATGAGGGATATAGTAGATGAAGGATCGTTCAGGAGGAATATGCTATGTGGACATCCTGGCTCCCGCATTTGCTGGGCATCGTCATACTGGCGCTGATCGCCGGCACGGTGGTCGGTGTTGTCAGATGGCATAGCCGACCGTTATCACCGTCCCGGGCGATTGCCGAGGGTTTAGCCGGCGGCCTGTTTGTCGGCCTGTTTCTGTATTTTTATGCTATTACCACAACGCGTGCCGCCGAGCGTTCCTGGATGGCGTACGAAGTTGCTTTCTGGGAAAATCCATCATTCCCCTGGCGGGCTATTGCACTGGCTGCCGTCTGCACGGCGGCATTTTGCGGGTGCAGACCGGGCGTTTTGCGTTTCCAATTGTCCGTGATCCTCGTCGGCCTGCTGTGCGGCGGGCTGCTGATCACGGCTTACCGGGCGGAGATATACTGGCAACATACCCCGCTACGCGATGCGCGGGAGTTCCCCGTTTATACCCTGAAGCCGGAATTGGCCGTCATGGTGACCCGCGGACGATTGCGTCGTGTATGCAATACGCTGGCATCGCTCCCAACGGAATATCTGGATACCCGGGCAAAATATCCTGCCGGTTGGCTTATGAAGACAGCCTTCTGGAAGGCATTGCCGGAGGATTATCAGGAAGCGTATGGCAGCATGACACCCTATTTCAGCCGGAAAGGCCTCATTACCACGCAAATGGAATGGCATACTATTCTCACCGGCTTCTACCGTGTTCGGGAAGTGCCTTCCGCCATCTGGTATCCGGGCGGCACTTACACTGACGCGATTCGAAAAATTGAGTACCGGAGAACAGATAGCAGCCGGACATAACGTGGTTGAAAGGCAATCCGGCAATTGTATTACCGCTGCATCGCCACTCCAAACGCCTGCTCCAGGTTCTGCACCGAAACGCACTTGATCGCCGACTTTTTACCTGGCAGTTTACCGGGGGGCAGCAGGCAGGTGGCAAACCCCTGACGGGCGGCTTCCAGCACGCGGCGGTCGGCGTGGGAGACGGTGCGCACCTCGCCGGTGAGGCCGACTTCGCCGAAGCAGACCACGTCCGGGTCCACCGGCACATCGCGGAAGCTGGAGGCCACCGCCAACGCCATCGCGAGGTCGGTAGCCGGCTCCACGGCCTTCAGACCGCCGGGGACGTGGATGAATACGTCATGCTGACCGAGGGGGAAGTGGCAGCGCTTCTCCAGCACGGCGAGTACGTGAGCCACGCGCTTGATATCCACCCCGTTGGCGTTGCGGCGGGGCGCGCCGAAGCCGGATCCCGGGGTGACCAACGCCTGCACCTCCGCCCGCAGCGCGCGCGTGCCCTCCATCACCGCCACGACGGCGGAGCCGGGCGTGCCGAGTTGCCGTTCGCTGAGGAAGGCGGCGGAGGGGTTGGGTACTTCCTCCATGCCGCGGTCGCCCATGGTGAAGATGCCGATCTCATGGGTGGGGCCGAAACGGTTCTTCATCGCGTGCAGCGTGCGGTAATTGAAGTCGCGGTCGCCTTCCAACTCCAGCACCACGTCTACCATGTGCTCCAGCACGCGCGGGCCGGCGATCTGCCCCTCTTTCGTCACATGGCCGATGAGCAGCACGGTGGCGCCGGTCTCCTTCGCCGCGCGGATGAGGCGCAGTGCCGTGGTGCGCACCTGGCCCACCGAGCCGGGCGCGGATTCGATGCGGCTGTCGAAGGTGGTCTGGATGGAATCGATCACCGCCAGCGCCGGCTTGTGCAGGTAGATGTGCTGCAAGATGGGCTCCAGTTCCACTTCGGACAGCGCCAGCATCTCCTCGTGCATGGTCTTCAGCCGCTCGCTGCGCATGCGCATCTGCTGCAGTGACTCCTCGCCGGTGACGTAAAGCGTGCGGCCTCCAGCGCACGCCAGCGCGTAGCCGACCTGCAGCAACAGCGTGGATTTGCCGATGCCGGGGTCGCCGGCCAGTAAAATGGCGGAGCCGGGCACCGCGCCGCCGCCCAGCACGCGGTCGAATTCGCCCACGCCGCTGGGCCGTCGCGGCTCCGCGCCGGGCGGCACATCGCTGATGGGCATGGCGGAAGAGATGGTGATCTTCGGTACGTCGGGCGCGGGCACCTTGGTCGATGCCGTGGGTGTCACGGCTTCCTCGACGAGGGTGCCCCACCCGCCGCAATCCGGGCATCGGCCGTGCCAGCGCAACTGCTGGCTCCCGCATTCCTGGCAGACATAGGTGACGGTTTTCGGCATGACGATAAAGAATGGCGTTGGGAATGAGACGGATCAGCCTAACTATGAGCCTTCGCTTGTCGTTTAGATCGTTTTGAAGAATGAACCGATCGCTCAGCAATATTCATCAATGATCGAAGAGCTTCATTCACATCCGTCTCAGTGGGAAAGGCCTTCGCAACATCAGGGTTTAACAATACTAAATTAGTTCCTGCCTGATAGGCGTCATAGAATTTCCCGCGGACACCCTCCCCCAGGTCTTCTCGCCGATATTCCGGAAGTAATTCGTCAGTTTCGTCCTTCTTCATAAATTTTCCTCTCATGGCGTGTCATAAGGCGAGCACTGATGATTCTTACCCTCCCCGCCCTATATGTATGTGAGATTACCAGTTGTTGATGAAACCGCGACAGTCCGAAGGTAATGAAGCGATCTTCATCAACGGAATGATTGGTATCAGGAAACGATAGAGCCAGCGGATCGCCGAAAACGGTCGCTGCCTCATAAAAAGTAACCCCATGCTTGGAAGCATTGGCGTCAGCCTTATTTGGATCCCATTCGAATTCCATGAAATTGCTTTCTCAAGCTGATGGTTCATCTGATTACATTATACCGCATAATGTCTGAAAAGTTATGCATATCCGGCTGGTGTGCCGTCACTCTATGGACACCCTGCCTGCGGATGCCTATAATGAGCGCGCAACATTATGATTGAGCAATCCCAGATACGCAACTTTTGCATCATCGCACATATCGACCACGGCAAATCCACGCTGGCGGACCGCTTGCTGGAGTATACCGGGGTCATGTCCGAGCGCAACCGGGCTGAGCAGATCCTGGATTCCATGGAGCTGGAGCGCGAGCGCGGCATCACCATCAAGGCCAGCGCCGTCGCGCTGACTTATCGGGCGAAGGACGGGCTGGACTATGAATTGAACCTGATCGACACGCCCGGGCACGTGGACTTCCATTATGAAGTCTCGCGCAGCCTGGCCGCGTGCGAGGGCGCGCTGCTGGTGGTGGATGCCGTGCAGGGTGTGGAGGCGCAGACGGTGGCGAACTGCATCCTCGCCAACGAGCAGCACCTGCAGCTCCTCCCCATCATCAACAAGATCGATCTGCCCAGCGCCGACCCCGAGCGCGTCAAAGGCGAGATGGAGGACGGTCTGTCCATCCCCGGCGAAGAGGCGATCCTTGCGTCCGCCAAAGAAGGCATCGGCACCGAGGAGATTCTGGAAGCCATCGTGGCGCGCATCCCCGCGCCGTCCGGGAACCGCAATAAGCCGCTGCAGGCGATGATTTTCGACTCGCACTTCGACCCCTATCGCGGCATCATCGCCTACGTCCGCATTCGCAACGGCATCCTCACCGCCGGCACACGCATCCAGTTGATGGCCAGCGGCAAAACCTTCGAGGCGCAGGAAGTCGGGCGCTTCACGCTGGGTATGAATCCGACCGGCGAGCTGGGGGCCGGCGAAGTCGGCTACGTGGCGGCGGGCATTAAGAGTCTGGGCGACGCGCCGGTGGGCGATACCATCACTAATGCCGCGCAACCCGCGCTGAAACCGCTGCCCGGGTTCCGCGAGGCGAAGCCGATGGTCTTCTGCGGCCTTTACCCGGCGGACAGCGCGGATTATCCGGTGCTGCGCGAGGCGCTGGAGAAGCTGCAGCTCAACGATGCCGCGCTCACCTATGAGCCGGAAACTTCCACCGCGCTGGGGTTCGGCTTCCGCGCCGGTTTCCTCGGCCTGCTGCACATGGAGATCGTGCAGGAACGGTTGGAGCGCGAATACAACCTGAACCTGGTCGCCACCTCGCCCAGCGTGGTCTACCGCGTGACCACCACGAAAGAAGAGGTGATCATGGTGGACAATCCGGCCATCATGCCGGAGCCGCACATCATCAACACCATCGAGGAGCCGTTCGTCGGGGCCACCATCATCGCGCCCAGCGAATATATCGGCACCTGCATGGAGTTGGCGCAGGACCGGCGCGGCATTTACGAGTCGATGGAATACGCCGGCACCAATCGCGTGATCATCAACTACGAGCTGCCGCTGGGCGAGATCCTGCTCGATTTCTTCGACCAGCTCAAGTCGCGCACTCGTGGCTACGCCTCTTTCGACTATGAGTTCATCGGCTACCGCGAGGCCGACCTGGTGAAGGTGGTGATGATGGTGAACGGCGACCCGGTGGACGCGCTCTCGTTCATCACCCCGCGCGACCGCTCCCAAAAACGCGGCGCGTCGATGGCGAAGAAGCTGAAGGAAGTGCTGCCGCGCCAGCTCATCGAGATCCGCATCCAGGCGGCCATCGGCGCGAAAATCATCGCCTCCGAATCCGTCCGCCCGCTGCGCAAGGACGTGCTGGCGAAATGCTACGGCGGTGACATCACCCGCAAGCGCAAGTTGCTGGAAAAACAGAAGGCCGGCAAAAAGCGCATGAAGAGCATTGGCAGCGTGGAAGTGCCGCAAGAAGCGTTTATGAGCGTGCTGCGGCTGGAAGATTAACCCCCTGGGACCGCAGGCGTCCACTTGGGTTGTACTCAACCTCCCGCGCCTGCTTAAAGAGAGCCGGTTACATTACCAGTGCCGCTTCACTCCTTCATGCCCGTTAATTAGAAGAGCACCGTATGGAAGCCTGGCGACAGCCGCGCGCTCGGACCAATGCAGAGTGCCCGTCCTCTTTGAAGAGGGTTGCCTATCAGACACGCTCACCTGGCGGGGCTATCGCCGACCTTCCACACAGTGCTGGTTCCATTACCGGGCTCATCAGTGACGAATGGTGTCGGTTTCGCTACGATCTCTCTCCAAGCAGAGACACCCGCTGATTCCTGCGTTTAGAATATTTTTTTGCTGTCCAGCAGCAGCGTCACCGGCCCCTGGTTGACCAGCGCCACCTCCATGTGCGCGCCGAAGACGCCGCGAGCGACAGGGATGGCGTAGCCGGCCAGGCGGTCGCAGAAATATTCATACAGCGGGTTGGCTTCCTCCGGCGGGGCGGCATCGGAAAAGCTGGGCCGGCGGCCTTTGCGGATGTCGCCGTAGAGGGTGAACTGCGAGATGACCAGCGCGCCCCCACGGACATCGAGCAGCGACAGGTTCATCTTCCCCGCGGCATCCTCGAAGATGCGCAGGTTGGCGATCTTCTCCGCCAGGTAATCGGCATCCGCCTCCGCGTCCCCCTGTCCGACTCCGAGCAGCACGAGGAAGCCGGCGCTGACGGAGCCAACGGTCCGGTCTTCGACGGTAACACTGGCCTGTGAGACGCGTTGGACGACGGCGCGCACGGTTACCCTCCTTCTGCAAGTGCTCATCTATCATACGCCGGTGATGGGTTTCCTGGCAAAGCTAACAAAAAATGTTCACACCGCGAGAGGAAATTATCGATTGTCTGCTGAATTTGCGATAACATGCAAATTACCGAATCCATCATAGAAAGGAAGGCACGAAATGGTAAATCCGAATGCGGGCAATCCGCCGAATGTCAGCGATAAGGAATGGATGGTCGCGCTGCTGCTCTCCCTCTTCCTCGGAACTCTCGGCATCGATCGATTCTATCTCGGCTATACGGTCCTTGGCGTGGTCAAATTACTCACGCTCGGGGGATGTGGCATCTGGGCGCTGATCGATCTTATCATGATCATCATGAACAACATGCCCGATGCGCAAGGTCGACCACTTAAAAAATCATAACCGCGCGCTCTCGATGCTGCTCGGGTATAACCTGCCGCTGGTCCTCTGGACCCTATCGGCGCTCTACACCGCGTGGACCGGACATGGCCTTCTCGGCATATGTCCGGTCCGTGCGATCTTGCACTGGTGCCCCGGCTGCGGGTTGACCAGGAACTATGTGGTGCTGCTGACCGAAGGACGCATTGCCGACGTCAAGTTTCTCATCGTCTGGGGCGCGCTGCTGTTCAATGCGCTCTGGTCGATTCGTTGCGTAATCGTGCAGCGTCCGGTCGTCCAATAAATCATTCTGCTACCAACACTTCCACTCCTGCTTCGCGCAGTGAGACGAGCTGCTCCTCATCGGCGCCGGCGTCGGTTATTAATACATCCAGCGCGGTGAGGGGGGCAACACGGTAAAGGGCTTCCACGCCAAGCTTGCTGTGGTCAGCCAGGCCGATGCACTGGCGGGCGGCGGCGAGCATCGTGCGACGGCTCTCCGCGGTGAAGGGATTGGGCGCGGAGAGGCCGAAGCCGGCGGACAGCCCGTTGATGCCGACGAATGCTTTGTCCGCGCGCATGCCCTGCAGGATCTCCGACACCCACGGGCCGACCAGGCTGGCGCTCTGCCGGCGCAGCGTGCCGCCCAGGATCATCACCTCGATCTCCTCGCGAGCGGACAGTTCGCGGGCGATGACCAGCGAGTTGGTGAGTACCGTCAGCCGCCGCACCTCCCCCAGGCTACGCGCGAATTCCAGCGTGGTGGAGCCGGACTCGATGATAATGGCATCGCCGTCCTCCACCAGCGCCGCCGCCCGCCGCCCGATGGCCCGTTTCTCCGCTAATGCCCGCGTCTGGCTTTCATCGAATGATATTTCAAACGCCGCCGGCGGCGGCAGCATCGCCCCGCCATGCGTGCGCTGCAGCAGCCCGCGCGCCTGCATCGCCTCCAGGTCCCGCCGCACGGTCGCCTCGGAGACACCCAGCTGCTCCGCCAGGTGATTCACCCGCAGGCGACCCTGCTCCGCCAGCAGCGCCAGAATGGCCTGCCAGCGTTCTTCTTTGAAGATATCGGTGGTGATAGTTGTCATGCGTCCTTAAAACAAAAGATCGAATTATAATAAATATTCCCTTGTATAGCTCCCCCTTCCTTTGTAGGGAAAGCTTGCCCCGATGAAATCGCGGGGGGCTGGGGGGTTAGGTGACCCCGGGCGAGAGTGCCGGCATCGCATTTGATCATTTTTGCTCATTTTCTGCTTGACTGTGTTTATTTTAACAGGTATACTCCACATGTCAAGCGCACTTGTGCGTACAATAGCGAGTGAACGACGGCCGGTATAACCCAATTATGCACATTCCGGCAGGAAAACAATCAGACGCCGCGTAATATGACTGTATTACAATTGAGGAGCCCTTCGCGATGAAAGAATGTTGCGTGTTACCCATTTTCACGCCCGGCGAGATTACCATGCCGCCGATCCCGAAATTCCAGTTTCAGCGCAGCCTGCAGGACGAGCTGACCGCCGGTCGCCTCTCCCGCGCGGATGCCGTCAACCTGCTGACCATCATGCAGACGATCCGCAGCTTCGAGGAGTGCATCGTCGACATGAAGGACGGCAAGTGGGCGCCGAAAGAAGGTTTCAAGTTCGTCGGCGCCAGCCACCTGTCCATCGGGCAGGAGGCGGTGGCGGTGGGCGCGCTGAGCACGATCCATAAGACCGACCTTATCACCTCCACCCACCGCGGGCACGGCCACGGCGTGGCCAAGGCCTACTTCGCGCTGCTGGAGATGAATAAGGAAGAATTGCTGGCCTGGATGGAGATCTCCGGCCTGCCGGCGGCTGAGCTGGCGGCGGCGAAGGGTACGACCCGCGAAACCGTGCTCGAGCGCGCCATCGACCTGCACCTGTTCAAGACCTTCGCCGAGTTGTTCGGCAAGGAAGAGGGCTACTGCCGCGGCCGTGGCGGCGGCATGCACATCGCCGACTTCCACGTCGGACACCTGGGCGCCAACGCCATCGTCGGCGGCTCCTACGCCATCGCGGTGGGCGCGGCCATGGCGGCAGAGAAGCTGCAGTCCGGTCAGGTGGTGGTCGGCTTCTTCGGCGACGGCTCGGTGAATAATGGCATCGCCGCCGAAGCGATGAACTTCGCTGCGCAGGACCAGTTCAAGAAGGGATGCCCCATCGTTTTCCTGGTGGAGAACAACCAGTATGGCATGACCGGCCAGCAGGACGATGAAGTGACCGGCATCGATTACCTGGCCCAGCGCGCCGCCGGCTTCGCCCGCGACAACATGCACGCCGAAGTGGTGAACGGCATGGATGTGATGGCCGTGCGCGACGCGATTGCCCGTGGGGTCGAGTTGTGCCGCAACGGCGACGGCCCGGTGTGGATCGAGTGCGAAACCTACCGCTACTTCGGCCACTCCCTCTCCGATCTGCGCGACACGTATCGCACCCGCGAAGAAGAGGAAGCGTGGAAGGCGAAGGATGCGATCAACGGATTCGTCAAACAACTGGTGGATGCCGGCCTGGCGTCACAAGAAGAATGCGAAAAGCTGCTGGCCGACGTGAAGGCGCGCGTGCAGGCCGCCGGCGTGAAGGCGGGTACCGAAGGCACCGATCCGGTCGTCGCGCAGATGACGGACGGCCTCTTCTCGCCGCGCTGCTGCGTCACCGCCGAACCGAAATGGCGCACCCAGCTCGAGAAGGAGCCGCGCAAAGTCCGCCGCGACAAAGACGGTATGATCTTCGCCCGCCAGGCGGTGGCGGAGGCGCTGGTCGAAGAGATGATCCACGACAAGCGCGTCATCCTCTACGGCGAAGATGTGGCCGACTACGGCGGCGCCTTCCAGGTCACCCGCGGCATCATCGACACCTTCGGCC
>Ga0172369_10005148_pt1 | contig 16231 bp, 10 predicted proteins | sample LakKiv25m_FD_114539 | JGI IMG/M metagenome (GOLD analysis project Ga0172369, IMG submission 114539) | Freshwater microbial communities from Kabuno Bay, South-Kivu, Congo - kab_022012_11.25m | ecosystem: Environmental > Aquatic > Freshwater > Lake | place: Democratic Republic of the Congo...
AGGCTCTCGAACAGCACGTCGCCGGCGGGCTCGAACCCCAACTCCTGCAGGATGCGCATCGCCCAGAATGCCGCCGCCAGCCCTCCCTTCATATCCGCCGCGCCGCGGCCATAGAGCCTGCCGCCTTTTCGTTTCGGCTCGAAGGGGCGGCAGACGGTCCAGTTGTCCGGCTCGTATGGCGCGACATCGATATGCCCGCTCAGCAGGACGGATTTGCTTCTGCCGCTGCCACGCCAGCGCGCGGTGACGTTCTCACGGCCGGCATACTCGCGCCCGGAGAGCCAGGAAGGGTGCTGCCGGATGCCGGCGATCACATCGGGACGAAACCGGCTCACCTCCCACCCCCGGCCGTGGCAGGCGTCCGCGACGAAATCCTGCGCCGGTCCCTCCGCGCCAAGTGGCGAGCGGTTCTCGCTGGGGAAGCGGATCAAGGCCTCCGTCCATGAGACAATCTCATCGGCATGGGCGCGCACGGCATCGCAGATTGCATTAGCTTCGATCACAAGATGATCACCTCCCGCCGGTGGCCGGTCAGCTCGCGAATGCCGTCTTTGGTGACCAGCACGCCGTCCTCGTAGCGCAGGCCGTATTTGCCGTCGGACAGCCAGATGTCCAAGTTGAAGAGCATGTTCGGCTGGATGACGAAGTCGGCGTGTTTCGACAGCCACAGCCCCTCAACCTCCGAGCTGCCGGTGCCGTGGGCGGGGCCGTAGAGGGTGAACTCCTCGTATCCGTAGCGCGAGAGGATGGCATGGTAGCCGTCGAACACCTCGCTTGCCGGCACGCCGGGCCGGATGGTCGCGATGGCATAGTGCATCGCTTCGAGCGCCACCTCGGCCAGGTGCTGCGCTTTGGTCGGCGGCTCGCCGATGAAGAACGGCCGGCACATGTTGCCGCAATAGCCCATGTATTTCGCGCCGAAGGTGAACTGGATCAGCTCATGCCGCTCGACCGGGCGGTCCGTGGAACGGCAGAGGCTGAGCGGAGCGTGCGGGCCGGAGCAGACCCACGCCGGGTAGGACATGCCCTCCGCGCCCGCGAGGACCATCTTCGCGCGGGCGATGGCTTCCAGCTCCCATTCGCGCATGCCCGGTGAGGCGGCGAAGAGCGCGGCCTTCATCGCCTCCTCGGTAATGCGGTACTCCTCGACGATGTAGGGGATCTCCGCGTCCGACTTGATCGCCTGCACGCGCAGCAGCAGGTCGTCGGCCGGCACGAGCTCCGCCCCCGGCGCGGCAGCCTGCAGGTCGTCGAAGATCACCCTGGGAAAGATGTTCCAGTTGGCGACGCCGATACGCTTCGGGGTGCCGCCGCAGGCGCGGGGCAGGATGCTCGCGAAGCTTTCGCCGGTCACCTGCGGCACCCATTCCGGCGCGGAGGTTTCTACGAACAGCGGGTTGACGGCGATCTGCGGCACCTGGGCGAAGGCGCGGGCAAATTCCAGCGATTCCGGCCCGCCGGTGATGAGCACCGCCTCGCCATGCGCCGGCACCACCATCCCCGCGAAATCGAAGAACGGCCAGAACCCCGCCAGGTAGCGTGTGGTGGCCGGCTCGCTCTCGCTGCTGTAGCCGACCAGGCAATCCAGCCCGGCGGCCTGCAGCTCAGCCTGCAGCCGCGTGATGCGGGACGCATATTCCGTTGCCGGCAACGGTGGCAATCGCATGGGAAACCTCCAATTCGTTAACCGATATACGCGAGCATGCGCCCGCTATTCCGGACTTCGTCGACCAGTGTGAGGATATTCGCCCGCGGATACGGCGGGAAGGAATCGTTGGTATCGCCGATCATGTGCCGCCAGCCGCGGGTCTCCGCCAGCACCCGGCAGGTCTCCGCGCGCAGGGCGGGCAGGTCATTTCCGTAAAAATAATCGACGTTCACCCCGCCGCGCGTCACCAGGCCCGAGACAAGCCGCGTCCGCGCGGAGCGCAGGTCGGCGACATCACCCAGCGGCGGCGAGGACAGGCTTTCTAGCACGTCCACCGCCATCTCGTCGTAGGCGCCCATCTCGATCAGCCACCGCATCCGGCCGCAGGTGTGCACCCAACCGAGCATGCTGTGGGCGTGCGTCGACTCGTGCAGCTTGCGTGCCTGCGGGACGAAGTATCGCTGGTAAATATCCGGCGAGAACAGCTCCAGACCGTTGATCGCCCCCAGAGTGAAATCGGCGCCGGCTTCGGCGGCACATCTCATCCACTCGGTGTTCGCCTGCTCATAAGCTTCGAACATGCGCTCCATCTCGGTGGAATGGTCGAGAAGCAGATAAAACGCGAGCGTGGGGTCCATATACAGGTTGCTGGTCAGCGAGAACGCCGGCACGCCAAGCACGGCATACAACACGGTGCTCGCCGGCCACTTCGCCGCCTCTGCCCGGAACTTGGCCGTCAGCCGCTCGCGCACCCGGTCGTCGTCCAGGCTCACCTGCGCCGTGCGCTCGATCAGGTAGACCAGCGCCGGCAGATCCCCCTCGCTTTTCACCAGATGATCAGCCCAATAAGCCGGCCTGCCCGCGGGCGTGACGAAGGTCTCCGTCATTTCCCCGGCCGGCGTGCGGATGGTCGTGTATCTCAGAATGGCGTCCGTCCCGGCTTCCTCGCGGACGGTCATCTCTACATCGTCGATGCACTCGATCGCGTCGAGGTGGGTGGCGCTCCCCAGGCCGCAGTGCAGGTGAATGCCCGTCTCCCGGCAGCACCGCACGATCATCTCTGGGGTGACGGGAGACGCCTGCTGCTCGGTGAAGGAGGCAGATTGCCCCTCTGCCCGTGCCGACACCCCGAAATAGGACGCGGCGGTGGAGCGGGCGTCGCCCATCAGAATGGGTATCATGTCGGGGTCGCCGTCTTTCATCCAGTGCAGCAAAGGTTTTCGCGGTTTCTCATTCATCGCTCAATCGACCTTGCGCATATCTACCAACCCCACTTCGATGTCTTCCTTATTCACCGAGTAGATGACGAACAGCTTGTCGCCGTCGGCGTAGCAGTTCGGGTAGTGGAAGCCGTCTTCCTTGTGCCGGCCGTTGACGCGGCGGGTGGTGTTCCCTTCGACCAGCAGGTATTGCCGGTCGAACACGCGGCCGTCGTCCGACAGGGCGATGAGCAGGCGCCGGCGGTCGAGCATCACGTCGTAGTTGTTGCCGACGATGTAGCAGCGGCCGTCCGGCAGCCGGCCGGCAAAGGCGCGGGAGTAGGTGTTGCGGAAGTCGGTGCGTATCAGATCGCTCCACGTCTCGCCTTCGTCATCACTCCAGGTTAACCCGAGCCGGCAGGAGATGCTGGAATCCCGCTGGTACATCCAGATTCGTCCGTCGTCGGTCTGGTACCAGGTGCCTTGCTCGGGGAGGATACCCTCGGGGGACGACGGGATGCGCACAATATGCGCTGGTTCGCCCAACCGAGTGTGATCGTCCCAGATCAGCACCACCGCGTGCTGGTCGATGATATCGGAGCCGCAACACATGTAGCGCCCGCCCAGCGTCATCCGCGGGCCTTCGAACAGGTAGACATTGTCGCACAGGTTCTCGTGATACTCCCAGTGCACCAGGTCGGTGGTCGAGTAGGCATCGAGCCGGATGCGCTGATCGGAGGCCAGCGAAAAGGTGCCCGGCGGCGTGGCGTCCCGCCCGAAGTCATTGGCGACGCAGACGTAGTTATACAGTTTTCCGCCAGCGGCACAGAGCCCGGCATTGTTGCGCACCAATCTGGAATCCGGCGGCGTGTGCACGATCACTTGCGGCTCGGTCCAGTGCACGCCGTCCGCCGACCAGGCGCCGTGCACTTCCTGTCCGACGTAATCTTCGTGCAGAAAGCCGTTGGACCACGAGGCGACATACTTGTCGCCGAATTTGGTGATGCCCTGGTGATGGCTATAAGACCAGGTGCTTGCGTCGCCACGATACACCACGGAACGCTCGAAAGGCACGGCGGGAAACTCGCCCCAGCCTTCCGGGACGATGGGATGCCAGTCGGTCAGCACCGGGAAGCCTGCGCCTTGCACCGCGATCTTCAGGCGGAACTGCTCTGTCTTCGCCGCCAACCCGGGCGAGAGCACGCTGATTTCGTGATAAGTGCGGACAGGAAGAATGGTAGGCTGTGATATACGTTGCATCCGCATGCAAAGTTCCTTTCGAGAGCACGATGACCGCCATTATCGGTCAATCACCAATCCATTATCGGTCACACGCAGGCGCACCATCCGCCGGTCCGTCTGCCCCGGTCTGGCAATATAGCCCATATAATTGACCAGGACGACGTCCGGTTCCACTTCTAGCGTCTGATGGTTCGCCCAAATAGGATAGTCGATGATGGTGCCGGCATCCCAGGTGACGCCGCCGTCCAGGCTCACATTCGCAGCGAGATACGGGAAACGGTGCACGGCGACGAGCGCGTTGCCGGCCGTGCGCGTCAGTGTGATGCAGTAACCGGGAAAGGCGCCTAACGCCGCTGGCTCCCAGGTCAATCCGCCGTCATTGCTCTGCACCTTCCACATATACGGCCAGGGACCGGGACGACCATACCCGATGATGATATTGTCTTCCGTTTCGGCCAGACCTATTTCGCTCATTGTACCGACGGCACAGAGCGTTTCTCCGGAATTGTTTGCATCACACCATACGGGTGCAGCCCAGGTTTCACCGTCATTGATGCTGCGTAGCGCGTAGACAGTGGAGACCTTCGCGTTGACATGGGGGCCGAATTCCCGCGCACAACTGATCGGCACCAACATGGTGCCGTCCCGCAGGCGCAATGGTTGTCCGGAGACGAACGCTTCACCCACCTCGGAAGGCCATTCGCCAACAATGGTAAGTGGATTCGGGCCTTGCCAGGTGCGACCTTCATCACCGGAAGTATAGGTGTATAGCGCATTCGCGCCTGTCGTCCCCTGGTGGGCATGAAAGGTGACCCAGGTGCCGTCCTGCCGGACAAAATTCGCGCCGAATCCTTTATAGAGCGTCGCTGGTTCCGGCACCGACCAAGTTCGGCCTCCATCACGGGAGCGAACCCATTTGATATATCGCGGTTCTTCGCAGTTCGGATTGCCGAAAGGAATGCTTGCCGTCAATTCGCCCGAGTTGCATCGTATAATGCTCGGGTAGCTCTGACAGGTTGAGGGATCGGTTTCCAGGCACGGCGTAATCCAGTGCGGCGGCAACGGTGTCAGTCCGTTCCATGTGGGCGGTTGCCGGTAGTCGCCTTCGATTTCGAAATCAGCGAAGTCCGTCACGCACTCGTCACCGGCGGGTGCGATACCCATCAGCCCGAGTCGACCTTCTTGATATGTCTCATCGACGACATCGGCAATCAGTCGGCCTTCGATCCAGGCGCGAATGCGCGATCCGTCGCACTCGACTCGCCCCAGGTACCAGTGCTCCCTGCGCGGCACAACCTCCGAGATGAGACCAAAGCGCAGATAGCGCTGCAGCGGCGTGCCGTCCGCAATAACCAGTCCCGCCCACATGTGCCGGTTGCGGTTCTGCTGGCCGCACCAAGGGATGTCAAGCGCGTAATATCGGCCGGCATCCTTCAGCCGAAACACCAGGCGTGCTCCGGCGTGTCCGCCATGAAAGCGGAAGCGAAATTGCGCCGAGAAGTCGCGGTAGCTCCGGTCGTGTCGAACAGCCAGGAACGCGCCGGACTGATCGTCATAGACGACGCTGGGCACTTGCGCCTCGTTGATCGGGAGTATCGTTCCGGCTTCGCCGTCCTCCCAGCGGCAGTTCAGGTACGACCAGGCCGTACCGTCGTTAATGGTCAGTCGTTCGCGTGTAACAGCCATGGGAGCTTCCTCCTTCAAGCATACCTGTCCGGCAACGCTATCGCACGGAAAGTCTCGGTTGCCTGCGCGCAGGCATTCTGGTACACGACAACGTCGCAGGAATAGCCGAAGAGCTGGACACCCAGCGCGCGCAGGTCCGCGGCATCGTTAAGATCGTTGAGATGGCAGCCCATAATCTTCCCGTGCCGCCGGCATGCGTCGCTGGTAACGCGGATCGCCTCGAATACGCTCGGATCGCGCCACTGCCCGGGTACGCCTAGCGCCACGCTCAAATCTCCCGGACCGATATACAAACCGTCAACACCTTCCACCGCCGCGATCTCATCGACCAGTAGCAGCGATTCCTTCAGCTCGATCTGAATGATCGTCAGCAGATCGCGATTCGCTTCTGGCAAGAAAGTGGCAGCATCGACGCGTCGGTGCCGGGTGTGGCCGCGCATCAAGTGCGTGCCGCGCTGGCCGATAGGCGGGTATTTGCTGGCGCACACGGCCTGGCGCACCTCGTCGAGCGTCGTGCACATCGGCACCAAGATGCCGCCCGCCCCGGCGTCCAGGCCGCGGGTAATCACCGCGCGGTTGGCGTCGGACGGCCGCAGGATGGTGCATAAGCCGGCTTGCCAGCCGGCTTCGATGGTGCTCTCTAGTTCGCGGGGCGTCTGGTTGCCGTGCTCGTTGTCGATGAAGATGAAGTCCGCGCCACCGTTCGCGGTGGCGGTGACCACGGCCGGCCCGGAGAACTCGACCAACATCATGCCGAAGACCGGCTGCCCGGCGGCGATCTTTTCGCGTAATGCCCGTGCGGATGAATGCATGTTGTCTCCTCGATGCTTATTCTACTCGGAACGCATACAGCCTGGCGTTGGTAATATTGAACTCAAGACAGACCGGTTGCCCGTTCAACTCCGTCAGGTTGATCTCCACCGGCAAGTCGATGTCGTCGATTTCCTGCATCGTCGCCACGGCGATGGCTGTGCCATCCGGACGCATGAGAGTGATGCTGATGCGGCCGAACGGCGCCTCCGCGTTCAGGTGCAGGCGCCGACCGTCCAGCAGGAGTGGTTTCGTGCGCAGGGTGCCCGTGTCGAAACTCGCTTCCATCCCGCAGAACCGGTCGATCTTCACGACGCCGATGCCAATGCCTGAACGGCATGACAAACCGGCTTCCCTTCCGTTGTCCGTCCCTTGATAGGCCCCGCCGTGCACGTAGTTCCGGCCGGCGTAATAAAAGCGCAGTTCGTTGCCTACCCGGTGGGGCGGATTCGCCGCCAGCGAGTTGTTGAAACGGTCCCACACGCCCACACCGCCCACCGGGATGAACGGTGAGCGGTCGCTCAATCGCTCAAAATGAATGCTGTCGCGGCTGACCGCAAGCTGAATCTCCAGCCAGGCGCGCTCCTCATAGTTATGGAAAACCTGCACCAGGCCGATAAACAGGCCTTCATACGGGAAGACGTTCATGCCGTAGATGTCGTCACCAGGGCCGTCCAGCGCGTCCGCTGCCAGCACGATTTGCCCGTCGTCCGGCTCCCAATGGATGAAATCCGGACTCTCCGCCCGCTGCACCGCGCGGCCGGCGCTGTTGGCCAGGCGCGGATCATCCTGGTACTTCGCCAGGAATGCGGGATCGTAGTGCTGGCCGCGGCCATACATGACGAAATGACCGGTAACCGGATCGCGCAGCCAGTGCGCCGGGCCGTCGGAGGTGGCCCGCGTCACCGGGCCTTCCAGCGCCTGCCAGCGGAGGCCGTCCGTGCTGAAGGCGACACCCAGGCCGCGATCTTGATATGGGCGCTCGCCTGGCTCTTGCGGTATATATTTCAGATAGAGAAATCCCAGCTTGTACCGTCGCTCCGGATCAGATTCGCACTCATCTTTGATCACACCGAGCACTTCGAGATAGGGCGCCCGCTCCGTCTCCGGCCAATTCGAATTCCACAACGGGGTAATATGCGTGGGCCTGCCGTCGACTAGAACGGCGTCCGAGAGCTGTTTCCGCCAGGTGATTCCGTCGTCGCTGACAAAATGGAACACGCCACCGCCAGGCAACCGCGGGATATTGGCCAGCGCCGGCGACCCGAACATGCTGTGGCACCACGCCTTATACACGTGCTCCTCCGCATCGTAGATCACCGAGCCGTATGTCAGATAATCGTTGGGCTCCCAGGATTCGGTCGGGCGGATGACCGGATTCGCCGGGTGCTTCACCACCGGGCACACGCGCCGCTCCACCTTCACGTGTGAGGCGATCAGGAAATCGTCCAAGAAAAGCTGGCGATTGCGGCCAATGCGAATGAACGGTTCCATGGCGAACCTCCTGGCTTATAATATGGCGAATGTGCGGAAGAGACAACCGATTTTTTTATTCGGCATCCCACTCCTCGAATGCCGCGAGGATATTCGCGAGGGGATCGTCGATGCCCCAGGAGAGCTGCGCGATCAATCCGCCCGCTTCACCGCCGAAGACCTGTTTCACGCGCCGCACCGCCTTTCGCACGTCCTCCACCGAGCCGAAGGGGAGCACGTATTGCCGATCGATCTCTCCCCAGAAGGTGAGCTGCTCGCGAAACGTGCGACCGAGTTCCTCGATGTCCATGCAGAAGAGCTGGCTGTTCAGTGCTTCGACGCCGATGTCGATCAGGTCGGGGATGATCTCGCGGATCATGCCATCGCTGTGCAGGAACACCCGCTTCTCGGCCGCCCGCGCCAGTGCAAAATACTCGGCATACAGCGGGCGAAACAGCCGGCGCCATTGCCGCGGGGAGATGAGCAGCGCCGACTGCGACCCCCAGTCGTCGCCCATTACGATGGCGTCCACCTCGGTCTGGCACCAGAGCGCCACGTGCCGGCGGTAGAATTCGTGCACCTGCTCTATCAACTGCCCGAGCGCTGCCGGTTCTTCCGCCAGGTCCAGGTACAGCGCTTCCGAGCCGCGCAGGAATTGCAGGCGCTCGAACGGCCCGGGGCCAACCTCACCCAGCACGAAGGCATTTGACATGCGGCAGAAGGCGTTGGCTGCCTCCACCTGATTCCCATTGACCATTTCCCATGGCGGGGAAAAGGCCGCCAGTTCGCACCACTCTCGAATCGCCGGACAGGTGACTTCGCCGGCCACGCCAACCTCAAGCGCCGTCCACTCGCTGCCCCATTCATCGATTCGCGCCCCTGGTGCGCTGGCATCACCGGCCAAGTGCGCGGAGGCGCCCAGCACAGAGGGCGCGCGGTCGAAATCTATGGGGAAATGAGCGTGCAGCGCCTGCCAGTCCTCCGGGCGATAACGCGAGATAAAGCGCCCGCCCCACACATCGCGCGGCAGGCGGTCAGGCGCGGCGAAGTCGAGCGCGGCCTGCACTCGGCGGCGTGATCTATTGCTGCTTTGATCAGTTGGTCGCTGTTCGATCATAACCTTTCCCAACTGGCATGAAAGACTCGCAGGTGACGCCGAAATTTTCGGCGGACGTATCCGGCGGCACTTCACACCCGGCGGAAAGCACATAAGGTGCCCCGCCTGCTGGATGCAGCGAAGGCAGGCTTTTCGCACATCATCCGGCGTGCCGTGCAGCAGCACCGCTACCGGATCGAAGTTGCCACACAGGCAGACGTCAGGTTCGAGCATGGCTCGCGCGTGCTGCAGATTGACCATCCAGTCGATATCAATAGGATAACTTGCTGATGGCGATTATTTCATAATCGTCCAACCGGTCAAGCACCACCATAACCTGACCTTGTGTCGTCTGTTGTATGGCAAGCGAACGGTTGCTGCGCAACGCTTTCGCCTCGGTGATGTGCATTCCCGCAAAGTGTATTGGGACGTCAACCAGGGGTTGCACGCCAGTCATTGGCCGCCGCGGTCCGGTTGTCATGTTGATCAGATGGAGATAACTGATGCCGCCTTTCCGTCTTAAGCTGACTTCAATCCACGGTGCTCCCACGATTTTTACCGGTATCTCGCTCAACTGGTCGACGATGTTGCGGATAAGGTCCAGGTAGATGGGGAATCGATAGTTGAGAATTGTCTCCCCGATGGTCCCGGCGCAGTAAATGACCTGTCCCTTACCATACTGATTATGCACCAGACATGGATGCGGGGACAGCGCGGGGACGCTGTCGATGCGACCTTTCAGTCGTTTTCGGAAGAATAGCAGCGGCTGGCTCTCGTGCAGCGTCACCAGTGCTCCATATGTCGGCGAGGGGATGAATTCCTCGGTGATACCCTCCAGCAGTGGGAAAGACACCGGTATAACCGGCGAAATGTAATCCCAGCGCATGGGCCCGAACGTTCCCCCGTCCCACTGCACGCCAAAGAGATCGGCCAGTTGGAAGTCAGGTAATCGCACGCCGTTTTCATCGTAGAGCGAGGTTTCGAACGTCGCGAGCAAATGGCCGCCCGCGCGGACGAAATTTCGAATATCCGTTGCCGAGTCGGCGGAGAGACAACCGGCATTCGGCAGCACCAGCAGTTGATAACGGGACAATTCGGTCAGATTTTGCTCGTCGATCACATCGAAAGGCGCCTGACTGAATGCCAGGGCATGATAGAAACCGTTGAATTCCTGTAAAATATCACCCACGCCGTCTGCTGTAATCTCCTGTGTAAAGTCGCTGACTGGTACGGCAGCGGTTGGGTACGATTCCGCCGACACCGAAGGCCAGAGGAGCGCAATGCGGGCGGCGGATGTTGTCCCGTGAAAAGCATCCGCGTGTTCCGTAACCAGATGCCCATACTCCGCAAAAATCTCCAGTGACGAAGCATGAAGATTCTCCGGGAAAATCGCCGACACAAAATAATTCGCCCCGTTGGCGAGGGTCTGTGCAAGCACATGGCTAAGTTCGCTACGCTCCTGCATGGCAAAGGTCCATGGGCCGTGTTCGGTTGTGATGAACACACCGGCAGGTTTACCGGCGGCCTGGTTGGACAACAGCTTTGCGGCCACACCGGCTTGGTGAAGATATACGGCCTGGTTGAGATCTCCATACATATATCCGCCTTCGGCGGCAAGGAGATCCGTGACCTGGATCATCTCGCGGTTATTATGTCCTCTGGGCCAATACGGCGAGGTGCCGGTGGCGTTATCATAAAACGCAATGTGTGGATTGGCGGCTTTGATGATGGAGTCGGAATCCGCGAGAAAGCGCTTCAGCGACGACGACTGAAAAGCGATCAAATCTCGCCATAACGGATCGGAGTGGTCCGGTTGTTCGGACTTCTTCGGCATCGCCTGACCGGTGTGCTGCATGAAAAGCCGCCGGCAAGTGTCACAGTAGCAGGTGTTCGCAAAAAATACCGGCCCGTCGAAAAAGATCCCATCGATATCGTAGCAACAGAGATCGCCGAGTAGCTGAAAAACCCAGTCGCGGTACGGTGTATTGTAGCAGAAAGACGTCGCGGTGCTGTATACCTCGGCAATCGGTGTGCCGTCTTCTTTGATCTGTCGCCACTCCGGATGACGTGCGCCGAACTCCCGGCTGACCCAGTGCACGTTGACGTATACCACCACCCGGATGCCGCGGTCATGCGCCAGCGGTAGATAGGCTGCCAAACGATCCGGGTGCTGAACACCCGCCAATGCGGTGTTGAAGTAAAATCCCTCGTCGTTCATACCGCCGCTGTCATCGCCATGGGCCTGATGATCCATGCAGTGGTAATGCTGAACATTACCACCTAGCCGTTGAACGACCTGGGCCTGCTCCTCCAGGGAGACACCGCCGAGATTTAAGGTTTCACAAATTTCGATCATCCGCAATGGCTCATCGTGCCACCATGCCATATGCATACGCTCCTGTTACGCGACATATTGATCTGTGTTTTCGTATCTTCCGACAGATATGACGGCGGCCTCCAGGTTAGAAGAAACCTGCCGAATGCTGCTCGACCTTCGTGGTGGCTCGCATGTAGAGCCAGTACCAGAAGCGGAAACGGTCGAGTATCGTCGTGTCGCCCCGTGAAACCCGTCCCCGCAGGTGATAGAATCGCTTGCCCATTTCATCGCGATGTGCCGCGGAGAGTGAGCCGCTTTCCCAATATGCTAGCAATTCGGCGAAGACTTCCCCGTCTTCTTCGTCCTCGAACACATGGCCCAGTGTCTTGTGGCCAAATGCGCGCAGCGAGTCTTCCGGCCAGTGGATAAAATGGGAAAAGGCGAGATAGTTCAGCGCGTAGGGGATATGCCGCGGAGAAACTTCGCCATACATAGCGATGCCTTCGAGTCCTGCGCGATACGCGCGCAGGCAGCCTTCTTTAATGGTACTGACCGCCAGATTATAACGACCCAACGCGCGGTCACCGAGTTTCACCCATTCATGTTGATGGAATTGGCTGGCCTGGTGCATATAGCACACGTGATGCCCGCCCGCCGGCGGCTTCACTCCCTGGGGCCATTGCGGGGTCTCCAGCGCATCCGGCGGTGCGCCGTGGTCCAGGTAGGCTATCAGCGGCAACGGCCATTGCTCGGGAATTTTGACCACGGAACCACGCAGCATGTTGGTAAGCGTCCATTGCGCGATGGTGCGCTTCGGCACCAGGTCGACGACGGACGGCCGCTCGCACTCCATGGTGAGCATATTCCATTCCGAGTTGAGGCCATTGTCGCCGGGAATGAAGCCGCAGTAGGTGGCGTAGGTGAGCCACTTCTCCGCGGGCACCTCGGCGATGGCTTCTAACGCCAGCACATAGCTCATCGTCTGCTGGCGGAAATAATCCGGTTCGTCGTGGGTCCAGCTCGCTTTGTGCGCCTGGCAAGCCGGACAATGGCATACCATGAAATCACCGTTTTCAATATTGACCCCGCCAATAGGGAACTCCCGGAACAGCCACTGCATCCCTTCGGCCAACCAGTCGCGAAAGGCCGGGTTGCTCGGGCAGGCGCTACCCGCAACCGGCACACCGTCTTCCCCGATCATGTGCGCTTCAGGATGTTGTTGCAGGAAGGTCGGCAAGTTGTACCGATGCTCACCTTCGTAATACAAGCCACCGTAGGCCGTGGTGCCGACGCCGGGCAGTATTTTCACCCCGCGCGCCGCGGCATATTCCACCACCTGTTTGGCGTAGTCAACCCCGCCATGCGTGTCGCGCAGGAATCCCCAGATCACAATGCCGCCGATCCCCAGGCCGGCAACGAAATCCGTCAGCCGCCGGTAATCTTCCAGGTAGGTTTCCGGCCGTTTGAGATAGACATTTTTGCATCCGAAATTCAACACGCCGGGATCATCAAGCACCCAGTTGGTGCTGTGATCCCACGTCCAGCAATAACTGATGGGTAACGCGGGTGCAGGGCGTTCGAGTTGCAAGGCCATCGGCTTTCCTTTCAGACAGTGCCTCACGTGCATCGTGTCATCTACCGTCACCGGAGATACCGGCTCACAGCAGGGATAGATGGCAAATTGATGATATCAGGATACTTTTCCCTCCACCACCAAAGACTTCCTTCCAGGTCCGAGAATCGTAAGCGGTGAATTGATATGACCGCCGACATGAGACAGATACGAGAAAGTATGCCTATCGGAGGGAAGGGCTCTCGATAATTAACCCGAAATGAATCATGTGTAATATCCCAGTGAATACCTTTCACTTGACAGGATGAGTTATGCAAAGCATTGACCCAAGTGTTGATATCGTTGCTGCCGATGAGCGTGGTTTGCCCGTCGTGGTCGGCGTGCCGTTTACACGCGACAGGCTGCCCGATGCCGCATCGCTGACGGTCATTGCCCCCAGCGGGCAGGAATGTGCCGTCGCGACGCGACCGCTGGTGCATTGGCCGGATGGCTCGGTACGCTGGGCGTTGCTTTCCCTGCAAGCGAAAGAACGCGGGGCACACCAGGTGGTATGCTCCGGTACACAGATGACGGTCGATCATCCGGTGACGCTGACCTCATCCGACGATGGCATGACGCTCGACAACGGCCTGGTGCGAGTGACGCTGTCCGCGACCGGCCCCGGTCCGATCAGCGAAATCACCGCGCTGGGACATCGCTATCTCGCCAACGCGGATGATCTGCGCTTTGTCGTCAATGGCGCCGATACGGCGCATGAGTCACAGCGCTCGCTGCAAGTCCTGGAGCACTCGCCCCTGCGCGTGCGCGTGCGCGTCAACGGCGCCCACTTCGACGCCAAAGGCGCGCGCTTGCTCAATTATCGCCTGGATGTCGAGTTGTGGGCGAACTGGCCGGCCATGCGAATCGATTACCAGTTCCTGCATCTAGAACCGGGTCGCGTGGAGATTCCCATCGGGCGCATGGCGATGGACTGGCGCCTGCATCTCGGGCCGGAGACGCAGCGGCATTTCGAGCAGAGCAGCCACGGCCTGATGTTCGTGCCGCGGGCAGTCTGCAACCCGGCACCGGTGGCCATCGTGTCCGACAACACGTGTGGACCGGCGCACGTGGAAGATCCGGCGATGCTGCTGGACGACACGCCCTATCCGGCCCACCTGCGCCCGCCGCTGGTAGGCACCGGGGAATGGCTGGGCATTGGTGATGGCGCCCACGGCCTCTATGTGCGCATGCAGGATTTCATCGAGATGCGTCCCAAGCGGCTGGCCAGTCATGATGCGAATCTCGCGGTAGAATTCTGGCCTGCCTCGCAGGGGATCTTGTCCTTACCACAAGGCCGCTCTCGGCGGCAATCGGTGGCGGTCGCCTTCAGCGACACCGCAACACTCACTTCCGACCAGATCTGCCGCCTGCTGGATGGTCCATTCCACGAAGGGCGGGCGGTGATTGCCCCCGACTGGCTGCGCGCCTGCGGCGAATTTGAAACCGACCGATTGCTGGTGCCGGGCGTCAATATCCGTTTTGAGAAATTTATTCACCGGCTGGTGAACTTGCACTCGTTGCAAGGCATGTTCGATCTGGGCGATACTATCGACTCGGGCTACTGCCGGACGTATCCGCCCATCCCGAATAACGCGATCCTTAAGCCCAATGCGCCGGCGATTCCGCGCGTCTTCATCGCGGGCATGCATTCCCCGCTGTCGGAAGGGTCGATGCCGGATCTGTATGAACCGGTGTGGACGAATAACGAATACGACGCGATTTACGCCCTCTGCACCGAAATCATGCGTTCCGGACGGGGTGACCTGTGGACGCTGGCGCGCTGGGCTGTCCGCCATAATATCGAAGTGGATTTCGTCCATTATCACGACGATAAACAGCAACATCGCGCTACGCCGCAGCATAGCTGCCGTCACAATACCAGCGGATCGATTCCCAGCCATTATTGGACGCAGGGACTGCTGCAGTATTATTGCCTGACGGGCGATCAAGATGTGCTGGAAATCGCCCTGGCGCTGGGCGACAAAATTATCGAAGACTTCACCGTGCCGGAATTCCGCGCCTCCTTCTGGGGGTTCACGCGGGAATTGGGCTGGCCGACGCTGGCACTGTCGCACCTGTATGACATCACCGGGGAAGCGCGTTATCGCAGCCAGCTTGAGGAAATCCTCGAGTTCGGCATGCAGGTTGACCGGGGACCACGGACCGCGGACGATCAACCCACTGAGCTGGAAAGCGTGATCGCCTGGGCGGCGCTCATCTGGGCGTGCATGTTCGAGGGGGCGGACCGCTATCAGCGGAGCAGCGGTCGTGAGGATCTCCGGGCCTGGTTGAAGGACTTTCTACAATACCTGCGCATCGCGATGGAGCAGCTTCACCGTAAAGGCCAGCCGGTAGCCGTCTCGTCGCTGATGATGCTGGCCATCGGGTACGAGCTGACCGGCGACGAACGCTTCCTCCACACCGGCATGATCTGCCTCGACGAATTCCAGGAATCCGTCCAATGGGTCGCACCGAAAGCGGAAGCCAGACCGATGGCCATCGTCTACCGTAGTCTCATCCGCTTCCTCAACCACGCGCATAACGCCGGCTTACTGCAGCGGTTGGATTATCCGAGTGTTTCCGCCGGGCAGCATAACTAATGGCATTCCGACAAGGAGCATGAACACATGACCCGGCAACTTGAGCGTCCGACTCCCGTCCTGCTTGGTTCCTACTTTTGGACCTGGGATCATAAAACGAATTTCGTGCTGGATGACCCGGGGAACCAGACGTTCGGCTGCTATAATCGCTACTTGAAACAGCCGGAGACCTTCGTGGTGGACTACCGGCGCTTGACCGATCTGGCAGCCAGCCTCGGAGTGAAAGGGATCGTCATCTGGGGGTTCCTGCGCGATGCGCATGGCGGGGTGGAATTTGCCCAACGGGTGGCCGATTATGCCGCGTCGCGCGGCGTGGCGATCATGCCGGGCGTAGGCACCACGCATTACGGGGGCATCTATTACGAGGGCAATCACCGGTATAACCTTGAGACGTTCCTGAAAAAGAATCCCGATGCTTACATGATCAATGAGGACGGCTCCGCCCGTCCGGGGAGCGCCTGTCCCAGCCGCCCCGCGTTTCGCGGGTGGATGACGGAAGGGCTGGAATGGCTGTTCCGCGAATTCGCCATCGGCGGAATAAACCTGGA
>Ga0172369_10005151_pt1 | contig 16228 bp, 16 predicted proteins | sample LakKiv25m_FD_114539 | JGI IMG/M metagenome (GOLD analysis project Ga0172369, IMG submission 114539) | Freshwater microbial communities from Kabuno Bay, South-Kivu, Congo - kab_022012_11.25m | ecosystem: Environmental > Aquatic > Freshwater > Lake | place: Democratic Republic of the Congo...
AACATTGCCGCCAATAAAGTCAAAGGCATTCGTGCGGCTCAAGCTTGGTCTGTAGATCAAGTAGAGCATGCCAAGCAATCAGACCACATTAATGTTTTATCTTTGGCTGCTGATTACTTGGATTTTGAACAGTCTATTAATTTAATCTCGGTTTTTATTGATGCCCCAACTTTAGATGATGAACGTTTTTTACGTCGTTTAAAACACATTGCGCAGTATGAGGAAAGACATTAAAGCACCATCTATTTACCCATCTATTTTGAGTGATAGCAAAAAGACGGTTTCGCGCCAATTAGGTTTATTGCGTCAACATCAGGTACCTTTTGTGCAGCTAGATGTGATTGATGGATTTTATGCCGACAATCTCACACTCACCCCCAGTGATTATGCAGAGTATGAGTTTGGTCAGCTACAAGTAGATTTTCATCTGATGGTGGAGGAACCTTTGGATTATGTTTACGAAATTCTAGATCATAAAGAAAAATTGCCTGTCAGAGCAATCATTGCACAAGTAGAGCGCATGTCCCATCAAGCAAATTATGTGAGCTTGGTCAAAGAAGTTTGTTTTTTAGTTGGTTTGTCTTACGACCTTTATACACCCTTTGAGTCAATAGATGCCAGCGTATGGCCAGATCTAGATTTTGTGCAGGTGATGGGGGTGGAAGCAGGTTTTCAAGGCCAGCAGTTTTCCTCTGCTAGTTTGGAGTTGATTCACCAAGTAATTAAGTGGAGAGCAGACAACAAACTTGATTTTAAACTTTTGGTAGATGGTGGAGTAAAGCCAGAAATTCTAGATGAGTTGAAAACACTGGAGTTAGATGGTTTGGTGGTGGGTAGTTTTCTTTGGCAAGCAGAAAATTTCCAGAACCTGTATGATATATGATAGTTTGTTATGAAAAAAAGTTTAGTTTTTCCTTCACCAAAAAAGCATTGTACCTTGGATAGAATTGCTCTTTTTGGTAGCGCGGATGTAGATAAGGAACATCCGCTTTATAAAGAAGTTTTCAAAGTAGCCAGAAGCTTGGCTTATTATGGCAAGACTGTGATCAACGGTGGCGGTCCAGGCACAATGGAGGCGGCTACTTTGGGAGCAGAGTCTGTAGATGGTAAGACTATCACGGTGAGTTTTGCACCTTTAGATATGCCGGAGTTTGAAGGTCAGGCTAGTAGTAATATTGCCGATCTTGATATTAAGGCTAGCAACTATATTGAGAGAATGTTTGGTCTGATGGAGCAAGCTGACGCTTTTGTTTGTTTTCAAGGTGGCACTGGGACTTTAAGCGAGTGGGCTACCGCATGGTTGTTTTCTCATCTACACTACGGTCATCACAAACCAATTGTTTTGTATGGTGAGTTTTGGCATGAAGTGATGAGAGTCATTAATGACAGTTTCTTGATTGGACAGAAAGAAAGAAGTATTTATAGAATTGTCAAAAATGAGGTAGAAACACTGCAAGTCTTGCAACAGTTTGAAGAAGAGTTGGCGGAACGTTGCGGTCTGCCCAGTAGATAGTGAAAGAAATATGTTTAATCAACCTGCCCATCACACCGTTTTAAGTATTGGTTCAAGCGTGGTGGATATTGTGATTGGCTCAAAACAGTTTGAGCTGGAAACATCTGCCGATGGTGCCAAACTTTGTCAGCTTTATGGTCAAAAACTAGAAGTGGAGAACTTTCAAATTTTTACTGGAGGTGGAGGTAGTAACACAGCAGTGGGTTTTTCTAGATTGGGGTTTGAAACGCAGTTAATTAGCGAGGCTGGTAAGGATGTTTTGGCGGAGTTGCTTTTACATGACCTACAAGAGGCAAAGGTGGGTTTGGATCACTTTGTTTGGGAAAAGAGTGAACAAACAGGTGGATCGGTGATTTTAGTTGGGAGTGGTGGTGAGCGAGCAGTGATGGTTTATAGAGGCGCTGCCGCCATGCTTGATCCCAATGATATACCCAAGCAAATTTTATTGAATGCTGACTGGGTGCATTTAAGTAGCATTGCTGGCAGACACAGCACTTTGAAAACTATTTTTTATGAAAGACAAAAAATTAGGCGTTTGTCTTGGAATCCGGGTAAGGCAGAGCTAGAGCTTTTGGCCTGCGGGCAACTGGACATTGGCCAGTTGCCCGCAGACGTTTTACTACTTAACGAGCAAGAGTGGTTAAGTGTTTATGCTTTGCGTTCTATTTTAACCAAACAAATTCCCATTGTTGTGATTACCAGCGGAGCCTATGGTGGTAAGGTGATTGAGAAAGGACGGGAAAAGCTGTTCTCCGCTTTACCAGCCAAGGCTTTAGATGTGACGGGAGCCGGTGATGCTTTTGCTACTGCATTTGTCGCTGGTTTAATTTGGAAAATGGGTGTGGACAGAGCTATTGAACTGGGTAAGAAAAACTCTGCTTCAGTGGTAGAGCAGTTTGGCGCTAAAGCAGGGTTGCTTAACAAGTCACAACTTTCTTCACCCTGAATTTTTAGTAGTCACCATGAGGCTTACGAATGGTAGACAAAGCTGGATATGACAACAGATAATATCTTTGCTAGACTGATCGTATAGTAAAAAAGAAAGCCCGCCGTGTCTGATTACAAACAAATTCTCAATCAAGAAATAGACGAGTTAAAACAACGTGTCCAAGCGGCTCAATTGGCCGAAGAGATGCGAGATAAGCTAAAAAAAGATATTGTGGCATTGGAGCGTTCAGTGGAGTGGGGTAGTTATGACGAAAAATATGAAAGAGTCTCCAAGTATATAGATTGGGTTTTAAAAATTCCTTGGGAAAAAGAAACCGCAGACAGACTAGATTTAGCTGTCACTCAAGAGATCTTTGCCAAGCATCATTACGGAATGCAGGAAGTGAAAGATAGATTTTTAGAGTATGTTTCTGTTTTAAAACTTCGTCAAAAACAGTATGCAGATGGAGATTTCAGAGCGCCGGTATTACTGCTTGTGGGCTTGGTAGGTACGGGTAAAACTACTTTTGCCTATTCTTTGGCTGAAGCTTTGGACAGGAAAATTGTTCGTATTCCTTTTGGAGGCATGAGCTCGGCCAAAGAGTTGCGCGGCGAGTCAAGATTGATTTTGGGAGCTGAACCGGGCCGAGTGATCAAAGGCATCTGTGAAGCTGGTGTACGTAACCCCGTAGTATTACTGGATGAGATCGACAGAGGTGCTGAAGAAGCGAATAGAGACATTATGGGAGTGTTGGTGGAGCTTTTGGATCCCGCCCAAAATAACTCTTTTAGAGATGCCTACATTGATTACCCTGTCAATCTTTCTCATGCTATTTTTATAGCTACGGCCAATAATACCAGTCAGATAGTGACTGCGGTGCTTGATAGATTGGAAAAAATCCCTATGCCTAGTTATACCGATGAGGAAAAAATGGTGATTGCCAAAAAGTATGTTTTGCCGGGACTTTTGGAAGCGGCTGGTTTGAAAAGCGAGCAATTTGCAATTGAAGAGAGTATTTGGCCCTCTGTTTTGAGGCCGCTTGGCTATGATATGGGTATTCGTTCCTTGCAAAGAACTCTTCAAGGGGCGGTGAGGAAAGCGGCAAGAATCATTGTAGAAAAGGGTTATTCACAGATCGTGGTCAATCAAGAAAACCGCAAGATATTCTTGCCGCAGTACTAGTGTTTTGTTGTCTTTCGACAAGCTCATGCTTCGTCAAGCTCAAGTATGACAGCGATAATGTTGCTGTGAAGTTCTTGGATGGTCGACAGGCTCGGCATGAAAGGTTTGTCGCTATTGGTGATAAGATATATTAGTGATCACAGCCGAGAATCTTACGGAACTTAAAGCTCTGCTTGAGGCTAATTATGCTAGTTTGCCGTTGGTGACGAAAGTTACCGATATTGTGCACGGCGAGGGCAGTGCCCGAGCCGAAATCATGTTTATTGGTGAAGCTCCGGGGTACAACGAACATGTGCAAAGAAGACCGTTTGTGGGGCGGTCGGGGCAGTTGTTACGATTGACGCTTAATGAGATTGGTTTACCACCTGAATTGGTGTTCATTTCTAACATTGTCAAAGCCAGACCGCCCGACAATAGAGACCCATCGCCAGAAGAAATTGAGGCTTTTCGCCCCTATCTTAACCGTGAAATTGAGCTAATTAATCCAAAGTTAATTGTCACTCTTGGTAGGTTTAGCATGGCCAAGTTTTTGCCTGAAGTTAAAGTTTCTCAAGTGCATGGCAGATTACATAAATTAGTGTGGCAGGACAAAAAGCTTTTTGTCCTGCCCATGTACCATCCCGCTGCCGCTTTGCGTTCCACTCAACTCAAAAGCACTTTTGTCAAAGATTTCTCACGTTTACCCAAAGTGCTTGATTGGATCAAAAAACAGCTGGAGTTGGAAAAGACGAAAGACTTAATTGGTCAAGCTTTGTATTGATTATTTTTTTATGTCCAGTCTCTTTGGCGACATCTTGTGATAGGATAGAGATGTGTCAAAAGTTGAGTTTTTTTTATTACTGATTCCGGTTTTTGCGATGTTTCCATTTTTAATTTTGTACAGATTCCAAGGCAAAAAAAATATTTTTAGTTTTGATTTGGTGCAGTTTCTATACAACTTTATTTTTACTCCTCTGATTTTTATTTGGCTCAAAACTGTGTTGTATGCCACTTTAGTTTCGAGTGAGCTATATCACTTAACATCTAAACAACTATTTTTAGCGGATAGTGTTTTTAGCTTGGTGATGCTTTACGTTTATGCTTTTTACACCATGCATTTTTTAACTAAAACTTTTCGTTTAAAAAATGCCGATCCGCTTTATAACCTTTTTACGCATTCGGAGTACATTCATCTTTGGTTGTCACACATTGTGATGTTTGCTGGCACTTTATTAATTTTTACCGCTCTGTCGCTAGTCAATTTATTTTTTCCTCTCAAATTGTTTTTCTCTACACCGTTGTTTTTCTTGATTTTGCTCGTTGGTTTTGTTCTGGGTTTGGCTTTTTATTTTGTGATTTTAATCTCTGCCGTAGAGCAAAAAAAACGCTTAACTTTGACTAGATTAGTGAAACTCATTGTAGGCCTTTGTTTTAGTGTTCAGCTTTTGGGTTACTTTTTGTTTGATCCCAATTTAGAATCTAAACACGTTGTTTATTGGGGATTTTTGATGTTTTTTACCGGTATAGTGTTGTTAACAGCGCTTGATTATCGTTCAAGTAAAACCAAAAAATTTTTGCGCATAATCTTTGATAAAATGAAGCATCAACATTGGGGAGAGAATATTTTAAGTTTCAATCATAAACAGAAAGGCTGAAAGTGTCTAAATTAAGATTATTACCCATGGGTGGGACAAGTAACATTACCCAAAATATGTATTTGTATGAGTATGAAGACGAGATTCTTCTGGTGGATTGTGGCATTGGTTTTCCCGGGACTTATATGCCCGGTGTGGATATTTTGATTCCAGATATTACTTACCTGCTCAAAGCATTGGAAAAGGGCAAAAAAATTGTAGGGATGATCCTGACCCATGGTCACGATGATCATATTGCTGCTTTGTCTTTTGTTTTACCCCATTTACCACAGTTTCCCATTTATGGTTCGGCTCTGACCTTGGGTTTTGCTCAAGAAAGAGTGAGTGAACTGGCGCAACAGCCCAAGTTCTTAATAGTAGAGGCTGGTCATGAGTTTGTCTTGGGCACTCATTTCAAAGCAGTCTCTTTCAACATGACCCACTCGGTGCCAGATACCAGACATTACCTAATTACTACGCCAGTGGGCAAGATTTATCACGGCAGTGATTTCAAATTAGATCCCAAACCGGTAGATGGCGAGCTAAGTGAGTTGCAGAACATTGCCGCTGCAGGAGACCAAGGTGTGTTTTGTGCTTTACTGGACTGCTTGAGAGTGGAAAAACTTTTGCCAGCCGAGCCAGAGACAGCGGTGGGAGCAGAAATTGAAAAAATTATGCTTGAGACCAAGGGCAAGTTTATTCTTACTTTGATGAGTTCTCACATTCATCGTATTCAACAAAACGTGGATATAGCCAAGAAATTGGGTAGAAAAGTGGTTTTTGTGGGTAGGTCGGTAGAACAAAATGTCAGAGTGGCTAGAGATCTTGGTAAACTGCAGATTGATGAGGCACAAGTTGTCAACAAGAAACATCTAGATTCACTTAACGACAGAGAAGTTTGTTTGATTATTGCAGGTAGTCAAGGTCAAGAGGGTTCGTCTTTAGTAAGAGCAATTTTTGGTGAACACCCAGTTTTACAAATTAAAAAAGCTGACAGCGTGGTTTTTTCTGCCGATGCTATACCGGGCAATGAAGTGTCGTACTACCAAGCTATAGATGAGCTGGCAGGCAATGGAATCAGTGTTTTTTATCCGGCAATCAATCCCAACTTACATCAGTCTGGTCACGCCAGCAGGCAAGAACAGGTAGAGATGGTGAAGTTAATTAAGCCCAAGTTATTAATGCCGATCGGCGGCGCCGATCGGCATCGTTATTTATTTAAAACCACGGTAGCTCAACCCTTGGGTTACAAAGAAAACCAAGTGCTATTACCCAAAGATGGCGAGATACTAGAATTTGGTGCTGAAGGGGAAGCTCAAGTGGCAGACAAAATAACACTTTCGCCTACCACGGTAGATGGTCTAGGCATTGGTGATGTAGGTCCTTTGGTGATTGCTGACAGGAAGCGTTTGGGAGCGTCAGGTATAGTGGCCGTGATTATTCCTAGGGTAAAAGGCAATCTCAAACTTGACCAGATCCAGCTTATTTCCAGAGGCTTTGTGTTTATGCAGCAAGCAGACGAGGTGATTGAGTTCATCAAACAAACAGTTAAAGATGCTGTAAATCAAAACAGAAAACTGTCTGATAAAGATCTCAAGCAAATTATTGAAAAAAGATTGGCTAGAAAACTTTACAAAATTATCCAAAGAGAGCCTTTGATCATGGCTAGTATTGTAAATTTTAAAACCTAGATTTTAAGACTTTACTGCTTGAATCAGTCAAAGAATTATGTTATATCCTATAATATGAAAAGAAGGAAGAGAGCTTTTAAATCACCCTTCAAGCTGGATATTAAGCCAAACACTGTTTATTCTGTGATTGGTGTGGCGTTTGTAGCCTTGGGATTGTTAATTGTCGTTTCGTTTTCTGGTCAAGGCAGTTTGTTGAGGAACTTGAATAATTGGTTGATAGATAGTTTGGGCTTGGCCTTGGTTTTTTTACCGTTTGTTTTTATCGCCATGGGCTTGATTTTTTTGAAGGTCAAGTGGCAAGCGGCCAAGCCCAGCGTTTTGCTCGGCGCACTGTTACTTTTTGTGGGATTTTTAAGTGTTTTTAGCACTGGCAGCGTGGGTGCGCAAACCCATGCTAGTTTAGTGAGATTGCTCTCACCGGTCGGTACTTTGATTTTTTCTATAGCAGTGATCTTAAGCGGCATAATTATTATGGTACAGATGAAGCTTGATGAGTTTTTTGAGGTGTTAAGTCTATTGAGCAGGAAAAATAAAAAGCAAATTGAGAGAGAAGATGATGATTTTGCAACAGAAAAAAAAGAGAATAAATTTGCCTTACCCAAGATTACTATTCCTCATTTGTTGAGTAGTAAAAAGTTTACTATCAATCAAGAGGGACCAGAGGCTAGAGTGCCTGTAGACAGTTTGCCTTCAAAAAGTGACAAAAAGTCGCATCAACTAATAATTCCTCCTACTATCAAACCCTTAATTGAGCCACCGCAGACGGCAGTTGCCCAACCTAGTACTGCTTTATCAATTAAAGATCCCAACAGGCCATGGCAGTTGCCATCTTTGGATCTGCTCAATAAAAGTGAGGGCGGTGAAGCAGACAGAGGTGATGTGGCGCATAACGCAGATATGATTGAGGCTACTTTGGAGTCGTTTGGAATTAGAGCCAAGGTCAAAGAAGTCAACTTTGGTCCTTCTGTTACCCAGTATGCCTTGGAGATTACTAGAGGCACTAAACTTTCCAAGATCACGGGTTTGGCTACAGACTTAGCTTTGGCTTTGGCGGCACCCACTGGTCAGATCAGAATTGAAGCGCCAATTGCCGGTAGGTCACTAGTGGGTATTGAGGTACCCAATCACTCTGCAAAGTACGTAACTTTGCGTAAGATGCTTGCTTCTCCACAAATGGAGGAATCTAAGGCCAAGTTGCTAGTGGCTTTGGGAATAGATGTTTCCAACAAACCTATTACTGTGGACATTGCCAGAATGCCTCATGTCTTGATTGCTGGCGCCACCGGCTCTGGTAAGTCGGTGGCGCTTAATAGTTTTTTGTGTTCCATTCTATTTCGTTCTACTCCAGACGAAGTAAAGTTTATTTTGGTTGATCCAAAACGGGTGGAGTTGACTGGTTACAACGGCATACCACATCTATTAACGCCTGTAATTGTTGACCCCAAGAAAGTGGTCTCGGCTTTGAAATGGACTACACATGAGATGGACGAGCGATACAAAAAATTAGCCGAGGCGGGAGTACGTAACATAGATGCCTATAATGAGTTGGCTGGTTACACTGCTATGGCCAACATTGTGTTGGTGGTGGACGAGTTGGCTGATGTGATGCTTTTTGCTCCGGCAGAAGTGGAGGAAAATGTAACCAGAATTGCCCAAATGGCTAGAGCGGTGGGTATTCATTTGCTTTTGGCTACCCAAAGACCATCGGTTGATGTTTTGACAGGTTTAATCAAAGCCAATATTCCAGCAAGGATTGCTTTCAATGTTTCATCTATGACAGACTCCAGAGTAATTTTAGATACTCCGGGAGCAGAAAAATTGCTGGGTAGGGGTGATATGCTTTTTATCCCACCAGATAAAGCCAAGCCTATTAGAATCCAAGGCACTTATGTGTCAGATGAAGAAATTAAACGGCTGATTGAAGTAATTAAAAAACAAGGTCAACAGCCGGATTATGTGGAGGAAGTCACCTCCAAGTATCATGCTATAAGCGGCAACACTGGAGTGAGTAGCGGTGGAGAGAACGGTGAGGACAGAGACGAGTTATTTTTAGAAGTGGCCAAACTCTTGGTGACTTCAGACAAAGCTTCTTCTTCTATGGTGCAACGCAGATTTTCTTTGGGTTACAACAGAGCGGCTAGAATCCTAGACCAGCTTTACGCTGCTGGTATGATTGGTCCTAGTGAGGGTAGTAAACCACGGACAGTTAACGCCGGCAAAATTATGGAGTATATTCATAGTATGGAGAATAAAACTAGTGATTAATTCAAGAAAGGCACTATGAACAAAAAAACTATGTTGCTACTTGCTCTGTTAGTTTTGACTCTTGCTGGTTTGACCATTTATTTGAGAAGCTCTGTTTTGGTCAATCGAGTGAGTATTGACGGTGGTGTATTGAGTAACGAAATGGGATCTGCAATGGAAAGAAGGGCAGTGGATTCTGTTGCTGGTATTTTGCCTAAGGTGGATATTATGCCAATAGCTCCACCCAATGATTATGAGCCAATTTACAATTACGATGATGCTCTGACCAAACAAAACAGAAGTTATGAAATGTATGCCTCTTATAGTTTAGTGACCAATGATGTGCCTGCTTACTTTAGACAACTGCGTGAGTATGTGTTGAGCGTGGGTGGTAGAGTGCTAAGTTTACAAACAGGCAATCAAGGCAAGTATCAAACTGGGTATATGACTGCCAAAGTGCCTGTAGCCAAGTTTGATGAAGCTACAGCCATGGTGACAGAAAAAGTCAGTTCAGTAGAGTCTCAACAACTTAATGCCACCGATGTGACCGGTCAGGTAGAAGCAATTAAATCACAAATTGCTAGTCTTGAAGATCAAAAAGCCCAAAAAGAGATAGAATTGGTGGGGGCTAAAACTGAAGTGGAAAGACGTCAAATAGAGCTGGAAATTAAAAGACTTACCAAACAGCTTGAACAGATGAAGAATCAAGACACTGCGCAGGCAGAGCAAGTGTCATACGCTACCTTAAATGTGTCTGCCTCGTCATCAAAAAACTTTTATAATCCTCAAGCTAGACTTAGTTTGTGGGAAGAGTTGATTGACGCTTACACTTCTGTTTTGGATAATCTCTACGTTGTTGCGCGATTTTTGATCTGGGTGATTGTGTATGGTGCAATCCTTACTCCACTGGTGATTATTATTAGGGTGTTTAAGAGGCGTGCAGAAAATAAAAAAGAGCTAGATATCTAGGTTCAAGATGGCATTCATCTTTAGATTTGCGAAGCGATTTAGTTAGTTTGTTTTGCCCAGAATGAGTTTGGCAACGCGATACGCTTCTCTTTCTGTGTATTGATGTAAAAAATCTTTTGGATCACTACTTAGTGTCCAACCTCCGCCTGTTTCCATATCATACTCTTTTAGACCTTGGAGATGTAATTTGCCAAATGCGCTACAGTCTAAAGCACTTGGTGCTGATTTAATAGTTTCAGTATCTTTAGAAATTCCATCTTTTGACCAAAGGAGTATTTTTAAAATTGCATCTCTTTCTGATATTTCCATTTTTGTCATAGCTATGAAAATGTAGGGAGCAAAAGTCCAAAACATCATAGTATCTGCACCTTCAGAAGCAATAATTCTTTCTATTAACGAAACTTCCTCTTTATCCATCTTTTCGAAGATATTATCACAGTGTTGCAAATAAGCTAGAGCAAAATCTCTTTCTGCTCCATGCCTACCTAACAATCTTAGTAGATGATAATTAATACGACCACCAGATGCCAGCTTCTCAGTCATTTTATCTGTTACTTCAAGTCTTTTAATGATTTCTCTTATTTCGTTGAGAGGTGGCTTTTCTAGTCTGACTCTTCTTCTTTCGGCAATAAGGCTTCTTTCTTCTCTAGTAATATTAAATTGCCGCTGGCTAGTTTCTTTTCCTTGCATACAATTAACTTGTCTTAATACAAACTATTTTGGTGAAGATGTTAATTTTGCGGTACAAAAATTTCTATTGCCACTCAAGTAAATTTGAAGTACAATCATTATAACAGTTTCCAAAGTGATTGCAACCGAAACGGGAAGGCGGCCAAGAATTGCCGTGAGAGTATTTTATGAAAGCTTCAGTTTTAGAAGTTGATCAGTTGACCAAAAAATATCCGCCGAGCAAAAAAGGCGAGGCGGAGTTTATTGCTGTAAATAAAATTTCCTTTGTCTTAAAACAGGGTGAAATCTTGGGTCTGCTTGGTCCTAATGGCGCTGGCAAGTCCACTACTATTCAAATGCTGGTGGGTAATCTTACTCCTACTTTTGGTACTATTGAGTACTTTAATGAAGATTTTGCTACTCATCGCACAGAAATATTGGATCATGTCACTTTTGCCAGTACTTATATCAAGATGCCGTGGCGATTAAGTGTTTTAGAAAATCTTTGGGTGTATGGATTGCTTTATGGTTTGCGGCGCGAAGTCTTTGTAAGACGAGCGCAACATTTGCTAGAGTTTTTTAATGTTTGGGAGCAAAAAGACAAAACCTTAAATCAGCTTTCTGCTGGTCAAATTACTAGAGTAATGTTGGCCAAAGCCTTTATTCCTCACCCAAAGATTGTGCTTTTGGATGAGCCTACTGCCTCGCTTGATCCAGAGATGGCGCACGAAGTGCGCCAATTTGTCTTGCGTCAGCAAAAAGAGTTTGGTACCAGTATTCTTTATACTTCTCACAATATGGATGAGGTAGCCAACGTTTGTGATAGAGTCATCTTTCTTAAATCTGGCAAAATTGTGGCAGAGGATACTCCAGAAAAATTGGCTCAATCGGTCTCACTTACCAGAATGCGATTAATACTCAAGGATGGTTTGAAGCGTACCGCGCGTTTTGCCAAAGAACAGGGATTTTCTAGCAATATTGATGGTAGGGAAATTGTGATTAATATTGAAGAATCTTTAATTGCTGGCTTTTTGGCTTGTTTGGCCGATGCCAAAATAGAGTACACCCAGATTAGTATTGATAAACCCACATTGGAAGATTATTTCATTAATCAAGCCAAGAAAGAATCAAATGTTTAAAAAGTTTTTTAATCATAGGGTCAAGGCGCTTTTTATGCGTCATCTTTATCCACTACGCCGCGATTTTGATCTGCTTTCTGATATGCTTTATTGGCCACTGGTTGATACTCTTATCTGGGGAATCACTGGCAGGTGGCTGACGGAAGAAAGCAGTATACCTAGATTGGTGACGGCTATTCTGACGGGACTGGTACTGTGGAATGTGATTTGGCGATCGCAATCTGAAGTAGGTAGAAACCTAATGGACGAAATTTGGAACAATAATTTAAGTAATCTTTTTTCTACACCTTTAAAAATCAGCGAATGGCTGACTGCAGTCATTGGTTTGTCTTTTATTAAAACCACTGTCACTTTGGTGGTGATCATCCCAGCAATATTTATACTTTACTCGGTTAATATTTTGGAGCTTGGGCTTTGGCTCATACCTTTTTTCTTTTTGTGTAGCATGACTGGCTGGTGGGTAGGTTTGATTTCTTCTGGAGTAGTTTTGCGTTATGGACCAAAAGTGCAGACAATCATTTGGGCTTTGCCAGGGATATTACTGCCGTTTAGCGCTATTTATTTTCCAGTGGACAAATTGCCAGAAGTGATTAAACAAATTTCTATGATGGTGCCCACAACGTATGTGTTGGAAAGTATGCGCGCCGCCGTGGGCGGCGCGCCCATTGACCCCACTTATTTACTCATCAGCCTTGGCTTAAACATTTTATACCTCACCCTTGCCGGCTGGTTTTTCATCCGCAGCTTTGCCTACTCCAAAAATCTTGGGTTGGATAGATTTTTGTAACAAAATCTACATAACAACCATCTTTAGTAATGCTTATTTGCGTGGCCTAGCAAAGCTGTCAATTCCCCGCTTTACTCAACAGTTAGCCGAGTAATTGTAGGTACTATTGGCCAATCATATTTGAGGGCAGTTTCGTTGAGATTACTGTGAATCCTGCATTCTCTTTAGATTGTTGCTAAAGACAAAACTTTCAGGATCAAGAGATACAGCTTGTTGTAACTCCCTGATTCCTTCCTCATGATTTCCTGTAAGAGAATAAGCCAAGCCTAAATTGTTGTGACACCAGGCATAGTTCGGATCTAACTCAACGCATTTTTGAGCGTAAACAAGTGCCTGTGGGTACTCAGTTTTTCCCATACTAATTGCCGATAAGGTTACATACGGCGCGGCGTAATCGCTGTCAAGCTGTACTGCACGTAGTAAGTTGACTTCCGCAATATCGATATTTTTAAGGCTGTAGTTTGAAAGTCCCATCCAGTAATACGCAATAGCTTCTAGGTAGTCTGTATCTGCTAAACTCAGTAGTTGTTGAGCCTCATTTAGTGCTTTGGCATACTCACCGTTCCCCCATGATTGTTTTACTTCACCACTCAGTTGGTTAAACTGAGCAATGTTATTTTGCACTAGTTGAGTTGGGGTAGGGTAACTTTGGTGATTAGATATAGGGATTGATTGATTGTACGATGTTTCGCTTGGTATGGATACCAAAATTGCTTTAATTGAAAAGCCAAATACACCGCCAAAAACAAGTAAGGCAAAAAAATTAGGCACCAGCATCGTGGCTAGAATGAATAACTTACTTCTAAAGATCGTCTGATACTCATTATATAGATCAAAATAAGTAGGATCAGGAGAAAGGGAGAATGTTGATTGTGAGCCTATCACCTGATCAGACATATTATTACAAACCTCCTGCCGTTGGTTGTTTGCTATTCTTTTTCATTTTCATTTGTTCAAGAACAAACACTTTGAGTTCTTGAACATTTTTTTTGCTTAGTCCAGGTATAAACACTCCATTGGAAGAAAAATATGTATTGCCTTGTGCAGGCGTGTAAGCCATCATTCCACCTTGGGAGGCATTCTCAATGGACAGATTCACCAGGCCAAATAGTACATCGTTGCGATCTTGGGAGAGATATACGTTTTGCAGGACATTATAAGCGATTGTTCTTTCCTGCTTAGAAATAATGCCCTGGCGATATGTAATGCCTTTATCATCAAAGGTGTAGTGGATGTTACTTCTAGTTAAGGCTCTAATCAATATATTTAACGCGATGAGTAACACTATCGATACCAGTAATAATCCTAGGGACATAAGAACATAGTATTGAGGGAAGTTAGCTAAAGCGATAATGCCAAGAATCAATAACAATAAAAAAGAGATAAGGCTACCAATGAGATTTTTATAAACCCAACTTAGCTCAATGGGATATTCCTTCTCGCTAAAACTTAATTGAGTCATTGTGTTCATAAAGCAACTGTAGGACTTACTGGATTCATTGGAGCTTTGGTTTGCATGCTGATATTTTTATTGTGAATAGTTGTGAGTAATACGTTTTTTAATCCATCAGCTGCAGGTTTTTCTACACCATCGATATGAGCTTCAAACCCAGATGAGTAGGTGGCACTTGATAGGTGTACATCATACAAACCAAACAATCGGTCAAAAATATCTTGGTCAACATAGACATCTTGAACGCGCTCATAAGGAATAGTGATTTCCCTAGATGTAATCACACCCTTTTTAATGATAATGAAGTTTTCAGTTAAGTCGTAATAATATGATCTAAAGTAAAGAATCTGATAGATATACTGTCCGAAAATTTCAAAAAATACGAGAGCTGCAAGACATATGAAGATGATTGGATATATATTTATATTCGTAGTTTCTGGAATTAACACTGCTAACTCTCCAGCTATGGGTATAGAAAAAAGCATTATAAATAATAGAGCCACAACGATGCCTATACTTCCTGCTAATGTTTTTTTAATAATTTTTTTCTCGTTTAAAGGAAACTGTTGTCTAGTTTGACTTTGAAGATATGCCATAGCTGTTGATTTTTATACTATTCATTACTATAGCAAAACTATAGCAAACTTTGTGATGACTTTGAATCACCGTCGCAGCTTTGCCTACTCCAAAAACCTTGGGCTGGATAGATTTTTATAAGAGTAAAGGTTAATGTAAGAATTGGGGCTGATAATTTTTGGTTGTGTTTGGTTTTTGCTTAATCAAAGAGTTTTTGACCAAAGTCTTTTGTGAGCAAAAGCATACCCAGATCCAATCTTGAGATATTTTTCAAATTTTCTAGCCAATTTTTCATCGCTAAAAGCAATGTATGTTTCAATTTTCCACGGTTTAAATTGGGACGTATATGGTGATTGACCAGCGTTATGATAGGTAAGGCGTTTAAAAACATTATGAGAAAACCCAATATATGTTTTGTTTGGATGCCCAAGGCTACGAAGCAAGTATACGTAATACATTGTGAGGTAATTTTACTTCACTAAAGTTACGTAAACCTTTACTTCGTCCCAGAGCAATATTAGAGCGAAATTTGTTGTGGTTCCTTGGTCGGAACCTTACGAAGTCCAAACAAAGTTTGGACGAAGTAAGGTGGAGATGACGGGTATTGAGCCCGTGTCCGTATCATGCTAACTAACAATTTCTACAAGCTTAGTTTGTCTTTGAGTGTAGAGAAAAACGGGTAGACAAACAAACCGAAGTTTTCCTCCTCTATACTGTGGCTTAAATCTAATTGGTATAGACAATTAGATAGTCACACCGACTGTTTTTTCACCCACCCACCAGCGCCAGTGAGACTGAAATGAGTGAATGCCAGTTAAGCTACCAAGGTAGCGTAACGTGGAGTCTGACCAAAGGCGTTGGCGACCATGTCTCCAATATCGTCTAAGATCGGACTGTAAGCGCGTTGTTTAGCACTTATGTTTTTAACCCTTTTTTACATCTTTGAGTTAAAGATGGCTTGCAGTTGTTAAAGAGCCTGTCACGTCAAAGCGTTACATCCCCATTAGGAGTGTAAATTATAGCTTAAAACTGCTTGTTTCTCAAGAGATGAAACTTACATATAATGATTGAGTAATGGTCAAGTTTATAAAAGCCCACTTACAAATTTTTAGTATTTGTATCATTGGTTTGATTTTATTTTTACCAACGTTGACGCATGGCTTTGTTTGGGACGATGAAGAGCAAGTAGTAAATAATCAGGCGGTTCAATCAATCAAAAATATCCCAGATTTATTTGGAGGCAGTACATTTAATTCTGGCGGTGGTGGTTACTCAATAGGCATGTATTACAAGCCGATGATGAGCGTGGTTTTTGCTATTCTTTATAGTTTGTCTGGAGGAAAAGCTTGGCTATTTCACTTTTTACAAGTTTGTTTGCATATTGTCAATGCCTTACTAGTTTATGCGATTTTCAAAAATTTATTTGCCAAAGAAAAATATGCTAATTCGATTGGTTGGTGGTCA
>Ga0172369_10005152_pt1 | contig 16220 bp, 12 predicted proteins | sample LakKiv25m_FD_114539 | JGI IMG/M metagenome (GOLD analysis project Ga0172369, IMG submission 114539) | Freshwater microbial communities from Kabuno Bay, South-Kivu, Congo - kab_022012_11.25m | ecosystem: Environmental > Aquatic > Freshwater > Lake | place: Democratic Republic of the Congo...
CGACGGCGGTGAGGCGGGGCCGACCGCTCCGCTACCAAGCGGAGACGGGTGACCGATTCCCTCCGGGCCTGCCACCCTACATAAAACCCTCACCCCCTCCCATTTGACTAACCTGTCCCGTAGGGGCGCGACAATTTCGCGGAACGTGAAATTGCTATCGTAGATAATTCATCGCGCCTTAAATTTGACGGGGACGAGGGCTTGATTAATCAAGCCCCTACGGCACACACACATCGGTACCAAATCAACCGCTGTATCCGGAGGCCTGGAGGTCAAACGCCTCTTTGTAGTGACCGGAATTTGACATTAAATCGGCGTGACTCCCCTCTTCCACAATCTGACCTTTTTTAAAAACGATTATCCGATCGGCGTTACGGACCGTCGAAAACCTGTGAGAGACAATTAGGACCGTCTTGCCTTTAAAGAACGAGTAAATGCGATTGAAAATTTTAAACTCGGAAACGGCGTCAATTGAGGCCGTCGGCTCGTCAAAAATGCATAGCGGAGCGTTGCGGTAGAAAAACCTAGCGATCGCCAATTTCTGCCACTGGCCGGTACTGGGCCGCACTCCCCCCGTGTAAGCGGGATTAAGCAGTTGGTCCCAGCCACTGCTAAACTCTTCAATAAACCTTAGAGCATCGGCGCTGGCGGCCGCTTTTTTAATTCTTTCGAAATTGGGGCGTGTTGTTGTATCGCCAATAGCGATGTTTTCTTTGGCTGTCAGTTGATCGTACAGGTTGAAATCCTGAAAGAGAACGCCTAAATTTTGGTACCAACTCTCCACCGACAGCTCATTGACGTTAGTGCCGTTAATCAAAATTTCCCCTTCGGTAACGGGATACATTCGGCAGATCAGTTTGACGAGGGTCGTCTTCCCTACCCCGTTTGGACCGACCAAAGCCACCTTTTCCCCGCTACCAATAGTCAAATTAAGATTCTTAAAAACGAATTTATCACTCCGGGGATAGCAAAAAGAGACGTTTTTAAACTCAATCGTTGGCCCGGCATCCAATTTAATCATTTTGACAGTCCCGGCCTTAAATGTCGACTCAATTTGAAATAAAGCGTGGGTGTCTCTAAGTCGAATTGACATTTCAAATAGGTCGTTAACAGACCTAAACATCTCGGAGATTGACGACTGGAAGGTGGAGAGCATTCTCACCTGAAAAGTCGCGGTACCAACAGTGATCATCTTAAGAACTAGGCTTTCGAAAACTTTAGCGTAACCGAATAAAGTGACTATATCCGTCAAAAAACCGAAACTACTATTCCCAAGCCGCCAATTTTTAAAAATCTTGATCCGTTCCCCATAAAACCAATTCATAAACGTCATATACTTTTTGTCTAGGTAGTAAAAGGCATTGGTGGTATATATTTCTTGTAAGTTAACAACCGTAGAAAGTCTGGAGGCGGTAGTCCCCGCTATCCGCTGACCCTCCGTGTTCTCGAAGCTAAAACGATAAATCATTCCTCGAAACTTTTTGTCATTTAGCAAATACGGAATTGTGGCCGCAACCACTAGAGGAATAAATAGCGGAAAAAAGGCAACCACCACCGCCAAAGACGTCGCCACCTGAACGAGATCGGTCATAATTTCAACCAAAGCAATGTTGTAGGGCACCACCTCCTGTAGAAAATCGTTCGCTCGGTATATTTTGTTGTTAACTTCCGGATGTTCCAAAGACTGAATACCTAAACTTTGTAGTTTTTGGTATAGCAATTGACGAATCTGGGCGTAGCTGGAATTGCGCAGTACCGACGCCGAGTAGTTCTTAAAAAAGCCAATTACGGATTCCATTAAATTGAAGACTAACAAATATCCAAGGTAGGGGTATAGGTCTCGCATACTAGCATTTGATGATGCGGCCGCCTGAACTAGGGCGTCAATCGCTTTTGCGAAAATGTAGCCGTTAACAATCCCTTGAAGACCCAAAAATCCCGAAGTTAGTAAATTAATGACGGAGTGAGTAGGGTTGATTCTAAAAAATAAACTAATTGACCACCTCGAAATCTGCAAAAACTCTTTAAAACTGACTTTGGCGGTGGTGGTTTCTTCGGAAGAGGTTGACGGGGCAGGTTTCACGGGGAAAGTATAGCAAAATAAGTCCAGTATTTCAGTGGAACGGTACAACGGTGTAACAGTAATCAGTAGGTCAGTGTACTCGAAGTCGGTATTTACAGTATTACCAGTATTTGTTCCTTACTGAATCACTAACCCACTGTCTTACTGAATACTGTCTTACCGTTTTACGGTCTTACCGAAATACTGTATTTGGGATTGGGAATTAGTTCCGGCTCCGTGGCGCCACGGACAAGGTAGTAGGCAAAACCTTGTTTATCTATAATTGACTGGTAATCGTGCTTGGCCCAAGCCGGATCCCAGTTGTCGAGGGTGACGAGGTCAACAAGACCGGTGTTAACAAGAACGTGACCGTAGCCTTCGGGGACCGTGACAGCGTCACCTTTGGCTACAGGATAACTTTTGAAGTCAATTAACTTTCCCATAGTATCAACTTGCTGTACTAGGACTACCCCCTGCCCCTCCTGTATCTCATAGGTTTCGCTGTGCGGGGGGACGTGGTAGTGTCCAAAGGTTTTGGGGTATTCAATACCCAGCATAGTGGGATGCAATATCGTGAGATCGCCAATTTGACCGTCCGGCCGGGGTTTGACCTCATAAACGACGAGGCTACCACGAATTGTTTGGTCAAGAAGCACAGGGTGAAGATCGTCTACGGTGCGTGTCATTTTACTTTTTGGGTCTCTTTGTGGATTGTGTGGGCTCGGCAAACGCGGCAGAATTTCTTTAACTCCAACTTTTCGGTGGAATTCATTTTGTTCTTTTTAGTGGTGTACTCGCCGTTTTTGCATTTCTCGCACACCAAGTGAATAAAAACTCGCGGTGACTTGTTAGCCATAAGTCTCGCTATCTTAGCAAATAATAATTATAAAGACAACTGGAGCCACCCGTGGGACTCGAACCCACTACCTACACTTTACGAAAGTGTTGCTCTACCAGCTGAGCTAGGGTGGCCAGTAACATCGTTATTTTAACACTAAACAAATTGGTTTAATGATTAAATGATTTAATGGTAAAATAAGCGCCAGGCCTGGATAGCTCAGTGGTAGAGCACGTTCTTGGTAAGAACGGGGTCGAGGGTTCAATCCCCTCTCCAGGCTCCAGTGAAAGTTCGCCCCCTGTGTCATCCCGGGCTTGACCCGGGATTCATCAAAAAAAGACGCCTACATGAGACGTCTTCGCGAAGAAACTCGGCCGGACTAATAAGGTCATATCAACCTCCTAGAAACTAGCCTCGTATTAAATTGCAAAAGATAATAACAACCTAGGTTAAATGAACTTCCTAAACGGCAGAATCGACTCTGATTCTTAAGTGGGTCCACTTCAAGTGTTCCACAGAACCCTCGAAAGTCTGGTCCCTAAAAAGTCGAAATGAAGAATCGTTATAACTGCCGATTTAAAAGAACAGTCCATAACCTAGGACTTAGGTGTATGGTGATTTAATACCATACTGTAATAATTATTACACGTTTGACAGAGGTGTCAAGTGAGTGGCGAGTGGCGAAAATTTGACGAAGTGTCGTGGGCCTTTACTGACGGCCTGTGTGAAAACGTCAAATCTGACAATGCGAATTATGTTGTTGTGACAACTCTAATCAGTAGATCAGTACGACTGTGAAACAGTACGACGGTATTCAGTAAGACGGTATACCGGTAATACTGTAAATACTGACATACCGATTACTGTGGTACTGTCTTACTGTCTACTGATATACTGAATTATTGGCCGATGTAGCTCAAATGGATAGAGCAATTCCGTCCTAAGGAGGAGGTTGTGGGTTCGAGTCCCGCCATCGGCACCAATGGTGTATAATTTTTATATGAACAAAATCCTCTACCCCATCTTCATCGCGACGTTGACAGTGGTGACCTTACTCGTTGCTAGACAGCTAGGCTTACCACAAATTGTGAACACCACCGGCAAAGTGGCCGAATTTTCGGTTAGCGGCGAGGGTAAATTGGACGTGGTGCCGGACATCGCTTTAATTGACACCGGCGTGACCGTCAACAACGTTTTGACAACAGAAGAAGCCCAGAAACAAATGGACGACGTCAACAATAAAGTCGTGGCGGCCCTAGCCACTTTGAAGATAGACAAAGCCGACATTCAAACGTCAAATTATTCTATCTACCCAAGTTACTCTTATGACAACAATGTCAACCGCATTACCGGTTACAACGGCTCGGTCACGTTAACGATTAAAGTCCGCGACCCAAAATTAGCGGCCCAGGTTATCAGTACGGCGACCGGGGCCGGCGCTAATCAAATTAACGGCGCTAGGTTTACGGTTGAAGATCCAGCTAAATACCGCGAACAAGTGCGGACACTGGCTATCGCCAACGCCAAAGAGCAAGCCGCGAAGCTGGCGGAACAGTTGGGAATAAAACTCGGGAAAGTGACCAATATGGTGGAATCAACCAGTAACAACAGCCCGGTACCGATGTACGCTAGAGCAGACGCCATGGGTGGCGGTGGCGGCAGTGAAGCCACGATCGAACAAGGTAGTCAAACGTTAACGAGTGTGGTGACTCTTTACTTCGAGAAAAAGTAGCGAGGTAGTTTATTTTTCTTCGACTCGGGTCTTCTTAAGACAACTGGTGCAAATCCGCATTTTCTTGGTTTGACCTTCTTTAACTTCCAGCCTTACGGTTCGCAAATTAATATTCCAGGTCCGCGAAGATTTAGGCGCTTTTTTGTGCCATTTTCCGCTGTGGGCGTGAATCCCACTGTTATTTATCATTTTTCCTTTTTCGCACAGATCGCAAGTTCTAGACATAGCAGAAGCTATTTAACCACAAGCCTCGTTAAAGCGCAACTAGCCCGGAAGAAAATAGGCTATAATATTGTAATGAGTGGCTCTTCTAATTCCAAACCACAAACTGGCTTTACTTTGGTGGAATTACTGGTTGTCATTGCCCTGGTGAGTATTATAGCCGCCGTGGCTTTGGTGGTTATTAACCCCGTCAGCTTGCAAAATAGAGCTAAAGACGGCGCCCTTAAAGGCCTGATGAATAAAGTCGCTTTTACGGCTAACTCTCTAAGCGCCGCGAACGGCGGACTCTACCCAACCAGAGCTGAACTTGTAGCCGCTCTTAAAAACGCCACAGACTTAGGTATTAGAGCCCCTGGGCCAACACAATACGGAACCAGTGGCATCTATGCAGCCGGATTAGACAATGCATGGGAGGGAATGCTACCCCCAGATCAACTCTTTATCTCGTATAATATTAATACCGACCGAACAGCAGCCTGCGTTGGTGGCTTTGGTTATAGTAGCAAGGATTTTAATTGGTGTAGCAGTACTAATCAAACTTCCGAAGTCCTAGCCTGGGTGGATTTCTGTAACGCTGCTAATGTCGACAGCTGTCAATAAACTCTTTGAACCACTCGCCACTCTTTCTGACGACACGCTTTTGGCCATTCTCAAAGTCAACTTGGATGAGACCAAATTTCCCCTTAAATCCATCCAACCACTCGTAATTATCAAGCAATGACCAGTGCAAATAACCTCGCACGTCAACCTGTTCGGACAACGCCTTCTCCACCCATCCCAAAGTATCTTTAATAAAGGTTTGACGTAAAGAGTCTGACGCATCCGCCACCCCATTTTCGGTGATATAAATCGGCTTCTTAAACTTCTTCAATTTTGACAGGATAAGGTACATCGCCGGCGGGTTTAATTTCCAACCCAAGTCACTTTTGACGATTCCCTCACCCAGTGGCTTAATTGAAGGGGGAAGTGACGTCACCTCATAGCTAAAATATTGATTAACGCCGATAAAATCAAGGTGGCGGGCGAGGAGTCGCAGAGGAATATCGAGAGTGACAAATTGGCAGAGCCTTGCCGCCATTCGATCCAGCAATGACCTAGAATTCTTAGGTTTGAAGTAGGCCAGATTTTCGGACAGCCCCACCGGAACGTTTGGCGTCATTTCTTTAAGAATTTTGTACGACCGCTTGTGCGCCTCTAGAAGGTGCTTTTCGACGCGGCCAAAGGATAAGAGGGCCCTTCTTTTAAAAGGCGGCCAAACGCCATTAAGGCGAGTCAAAGGGGCGTAGATGTTAAACGGTTCGTTGAGGGTGATCCAGAAATCCACAAGATCGCCAAAATTCTCGGCGCAGAAGCGGACGTAGCGTTCGAATAATTTGACGGTTTCAGCCGATTCCCACCCCTCGTAGGGGCGCGATTCATCGCGCCCTTTAATATAGGGCGTCATAAATGTCGCCCCTACGGGTACAATCCAAATTGGAAGCGTGAAGTGCCATAAAGTGACGAATGACTTCAAACCGCGCTGACGAAGCGCTGTCAACACCTTGCGATAATGTGTAACCGCTTCTTGGCTGAATTGTCCTTCCGTCGGTTCAATCCGCGACCATTCCAAAGACAATCGGTGAGCATTGTGACCGAGGCTGACGGCGAGGTCAAAATCCTCCTCGTAGCGATTGTAAGAATCGCAAGCCACTCCCGCAACGGGAACGCCCCTACCCTCATTGACAAACCAATCATTATTGTTGTTATTACCTTCTACTTGATGGGCGCTCGTGGCCGCTCCCCAGAGAAAATCCTTAGGAAAATTTTGTTTCATTGGTTACATTATAAACATTGGAGATACATTAACGATCTCAGACTCCCCACGTCCCGCCTCCCCAATTCTTGATCACTCCCTTTATCTCTAGCATCGTCAAAGTGGAGTTGACAACACTTGTTGGCAAATCCAGTTGGCGAATGAGATCGTCAACGTGGGTCGGTTCGTGGCAAACAACTTCGAAAATTGATTTTTCGGTATCATTCAACCCTGTAGGGGCGGGTCGTGACCCGCCCGCGAATTCGGGCGACCCGTGGGTCGCCCCTACGATGCCGAGTTCAATGAGCACATCTTCCCCACTCATCACCATCCCCGCCCCGTCTTTTATCAGCCGGTTAACACCCTGACTGACTTCGCTAAATATTGACCCGGGGACCGCCATAATGTGCCGCCCGGCCTCGCTGGCAAAGTTGATGGTGTGCAGTGACCCGCTCTTCTCCGCCGCCTCAATGACCAAAGTGCCAAGCGACATTCCGGCGATGATGCGGTTCCTAATTGGAAAATAATAGTCTTTAGGCTCCGTCCCTAAAGGGAGTTCCGAGATGATAGCCCCACCATTGGCGATAATTCTCTCCCCCAGTTGTTCGTTGGACCTGGGAGTGACTTTATCAACACCGGAAGCGAGGACAGCGACGGTTATTCCACCGTTATCTAAAACGGTTTGGGCGACGAAGGCGTCCACCCCAAACGCCAGGCCGGAGACAATTGTCAGATTTGACGCCACCAAAGTAGGAATAAAGGTTGATATGACGCGCTCTCCGTAACTGGTAATCTTACGAGTTCCGACGATGGCCAGGGATTTTGAGACGGTATCCGGTAATTGTCCCCTCACATACAAAACAATTGGACAATTCGGCAGTTCTCTCAAGTTTGCGGGAAATGTGTCTTCAAAACTGCATAGCACTGTTACGTCTGGATTGACAAGAATCTTCTCTAGTGTTTTAAAATCAAGATTTTTGACTAGACTATCAATTTTAGCAATACCAATCTCCCGAATGCCAATGGCGGTTAAAGTCTGTTTTTCACGCAACCGTGACCAGGCCACCTCGGCCGTCCCAAATTCTTCCAGCAGTTTTTTGAATCTGATAGGGCCGATGAATTCGAAGAGGTAGCTAAAGGCCAAATAATAAAGTCTTTCCATAGAAGTCGTATGTCAGTAGAACAGTAAGACCGTAAGACAGTAATCAGTATTTCAGTATACCGGTAATACTGTAAATACCGACATACCGAATACCGTTTTACTGTTTCACAGTCTTACTGAACTACTACAAGGTGTTCCCGATAGAATCTAGCCGCTTCCTCGGGTGTAGCCTTGTCGTCCACCATTACCCCCGCCCCCAACTCAATCCCCGCTAACACTTTAAGCCTTGGCACAAACTCCAAATGCCAATGATAAGATTTCCCATTTCCCCCTAATTTCCCGTCTTTCCCATAGTCTCCTCGCTCCGGAATCGAATGAATCCAAAAGTTGTATGGAGTATCATTGACCTGGCGGTCCGATCCCGGCAGACCCTTAATCGCCCCCGTAATCATTTTTAAAATGTTAGCGAGGCTTACCATCTCTTTTGATGTGATCGACGCAAAATCGCAGCTGTGGTGTTTCGGCAGGACCGTTAATTCATACGGCCAAGCGCTGGCAAAGGGCGCGGTGACGATGAAGTAGTCGTCCTCAAAAACGAGGCGTTCCGAAAAAACCGACTCATTGTCGAGTAGCTGACAGTAAGCGCACGCCCCGTGTTCAGCGTAATGACCGGTGGCTTGGGTGACTTCTTCTTGGACAGTTTGTGGTAGACGATTAAAGACTACAAGTTGACTATGGGGATGTGGGAGAGAAGCCCCCGCCGCCTCACCGTAATTACAGTATAGGTGAGGGTAAAAATCGGAGCGCAGACTGCTGTAAAACTCAAATCTATTTTTATAGGCCTGCAAGACATCCACGCCTTCTTGACCCATAAAATTATCCCAAGTCTTTTTTATGTCCGGATTGTGAATGATAACCTCGTGGAAGTCGGTAATTGGGAATTTATTGGGCGTCACCCGGACGCGCCAGCCGGACTCATCGGGGCGCCCTGGGCCGATTCGGAAGACTTCGGGAGGGGTCAGAGCCTCGTTGCCGGGGGCAAAGGGGTCAAGAGGGCGAGAAGGACTAGAAGAATTAGAAGGACTAGATACTGGGCGGGATTTACGCGATGGAGCGATAATCGTCCATAATTCCTTTGTCTTGTCGAAGCGGAATAATCCCCCCGTAGGGGTCGGTCGTGACCGACCCGTTGCATCGGGGCTAACGGGCGACCCACGGGTCGCCCCTACGGATAATTCGATCTTCTCCTCATGTTTCTCCAGCGCCCGTCGGTACACATCCACATATTTCTTGGCGCTCACCTCCCAAGACCAGTCACTCCCCATCCCAGAAGTGACCAATTTTTGCCACGAATAAGGGTTCATAAATGCTTTCTTGGCGCGGGTAAGACAATTTGAAAGTTCTTTAGGGGTAAAATCGGTAAACACAAACCCCGTCTCTCCCTCTTTGACGGTGTCTAGAAGCCCACCAACGCCCCGCACCACCGGGATGGTGCCATAGCGCATCGCCATCAATTGAGTCAACCCGCAAGGTTCGAAGCGGCTAGGGACTAGTAGCACATCACAGCCCGCCAGCATCCTACGACTCATAGCTTCATCAAATTTTAGGACCGCTCTAAAGTCCCCCATCTTCCCCAACCTGTCATTCTCGGCCGCTAGCTTCTCTTCCAAACCCCCCTCACCGGTGCCAAGAATCACTAGTTGACAACCTAGAGCCATTATTTCGTTGAGGGAATTTAGGACTAGATCAATTCCCTTTTGGTAGGTCAGTCGGGAGATAATACCGATAACCATTTTTTCTGGTGACGGTGACAGTCCCAATTCTGCCTGCAGAGCAATCTTGTTTTTGAGCTTGTTTTCGACGAATAACGAAGCGTCATAATGGTTGGCGATGGCCGGGTCGACGCGTGGATCGTAGCTGGTGGTATCAATCCCGTTGACGATGCCCAGAAGATCACCTTGACGTGATCTTAAGACTTCATCTAATCCCTCGCCAAAATCTTTGGTCAAAATCTCTTTGGCGTAGTTTTCGGAGACGGTAGTGACGATGTCGGATCTGACAACCCCTTGCAACAGTAGGTCAATGGTGCCATCAATCTTGTCCCAGTCAACCACTCTATCTTGTCCTTCTACTCCTTCTATTCCCCCTACTCCTTCTCGACTAACCGCTGTAGAAAATTGCCCTTGGTTAGCTAAGTTGTGGATGGTGAGAACAGACGGAATATTTTGGAGCTTTAGAAAATAAGGCACCAGTGAAGTATGCCAATCATGGCAGTGGACGACGGTGGGGCGGACAAATTCGCAAAAACCTGCCACGGCGGCGCTAAAAAAGGCAAAGCGGTCGATCTCGGCGACGTCTTTGGCGAAAGCGCTTTTGTCGAGATAAACTCCACCGTTAGAGAGGTACTTGTCGTTTTGAAGGAAAAATGTGGGGACTTCGGAGTCAGGCAATTTTGACTCAAAGATAGTGACAGTTTCCTCGTCGTCCTTGAATCTGACATTGAACGAATCTCTCTTAATAAATTTTTTAAATTGAGGTTCCTGTAGAGCCGCGTCATGACGCGGCTCACTGTCGCTAACTGTTTGCGTTGGCGAGCCGCCATATATGGCGGCTCTACGGGTATCACGACTAACCAATGAATCATACATTGGAATCACGACGCTGACCTCGACTCCTAATGACGCCAACGCCTTCGGCAACGCCCCCACGACGTCCCCTAACCCTCCAACTTTTACAAACGGCGCGCACTCCGAGGCGCAAAATAGCACTTTCATAAATTAATTTGGCAACGTCTCAAAGCTGTGATAAGCATCAAAAGCGTAATCTTTACCCAAATTCATCACTTCAAAATAATATTTCGAGGCCGGTTTAAGGGATGAATCACGCCCCTACGAGGGTAACGGGCGAACGAACCGAATAAATTAATTCCGTGTGTAATTCCGTAGGGGCGACATTTATGGCGCCCTAAGAAATTAATTAATTTGTTTTTCAGGCAGTTCATCAGTAACTAAAATATTGACTTACTTATAATAAGGTGTCAAGAGGGAAAATCGAAGAAAATACATTATTTAGTATTTAGTAATTGGAATTTGATATTAGTTAATTATTTAATACAAAATACTAATTACTAAATACCAAATAACTACTTGTGTTATTAGACCTTCCCAGAGTAGGAGGAGCACCGTCCCCAATTATCCCCATAGAGCACCTCTTCGAGGACGAGAGGATAATCGATTATTTCGGCGGGCGTAAACCAGAGCGCAATCTCCTCCTTAGCTTCTTCAACTTTTCCCGAAGCGTGGACAAGATTTCTGATCGCCCGGCCGTTTAAATCCGAGAGTGACGAAGACTCAATGGTGTAATCGCCGCGAATGGATCCAATATCGGCCGTCATGGGATCTGTTCCGCCGACGGTCTTGCGACCTAAAGCCACAGCATTGGCCCCTTCCCAGACCATCGCCATCACCGGACGACCAACGAAGGAATTAATTAGCGCTTGCTGAACTTGTTTGCCAAGATCTATCGCGTCATCGTTTGTCACAATTCCCTGTTCCGTCAAAAACTTGATCCGGTTCTCGCCGACTTTTTTAAACCAATCGTCATCCTTGTGGTAATGCTTCTCCATCAACTCTTTTGATGGCACGACCATCTTGCAAGCGACCAGTTTTAAACCCCGACGTTCGAATTTAGAAATAATCTCACCAACCAGGGCGCGTTGGATGGATTCGGATTTAATGGCGATGAAAGTTTGTTCTTTCTGAAGCATGAGAAGATTTTATCACATTAGTCCCCATCAATGTAGGGGTCGGGTCTCCAGACCCGTCAAAATAAACTGTTAACGGGCGGGGAAACCCCGCCCCTACAACACATAACATGTGTTCAATTTGCCAGTTGTGCAATAATATCTCCGTGAAACCCAACCTCCTCAAAATCTCCATCTTTTTTCTCATCAGTTTGACAATCTTCGTCTATAAATTCTCCAACATCCCCCACGCTGACGGCCAATTGAAAATGTATTTTTTAGACGTGGGACAGGGTGACGCTACGCTTCTGCAGACGCCGGAAGATAAACTAATTTTAGTTGATGGCGGTCCAGACGGCAAAGTGCTAATGAGTCAACTGGCCCGCTTTTTCCCTTTCGGCAATTGCAAACTCGAAGCGGTAGTTTTAACCCACCCCGACAGCGACCACGAAAATGGTTTGTTAGAGGTGTTGAAGAGGTGTGAGGTGGAGACGGTGATTGCCAACACGGAAAAATGTACACTGGAAAATTGTGTTGCCTTCGTAGGGGCGACCCGTGGGTCGCCCGCGGGCGGGTCACGACCCGCCCCTACGGGAGCAACAATCGACGACATCTTCCAAATTGGCAATGTCACCCTTTCCGTACTCAACCCCCCGCCATACCAAGATTTTAGCGATTCTAGTACCAACGACGACTCGATTGTCATGGACGTGGAGTTTAACGGCTTTCACGCCCTTTTGACCGGCGACGCCGAGAAATCAACCCTCGACCGAATCCGTAGGGGCGACGTTTACAACGCCCTAAAAATCGACGTGTTGAAAGTCCCCCACCATGGCTCCTTCAACAATTTTGACGAGGCCTTTTGGGAAGCCGCGAAGCCCGAAGTCGCAATTGTCAGCGTTGGTCAAAATAGTTACGGACATCCGTCACCAAAAGTGTTGTCGGCCGTCACAGCGATGGGAGTTAAAACGTTAAGGACAGATGAAGTGGGGACAATAGAGGTTGATGTTGAAACAAGCGGTAATTGGAAAATCCCGTAGGGGCGCGACAATTTCGCGGAACGTGAAATTGCTATCGTAGATAATTCATCGCGCCCTAAATTCGAGGGCACAGATATAGGGCTTGATAAATCAAGCCCCTACGGGTACACAAAGATATGACAATCAAAACCGGAACCCTAACCGACATTATTTTATTAGCCATGGCCGCGACGGCGATTTTCCTCCGCTACCAAGCCGTCAAACTCCCCTTCCCAACGATTCCGACGACCTACACTGTTTCCGACAGGCTCCTGGAAACTCCCAAAATCTACGGCAACCGCCAATATTTTAAACTCGGTCAAGTCAGAATTGTGACAAGTGTGCCGCCGATGTATCAATTCGGAGATTATTTAACGGTGACCGGCCAGCTAGACAATACCGGACAAATCCGCTTCCCCAAAGTGACTATAGATGACAAGGTGTCTAATTACCCTCTAAAATCTTTTGTAAATTTGCGACAAACTTTGTCAAATATCATCGGTCGTTATCTGCCCACCCCGGAAGCCGAGCTAGTAGCGGGCGTTATCTGGGGCCAAAAAGCCGCCTTACCCAAAGAATTTTCTGATAACTTGAAGGTGACCGGGGTGATGCATGTAGTGGTAGTTTCCGGATACAATATAGCACTCCTTATCGCTGTAATACTCCCCCTGTCACGGTTCTTCGGCAGGTCAATTAGCGTCTTCTTAACATTTTTTGTCATTATTGGGTTTATTCTCCTTGCCGGCGCTGAAGCGCCGGCGATTCGGGCCGGAATCATGGGTAGTTTGACCATCGTGAGCGGCTATTTTGGCCGCCAAAAGACGGCCTTAAGGCTCCTACTACTGGCCGGAACGGGGATGCTTCTTAGCAACCCCCTCTTTATAGAGGAGCTAGGCTTCCAACTGTCCTTTATGGCTACCTTGGGGTTAATACTCTTCGGAAACAGTAAGAGGGACGAGAAGGAGAAGAAGGAAAAGGTGGGCAAGAAAAAGCCGGAAACTGACGGATTTTGGGAGTTTATTAAAGCCGAGTTGCGAACCACCGTAGCGGCACAAGTGCTGGTGCTACCCCTTCTCGCCTTGGCATTTAGCCAAATCTCCCTAGTTTCCCCGCTCACCAATGTCTTAATTAGCCCTCTTATAGGCCCCCTAATGGCCGGCGGACTGTTGTTAACGTGTCTTGGCGCCTTTAGCAGTCTTCTAGGGGGTGTGCTTGGTGTCTTTGTGGCTTTACCTAGCGGCGTCTTTGTGGCGATTGTAAATTTGCTGGCCAGGGCGCCGGGAGTGGTGGTAACTGTCACTGTAGGGCCTAAAGAGGTCGTACTGTATTATTTGATTGTAGTGGTGGTATTTGTTTATAGAGGTATTCGTAGAGCCGCCCCATTGGGGCGGCTAACCAACGCAGGCAGTTAGCGATAGTGAGCCGCGCCGTGGCGCGGCTCTACAAAGTCAACTTATCCTTTATTTTCTCATACACACTCTGACTCAACGCCTTTTTGGTGACGAGCTCTTCCAGCAACCCGTACGGTCGCCCTTCAACAATCTTGGTGATAGTGGCCGGCCCTACCCCGGCTAAGGTGTCCAGTTCAGAAGCAGAAGCCGAGTTGACGCTAATAAGACCGCTCGTAGCTGACGACCCTGCGACAGATTGTGACAATACTGCCACGTTATCCGCGGCAAACGGGATATAAATCTTTAAACCATCAGTCACTTTTTGAGATAAATTGACGTTCTTAGACAGGTACTCTTGATTCACTTTGTCATTAAGTACCCCACCAGCCGCAATTAAAGCGTCGTTGACCCGACTGTCAGCAGGTAGTTTGTAAACTCCGGGGCTGACAACCGCTCCAGAGACGTCAACAGTAAGTTCCGCTACAGGTAGAGTGGCGTTACCGAGATCTGTAGGGGCGAGGTGTGCCTCGCCCGCAGACAATTTGGTCAAGGAAGAAGGGTTAGAGGAGCTAGAGGGACTTGGGGAACGAGAGATCGCAGGGACGAGATACCAAACCAGCGAGGCCATAATTACACCGGCAAGGAAAGTTAGGCCTAATTTTTGCAAAGACGGAGGCAGTTCGTCCATTTTTGTTTAAACAACAACGTTTACCAACTTCCCGGCCACAAAAACCACTTTCTTTGGAATAGCCTCTCCCAAAATTTCCCGTATTTTAGGCATTTCTAAAGCGTTAGCAGTCACTAACGCCTGATTGCTAGAATCAGCCCTAGCAATCTCAATTTTACCTCTAACTTTGCCATTTATTTGGATAATAATTGTGACCGCTGACTCGTCAACTAGCTTGCTATCAAAGGCCGGCCAAGGTTCGAGGTGGATAGACGTTTTATGACCTAAGTGTGACCATAGCTCGTCTGTCATATGCGGCGCGAAGGGGGCCAAGAGCTTTAAAAAGGTCTCTTTTTGAGGTTGCGACAAATCGACACCCTCGACCTCATTTAAGAAGGTCATAAAAGCCGCCACGGCGGTATTAAATTTCATGGTGTCTTCATGAAGATCGCTGTCAATCTTGAATATAAGGTTGTTGAGCAGAACAGCCACCCCCGTAGGGGCGACCCGTGGGTCGCCCGAGTTCGCGGGTCGGTCACGACCGACCCCCACGAGTCGCCAGACGCGGTGCAGGAATTTATTCACGCCGACAACCCCCTGCGGATTCCAAGCAATCGCTTGGTCAAACGGCCCCATAAACATCTCGTACATTCTAAAAGTATCGGCGCCATATTCACTAACAATGTCATCGGGGTTAATGACGTTACCCCGACTTTTGCTCATCTTCTCCCCGTCGTAGGAAAGAACCATCCCATGACTCCGACGCTTTAAGTATGGTTCGGGGGTCGGCGCGACACCAATGTCATACAGAAATTTATAGACAAAACGTGAATAAAGAAGATGAAGAGTGGTATGCTCCATCCCCCCGTTGTAGACATCAACCGGCAACCACTTCTTAAGTAGTGACGTATCCGCAAACACCTTGTCATTACGTGGGTCACAATATCTGGCAAAATACCAGTTACTGCCCGCCCAATTCGGCATCGTATCGGTATCTCTTTTAGCTGAACCGCCACATTTGGGACAAGGCACTTTGACCCAAGAATCGATATTGGCTAGAGGCGATTCGCCGGTGCCGGAGGGTTCATAATTGGCAACTTCCGGCAAGATGACAGGCAGATCGGCTTCGGGGACAGGGACCACGCCACAGTTGTCACAATGAATTAAGGGAATTGGCTCACCCCAGTAGTGTTGGCGACTAAAAATCCAGTCCCGCAGGTGGTAGTGGACGGTTTCTTGACCCAGATTTTTGGCAGTTAGTTCCGCGGTAATTTTAGTGATTGCCTCTTCTGACGACAAGCCACTGTAAATTCCGCTGTTTACTAGAACTCCATAGTCAACAAAGACATCGTTCGTACCCGTAGGGGCGGGGTTTCCCCGCCCGTTAACAGTCGGTGCTGACGGGTCGGGAGACCCGACCCCTACAACTGGTTTTATTTCTAATCCGTATTTCTCCGCAAACTCAAAATCCCTCTGGTCATGCGCTGGCACCACCATTACCGCCCCACCGCCGTAATTGCCAACCACGTAATCGCCTACCCAAACTGGAATGTCCTCATTTGTCAACGGGTGTTTAACGTATAGTCCGGTAAAAACGCCCGTCTTTTCTTTAGATAACTCCGTTCTTTCTAGCTCCGATTTCTTTTTGGAAGC
>Ga0172369_10005154_pt1 | contig 16217 bp, 12 predicted proteins | sample LakKiv25m_FD_114539 | JGI IMG/M metagenome (GOLD analysis project Ga0172369, IMG submission 114539) | Freshwater microbial communities from Kabuno Bay, South-Kivu, Congo - kab_022012_11.25m | ecosystem: Environmental > Aquatic > Freshwater > Lake | place: Democratic Republic of the Congo...
ATCAGGCAATCCGCCGTGTATTGCATACGTAACAGGAATAGAATTAATTTTTTTAGAACCAACCCAAATGCTTGCAATAATTTGAACTGTACCGGCTTTTGTTCCGCTGGTAAGATAGACAGATGCTTGTCCTTTTGCGTCTGTGAATGAAGAATCCGGGCTTAAAAACTCACCGCCGCCAGGACCAAAGCCAATTGTAAATTTTACCGCAACAGAATTTGCGAAATCAATCGCATTGCCCAAAGAATCAATCACTTGAAAAGTTATTCTACCAGATTCAGGCGCGCCGCTCTCTTTAACGCCAAGGCTTAATGACGATTGGGAAGCCAAAAATAGTGCAACCGGAGGACCGCTTTTACCCGATGTATTTGAATTGGATTTTAATTTTATAGTAACAGATTTACTATCGCCTGGCGAGCATATTACCGTATAAACTAATGAAATATAACCGAATTTTATGGTTGATATGGTAACTGTGTCTGCCGCAGTTAACGTAAAACTTGCAGCAAACTTTCCGTTTGCATCTGTATAAGTAACTATTTCCGTACCGTAATTTATCCGCACAATAGCGCTATCTATGGATGCTTGGGTAACTGAGTCTATAATTGTTCCATTAATCGTTACAACAGAATTTGTATTTTGCTGATTGGCTCCGCCGCTTCCGTCAATTACCGGCGCATTAGGAGATTGGCAGCTTGCAGCAAAGATCGAACACAGAATTGCAATGATGCCGACCGAAATAATCTTCTTATGCGAACTAAAAATTATTTTATATTTCATTTGTAAACCTTGTTAAAACTACTGCTGTAACATACTTTCCCTATATTTTATAGTCAAGTATTTCAAAAAATGAAATCTCTTTCACATAGACTAATGTTCTTGCAATTATTAAACTTTCTACTTGTTTATTTGAATAGAAAAAATATCTTTGCAATCGTAGTTTCTGTAGCTTCATAAACCTAATTTATATTTACAAACAAATGAGAAAAAGAAATGCTTGAAGGAGTCGGAACCGCTCTTATAACGCCATTTAATGAAGATTTAACTATTGACTTTTCGTCATATAAAAAACTGATACAGCGGCAAATTGAAAACAGAGTTGATTATATTATTGTTCTCGGCACAACCGGAGAATCTCCTGTTATTGCTGATTACGAAAGAGAAAAGTTGCTTGAGACCGCTCAAGAAACCGCAGAAGGAAAAACTAAAATTGTCGTCGGAACCGGAGCCAACGATACGAACAAAGTTGTTAAACTAAATTCCATTGCGGAAAAGTATAAAACCGATGCGGTGCTGATTGTAAATCCGTACTACAATAAAGGAACGCAAAGCAGCCTAATTCAGCATTACAAATTTATATCAGAACGAACCTCGCAGCCAATAATTCTTTACAATGTACCTTCGCGCACGGGAATGAACCTGCTGCCCGAAACCGCAATCGCCATAAATGAATCTTGTAAAAATGTTATAGGTATAAAAGAAGCAAGCGGAAACATTTCTCAGATTGCACAACTTCTTTCGATGAAACGACACTCTTTTGAAGTTATTTCCGGCAACGACGATCAAACAATTCCCATTATGGCGATGGGTGGCGTAGGAGTAATTTCAGTTTTCTCAAACGCCTTTCCAAAAGAATTGAAAGAAATTACTTCGGCGATGCAAGAAAATGATTTACAAAAAGCGCAAGCGCTAAATCGTAAATACTTAAAAATGATAAATTTATTATTTGAAGAAACTAGTCCCTCGCCAATAAAATTTGTACTGAGCAAGATTGGAATTTGTAAAAATATTTTGCGTCTGCCGCTAATTCCCGTTTCAGAACGAACAGAAAATCTTTTGATCAAAGAATTAGAGAATTATGAAAAATATTGATTACGGAATCTTTGGCTCTACCGGCAAACTTGGCGCTGAAGTAAAAAATGTTTTTGCTGAAAACAGATTCCATTTAGTTTATGAACTCTCGTTAGAAGGCGAAACACAAAAAGCAACTCCGCAAATTTTAATTGATTGTTCGCTGCCTGATAATGTTGGAAACGCCATTGCGATGGCAAAAAAATTCAACTGCCCGTTACTTGTAGCAACAACCGGACTTTCTGCTGCCCAGCTTGAAGCATTGAAAACATTGGCTGAAGCCGTTCCCGTTGTGCAGAGTTACAACTACTCGCTCGGCATTCAAATTCTTCTAAAACTTACAAGCGAAGTTCAAAAGTATGTTGATGATTGGGATATAGAAATTTCGGAAATACACCACCGATTTAAGAAAGATAAACCTTCCGGCACCGCGTTAATGATCCGCAATGCAGTAAAAAAGAACGAAGTAAATATTTCATCTCTGCGATTAGGAAATGTTTTCGGAGAACACACAATTAGTTTCGGCGGACTCGGCGAAACGCTTTCAATTTCTCATTCCGCAACTTCACGCAGAACTTTTGCCGAAGGAATTTTTCGTTCGGCGCTTTTTCTGCTAAAAAAAGAAAAAGGATTTTACAACTTCACGGATGTGATTAACGAAAGTAATCATTAGTCAATCGTCATCGGTCAATATTAAAAATGACTAACGACAATAAATTAGTAACAAGGACAAGCATGGATTCCTACGAAATAATAAACTACATCGCCTCTTCAAAAAAGAAAACTCCGGTAAAAATCTATCTTCAGGGAAAACTTGGCAAAATAGATTTTGCATCGCTTGAATTTTTCGGCGGAAAGAAGTCGGGAATTCTTTTTTGCGAATTAGAAGCATTTGAAAAATTCTATTCATCGAACAAAGATTCAATTTCTAATTACCGCATTGAACTTGATAGAAGAAACTCCGCAATTCCGTTGGCAGATTTATCCAAATACCATGCGCGCATTGAACCGGGAGCTGTTATCAGAGAGCATGTTGAGATTGGAGACAACTGTGTAATTATGATGGGAGCCGTGTTAAATATAGGCGCGGTGATTGGCGAGAAAACGATGATAGATATGAATGTTGTTGTCGGCGGGCGGGCAATTGTTGGGAAAAATTGCCACATCGGCGCAGGAGCTGTGCTTGCGGGAGTAATCGAACCGCCAAGCGCTGACCCGGTTGTTGTTGAAGATGATGTTTTAATTGGAGCAAATGCCGTAGTGCTGGAAGGCGTTCGAGTTGGCAAAGGCGCTGTTATTGCGGCGGGTTCGGTTGTTGTTAAAAATGTTGAACCCTACAGCGTGATGGTCGGCGTTCCGGCAAAACTTCTAAAAAAAGTTGACGCCAAAACGAAAGAGAAAACAAAACTGATTGATGAGTTAAGGAGTTTATAATTCTACAAATTGTTTAAAATAAAGATTACGTAAAAGCATGAGAAAAAATTAATGAGTATTGTTGTACAAAAATTCGGCGGAAGTTCAGTTGCCGATACCGATAAAATAAAACTGATTGCGGAAAAACTTCGGAAACGCGTTTTGCATGGAAACAAAGTCATCGTCGTTGTTTCCGCTATGGGGAAAACCACCGACAACTTAATAAAACTTGCAAAAGAAATTTCCGCAAAACCGGAACCGAGAGAGTTAGATATGCTCTTATCTACCGGCGAGCAAATCTCTATTTCTCTTTTAGCAATGGCATTGAACGAAGTAACTATCAAATCAAAATCGTTAAATGCGTTCCAAGCCGGAATAATGACAACCGGTGATTTTAACGAAGCGAGAATTAAAAAAATTAAAACGCAAAAAATATTTGAACTACTTGAAGAATTTGATGTCATCACAATAGCGGGATTTCAAGGAGTGAATGAAAAAGGCGATTTAACAACGCTCGGACGCGGCGGCTCGGATACCTCTGCCGTTGCGCTTGCCGCAGCGCTGCAAGCTCCATGCGAAATTTACAGCGATGTTGACGGCATTTATACCTGCGATCCGCGCCTTTATCCAACCGCAAAAAAATTAAAATTTGTTACGTACGATGAAATGCTTGAAATGGCTTCGCTTGGCGCTAAGGTGCTTCACAGCCGTTCAGTTGAAATAGCAAAAAAATTTGACATCACGCTTTATTGCGCCGCAACTTTTTCAAAAGCAGAAGGAACTTATATTGTGAAAGATAATATCGAACAACCGGTTGTAACCGGATTAAGCGTACTGGATAATCAAACTCAAGTTACGCTTTCGCGCCTGCCGGAAGATTACACATTAATTCATAAAATTTTTCAAAACGTTGCAGAAGAAGGCTTGAACGTTGATATGATCTCTGTAATTGATGATGACAACAGCTTAACTGTTTCATTTTCAATTATTGATGAAAGTAGAGAAGATGTTGAAAGCGCTTTGCAACATTCTTTAAAAGATTTAGAACAATGGAACATTTCTTATCATCCAGGTTACAGTAAATTATCAATCGTTGGCGTTGGCATGCGCTCGAGTAGCGGTGTGGCTTCAAAATTTTTTGGCGCGCTTCAGCAAATTCCGATAAAACTTGTTACAACTTCGGAAATAAAAATTTCATGCTTAATGGAAACTTCATTTAAGCAAAAGGCTGTCGCGTCATTAACAAAAGCTTTTGATTTATAGTACGATTCAACTTGACGATCCGCCAAGTTGAATTCCGTCTTCCGCTTCAGCGAATTCAGGAACGTTTGTACCCCGAACACAAAATGCAAAATGAATTCTTTATTTAAGAAGAATCATCTTCTTCGTTATCACTGAATTATTCTGTTTTAACTGATAGAAATAAACTCCAGACGCTAACGATGAAGCGTCGAATCCAATGTTATAAGTCCCGGCATGCTGCATTTCATTTACTAAAGTTATAAGTTCATTTCCAAGCAAATCATAAATTTTAAGGCTAACGAACTGATTGCTGTTTACTGAATATTGAATGCTTGTTGTAGGGTTGAACGGATTTGGATAATTCTGCTCAAGCGAAAAGTTGTAGGCAAGCTGATCTTGAAATTCTTCCGCATCAGTTGTAATTCCGCTTTCTTGGTCGGGCAGTTTGGCGGTTGTATAAATAATAAATTGACCTGGCGCTAACGTAACATTTTGATTTACACTCAAAACTTCAAGACTGTCGTTTTCAAAATAACGGTACCATCTTCCGGTTTTTGAAAAATTTGACGCGAACGTTTGTTCAGTAACTCCAAAATTACCAACGATAGAAACATCCATAGAAGAATGAAGAATGGAAATTTTCTTTATTGTACCGCTGATATCAAGTGTAAAATTGCCGCTCTCAAACGCATCGTAATTTTCTTTTAATTTAATTAAAGACGAAAAAACCTTAAATAAGTTTACTCTTCGCGCGTCGGTCATGTATTCCCAACGCGGGGGTTTGTTTGCTAAGCGGCTGTCGCTCGTTCCCGAAGGATAATTGATTGAGAGATCGTAGCCTCGTTCGCCAAATTGCCAAACCATTTTTGGACCAGGAACAGTAAAGAAAAATGCGGCGGCAAGTTTCATTCGATTTAATCCGGTTGCTAAATCTTTTACGCTATAAGCTCCGCTAGCATTCCCGTACATTTCGTTTTTATACATCAGCCGTTCTTCGTCGTGGCTTTCCATATATCCTACAAGGTTAGGATTGCCCCATCCTCTTTGTTTATAAGACACATTACTGAAATTTGACGTGCTAATCCAGCCCATTGTTGCTTCGTTGTAATTGTAATTCATATTTCCCCAAAGCATAAACCCATTCTCCGAAAGGATTTTTTCTTCGCTATTATCCGCAAAGTGTTCTAAAATTAAAAATACTGTGGAATCTGTTTTGCGCGCTTCAACAGCCATTCGTTTTAACAAATCAATTCTTGATTGATCATAAGCGCCCCAAGCGCCGACATCACAAGCGCCGCCGGTGTTATCACAAGTTTGTTTTTGTGTAAATCCTTTACTTAAATCAAAACGGAACCCGTCAACTTTAAATTCGGTTTGCCAATATTTTAAAACTCTATCAACTAAATCTTTTGTTGGTTGACTTTCGTGATTAAAATCTAAGCCAACATTATAGGCGTGTTTTGCAACCGGATTAAACCATGGATTGTTTGCAGCGGGCCGGTTCAGCGCTGCATCCCAATAGAGGCGGACAAGCGGCGACTGACCAAAGTTATGGTTCAGCGCAATGTCTAAAATAATTGCGATTCCATTTTCGTGTGCTTTATCAACTAATTTTTTCAAATCATTTTTTGCTCCGTAATACTTATCCGGCGCAAAATAAAAAACCGTGTTGTATCCCCAGCTTTCGTTTCCTTCAAATTCCATAATCGGCATCAACTGAATGACGTTAATACCTAATCGTTTTAAATATGGAAGCGAATCGGTAAGCGTTTGATAATCATGGCGAGCGACAAAATCCCGAAGGAGCAACTCGTAAGCCACAACATCTTGTTGTTTGGGGCGGGTGTAGTTTGTCGTCTGCCACGCATACGGAGTTTGAGCCGTTTGAAAAACAGAAACATATTCTGATGTTTTTCCGGTTGGATAGGATTTTAAGTTTGGATAAGTTATCGCCGGAACATAGCTGTCGTCGGGATGCAAAACTTTATCGGCGAAAGGGTCAGCAATAACTAAATCGTCGTCAACAAAATATTGAAAAGCATATTCTTTTGACGGCGTTAAACCGGAAAGCGTTATCCACCATCGCGTAGTAGTTGCATCAACGGAATCGCGCTTCATAAAATAATTTGCGCTTACCGTCCAATCATTAAAATCTCCGATGACGTAAACAAATTTTTTGTAAGGCGCGTAAAGACAAAGCGTAACTTTGGAGGGGTCGGCATCATAATTTATTCCGTTCACAATTCCCGTCGGAACTTTTTCGTTTACTACCACAGGATTAATTACATAATTTACATTAAGCGAATCGGTAGTTGTTGTTCCCAAATTTGTTACTGCAACAATTTTTATTTCGTTCAATCCGCCGATCAGTTTTCTTCCGAAGATTGAAATTGATGGAATAGAAAAAATTTGTTTTGCCGCATTGTAATAATCCCCAAACGCACCCGCAAGCGTATCATTAATATAAAGTTTTGATTCGGCGGTATTAATTGCCTCGCCAACTTTTGCAGAAACCTGCGCAGTAATTCCGGGTTCATTGTTGCGAAGCAGTTTTGTTGAAGTTGGTTCTATTTGAAAAATCATCGGGTTCTTCACGATGATGTAGGAATTGTTATTATCCGCGCTATTTTTATTAGGGTTGAGCGGATCGCTTAACCAGGCGTTGGTTGTGCCGGTTACATTATAGTGTTCGTGCATTTTGTACTGATACGCATTTTGCCCGTTGATAGACAAAGTTCCGCCGCCAACTTTTAACCGAATGGTTTTGTAATAAACATAGTTCTCCCACGTCATAGCAGAAGGAGCTGTTGGGGAAATTACTCCGCTCGAATTTGGTCCCCAATTGTTAAATTCACCCGGTAAAAAAACTTTTAAGGCGTTCGCGTTTGCCTTGTAACGAAAAGTTACATCAACCGAATCTTGCCCAAATGAAATAAAAGGAATAAACATCAGTAAAAAAATAAAATAAGTACGCACAAAAACTCCGTTGATGATAAATGTTACTACTTAAAACGATTATACTTAGGCTTACCAGCCTCTATCCATGCGGTATAAAAAATTGAAGCAAGGCCAATTACCGCTTCATGCAAAGCTTCTTCGGTTACGTATTTAGTTTTGAACCATAGAATAGCATAATACAATGAATCATACTTTCCGTACGATTCTGCGCAAGCCGCTTTGTCGCCGGAAAATAAAATTGCGCTCCGAGAATTTGCGCGGTAAATAATTTGAAAGATTTCTCTCTTCAGGTTATCAATCTTTTTAATCTTCACCGGCGCCAAAAATATTTTTTCCAGTTCGGGCAGGTGAGCGTTTAACATTTCAAATTCATATCGTTCGTGAATATCGGTTTGACCGCTAAGCTGCCCGTTATAGTTTAACACCGTGTGCATTGGTTGATGCGCATCGGCAAAATAATGGGAAAGGTCACGCATCATTTTTTTTGTTTCCTCTTTTTGTTTGTTCTTCATAGCAAGAACTAATTGATTATATGTCTCCGATATCGCCCAAGGCAGAATTCCGTTTGCCATTACGACAGAATCACCATAAACTTTATCAAGTGAATCTTTGTCTTCAATCATTCTTGCCTGATTAAACTCCTTAAAAAAATCAATATCAATAAAATGTTTTGGATACTCATCCTTCATATATTTTTTTCGTTCATCGGGTTGGCTGGCTTCAGAAATTAGATAGCCGGATAATTGCCGGAAGTCTTTCATTTCAGCAGGCAGCAGATTTATTGCATGCTTCACAATTTCACTGTGCCCGTTTTTCCCCCAGCCGTAAACAGCAGATATCGTAAAGAAAATAATCGTGCATAAAAGATAAAGTTTTCTCATTTCTTGTTCCATTTAAATGAATAGACGCTCCACTATTTTTTTAATTCTTTCAAAGTCGTTTTCAAATTATAAAAAGTGAGAGGGAATTACAAGACGCGCCGGAAAGTTGCGGACACAAAAAAAATCTCATGTCATTTTTTAACGTATGCTGACTTTCAGCGGATAATTTCTTAAATTATTGTTGAAGAAAATAAATCAAGGAACACGAAATGACGGCTACTGAAATCATAAAAACAGAAGATACCTATGGCGCTCACAATTACCATCCGCTGGATGTTGTAATTGAAAAAGCAAAAGGAGTTTGGGTTTGGGATGTTGACGGAAACAAATATCTTGATTGCCTTGCGGCTTACTCAGCCGTAAATCAAGGACATTGTCATCCGCGAATTATAGCCAAAGCAAAAGAACAATTAGAAAAAGTTACGCTCACTTCTCGCGCTTTCAGAAACGACCAACTCCCTTTTCTTTGCAAAGAGTTGTGCGAACTTACCGGTTACGAAATGATGCTTCCGATGAATTCCGGCGCCGAAGCAGTGGAAACAGCGTTAAAAGCAGCCCGCAAGTGGGGATATAAAGTAAAAGGCATCGAAGAAAATAAAGCCGAAATAATCTGCTGCACAAATAATTTTTCCGGCAGAACAATTTCCATTATTTCTTTTTCTACCGAAGAACAATATAAAGACGGTTTTGGACCATTTACGCCGGGATATAAAATTGTTCCTTACGGCGATGTTGACCTACTTGAACAAATGATTTGCCCAAACACAGCGGCATTTTTGGTTGAACCAATTCAAGGCGAGGGCGGAGTTATTGTTCCACCGGAAGGGTATCTGCAAAAAGCATTTGAGGTTTGCAGAAAAAATAATGTGCTTTTTATTGCGGATGAAATACAATCCGGGCTTGGAAGAAGCGGAAAAATTTTTGCGTTCGAGTATGATAAAATTCGCCCCGACATGGTTATTGTTGGAAAGGCTCTTTCAGGCGGCTGTTACCCAGTATCGGCAGTTTTAGCTGATAGAAAAGTTCTTGGCGTTTTTAATCCGGGAGACCATGGCTCTACGTTCGGCGGCAATCCGCTTGGGGCTGCAATTGCGCGCGAAAGTATAAAAGTGCTCATCGAAGAAAAGTTGATTGATAATTCTTACGAGATGGGAAATTATTTCCGCCAAAAGTTAAACGAGCTAACATCACGGCACATAAAAGAAATTCGTGGAAAAGGTTTGTTCATCGGTGTTGAACTGCGCGCGGAAGCAGGCGGCGCAAGAAGGTTTTGCGAAGCATTGAAAACTCGCGGACTTCTCTGCAAAGAAACACATACAAACGTTATCCGCTTTGCCCCGCCTTTGGTAATTACGAAAGATGAAATTGATTGGGCAATGAAAATAATTTCCGGAGTGTTGGCGATGGACTAACGGAAAATCTAAACCATTACAAAATAAGTCCAATGATTACTAAAAACTTGCATATTAAAAACATGGTTTGCAGCCGATGTATAAAAGTTGTTCACGATGAATTAACAAAACTTGGGTGCAACATTCATTCAGTTGAACTTGGGAAAGTTGTTGTTGCTTCTCCGATGGAAACGACTGTTGAAAAAATTAAAACAGTTCTTGAAGCGAACGGGTTTGAATTACTTGAAGATAAAAAAGCTCAATTGGTAGATACAATTAAAACTACAATTATCGAATTAATCTACAAGAATCAATTAGAAGATATGGATGTTAATTTTTCTGACTTTCTCTCAAAAAAACTCGGCAAAGATTATCACTACCTCACTTCTCTCTTTTCTTCTTTAACAAGTATTACTATCGAAAAGTTTTTTATCCTTCAAAAAGTAGAGCGGGTTAAAGAGTGGCTTGTATACAATGATTTTACGTTAAGCGAAATGGCATTCAAACTTGGGTACAGCAGCGTGGCTCACCTTTCCAATCAGTTTAAGCAAGTTACGGGATTGACTCCTTCGCAATTTAAAAATCTGAAAATCAAACAAAGAAAATCGCTTGATAACCTTACTCCCCAGTAAAAATCTTATAAATCAATTAAATAATTTTATAACTGATTTTGTCCGTTAGTAAATAATTTTGTTAAGAAAAAAATCAGATGGAAAAATGAAACCCGGTAAAAAAATATTTCCCGTTAGCGGGATGAGCTGTTCTGCCTGTGCGGTTAGTGTTGAATCAATGTTAAAAGCACAACACGGTGTAATTTCGGCGGCGGTAAACTATGCTGATAATACTGTGATAGTAGAATTTGATCCCAGAATTATTTCTCCGCAAAAAATGAAAGAAGCTGTTCAATCTGTCGGATATGATCTACAAATTGACGACTCAAAAACTCCGCAGCAATTAGAAACAGCGCACGAAATAAATCTCGCAAAATCAAAAGCAACTGTTCTTTCTTCGTTGATTTTAACCGTTCCGGTGGTAATAATTTCAATGTTTTTTCATCACCAAACTGAAATGCAAAAATGGATTGCGCTTTTGCTTACGGCAATTATTCTGTTTTATTTCGGGAGAAATTTTTTCATTCAAGCCTATCAAAAAGGAAAGCATTTACAAACCACTATGGATACTTTGGTGGCATTAAGCACAGGGATTGCTTTTCTCTTTAGCTTTTTTAATGTTGTTTATCCTTCGTTTCTTATCTCGCGCGGTTTTGAACCGCATATTTATTTTGAATCGGCGGCGGTAATTGTATCCTTTATTCAACTTGGAAAATTTCTGGAAGAAAAAGCAAAGCGCAGCTCGGCGGAAGCAATAAAAAAACTGATGAACCTTCAGCCGAATATTGTAACGGTACTTCGCAACGAAAAGGAAACAGCTGTTCCGATAAAAGAAATTCTGAAGCATGAAATTATCTTAATAAAACCAGGCGAACGCATTGCCGTTGACGGAAAAGTAATAAGTGGCGAATCTTTTTTAGATGAAAGTATGCTTACAGGGGAATCGCTCCCTGTATTGAAAAAGCCGGAAGATAAAGTTTTTGCCGGAACGCTTAATCAAAAAGGAAGTTTGCAAATTGAAGCGTTACAAATTGGAGAAGAAACCTTACTTGCTCATATCATTCAACAAGTTCAGCAGGCGCAAAGCAGTAAAGCTCCTGTTCAAAAATTAGTTGATAAAATTGCTTCGGTATTTGTTCCTTCGGTCGTTTTAATTTCGGCGCTCACTTTCATCGTTTGGATGGCGGTTGGGGGAACATCATATTTTATTCAAGCGGTTACAGGAATGATTACCGTTCTTATCATCGCTTGCCCGTGCGCCTTAGGCTTGGCAACGCCGACGGCTTTAATGGTTGGCATCGGCAAAGGAGCGCAAAACGGAATTTTAATTAAAGACGCTGAAAGCTTAGAAAAAGCACACAAGATGACGGCGCTTGTTCTTGATAAAACCGGAACCATCACCGAAGGAAATCCCAAAGTGGTTGAGGTGGTTTGGAGTAAAGGAATTCTAAATAAAAGTAATTTAGAAAATATTCTCCTTTCCATCGAAAGCAAATCCGAACATCCGTTAGCATCAGCAATAGTCAATCATTTTACTTCCGAAGCCAATAAAAAAATTGAGATAGAAACTTTCGAGGCAGTTTCCGGTAAAGGCGTTATTGCAACCGTAAGCGGCGCTAAATATTTTCTTGGTAATGAAGTTTTTCTTTTTCAACAAAACATTTTAGTTGAAGAGTATTTGCAACATCATGCTGCAGAATTAAAAAGCGAAGCCAATTCTATTATTTTCTTTGCCGATGAACAACAAACACTCTGCCTTATAGCTGTCGCCGATACAATAAAAGAAACTTCCAAAACCGCTATCCATCAATTGAAAAAACTTGGGATCAAAGTAGTAATGCTTACGGGCGACAATCATCAAACAGCGTTTGCGGTGGCAAAACAAGTTGGCATTGATTCCTTTCAATCGGAATTATTGCCTTCTCAAAAAGCAGAGTTCATCAAACAACTGCAAAAAGAAAAATTTATTGTAGGAATGGTAGGCGATGGAATAAATGACGCCGAAGCGTTAGCTGTTGCCGATGTTAGTATCGCAATGGCAAAAGGAACAGATATCGCGATGGATGTTGCCCAAGTTACTTTGATGAAATCGGATTTGTTCTCTCTTGTAAATTCGATAACTCTCTCTCGCGCTACAGTAACAACAATAAAACAAAATTTGTTTTGGGCATTTGTTTACAACGTTGTTTTAATTCCAATTGCCGCGGGAGTTTTTTATCCCTTCACCGGGTTTCAACTTGACCCGATGATTGCAGGAATTTCTATGGCAATGAGTTCGGTTTCGGTTGTTTCAAATAGTTTACGATTAAAAAGTTTAAAACTTTCATAAAAGGAAAAAGAATAATGGAGTTATTTTTTAAAACCAACATCAAGTGCAACGGTTGTATTGCCGCCGTTACTCCGTTTTTAAACGCAGAAAAAAAAATTGAAGAGTGGAAAGTAAATCTTGAACAACCGGATAAGATTCTTTCAGTAAAAACTGAAAACTTACCGGTAGAAGCAATACTTGAGCTGTTGAAAAAAGCCGGTTATACCGCTGAAGAAATAAAATAAAGTTCAGGTTCCATAAATCACAAATATGTTTTCATCACTTTTTGTGTTTTATCAAAAGCCTGTTTTAGCTTTGGAATTTGCGGCAGCGCCTGCTGTAAGTCATTCGCCTTGCCGGCAAACTCTAAAGTTTTAGCAATATCACCCAACAGGTTTGCGCCGAGCGCATAACTTGCTCCTTTTATTGTATGCCCTTCGGCGGTGGCTTTGGCAAAATCGTGGTTTTGAAAAAACTGTTCAAGTTTACTGATTCGTTCGGCTGTGTCAGAAATGAATGTGGTGATCAGATCAATTTGAAATTCTTTATCGTCCATACTCATCGAAGAAAAATGATTTTTATCAAAAACTAAACTCGTTTCTTCTTCATGAAATTTGTTTGACTCTTCCATAACTTCTCCATAATTTTTAGCAACGTTTAACCACTTATCAAGCAGGGCGATAAATTCATCGGTTTTAATTGGTTTGGAAATATAATCATTCATTCCCGCAGCTAAACATTTATCTCTATCGCCAATAAGCGCGTGTGCGGTCATTGCAATAATCGGAATATGTTCTCCGATTCCTTTTATTTCCCTAATTTTTTGAGTTGCTGTCCATCCATCCATTTCCGGCATTTGAATATCCATCAAGATCAAATCATATTGGGCGGCTGCCAGCATAGTATCATACGCTTCCCTTCCGTTATTCACCGCATCAATTTGAAATCCGGCTTGCGCAAGAATTCTTGTAGCAACTTTTTGATTGACGGGATTATCTTCCGCCAACAATATTTTGAACCTTGCTCTTCGATTTCGCAAATCTTCTTTTGATAATACTTGTTGCTGTTGCGTGTTTACAGAATTTGAAATTTCTGATTCCGCAGTTTTTGCGTGACTTTTTATTGCGCTAATGAGCGAAGTGTTTTTTTGTTTCTTTAGAATTACAGAAAACACGAAGCGGCTTCCGTTACTATAATCGGGGTCAACTTTTATTGAGCCGTTCATCAACGAAACAAGTTCTTTACAAATTGCAAGCCCCAACCCTGTTCCGCCATATTTGCGAGACATGGTGCCGTCAACTTGAGAAAAAGATTTGAAGAGCGCATCCATTTTTCCTTTTGGAATACCCATTCCGGTATCTTCAATAGCAGAAATTATTTTAATCCGTTCGTGATCAATTTTTTCTGAGTTTACCGTTACCCGAACGTGTCCGCGGTCTGTAAATTTCACGGCGTTTGAAATCAAATTTATGTACACCTGCCGTAACCGTTTAGCATCGCCTATTAATAAAGGGTTTGTGCCGGGGTCAACATCAACAATAATTTGTAATCTTTTTTCGTTTACTTTAGTTGAAACCGGCTGCAAAGCGCTGTTGATAAGCTCCCGAATGTTTAGATCTTCTTCTTCAAGTTGAAGTTTGCCGGCTTCAATTTTGGAAAAATCTAAAATATCATTTATTAAATCAAGCAGAGCTTCCGCCGATTGCCTTGCGGTGGTTACAAAATCATGCAATTCATCTGAACTTTTATAAGCGCCTTGTTCAATTAAATTTAAGAAGCCGATAATGCCGTTCATCGGCGTTCTAATTTCGTGGCTCATATTTGCCAGAAAAATACTTTTGGTTTCGCTTGAGTGAACCGCGTCTTTTGCCAATGCTTCTGATTTTACCATTTCCTGGCGAAGTTTTTCCTCTGCTTTTTTCCTTTTTCTTTCTAAATTTATCTGCTCGGTAATGTCTTGCATGTTTCCTTCAAAAAAGAATCTTCCTTCTTCATCTTTAACCAAACGGTCATTAAGGATAACCATTACCGCGCTTCCGTCTTTTTTTCTTAAGGGAACCCGCAGATTACGAACTTCTTTATGCTCTTTTAATATTTCAATTAACTTTGTTCTGTCTTCCGGATTAAGATAAATATCCTTCGCGATATTTTTTTTCCGCAGTTCAAATTCATTTTCGTATCCAAGAATTTTTGCTATCGCCGGATTTGTGGTTACAAATCTTCCGTCAAAAGTTGATTGGAAAATTCCTTCGGCGGAGTTTTTTATTATCGAACGGAATTTCTTTTCGGAAAGATTCATTCTGTACGATTTTTCTGCGAGTTCAGACCGAAGTTTGAAACTCACCGCGCTTCCCACAACAGAAATAACGCTCAGAAAAAGAACAAAGATTACCGATTCAAACAGATTCGGTAAAAAATAAATTTCTTGTTTGTTTACTAAGATTGCTCCCGCAAAAACTATGTTATAATAAATAGCAACTATGATTTGGTTTTTTACTTCCCAGCTAAGAAATAATGCTGATGTAAAAATCATCAACCCGACAATTTGGGTGTTTACAATAAGCGTTGAGGGCATAAGAAAAATCATATATCCGCTTGATGCAATTATTGCAATCAAAAGAATATGAACAAGCAGAACCGGTCTTTTTAAGGCATGCTTTGTGTTCAAAACAACCAGAATTATAAAAGCAATTACTGTAGAGGCAAGCCGTGTGGCGTAAACTTGAAGAGAAAATTCGGAAAAATGACGCACTTCAAAAACCATTGCGAACAAACCGGATATTGCAATTAATAGCGTAATTACTTTTAATGGAATCACTAAATATTCTTCTGATTCTTTCTTGATATACTCATACTTGCTATCATCAAACAATGCGGCTGGGTTTGTAAGAAAGCGTAAGAGTGAATATTTAGGGTTTGATTTAGCCATGTTACCTTTTTAGGTGATTAAAACTTTTCGGTCTTTGAGATAGATTTTTTATTTACCAATTTACTACTGTTCTAAATTAGTACTTAGAAAGAATTTTTCAAAGGGAAAGAAAAAACGACTTCGTACGGAAACAATTCGATTTTCTACTTTTTATAAGGTGAATCTATTTCAAAAATTTTTAAGTTGTTTCTTTAAGTCTTAAGTTTACTCATTAACTTTTTAGATTTTATGGAAACACTTTCTCAAATCAGTCCTTTTTTCATCAATAAAAAGAAGCATACGGTTTGTGCTCGCTGTGTAAAGCAAAAAACTTTAGCCCTTTCTTTATTCATTCCATCAATAAAATCTACAGTAACTAATAAAATTTATTTTAATCATAAGTATCAATAGAATTGAGGTTATTATGTCAGAGTATCTTCAAAGGTTGTTAGCGGATGTAAAAGCAAAAAATCCTGCCGAGCCTGAGTTTCATCAAGCGGTTCAAGAAGTTGCCGAATCACTTGAAATTGTTTTAGAAAAACACCCCGAATACAAACACGCAAAAATTTTAGAAAGAATGGTTGAGCCTGAACGTTCGATTACGTTCCGCGTTCCGTGGATGGATGACCAAGGAGAAATCCACATCAATCGAGG
>Ga0172369_10005161_pt1 | contig 16196 bp, 3 predicted proteins | sample LakKiv25m_FD_114539 | JGI IMG/M metagenome (GOLD analysis project Ga0172369, IMG submission 114539) | Freshwater microbial communities from Kabuno Bay, South-Kivu, Congo - kab_022012_11.25m | ecosystem: Environmental > Aquatic > Freshwater > Lake | place: Democratic Republic of the Congo...
CGTCCTCGGGTTCGACCGCATGGTACAGGGCGTGAGTGTAGCCTACGAGGGTCTGGTCAAGCCTATCGACGCCTCCCCAACCTGGCTGCTGACAGGGACCGACTTTGGTGGCGTGGATCACAGTGCCGAGACCGGGGACCTGGGCACCTACACCATCATCGACGCCAAGAAGGGGGGCTACGACACGGGGGACACTAGGGCTGCGGTCTATCGCCGGGGGTTGGACCTCTCTTTCCCCTCTGCTCTGACCCTGGTGACTCGGTTCCAGACTGCCGCTACCAACCTGTTCGACACGGCACACCCTAGCAGCACCGGGGCGGACACGACCCTGGTGACTCCCGATGGCGTCTTCACGGGGGTTGGCTTCGGGGTGCATGACAATCAGCACCTTTACCTGTGCGGAGTTCTTCGGGTCAACGGCTTGGAGCATGTCGGGCTCCTGCTGGACCCCAAGCGTCCGCACGAGGTGACCTCCTGGTCGGTGGGTCCGAAGACCTCGATGACGGCCTCCAAGCAGAACCGGGGGTCCCTGCTAACCGCCCAGGTGCCTTTGGGCTTCTCGGCGGGCTCCCGGTTCCAGGTGCTGACGGGAGACCAAGCAGGGGTCTTCACTGCGACCAGCGTCACTCCGCAGACGAATGGCACGACCACGGTGGAGTTCACCCCGAACCTCCCAGTGCCCTGGGACCTCTGGGGGCACAAGTACATAGAGGTCACCTTCGAGACCAAGCTCACGACCAAGCCATCCTCCTTCCGGCTCGACATCGACACCGAGCAGCAAGTAGCGGAGCTTCGGATCTCAGGGGCGACCCAGGGGGTCATCGCTACCCTGGATGGGACGGTCCCTGTTCTGCCCCCGCCTTCTCAGATGGCACTCCTCCTCAACATGGACGGAAACGGGCAGGTGTTCTGGGGGTCTCTCAGTCGGCAGGCAACCAATCGGTCCACCTGGTCCTTCCTGAGGTATGCGGTTGTCCCTGACCGGGTGTTCCTCCAGGGTCATGCCGTGGTGGTCAACACCGAGATGGACTACCTCCCGGAACTGGACCCCGAAGCCGAGTGGTTCCCTCAGCAGACCTTTGGGGGGTCCACCCTATCCGCTGGGAAGCTCCTGCTCAAGACGGGTTCAGGGGATGAGACCCTTGACTTGACTTACGGCTACCTCCGGGTGGAGCCGTTCTTCATCCCGGATGCCCTGTTCGACTTCCGAGCCAAGGTTGCTTTGGATTCAGGGTGTTTGGGTGCCGGAGATGTGGAACTTCGACTGGATGACACTCAACGGCTGGTCCGAGTCGTACCCCTCCTGTACCTGGGGGGCTTCGGGGGTACGACGGATCGCCGCCTGGTGAATCTGCCTGCCACGAGCATGGCAGGCTTCGCCTTGCCCTCTGTCATGGGCTGGACCGCCCCTTCAGCATTGACCCCGACGCCTGTGGTAGAGGGGACTCAGCTTGTCGTTACGCAGACGGCGACCGCCAGGGGCTGGTGGGAGAAGCATCTGGACTGGTCGGACACCTATGCACCCCCGGTTGATGAGGACGGTCGGTTGTTTGAGGCTCGCCTGGCGGTCACGGCCTACACGGCGAACATCAATGACGACACGGGCATTCGATTCGGTTGTCAGGTGGTAGTGCCTGGGGGTTGGGCTGTCGTTCAAGCAGAACTTCGAGGAGGGGCAACCCCTGGAGTACGCCTTCGGACAGCCACGGGGCTCCCCGCCGAGGAGTACAACTTCGACTGGACGGACGGGCTCCCTCACACGTATCGAGTGCTAGTGGATCTTCAGGCATCCACGGTGACCCTGGTGATTGACGACACCGTGCAGGTGCCGTCTGCTGACCTGGCGGACTTCGATGGGGGCGTCAACTCCACCCAGACGTTTTTCGGCTGCTATGGGATCAACCGGGCGAACCTTGCAGACCCGGACATCACCTGCACCGTCGAGTGGTCCCATTTCCACTGCCATGCCCTTCCTCCGTTGGCAGCACATCGCACCTTCGGTGTCTGGACCGGCAAGGACCGGAACGACATCAACAACTACGAGATCCCCCGGACAGACACGTCCACGGCCCCCAACTCCTGGGCGGTTGGGCCTGTCATCGAGGACATGGACTGGCGACAGGAGTGCGAGCTTCGGGTCTATCACGATCCAGGCTGGGGCGTGACAGTCTTCCGCCCGGACCTACCCCTCCCGCCCTACTGGCACGGAGACAAGTTCGTCACCGACTCCACGGAGCCCTCTGCTGGGTGGATCAACGTGGAGTCTGCCAATCTGCCTGTGACAGAGCAGGCACTGCTGGGCCAGATTGGGTTCGGCTCCTTCGACTCCCGGAGCCTCAGCCAGTCGAGGTGGGACTGGGTTCGCTACCGGATGTTCCGGCACCCCTCGGTGGACCGCATCGCTCCCAAGCACATGCTGCTCAACCAGTACAACGTCGTTACCTCGGGTGAGGTGACCCAGGACGTGGGGGTCGAGCAGGTGGCTGTAGAGAGCCTGGACTGGAAGCGGGTCACCCTCCAGCCGACGCACCTGTACGCTGCGAGCATCTACAAGATCCTGGATGGGCAGACGCTCTACACCTCCAACGACTGGACGTTCGATTCTGCTTCCCAGACGGTGACGCTGCTTGCCAACCAGGCTGGGGAGCCCAGGTTCTTCGGGACCAAGCTCACGGGGACCACGGGCAGCTACACGGCAGGCAGCACGACGTTCACGGATGCCTCGGCGAACTTCCTCAGCAACGTAGCGGTCGGCGACTACCTCCACATCTGGTTCGGGAAGGCAGCGGGAGACTACGAGGTTCTGGCAGTTCTCTCGGCAACCTCGCTCCGATTGGGGAAAGCCCCTGTAGTAACAGCTTCCGGGGCGTACTGGTCGGTGACATCAGTTCACACGGTTCTGGAGGTCTACTTCATCCCAGGCTCCCCGGTCACGAGCACTTACCTCCTGAACCAGCCCCTGTTGGATGGGGTCACTAGGCTCAATGAGGGTACGCCTCCCGTGCCCAAGAGCCAGATTGCTACGGCTCAGGTGCGGGTCATTCAGGGCTCCCAACTGAACACCCCGGCGGACGTGGACGACCCCAATCCCCCGCTCAACCTGGCAGACCCCTTCAAGCGGATGGAGTTCTACGACAAGTCCGGGACGTACTACGAAGACCTGACGTTCTTCGAGGTGACGGACGAGGGACAGACAGGGCTCATCACGGGCATCTGTGAGGGGGGTCCCGGAACGGGAGCTTCCGGGTGGTCCTCTCAGGAGGGGACTCCCATCGGAGCAGAGGTCTGGGACTTCAGCGGGACGATGTTCTGGGAAGATGCCAAGTCCCCCATGATCAAGGAAGTCACGCAGAAGGGTGGGATGCCTGGAGGTATCCTGTTCGCCTCCGGCGGGAACTTCGTCAACCCGGTGTCCACGGGCTCGGGTGGTGCCACGATTCCGGGGGCTTTGGTGGCGGGTGGTGGGACCTTGGGTCCAGGGACAGCAGTGCTCTGGCCCTCCTTTCCCTCTAGGGGTCCTGTGGGCGGAGACCACGGCCGCATCTATAAGCGGACAGACTGGCTCATCAAGTGGGGGCCAGGGGTGAACAGCGACGGGCTGGTAGAGACGTTCGACTTCTCAGCGGGGGACACGACTCCTGCGACCAAGCCAGCGAACTGGGTGGAGAACCCTAACGGCACTACCAACCCAACTGGGGTCGCCTATGGACTCATGCAGTATGCCGGGAACTACTCCCACATCGGACCCTGGGGTGGTCTGAAGAATCTGAACCCGGACCGGGACTACGGAACGTTCCGCATGGTTGCCCCTGTGGAGGGGAGCACTGCTGGGGTCTACGACCCGAATCTGGGCATGTGGGTGACGTTCACGGCGAGGGCGATCCCGCTCCTCCCCACGGACTTTGCCCTGGCCCCGACTCCGCACATCGCTCTGGCGGCGGCGATCAATGCGTATGCCTTCGTCGCCGAGATCAACGCTACTCCGGGGCTGACCCTGAGTGGGCAGATGATGGTTCAAGTAGAGACCGTGACTCCGGTCACCTACCCCAGCGACCTGTACTACCTTCGGGTGGGCTCCCCCGCAGAGATCCAGTTGACGGGCATGGTGCCGCTCACTTCCACCCAGGGACTCATGACCAACGGGTCTGGCATCATCCAAAGCTCCCTCCTCGCCGGGGGGTCTCAGACCGGAGCGTTCAACGTCCCCGCCAACATCTCCCTTGGTATGGTGGCTTATGGGGGGTCCGCACTGCCCGCAGGGGCGCAACTCAACTTGACTTTCCAGATCCCCCCGATGTGAATTCCGCCCGGTAATGCGTCTATCCCGAGCCCTGGGGTAGAGGCTCGACGGCCCTCGCAAGGGGGCGAACGGAGACCAAGCCGATGGTCCAGCACAGCGAAAAGATGACGAGAGCCCGGCAGGCGGTGCGGCTGGGTCTCGGGATGCAGTTCCCGGAGTTCGGCATCGCCCCCAAGAAGGGCACACTCATCCTGGAGATGCGGGATGCCAAGACGGGTGAAGTGCTGGTGTACTTCGAGAAGGACAACACCATCACGCTCGACGCAGGCTTGGTTTCTGCTGCCCACTACGCCGGAGAACTGACGGGCGGGATCAAGATGCTTGCCGTGGGGACGGGGGCGACGGGCAACCTTTTGTCTCCCGATGCCCCCCAGGCGACTCAGCGGAAGCTGAACACGGAGATTGCCCGCAAGGCGTTCTCCTCCTGGACCTATCGGACGGCTGCGGGTGTTGCAGTGGCGTACCGGACGAACATCGTGGACTTCACGACGACGTTCGGTGAGTCGGAGGCTGTGGGAGCCCTCAACGAGATGGCCCTCCTGTGTCCCTTCTCCGTCAACCCGTTGAACAAGAACCCCATCAACAATGGTCCCACCGACTACGATCCGACCATCGACACCACGGGCAAGGACCTTATCATAAATTACTTGACATTTTCAGTGGTTAGCAAGCCCTCGACGGCGGTGCTGGCGATCACCTGGCGCTTGACCTTCTAGGAGGCGGACGATGTCGGTCAAGGACCACACGAACTTCTACGCTGGGATTCAGGTCGCCCCGACCAAGCCCGCCAACCGGGTTCCCAACTCGGTTTCTCGGGATGCCAAGACGGGTGACCGTTCCTTCCTGGCGGTGGTGTCCGAGTCGGGCAAGCCCGTCCTCGACGCCGAACTGAACCTGAACCAGGACGCCAAGTGGATGGGTGACCATCTTCTTCAGCGTTGGCAGTCCGCTTCAGGGTGGCTCCGGGGCACGACCCACTTCGACGCCTACTCCGACTGGGTGCTCGGGGCTCCGGGCGGAATCTCGGACGACACCCCCACGGGCACGCACATCCATGCAGACAACACCCTGCTGGATGCCGTGGTCCTCCCCAAGATCGAAGCCGTTGTGGCGGGCTACCCTATGGTGGTCGAGTACGTCTACACGGACACGGCGGGTTACAACCTCATCCCCCTGGAAGCGGCTCGGGTCTACGACGGCGGCGTCCCTGCTTCGACCAAGCGAACGGACTTCATCTTCCTGGAGGTCTGGAAGGTTCTGGTTGCTCCCTCGCCCCGGGCAACGGCGGACTTGCAGGTGGTCACCAATGCCAACATCACGGCAGGGGACAAGATCACCATCGACGGCGTGGATCTGACTGCCATCGCTGCTGGCCCCCCGGCAGTTGATGAGTTCGTGATTGGGGCCAATGCGGACGCCACGGCTGCTGCCATCGCGGCTGCCATCAACGATGCAGGCAACTCCTTCACGACCATCTGCACGGCTCGCAGTCAGGCAGACATGGTGTTCCTGACGGCATTGGAGCCCGGTGTCGTCGGCAACGCCATCACTCTCGTCCTGACCCTGGTCACCGCCGGGTGCCTTGTGATCTCGGGTCCGCTTTTCACGGGGGGTGAGGACCGACCCAACAAGCCTGCTGCGGACCAGAGCAAGATCTACCGGCATGGCAACGTCCAGTCGCCCACGGCGACTTGGCTCGATGACGAGATGGTCGATGCGGTCATCGGTCTGGAGAGCAGCCAACGCATCCAGTTGCAGTACCGCATTCGGGTCACGGGCACGACGGAGGCGGTGAGCTACAAGTCCCATCCTGACGGATTCTCCAACCGCCTGGCAGGTCCCGGTCCTCATGCGAACGGCATCTTTGCTCAGGGTGGTCGGGATGTCCCTGTGTGGACGGGAGACGGCGAGGGGGACGTGAACTCCTACCCGTTCGTCCCTGCGGACGGGTCTTCGACCTGGCTCCAATCCTCTGCGGCGTCCTACGGGTACACGGACAACGGGCTGTGGGTGGCAGGGGACGGATCGGAGCGGGCAGCCCAAGACCTGGGTTGCATCGACGGGTTCGTCTACGCCATCCCCATCGCCTTCGTCCACCGGCACAACAATGCCTCGGACCCGGCAGCGGTGCCCAAGGGCTTCGACCCGAAGAACAATGCCAACGGGGGCCCCACCTACGACCACGCGGGCTACGTGTCCTGGTGGGGTGCGGTGCCTGCGGGGGCTTCGGACCGCCCGGATGGGGAGTTCTGCAATGTCATCACGCAGAACAGCCTCCTGGACCTCCGGCGGCATGTCACCCCCTCGGGCCTGGACCTGGCTGCCGAGTTGCAATTCCAGATGCAGAGTCTGCTCGACGGGTCTCTCCGCACCTGGTCGGTGGATACGGAGAGCAAGCAAGACCTGGGGCAGTCGGGGGATGTGTCTACTCGCTACCTCATCTGCAACGACATCGGACGGTCAAACGCAGCAGGTGGCGTGCCGCCTCTGTCCGGGGACACGACACGAGGCCCCCTGGTTCGGAATTACGACCACATCGCCCGACGCTTCGGCGACCAGCCTGTGGTTGAGCGAGTGCTGGTTGCCTTCTGGCCCGGGGACCGCTCTGCGGGTCCAGTCGTGGCTCCTGGCACGGTGAACCCGGCACGGTACGTCACCAAGGCAGCGGGCACGGACAAGTGGTACGAGGGGGACGTTCTTCACCTCGACCTGGAGTTCCTCAACTGCACGACCCTCGGCGGACTCTTCGATGCCCGTTCAGGGGCAGGGACGGGGGGTGGTGGATCCGGTATCGGCTTGCCCTCGCAGAACTTCCTGGCGTTCGCTCCTGTGGGCACGGTCATCACCGATGTCCTGGGTGCCTGGCATGATGACGGGAACTGGACTGCGGCACAGGACCAGGCCGTTCAGTTCACCATCATCAAGGGGCTCGGGACGACCCACCTGGAACTCACCCTGGATGGGAACGTCACTGGCATGACTGGGGGGTTGAACGCGGCGGCTTACCAGGTGGTGGCGGATGCCACGACCCCTGCGGAAGGATCCCCGCGTCGCATCTTCCTGGAAGTCGAGATCACCTATCCCATTGGGGTAGGTACGACAGACACCCCGGACTACGAGGTGGTGCCCGACACGGCGGTCTACTCGGACAGCGTGGCCGTCCCCACAGGGCCTGGCCCGTGCATCGAAAACGACATGGCCCAGCGGCCTGCGGACTACGAGAATCTGCTCCAGCCGCACTACCGTTCTGGGTTCCGAGAGGTCCAGTCCGAGTACATCGCCAACGACACCATCGCACATGGTGCTCCCCTGGTAGGGTCTGCCATCGGGCTCGTGACCCCGGAGGATATCGTCAGCCGGGATGACCTCACGCTGTACTTCCCTCGCCGCATCTGGGGAGACCGACAAGGTACGGGTCTCTATGTGGAGGATCTGGAGACGACGGTGGTCAAGACGGTGGACCTAAACAACACGGAGTTCGGGTCTTCCAGCCGGAAGCTCGTGCTGGATGGGGGCACACCTCTGTCCTCGGACCAGACCCTCTGCAAGGTGAGGTACTTCGCCCAGGACCCGATCCCCAACTACGGGGTCAACGGTGATGGCTACCAGATCAGCTACTACTTCCGGTCCAACGCCCCTCAGACGGCGGGCACCCAGGAAGGCAACATCGCCTCGACGGCTTCGGGGGTTCTGCCCACGACCCTGGTCGTGGAGCCGCTGGTCATGTCGCCTTCGGTGTGGACGGGGCAGCGTGGTCCGGGTGGGAACGACGACTCCTTCCCCTATGTCATGCCTCTGGACCAGATCCCTATCCATGATGGGACGACGGTTCCGGCAGGTCCTGACTTTGTAGCGGGGACGACGGAGGAGTGGTTCTTCGCGGCGACGGCGGAGGTGGCGATTGCCGACTTCGACGCCAACACGGGGCTGCTCAACCTCCATGCCTTCGTGCAGCAGGACATCCAGAACTACCTGACCTTGGGTGGGGCTGCCAACACCAAGCTCCCCCGCAAGGACGCGGAGTTCCGGGCGTACTACCCCTTCACGGATGACTCTACCTACCGCCCGGTGGTGTTCGCCCAGCCCTTGTACGGGGCGACCAGGCACAAGGCGTTCACGCCGTTCCTGGCTCGGGTGACGCAGGACATCTCAGGTGTCAACGGTGGGCTGTTGTTCCGCAAGTCGGAGGTCCTGCTCATCGTGCTGTCTCGGTTCGCCGAACTCGATGACGGGAACACCGTGCGGTTTGTAGATCCTGTCGCGGACAACCGGACGCTTGCCGCAGTGTACCGGACCCGCAACCTCCTTCTGACGGTGGGGAGATAGCCTATGCCCCGGACAATGAACCCAGGCGTCCTGAAGACTGGACACGGCAAGACGGCTCCTGACGAGAACGCCACCCGGCCGTCCTTGACAGGTGCAGGGCTTCCTGGTCCTGGTCCGAACATCGGTCAGCCGGTAGTGCCCCCCGGGTCCATGCCCGGGACTGAGGGGATCTCGGAACACGTCACGGATTCCAAGGCGGCCCACGCGGCTTCGGCCATTGAGCATGACGGGGCACCGGATGTCTTCATCTCCGGCAACGTCGAAGGGGCTCTGGACGAGATCATCGGTGCGGTGGCGAAGCGTCCGCCCTACCTGGGTCAGTGGTCTCTCGGAGTGGAGTTCTCGGGCATCACGGACTGGGGTTACCTGAAGCTCCGGGACGCCAGTCTGAACAACTACCAGATGGTCCTGTTCCCCCCTGCTCCGATGGCGAACCTCCCCAATGGGGTCTCGCCTTCCGACATCTTCCCCTATTACTTCTCGGCTCCCGGTCCGGCACAGGACTACGAGTTCACGAACGAGGGCGAAGACCCCCGCACAGACTGGATCTGGAACACCGGGACGGAACTGGCTACCTACAAGGGCATGGGGTACGGACGAGCCCACATCGGGGGGTTCACCCGTGATGGGGATGTGGGTCCTGCCCCCAAGGATGTGGTCCGGTCGGCACGGCTTTACCCCCGTCCTACGGTCAATGACGCAGAGACTGGAAAGCCCTACCGGGTACCCGTCACCATCTCGGGCTCAATCTTCCCCGCAGACCGGGGAGTCTTGGCTCTGTTCCACTTCCCCAGGGGCGGTCGGCTGTCGGACATGCAGGCTGACTTCCTGGCCCAGCCCCTCATCACGGACCAGACCGTGGCAGCGTCGCCTACGGGCCGTGTTGTGGCAGCCCTGCTCATGGGCAACGGGCTTCTGACGGGTGGGAACTGCTACCAGGGAGCATGTGCTTCAACCCCCCAGTGCGATGGCTCCTCGGGAGGCATCTTCGGGGTGGGTACTGATCCTGTCACCGACAAGTACGACCCGTTCGCCTACCCGGGTAGAGCCACGGGGCAGTACAATCTCCAGGAGATCCATACGGGCATCGCCGCGTTGCCTCCAGGGGATGAACTTAGAGCCCCCTGGAATGACTTCAACGATGATGGTATCACGGGTGCCAAGCGCACGGCGACTGCCACCATCCCTGCCCCAGGGCAGGTGCGTCTCGGCACCGATCCTGATGCGGGTGTGACGCCTGGGGACTATGGCATCCCCATCCTGGGAGGCACTGTAGACTACTTCGATGTCGATCCAGGCCCGGAGAATGGGAGCCTCGGGGAGTCAATCTGGGGGGACACCCTTCTACTGGCCTCCAACTTCTTTGGCTACCGGCTGCCGGTGCTTCAGGACTACTCCCAGGCGACGGGGTTGAAGTGGACGCCTCGACCGGATGGGATCTACAGCGGGCCAGAGACCATGCGGTACTTCTATCGCGGGTCCTCCTCTGCAACCAATTACGAAGATGGGACCCCCATCGGGACGTACCTTCGGTCAGCAGGGTTCTACGAGAGCAGCTTTGCGGAGGACTACTGGACTTGGCAGGTCGCCCGCTACCGGCACACCTTCCTCATGCCTTCCCGGATGGTGAACGGTCTCCGGGAAGAGGTGGGCTCCTACTGGCTGGTTCACTTCAAGACCGAGGCGGACTTCGAGAAGTTCGCACGGGATGGCATCTTCCCCTGGGACGCCACGGACGGCTACGAGGTCTACGGCTACTCCCTGGCAGGGTCGCCTCCGTTGCACATAGAGGAGACGAAGAACGTCGTCAACGAGTGGCCTGACGCCACGCCAGCCGTGTCCCCCGATGGTCCGGCTCCTGAGTACGGGTATGCCGCGAACCCCTACCACGAGGTTCGTAGTGCCATCTTCCTGGATCCCTCTGGTACGGCGCTGCCTGTGGTGACCACGGCAGACTACACTTGGGTATCCGGGTCGGTTCCCGGTACCGAAGCGGTTGTGTGGGTCTCAGGGGTGAGCTACTTCACGCCTAACCTTGCAGCGGATGGGGCCGGGTCCTTCTACTTCTCGGACATCAACCTGGTTGTGGACCCCGGTTTCTGGACGAGCTTCCGCACGAACCAGGATGACCTGAGCATCAATGACACCGTGGCACCTGCCATCCTGGCCTCGGTCAACCCGCTGTTCCTGAACATGGCTCCCTGGGCGTATGGCACCCCCATATCGCTGACGGTGCCTGTGGGGGCACCTGCGGCGAACGTACTCACCGCAGGCACACGGTTCTTGGGGACCCATCGAGTCGAGATCCCCTTTGAGTACCTGGGAAGCAATGCGGGCGGTGTCTTCAGTGACGCCAACGGACCCCTGGATGCCGATTCTCTGACGATTGCCTTTACAGGGGCCAACGTGGTTCCCCTGGGGGATACGAGCACGCCCGCGTTCACTCGGGATGCGGTGCTTCGGGCGTATATGCGTCGTCCGTTGGACCATGTGGGGGATGACACCACGACGTTGCCCTTCGGCACTGATGCGGGTCACGGCACACTATTGGCCCCCGTGGGCGGGAAACGAATCCTGTTCCACACGACCAAGTTCAACAAGGCTGCTCCGGCTCTTGGCGAGTACGGCAACTATGTCGTCGCTGGCGTGGGTGCCCCTCCGAACACAAGCTACGTGGAACTGTGCTCGGCGGATAAGGATACCTTAGAGGCGTTCCTTGACGAGACCCACAGGTACATCCCGAACTTCGACGCCATCAACGGTCTTGGACCCTACACCTTGCTGGCAGCCGCCAGCCTGGTTGGTCCTGGCATGGGTGGCTGGGTGGGTGGACCCATAGAGGTCCCTGTGCGGGCCAACTTGGTTACAGCACCGTGGAATGCGTGTTCTTGGCTTCTGATGGAGAAGCACCTGGTAGACTTGACGGATGCAGGAGACCCGGACACGGTCACGGGGTTGCAGGTTGCAGGCTTGCCCGACAGGAATCCTGTGCAGTCCGCTGCCGTGAGTATGCCTTTCCCCTCCAGTGGGATGCTTGTGTACCCTCAGGAGGACTTCACGAGCGTAGTCCCAGAAGGGGCGGTGCATTTTGCAGGAGCGCAGCCGGACTACTCCGCAGCGGTGGGCACCCGCTCATACCTCCGTGCGTTTGATGCAGCCTTCTCCAACTCAGTGGATCCCTTGCGACCGCCGGTCAATGTGGGAGGGTCTTCAACCGTGGTTCTTCGCATCGACGGTGTGACGCTCTCCGACCTGGCGTATGCGGCACCTGGTCCCGGCGGTGTGCCCAGTGACAAGATCGCCATCCTGGTCAAGATCCCTGGGTCTACAACCTGGATGGATATCGGGCGTGCAGACGGTGCAGGTCCAGGCAAGCAGGACATGTTTGCAGATGGCGCCGGGTGCATGGTTGTGGGTCCTGAGACGTATGACTTCCAGGACCCGGTCTCGGGTTACCGAGGGTGCTACGTCAAGGTCAACGTGGGTCCGATGGCGGCCCTGTTTGATAACCTGGGCATCTGGTCGAACTACACGGTCGGTGACCCTGTGTCGGAAGCTCCTGTGATGGTCAAGGTAGTGCAGGGTGCCGGTGCGGTGAAGTACGACTTGCGGTACCGCCTCGTGGGTGGTGTCTTCGAGATTCTGCCTGCTGTCGGGGCGGCTCCCAACGAGGTTCGTGGGGTTATCGGGGTGCGCTTGGTTCACCCGAACGATGTTCTGATAGCGCCCTGATGATACGTTGGGGAGCCTATAGCTTCGGCAAGATGAGGTGAGGTCCCATGACTGATTACCCGACCAGCAAATTGGACAAAGCCTTCGCTCAGCGGGGGGCCACATCAGTCAACCGCACCGCTTGGCAGGAGGGGCTGAGTAGGCACAACACGGTGCCTGCTTCATCTATCCAGGCACCGGAGGTCATCCAAGGGTTCTCCGGGTCATGGGCGGCTCAGTTTGCTCTTGGATCCAGCCAGCAGACGGAAAATAAGGCAGATACCCCTGCTTCGGTGCAGCGCCAAGGTACCCATCTGGGTTCGCCTGGCATGGCAGAGATCAACTTCCGGCCCTACGACTGGGGCACGACCAGACAGGGGGAGTACGGCCCGAGCCTCCTGGGGCACCCGATCTCCCTTGAGATCGTTGGGCCGACGCTCAAGAGCCCGCAGATTCTTCATCAGTGGGTTCTGGATGCCACCGGGGCTGCGGATGTCCTGACCTTGGATGCGTGTACCTATCGGTCTACGCTAGGTGTACCGGAGGCTCTACCCGTTATTGTGGGCGACTTGGATTCCATCTACGGGCTCACAGCGGTTCCCGAGGAGGGTCTCTATCTGGTCGTGAGCATGACGGGTGCTCCCGGCAACCTGGCTAATGCCGGGGGCGTCGGTGTGCCTGGGGACGGCGGTCTCGGGGATGGTCTCATTGGTAACGGGCCTCCCCTGGTGCCAATTCGGCAAGCCATCTCTACCCCTGATTCCGGGAATGGGCAGAAGGCAAAGTACGAGATTTTCCGGGTGACCGACCTGGACGCTACGAGCCTCTACCTTGATGGCACCAAGCGCATCTCGGACTTCTTCACGGTTCACGGAGGACGCACGCCTATCATCAGGGCAGTGACCCTCTTCAAGCCTGCTGCGACTCGTGTGGTTGCGGTTCCGGGCAGTGGCGTCAGAGGCCGGGAACAGGTCTTTGCTGTGGTCCCCCCAGCGAAGTCTCTCAACAGCGACTTGATGCCCCCGAAGTCCAAGTGGGTCGGTGGAGAAGCTGACCCGTGGCTTGAGTATGGGGCCAGTGCCGCAGCAGGATTGACGGCGGACTACCCCCAGAAGAACGCATTGCCTATCCCCAAGCCCATTCGGCAAGGTCGCGGACACCTTCAAGGTACAACGGGGGACCCTGCCATCGTGGATCTCCCGGCGGGTCGTATGCGGGTCTATGTGGATGACCCTTCAACCTTCGAGGGTACTGACCTGGGTAAGGTCGTCCATATCCACAACATCCATCGGGCACATGATGCCACTTGGGCCACTGCTTCCGTCGATGCCGGTATTCGCATTGGCGACCCCGAGATGGATCGCTTGCTGGGCTACTGGGAGATCGTGGACTATGGCACCGACACAGGACAGAACTTCTATACCCTCCGCATGATTGCACAGGTGGATCCCCTCACAGGGGTTCCGTTCTACGGGTCGGCCGAGTACATGCACCTGGCTCAGACAGGTATCCATGCCCTGGATTCCGTGCAGCTTCAGTGGACGTTGCATGACCCCATCTCGGCTTTGTGGGCTGCGTCTACGTATGCTTTGACCGACAAGCTGGAAAGTGCTCGGCTGACCAACCTCATTGACCCTGAATGGGTCAAGACTACCGTCAAAAACATCGACTTGACGGATGCGGAAGCCTCTATGGCTCGGCCGGACAAGGCGATCTTTGGGACGGCTTACAACGGAATCAGCAACACGGGGGAAGATCCCGGGAGTCTTCTGGACTTGGGCTTCCGTATGGTCCTGTTCCCTGCGAAGAACGGTGTGGACCCCTTCACCCTGGTGCCGGATTTCGACAACCCCATCACCTCCAACGAGGTTGTTCTTGACCCCACCCTGCCTTCGACAGAGAAGCAGTACATCGAGATCGACTACTCGGCAGGATTGATCACCCTCTCTCACCCGCCCTTGGCAGGGGCAGGGTGCCAAGTGTGCCCTGATTCCACGATCCTCATCAATCCTGAGAACCTTCGTGGTGAGATGACCTTCTTCGTCTCTTGTGTGCCGTTTAGCCAAGAGCCCGGGCAACGGAGCCCTGCGCCCCGAGTTGTGGGAGGCCAATCCATTTCCGGGTCTGGTTCGGAGTGCTTGGGTACCGAGTCCTCCGACTTGTACGGCACCAGGTTGTACTGGCCCTTGGAAACAGGCCAGACAATTACGGCCGGGCAGAATCAGAGCATCAAGTTGAGTGTGACCCTGACGCCTCTGGACTTGCCTCCCACGGGCTTTGTCGAGATCGTAGTGGGGACAGATGTGCCCGTAGGTACGGCCCTTTGGAAGGATTCCGCCAGTCAGCGGTCCAGCACCTGGGGCTACTCGGATGTGTACTACGCAGACCCGGGCAACGGTGGGCATACAACCCTGCGTAAGTGCTTCGGGGGTGGCATCAGTGGGGCAGCCTACTCGACAACGGACGTGCAGCACTTCACAGCGGTACTTCGTCGGGAGGTACTGACCCCTAATCGGGCGGATGCGTCCACGGGTACGGACTTCCAGTACGACACGACCTATGGGCACAACAAGCGCCCTGTGGCGTTGAGATTCCCTCGTGCGAACTTGACGGCAGAGCCAGATGGTTCGGTCTCGGTGGATACCCGGGACCCGCTCACGCTGAATCACCAGAGCCTGTTCGCCGACCTCTTCTCGTCCTGGGTCATCCGGGGTGGGGAGATGACCACCTCTATCCCCCTGGTTGCGAGCAACCATCTCTGGTTTGAGGAACTGGTTGTGCTCATCAGTGGGGTGCGGACGGTACTGCCTGCCCAGGTCGTTCAGGTCAACCTGTCTATGGTCCCGCTGGTCCCGCGATATGTCTATGTGGACGGGAGCATCCCGGGGTGCCCCGTGTACGCCACGACGGGGTCGATGCCCCTGCCTAACGCTCAGGATGTGCTCATCGGGGAGTACACCCACGACGCCACTGATGTCCTGACGTACACGGATCTCCGTCAACCGATGCAGGACATCGACAAGCGCCTGGACATCACGGTGGGTGTGTATGAGGGGCATGACCCGCCCCTGGGTGCCCACTTTGCTTCCCTGGCGGATGCAGTGGCCTACGCTTCTCAGACGATGGATGCTGTAGGCTTCTGGGGGCGTCATCGCAAGATCACCATCATTGGGCAGACGGAAGAAGATGCGGCAAAACTGCCCATCCGTCCAGGAGTTCCGGGGCTCATCATCGAGGGGGCTGCTCGTCGAACGGAGGGTAACGCCGGTAATCCTATGGAAGTTTCCTGGGGCGGTGCCGATGGGGCCAATACCCCGCAGTTGTTCGACCTGTCGGGATGCCACCAGATGGTGTTCAGGAACGTCAACTTCCGGTACGTGGACACGGCTGCCAGTGCGACTCCCAGGTTTCACACGCTGGCTACCATCGACTACAAGGACGGTTCCGGGAATCTGACGCATGACATCCTGTTTGAGAACGTGACCTTGTATGGACCGGCACACGGGCTCCTGTTTGTTGCAGATGACTTGTCGGGTGCGGGTCTGACGGGCTTCGACCGGGTGACGTTCCGTAACTGCATGGCTGAAGAACTCACGGACTTTGGCATCTGGTGCAGCAGTACGACCGTTTGCTCGGGCTTGAGGGTGGAGAACAGCAAGTTCGTTGTGCGGGAATATGACTCGGCGACTGCACGAGAACTGGCAGTCACCGGGTTTGCCGTGATCCAACACGCCGGAGTCACCGGGTCGGAGTTCCACCTCAAGGACAGCACTTTCAGTGGGGGGTACAAGGGCATCTACCTCGGAGGCGTTGGACATGTGCTTCGCGACCTGGTCGTGACCAGGTCGGACAAGCAGGC
>Ga0172369_10005165_pt1 | contig 16188 bp, 9 predicted proteins | sample LakKiv25m_FD_114539 | JGI IMG/M metagenome (GOLD analysis project Ga0172369, IMG submission 114539) | Freshwater microbial communities from Kabuno Bay, South-Kivu, Congo - kab_022012_11.25m | ecosystem: Environmental > Aquatic > Freshwater > Lake | place: Democratic Republic of the Congo...
ATCCGGCCGCGCTGACGGGCACGATCCCCGGCCAGATGCAGGCAGTTCAGCACCCGCCAGCCGGCACGGGTCCTGCATAACGGGTCCATGGATGAGTCCGGAGAGAGCTTTTCGGCGAGGATCCAGCTTCTCGCCGCGGCCTTGCTCTCCGTCAGAGTTTCGACTTCCCTGGCCCTGCCTACTTCGCCCCGCCCCCTGACTTCTTCCCCGAATCCGCGGCCTTCTTCGCCTGCTCGAGAATGCCCGGTTTTCCCGGGACTTTCGGCTTCGCCGGCACCTTCGCGACCGGCTTGGCCGCCTTGGCCGAGGCCGCCGGCTGCTTTGCAGCAGCGCTTCCGATGGACTTGGGCGCGTTCGCGGCAGACCCCGCGCCGGGCTTCGCTCCGGCGGCGGGCACGACGGGCTTCGCGGCGCCCGGCGCCGATGCCTGAGCCGCCTTTTCCGCGGGCACCGCCGGCTTGGCCTGGCCGGAGGCGGCGGAAGCAGCCGAACCTGCCGATTTCACGGCGCTTTCCGGCGCTGCAGCCTGCATGGCGCCCGCGACCGACGCGGCGGGTTTCGCAGCCTGCTGCGCGGGTGCGGGGGCAGGAGCGCCTGCGGAATCGGTGCCGGGCACCTTCGGCGCATCCGGCATCTTCGGCGTGTCGGGTGCCTTGGGCATCTCGGGCATCTTCGGGGCTTCGGGAGCTTTCGCGGCTTCCGCCTTGCCGCCCTGCTCGGCAGCGCTCTTGGCCTGCCCGAGGACGTCGGCACCCTCCTTCCCGGGCACTTCCGTGCCCGGCTCCTTGGTGTCGGCGATGCCCGCAGTGCCCTTCTCCGGCATTTCCCTGCCGGGCTCCTTCGCGCCTGCCGCGCCCTTGGCCTTGTCGGCGAGGCCGGGCGCCTTCCCCGGCACTTCCGTGCCGGGCTTTCCCGTGCCCGGCGTCGCGCCTGCGCCCTTCGCCTCGTCGAGCACGCCCGCGTCCGGTTTTCCGATCTCGGGCTTCGCGCCCTGCGGCTTCGCCGTTCCCGCGGCGGCGCCCGCCGCCGGAGCCTTCGGAGCCTCGGGCGTCTTCGCCTCGGCAGGCTTCTCCTCACCGGATTTCGCCTCGTCCTTCGCGGCATCGGCTCCCTTCGGAGCCTCGCCCTTCGCGGAATCCTGCTTCGCACCGCCCGCCGCGGCATCCGCTCCCTTCGGAGCCTCGGCCTTCGCATCGCCCTGCGGCGCCGCGCCGCCCGCGGCGGCATCGGCCGGCTTCGCGCCGCCCGCCGCCCTGGCCGCCTCGGACTTCTTCGCCTCGTCGGCCTTGCGCTTCTCGTCGGCCTTCTTCTCCTCCTCGCGCTTCTCGGTGCGGGCCTGCTGGCGCTCGGTTTCCTTCTTCTCCTGCTCGGCCTCGTTCTTGGCCCGTTCCTCGTCCTTCTTCTTCTCTTCCTGCCGCTTCTGCTCGCGCTGCTCGGTCAGCGTCTTCGCCTCGGTGGCGACCGCCTTCGACTCGCCCGAGGCCGCCTGCGCCTGTGAACCTGCCTTCGCAGCGTTCGTCTCCGACTGCGCCGCCGCGCTCTGCGCCGCGGCCGCGTTGTTCTTCGCCACCTCGTCGATGGCCTTTTCCGCGCTCTTCGCGGCCTCCAGCGCGGCCTTCGTCGCCTTCGCGGCGGTCTCGCACGCGGCGACGGCCTTCTTCACGAGCGCCTCGTTCTCCATCTCCCCGGCGGCCTCGTGCGAAACCTCCTTGGAGCTTTCGCCGGACTCCTTCGCCGCCTGTCCCGAAGCCTGCGCGCTTTCGCTCGCCTTCACGGCGGCGTCGGTGCTCTTCTTCTCGTCGTCGTTGGCGAACTGTGAAATCGCCTTCGCAGCCTCGACGCTCGACTTCGCGGCGGCGAGCTGGGCCTTGGCCTCCTCCAGCTTGGCGTTGACGGTCGCGATGAGTTTCTGCGACTCCTCCTTCACCTTGTCCTGAAGCTGCTGCGGCGCGCCCTTGGCATTCTCCATCGCGCCCTTGGCTTCCTTGACCACGGCCTTGGCGGAATCGGCGAACTTCTGGCACGTGTCCCAGGCGCTGCGGATGACGTCCTGGATCTTCTCGACGCGACCGCGGATCTTCTCGTACGCGTCCTTGCCGGCGTCGAACAGCGCCTTGCCCTTCTCGACGATCTCCTTGCCCTTCTTCAGGTCGAACTTCTTCACCGCATCGACGATGCCGCTGCACGAATCGGCGAAGTCCGCGTACTTCTGCTTGATGTCCTTGTAGCCGGTCTCGATGTCGCGGACGGCGCCCTCGACCTCCTGCTTGAGCGTCTTGAAATCGCCCTCCAGGCTGCCGCGCGCGGTCTTGTACGCGGCCTCGGCCTTGTCGCGGATGTCCTTCGCGTCGGCGACGATCTTCTTCGCCGCATCGGTCACGGCGCCGGCGATGCGGTCGACGGCCTGCTGCACCTGCGTGGTGCTCGTGCGTGCGGCTTCCACCGCGGTGCGCGCCGCGTTCTGGACCTTCTGCACGGCGGAGACGACGCGCCCGAGCTTGTCGGCAGCGCTCTTGAGATCCTTCGACCGCAGCGTCTCGAGTTCCTTCTGCGCCTGGGCGAGCAGATCACGCGCCTTCTGCGCCGAGGCGGAAGCGTCCTGCGCGGCCTTCTTCAGCGTCGCGTCGTCCTTGCCGCCGCCGGAGGCGTCCTTCGCCGTCTCGTCGGCCTTCTTCGCGGCGTCGTGGGCCTCGCGCGCCGCGTCCTGGGCGGCCTTCGCGACGTTCTTCGCGAGCTGGCGCACCTCTTCGGCGGCCTGTTTCGCGTCGGCGGGCACTTCGCGCAGCGCGTCGGCGATCTCGGTCTCGGCGTCCTTCGACGCCTTCGCGACGGTCTCGACGCCCTGCTTCACGGCCTCGGCGCTCTGCTTCGCGCTCGTCTTCGCCTGCTCGATCACTCCGGCCGCGTCGTCCGCCGTGGCGCTCGCGGCCTGCTCCGCGGCGTCCTTCGCGCTGCGCAGGTGATCCTCCAATGCCTGCAGCAGCCCTTTCGCCAGGCCCGGGATCTCGCCGACGAGGTTCTGCACCGCTTCCTTGCACTTCTCGAAGTGCGCCGTGCCGCTCTTCACGTGCGCCTTGCACTCGTTCGCCTTGGCCTTCGCGCCTTTGAAGTCGCGCTTCTCCGCGAGCTCCAGCGCCTCTTTCGCGAGCGCGATCGCGGCCTTGGCGTCCTCCACAAGCCCCGGCCCGTGCTCGGCGACGACGGCGACGGTGCTCTCGCCGATCTTCACCGCCGCCTCGACCTTCTTCCGGATGTCCTCGTACCAGCCCTCGGCCTTGGTCTTCAGCTCCTCGATGCGCACCATGAGCGCGTCGATGAACGCTTTGGCCTTGTCCAGAAGGGGTTTCAGCGCCGCCTCGACCTGGTCCTTCACCTTCTCGACGGCGTTGGCGACGATGTCCTTGTACTCCTCGATGACGGCGGCGACCTTCTCGATAGCCGACTTGATCTTCTCGATGCCGCCCAGCGAGGAAGCGGAAGCGCTCTTGAGGACCGTCTCCTGCGCCTTGGCGAGGACGTCGGCGATCTTCCCCTGCGCCTCGGCGACCTTGCCCTCCAGCCCGGAGATGGCGCCAAGGGCCTTGCCGACGGCCATCTTCTCGCAGTCGTCGACGGCCTTGAGCCCCTGGCCGACCTCCTCGGCGCCCTTGGCGAGGATCTTGTCCGCGTTCTCCAGCGCCTTCTTCGCGGCCGCCTCGACGTCCTTGCGCAGTGCCTCGAGCTTGTCGGAGACGGGTGGAGCGCCGGCGGGCGGGCTCTTCGGGGCGCTGCTCGCGGCCTCGGTGGCGGCCATGACGGAATCCTCCCGCGCCCGCGGGGCGCGTCGTACGTACACGGATCAGCGCCCGGAGAACTCCTCGACCGCGGCGCCGATGGCCCGGTACGCCTCGCCGAAGCTCTTCTCGATGTTCTCGGCGTGCTTGACCGCGGCGTCGGCGGCCTTCTTCGCGGTGTCGTAGGCGCTCTTGAGGTCCGGCTTCGCCTTGGACGCGTCCTCTTTCGCCTTCGCGGCGAAGCGCTTCGCGTCCTCGACCGCGGCCTTGACGCTGTCGTACAGGCCCTTCACGGACTGGTACGCCGACTTCGCGGCCTTCACGTCGCGGACGATCTCGTCCTTGACCTTCTTGAGGCTGTCGAGAGCACTCTTGGCGTTCGAGGCGGCGCTGGTGGCGTTCTTCGTGGAGTTGCGCGCGGCGTCCAGATTCGGCTTGGCCGCGTCGACCGTCTCCTTCGCGTCCTTGACCTTCTTGGCGGCCTCGGCCTTCGCGGCGGGCGGTGCCTTGAACTTCACGGCGCTCTTCTTGGTCGCCACGCGCGTCGAGGTGAAGAAGATGCGGTAGCCGCGCTTGTCGAACTCGTGGCGCGCCTCGGTGACGCGGTACTTGCCGTCGAGCAGGTCGCCCAGTTTGTCCAGCGAGAGCACCGCGCCGGGCATCACGGTGGGCATGCCGAGGATCTCGCCGGTGGCCTCGACGTAGCGCTCGGCCACCTTCGCCACCGTGGCTTTCGCGACGAGCTCGGCGTCCTTGGTGTCGGCGAGCTGCACGCCCTCGACGACGAAGTCCTTGCGCGCGAAGGGTTTGGCGGCCTTGTCGCCTGCGGCGGCCTCGCCGCTGGGGGTCGCTTGGCCGACGACCTCCTTCTTGGCCTTCTGGTCCCAGCCGCGCACGATGACCTTGGGCACCTGCTCGGTGGACTTCAGCCGAACTTTCACGCGCTTGAGGCCCTCGCCGGGCACCAGCTCGAGCTCGCCCATTCTCGGCGGCGGCCCGATGACGAGCTTCTTGCGGTCGATGTAGAGCTTGTTGCCGGTGCGCGAGGCGATTTTGCGCAGCAGCTCCAGGTCCGTGATGTTGGGCTGGAGGATGTGGTCCTTGGACCCGCCGGGCGCCTCGACGCCCAGTCCGTGCGCCTGCGCGACCTTCTGCGCGACGGCCTTCACGTCGGCGTTGATGTAGCTGCGGGTCTTGGGGGCGAGCGCCAGCCGGTGCAGCCGCTCGTAGGCGCGCACGACGACGGCCGGCGGCTTGTCGCGGGCGAAGCGCGGCTCGATGGACACGACCTCGCCGTCGAACACGGGTTTGAGCTTGCCGATGTAGCCCAGCTCCACGCTGATGGCGATGCCGGGGCCGAAGTCCTTGCCGTTGATGATCTTCTGGTCGGGGTCGGTGAACAGGATGAAGCACTGGTTCAGGAGCTCCTCGGCCATCTCGACGACGATGCGCGAGATGCTCGAGGTGAGCTCGACGGGCGCCAGCCGGCCCTCGATGAAGAGCCGCCGGTCGGGTACCAGCTTCTCCAGGTTCTCCATGGGGCCAGCTCCCGCCGGCAGGCCGGAGAGGCGGTCCGCCGCGCGACCGGAAACAACGGCCCATTCTACACGAAAGCGGGCGGCCCGGCCCTGCGGAATCGCAACCTGCCGGAACCATTGAGGTTTTCCGCAGAGAACGGCGTTCTCAAACTCCCGCGGCCCCCTCCCCGACCCTCCCCCGCAAAGAACGCGGGGGAGGGGGATCGCGCCGGAGGCGCTTCCAGCGCACACTCCCTCTCCCGGGCTCTTTCGGGGGAGGGTCGGGGAGGGGGCCGCCCTTCACAGGGGCAGAGAGAGCCCTCCCGACGTCACCCGATCGCCGCCCGGATCTCCTCCGCGATCCGCTCGGCGATGCGCCGGCTCTGCTCCTCGCTGGGGCCCTCGACCATGACGCGCACCTTGGTCTCGGTGCCCGAGTAGCGCACGAGCACGCGTCCGGTCCCGTCCAGCTCCGCCTCGGCCGAGCGGATCGCTCTCGCCACCGGCGGCAGCGTCGCGAGATCCGGCTTGCTCCTCACCGCGAGGTTCACGAGCACCTGCGGGAACACGTCCATCACCGAGGCCAGCTCGCTCAGGCGCCGCCTCTTCGTGCGCATCACCGCCAGAAGCTGCAGCGCCGCCACGACGCCGTCGCCGGTGGTCGCGTGCTCCAAGAACACGAGGTGCCCGCTCTGCTCGCCGCCGAAGGCGTAGCCGCCGCGGCGCATCTCCTCCACGACGTAGCGGTCGCCCACGCGCGTGCGCACCACGCGCCCGCCGGCCTGCGCCAGGCTGCGCTCCAGCCCGATGTTGCTCATGACCGTGGCGACGAGCGTGTTCTTCGGCAGCTTTCCGCGCTCGATGAGATCGCGCCCGCACACGGCCATGACGCGGTCGCCGTCCACGACCCGGCCCTGCTCGTCGGCCACGATGACCCGGTCCGCGTCGCCGTCCAGCGCGATGCCCAGGTCCGCCCCGTGGTGCACCACCGCCCGGCACATCGCCTCCGGGTGCAGCGCGCCCGCGCCGTCGTTGATGTTCTGCCCGTCGGGCCGGTCCCCCAGCGGGATGACGCGCGCCCCCAGCTCCTCGAACACCGCCGGCGCCACCCGGTACGCGGCCCCGTGCGCCGTGTCCACCACGATCGTCAGGCCGTCCAGCGTCAGCTCGCGCGGAAATATATTCTTCGCGTGGACTATATAGCGTCCGCCGGCGTCGGGGATTTTCCAGGCCTTGCCGATGCGGTCGGCGGTGGGGCGCAGGTCGTCGATGTGCTGCTCGTGCACGAGGCGCTCGATTTCGGCCTCGACCTCGTCGGGGAGCTTGAACCCGTCGCGGCTGAAGAACTTGATGCCGTTGTCCTGGTAGGGGTTGTGGCTGGCGCTGATGACGGCGCCGGCGTCGGCGCGCATGGACTGGGTGATGAAGGCGATGGCGGGGGTGGGCAGGGGTCCGGTGAAGAGCACGTCGACGCCCATGGACTCGACGCCGCTGGCCAGCGCGTGCTCGAGCATGTAGCCCGAGAGGCGCGTGTCCTTGCCGATGACGATGCGGTGGCGGTGTTCTCCGCTGCGCACGACGTGGGCCAGCGCGCGTCCGAGGCGCAGGGCCATCTCGCTCGTCATGGGGTGGACGTTGGCGACGCCGCGCACGCCGTCGGTGCCGAACAGGGTGCGGGCGGGCGCGTCGGGCTGGACGAGGGGAATCGCCATGTGCAGGGCCTCCGTCGCCGCGGGGCGGCGGCCGCATCATAGCCCGGAGGCCCGGATGCCGACCGCGCCCCCGCCGGGAAAACCTGTCCACGGGCGGCCTGCCTGCCAGGGGCGCGGCGCCGCGCGGCGAGCGAGAGGGCCGCGCAGGGCGAGCGGGTTTCCGTCTCACTTCGTCCGGACCTGCGTGCCGGCGGGGTCGACGTGGCTGGAAGGCGCGAGGCGCGACACGGTGCGTCGCCACGGTCCCGGAACCGCGCTGTTTCTCGACGGCGACGCCAGCGCCTCCAGCCGCGGAAACAGGCCGGGAAGGTCCAGCGTCCCGGAGAGCAGCGCTTGGTTGACCTGGTCAACGTTCACGACGTTGACATCTCAACGTTCCGGACGTTGAGCAAGTCGTCCCGAATCACCCGACTTCCGCCGATCGCGGTGGTTGTCGTAGGCCCCCCGGTTCGCCCCGTCCGGAGCCATCGGGCGGAAGGGAAGAAGAAGATGTCGGTCGGTCCGTCCGATGCCGAGGCCCGCGCGATCGCGGGCGAACCGCACGACGGCGGCTGCTGCCTCCCGAGCGCCCGCAGAGCCGCCAGCAGGAGGCGCCGGTCGGCGCGGTCCTTGTCGCGGTCGCCCTCCTTCGTCAGGAGCAGTCCCTCGAGCGTGAGCACGCGCATGGCGACGCCGTCGATCTCGAGGTCCTCAGCGTACGCGCGCAGCTCGTCCCACGGGTGGCCGCGGGCAGCCGGCAGCACGTCCACCGTGAACTCGTCGTTGACGCGCACCGCGTGGAGCCCGGTATCCCCGAACACGTCGGGCTCGCCGGCCAGCTCGCCCGCGGCGCCGTCGGGCAGTCGGCTGAGCGCGGCAATCCGCCTCTGCGCATTCTCCGGCGACGGGTCGACGAGCACGTCGACATCCTCCGTGAAGCGCACGCACCCGCGCGCGGCGAGCGAATACCCGCCCACGGGCGCGTACGCAGCACCGTGCTCGTGCAGCAGACGGACCAGGGTCTTCACGTCGTCCCGGGTGGCCGGTCGCGTGTATTCGACCTCATCACCGGGCATGGTGCGCTCTCGCAACGACGGCCGCGACGGTCCAGCGTTCGCGGTCGGCGTTCGCCTCCTCGTGACTGCGGTACCGGAAGACGCCCTTGGGCACCCGGGTGGTGCAGGACGCCATGCAGGTCATGGCCTGGCGCGCGTCGGCCGGCGGCGGCTGGCCGACGGGAGGTCGCCGCCGGCGGCCGACCGCGCGGGCGAACGTCTCGCCGGTCAAGGGGGTCGCGCTCCATGGGCACAGGATAGCAGCGGTCGGGCGGGCAAGCTTCCCGCTCGCAGGAGAACGCCCGCGCGATGCCCGCGGGCGCCGGGGCGAGGGGGAGCCCGCCCGTCGCAGATCGCGCGCCGCCGCACGCACGCCACGGCGGCGCCGTCGGCTGCTTCGGGCATTCGAGCATGGACCTCCCGCGTCGGCGCGCGCCCCTCGGGTCAGGCCCGGCTGCACCGGCGTGGCGAGGCGCGGCCTTGACGGACGCCCCGGGGACGGGCATGGTAGTGACATCATGACTACCAGAGCCGCCGCACGCCCCCTGACGAAGACCGCCATCGCGGTTCCCCCCGACCTGCTCGCGCAGGTGGACCGCACCGCGCGCGAGTGGGGGCTTTCGCGCAGCCGCTTCATCACGGCCGTGCTGCGGCGCGTGGCGGGCGCCCGTCGCGACGCCGAGCTGAAGCGGCGCGTCGACGCACTGTTCGCGGAGTCCGGGGTCCGCGACGAGCAGCTCCGCATGGCGCAGCAACTGGAGTCCGCCGGGATCCCGGCGGACGAGCGCTGGTAGGTGCAGCAAGGGGAAGTCTACTGGCTGCGTTTCCGCGGCGCCGGTTGCGAGCCGGACGGCCGGCGGCCGGCCTTGGTGGTCCAGCACGACCGCTACAACCGCACCGCCCTGCAGACCGCGGTCGTCGCCGCCGTCACCTCGAACCTCCGCCTCGGCGCGATGCCGGGCAACGTCCGTCTGCGCAAGGGAGAGGCGAACCTGCCGTGCGTCAGCGTCGTGAACGTGACGGCGCTGCAGACGGTCGACCGCGCGCGGCTCGTCGAGAGGGTGGGTGCGCTGCGGCAGGAGCGCATGGCGCAGGTGCTCGAAGGGCTCGCTCTGGTGTTCGGATGGGAGCCGCCGCAGGCGGGCTGACCGCATTGCCCCCGGAATGCGGGCAGGCCAACCGCGGTGCCCCCTCGCGCCACCCCGACCGTGGCACGCGGCCGGCCCAACGTCGAAAGCGGGTACGCCCTCAGCGTCCGGAACGTCGAGCCCCGCGTCGTCCCGAGCAGAGAGGTCGGGCGCGCTTTATATTCTCTTTCGAGAGCATATCGGGCGAGGTCTCGCCCCTACGGCAGGTAGAACAGCGGGTTGCGCGGCATGCGGTCCTCGCGCACCTCGAAGTGCAGGTGCGGGCCGGTGGCGCGCCCGGTTCGGCCCACGTCGGCGAGGTGCTCGCCCCGGGCCACCTTCGCGCCCGCGACGGTGCGGTTGCGGGCGTTGTGCGCGTAGACGGTGATGAGCCCGTCGGCGTGGCGCAGGAGCACGAGGTTGCCGTAGCCGCCGCGCTCGCCGACGAAGAGCACCTCGCCCGCGTCGGCGGCCCGCACGGGCGTGCCCTCGGGCGCCGCGATGTCGAGGCCGTCGTGCTGCACGCCGTCGCGCACGCCGAAGTGCGAGAAGACCACGCCCTGCACCGGCCAGGCGAAGCGCCCGCGGTGCGTCGCGACTCTCGGCGGCTCGTCGGCCGGAGGGGAAACCGCTGCCGCGCGCGGCACCGAGGGCAGCGGCAGCGGGGCCGGCGGCACCTCCAGCACCCTGCCGGCCCCGGGAATCCAGAGCGCCTGGTCCACCGAGAGCACGAAAGGCTCGGAAAGATCGTTGTACTCGGCGATCGCCTGCTCCGCGACGCCGTACACCTTCGCGATGCGCCAGAGCGTCTGGCCTTTCTTCACCGGGTGCAGCACTCCCTTGCGCGCGGCCTTGCCGTCGGAAAAGTCGGGCAGCAGGTCGGGCCTCGCCCCCGGCGTGCGACAGGCGGCCGACGCGGCGACGACGATGGCGAGCGCCAAGTGCCCGGATTTCAAGGCGTTTCTCCGACCCGCCGGGCGCCCGGCAGCTCCCAGTCCGCGAGGGCGCGGCGCACGGCGTCCTCGGTGAAGTCCATGTGCAGCGGCGTCACGGACACGACGCCTTCGTCCAGCACCGCGTTCGCATCGGAGCCGGGCAGATCCGCGTGCGCCAGCTCGTCGCCGGCGATCCAGTAGTACGGGCGCCCCCGCGGATCGAGCGCTTCCACGACGCCGGCGCCGTAGGAGCGCCGGCCCTGGCGCGTGGCCCGCCAGCGCGTGCCGTCGCTCGCGGCCGGCACGTTCACGTTCAGCAACACCCCGGGCGCCAGCCGGTGCCCCGCGAGCCCCGACGCCAGCGCGTGCGCGAAGCGCGCCGCGGGGCCGAAGTCCAGCGCCGGGCCCCGCGCGCACAACGACACCGCCATCGCCGGAAGGCCCATCATGGCCGCCTCCATGGCCGCCGCCACCGTGCCCGAGTACGTGATGTCGTCCGCGAGGTTCGCCCCGTGGTTGACGCCGCTCGCCACGAGGTCCGGCCGGGCGTCGCGCAGCACGTGGTGGACGCCCAGGTACACCGCGTCCGAGGGCGTGCCGTCCACGGCGAACGTGCGCGGTCCGAGCTGCTGCAGTCGGAGCGGGCGGTGCAGCGAGATGGAGTGCGAGGCGGCGCTCTGCTCGCGGTCGGGCGCCACCACCCAGACCTCGCCCAGCGGCGCCAGCGCCGCCGCCAGCGCCTCGATGCCCCGGCTGCGCACGCCGTCGTCGTTGGTCACGAGGATCCGCATCTCGGCGCACAGTAGCCGTTGGCCGGGACCTGATCCATCCCCGCGCCCCGCCGGGGCTCCCGTCGCTGCGCTCGGGGGTCCGTCCCGTCGCTGCGCTCGGGGTTGCGTCACGTCGCTGCGCTCGGGGTTCCGAACGGAGCCCGCCCGGGGCCGTGCCGCCCGACGCCGGGCGCCGGCTTCGGAAACCCTGGCGAAAGCAGGGGACGGCCCCCGAGCTCGGCGACGGGCGCGCGACCCGTTCGATCCCCTCGGCCGAACCCCGCGGTTCGTCGCCGTCCGCCACCTGGCACGGCCCATGCTTTCAGGCACCGCCCGCCTCCGGAGCCCATCGGCGGACCCCGAGTCCGAGAACGCCGTTCTCTCCCGCGGCGATTGTGGAAGCCCCGTCTTTCCGGTACACTGGCGCTCCAAAGGTTCGCAGGGCGGTCGGCCGGGTGCTTCGGCCGGCGGCTCCCGCGGAGGACCCGCGATGCCCCCCGCCTCACGTGTGAGCGACAAGGCGGCCTGCCCCGCCGACGGCCACGGGTGCCCCGCCTGCCCGCACCCCGTCATCGGCCCGGCCGTCTGCGGGTCTCCCAACGTCAACGTCAACGGCCTGCCCGTCATGCGGCTGGGCGATCCGGGCATCCACGCGGCCTGCTGCGGGCCCAACCAGTGGAAGGTCGCCAAGGGCTCGCCCACCGTCTACATCAACGGCAAGCCGCTCGCCCGCCTCGGCGACAAGACCGCGCACTGCGGCGGGTCGGGAAACCTCATACAGGGTTCTCCGAACGTCTCCGCGGACGACGGCGCCGGCGGCGCCCTGGCGGCCGTGCTCGCGAAGCTGCGCGCCCTGCTCGCCGGCAAGGAGCAGCTCGGCAAGCACGAGGCCAAGGATCTGAAGGAAAACGGCCAGTGGGACGAGAAGAACGGCCGCGGCAGCGGCGGCCCCGGCAAGGGCGGGGCCGGCGGCGAGGATCTCTCCAAGGACCAGGGCGGCGCGAACGCCGACTCGGGCATCCTGAAAGTCGGCGTCGATCGCACCATCGCGGCGCCCGGCGAAAAAGTCGGCTTCAAGGTGGAGCTGGAGAAGGCCCCCGGCACCAAGGGCAAGAAGATCGCCATCAAGGTGTCGAAGAAAGGGCAGGACGACGCGGTCTTCAACACGTCGGTGACGGCCACCAGCGACGACGGCGACGTTCTGGACGGCAGCTTCCCGGCCCCCGAGCCTGCGGAAGGCGAGATGCTCGAGCTGGAACTGACCGCCACGCTCGAGGGCAAGGGGCCGTTCGTTTGCCCCGACACGGTGCGCGTGGGCGAGCCGGGGCTGTACCTGCGCCTGGTGCGCGAGCCCGATCGGGAAACCCGCCCGGCCCGGCCCGAAGGCGCCAGTCCGCAGGCCGTCGATCCCGACGCCGTGAAGAAGGTTTCGCTCAACTTCGGCGGCACGTGGGTGGACTTCACCGGCGGCCGCAAGGTGGGCGATTCGCTCTTCTTCCCGCCCCCCAAGGGCAGGAAGATGAAGGACTTCGGCGCTCCGGCCAGCCGGACGTTCGAGGAAAACCGGGGTCAGGTGGGCAAGGCGCCCGACGCCGCACAGAGCATCAAGGTCGAGCTGGATCCCGCGAAGACGCCGCTCCACGCCGGCGAGGACTGGTGGTGGGCGGCCTACGTGGCGAAGAAGTAGACCGGAAAGCCGGCTTTCGGCGTTCGGCTTCCGGCTTTCGGCTCTTTCCGTGCGGAGCGACCGTGCCCGCGAAAAACCGGCTTTCGGCTTTCGACTTCCGAGTCCCGACTTTCGGCTTTCGACCGTCGACCGTCGACCGTCGACTGTCGACTTCTTCCGTGCGGAGTGCGCATGCCCGCCACCCGTGAAACCCCCACCGCCGTCGAGCCCCTGCTGGGCGAAGGCTCCAGGACCGACGGCTCCGCGGTGCGGCGCGTCATTTCGCCCGTCGACGGCAAGCCGCTGTGCGAGGTCGTCGAGGCCTCGGACGCCGACGTCGTGCAGGCCGTCGAGGCCGCGCGCCGCTTCCTGGCCGTGCAGGTGCCGCTCGCCCACGCCGAGCGCTCGCAGCGGCTGCGCTCGCTCGCAGCGGCGCTCGACCCGGACACCGAGGCGCTCGTCGACCTGGACGTGCGCGCCACCGGACGCCCCTCGGTGCTCGCCCGCGCCGACCTCGCCGCCGTACTGTCCGTTGTCGAACATGCCGCACGCCATCCCGACGCCGGCGAAGAGGGCCTCGACGTTCCGCGCGGCGAGGCGCACACCGGACCGGCCCCGCTGGGCGTCGTCGCGGCGTGCCCGAGCGAGGATTCGCCGCTCCTGGACGCCGTGCGCTTCGTCGTCGCGGCGATCTCCGCGGGCGACGCGCTCGTGCTGGCCCCGGATTCGCGCGCCGCCGCGGCCGCGGCCCGGGTCGCGCAGGCGGCGCGGAACGCCGGCGTTCCCGCGGATCAGATCACCGTCGTGCCCGGCCCGGGCGCGCAGAAGGCCCTGGCGCGTGCGCCGGTCGAGCTGTTCGTCGCTCCGAGCGAGGAACTGGCCGGGCTCGCGCTCGCCGCCGGAGCCGCCGCGGACGTGACGCTGGAGCCGGGCGGCATCGCGGCGCACCTCGTGCTGCCGGACGCGCCCGCTGCCGAGGCCGCCGACGCGCTCGTCCACGCGTCGTTCCTGGGTCCCGTCGATCTTCGCCGGGAAGCGCCGGTCTTCGTGGTGCCGGAGTCGCGCTCGGGCGATTTCTTCGCGGCCCTGCGCGAGCGCGTCGAGGCGCTGGAGTTCGGCGATCCGCTGCGGCCCGAGACCCGCGTGGGACCGACGACGAGCGCTCCGAGGGCGGAAGCGATCGTCCAGGCGGTCGAGGCCGCCCAGAGCGGTGGTGCACAGTTCGTCTGCGGCGGAATCCCCGAAAAGCGCACGCCGGGCGCGTATCTGTCCCCCTCGCTGCTGTTCTGCACCGACCTGAGCCAGGCGCGGGCGGTGGCGCAGCCGGGCGCGATCGTGCCCGTGCTCGTGTACCGCGAAGCAGGCGAATTGCCCTCGATCGTGCACCAGCTCGGCGCGCGCAACACGGCGTCGGTACACTCGGCGCAGCTCGACGTCGCGCGACGGGTTGCAGCAGCGCTGCCGGTGGGCACGGTGTTCGTCAACCGCGCTCCTTCGTTCTCGCCCGAGGTGCCGCGGCGCTCGCGCGGCGTGCCGCGGGCGATGCTGGGGCTCGGTTCCGCTGGACTTTCCGCCGCGGCGACGCCGCGCACGACGTGGGAGGAGGCGGGACCGGGACGCGTGGAGCCGACGGGACTGGGAGTCCCGGCGCGCCCGCCGCCCGCGGCGGCGCAGGACGGCATCGCGCAGCACGACCTCGTCACGGGGCTCGTCGTCGGCGCGGTTCGGCGTACCGAGGCCTCGCAGCTCGACGAGCGCGTCGAGCAGGCGCGCACCGTGGCCGAGTCGGGCCGCGTCCTGTTCGACCCGAAGGATCGCGCGCGGCTGCTCACGTCGCTGGCCGACGTGCTGGACGGCAAGGGCGCGCGCCCCATCGCCGAGGCCGAGGCGCTGTGCGGCGGCGTGCCCTGGGCGCAGCTCGAGGGCGAGGTGGTGCCCGCGCTCGTGCGCACGCTGCGCGCGGCCGCCAAGGACGCCATGGGACTGGCGCCGGCGGCGCTGGTGCGCCAGGGCAAGAGCCAGGCCGTTTCGAGCCACGAGCCTTCCGGCGCGAGCGCGGCGATCTTGGAGGGTGCCGGCACGCTGCTTGCGGCGGTGCGACACCTGGCGACATCGATCGCCGTCGGGACGCCGGTCATCCTGCGGCCCGAGGGGCGTGCGGCGCTGTCGGTCGCGCGGCTCGTCGAGGCGTGCGAAGCGGCGGGATTCGCACCCGGCCTGGTGCAATTCGTCGCGCACGAGGACGGCGCGGGGCTGGCCGAGGCGCTGGTTCGCCATCCGCTGGTGGCGCGCGTGATGCTGTGCGGCCCGGCGGCGTCGCTGCACGGGCTGCTTTCGGCGGCACGCGAGTCGATGAAGCCGGTCGCGACGGACTTCGACGTGCGCTGGCCGCACGTCGTCTTCGACGAACACGGGCTGGACGGCGCGGCGCGCTCGCTGGTGCGCGCGGCGCTGTTCGCCAACGGCCTGCCGGGCACGGCGGGCACGCGCGTGCTGGTCCACCGGGAGCTGAAGGACGCGCTGCTGGCGCTGCTGGCGGAGAAGCTGGGCGCCGTGCGCGCGGGCGATCCGTTCGATCCCGCGAGCGCGACCGGGCCGAGGCCGACGCCGGAGCGCAAGCGTCTCGCGAACGCACTCGCGGAGGCGCGGAAGCGGGGCAGGGTCCAGGAGCACGGACAGGCGACTCGCGCGGACGCGACGCTTCCCGCCGTGGCGACGGTGCAGGGGCTCGCGCCGGGCGACGACGCGGCGGGACCCGTGGTGTGGGTGGAGCATTTCTCCAGCGCCGAGCAGGCGTTCGACCGGGCGGTGGCGCTCTCCAGCGGCCGGGCGATCGCGGTCTGGGCGCAGCGGGGCAACCCGATTCTGGAGGTGGCGCGCCAGCTTCCGGTGGGCATGGTGCACCTGAACGGCGCGGAACCGTGGGAGCCGGCGCTGCCGCTGGGCGGGCGGACGGGCGGCGGAGCGCTCGGCGGGCGCGCGGCGGCACAGGGCATTTCCGAACCGAAGATCACCTGGATCGCCTCGAACGCCCCGGTGAACCCGCTTCCTCTGGCGCCGAGCCTCGGGCAGAAGGTGCTGCCTTGGGCGAGCGGTGCAGGGGCCTTGGGTGCGGTCGGGCTGCGTGCGGCCTCGCCCGGCGCGGCGTCGCTGCCCTACGTTGCGCCGCGTCACAAGCGCGAGGACGACCCGTGGGCGGACGACGTGCCGCCGGACGCGGCCCCGCCGCCCTCTCCCGAGGCGGGCGGATACGTGCCGTCGCCGCGTGCGCCGCTGCAGGCGCGCGCGGACACCGAGTCCGGCACGCTGCCGGGCGAGGTGCCGGACGAGCCCGTCGACGGCGGGCAGGACGACTCCGACACGCAGGCGTTCGGCAGCATCGACCCGCTGTTCGACACGGCGGCCGGCGACACGGCCGACACTGCGGACTTCGGTTTCGACACGACCGACCTGGACACCGGCGCGGCGGACACCGGCGTCTCGGACCCGGGCGTCTCGGAACCGGATGTCGACACCATCGCCGACACGGCCGACGGCGACACGGGCGGCGACTTCGACACGAGCCTGGACACCGCCGCCGACACGGGCGAGTCGGACTTCGACACGAGCCTGGACACCGCCGCCGACACGGGCGAGTCGGACTTCGACACGGGC
>Ga0172369_10005166_pt1 | contig 16188 bp, 9 predicted proteins | sample LakKiv25m_FD_114539 | JGI IMG/M metagenome (GOLD analysis project Ga0172369, IMG submission 114539) | Freshwater microbial communities from Kabuno Bay, South-Kivu, Congo - kab_022012_11.25m | ecosystem: Environmental > Aquatic > Freshwater > Lake | place: Democratic Republic of the Congo...
CACTCCGGCGAAAGCCGGAGTCCAGTCTTGGCGCTGCGATTAAAGCTGGATTCCGACTTTCGTCGGAATGACAAATCGGGTGTTTGGATTTGCAGTGTTGATTATCGTTACCCACACAAAATAACGAAGAACCCAAATGGCTCTTCGCTGTTTTGTATGAGTAGTCTTTCCTTAACGATTAGACCAGTCCCATTTAATTTAACTTTTGGTAGGCGGGGGGCTCGTCCCCCCGCACGATTTGTCGGAGGACAAGCCCCCGACCTACCTCAACAAAGTTATTCCATTAGATTAGCATTACCCACACGAAATAGCGAAGAACCAAACAAATTATTCAAACTACCCACACAAAATAGCGAAGACCCGCTTGATTAATTCATAAATTTTATTTATTAAATCATAACACAAATATATACAGATTCTTATTGTAGGGACGAGGCAACGCCTCGTCCAAAAATCGGACGAGACAGGGGCTCGTCCCTACAAATACAAAATGCCATGAAGGATTCTATAATTTTACAATTTTATGAATAATGCAGGCTAAAAAGTTCTTTGATTAAAATTTATCCGGTTATTAAACTTGCTCAGCTAAGAATAAATGAATATTTGCACTACAATGCCAAGTCAGGTCTTAGTCCGCTGAAAGCGGGCGTGACCTGACTTTACCACTTACATCTGTCAGGTCACGCTCTGTTTCACAGAGCTAAGACCTGACAGGGCACTCCGCTCTTCTGTGTGACTTGCTGAGCTAACTAAGTAACCGAAACTAATATTGATAATGTAAATTTAATATTCGGGGAGGATAATGTCAATTATGGATGAGTGGAGGAGAGATTAATCAGAGGGATTCAATTTTTGTTACGGATGATGTAAAGAAATTTATTAAAGTTGTAAATATTTCTTGACAAAGCATCAAGAAATGATTATATTTCATTTTATTCGACATAGTCTTTTACATAATGCGGCTTGATTTCACGGATATTAAACAAATTCAAGTTCGAAGATAACAGCATTTGCTTAAATTCCCTGCCTCAGCTTAGCCAAATCAATCCATTATTCCGATTAATACTCCGATAATAACTACGATTACCGACATTCGATATTGGATACTTGAAGTAATTGTGAATTATAGTTAGTTATTTTCAAGTTATACCGGTTCTAATTATTTTTTTCCGATTGTAGGGACAGAACACTGTTCTGTCCCTACTAAAAATGCGAAAAGATTTTTTAGAAACGGTATAACACTGAAATGTCAGACTGGTATATAGTATTATCAAAAGAACTGTGGTATAGTTTAAAGTTATCTGTCAGGTCTCCACTTCGCTAAAGACCTGACAGGGCGCCCTTGAGAAGTAAAACTTATAATAACTACTATAATTATCAACTAATTAAAACTGAGGAGTATTAAAATGCCGAGGAGATTGACAGCTGCGATGACCATAGTGATGGTCATAGGATTAATCGTTGGATTGAGCGGTTCGGCGCGGGGAGAACTAATATGGGATGCGGATATTCAGGGATACATAGAGGCGCCGGTTTATGAAGCGGCGCCGCCGGTCGTACCCTGCTGGGATAATGCGGAACTGCTGTGGGACGAAACGCACGATACCGACGGCGACGATTTATACGGAAATTACAGCAATTTGGCGGCGATGCTGCCGGGGTGGGGGATCAATGCGACACAGTTATTTATGATTCCTATTAGCGCTGCGACACTGGCGGGATACGACATCCTGGTTTTGATCGACAACGAGGGGACTTATACAAATCAGGAAGTCGCGGACATTCAGGCGTGGATAAACGGCGGGGGAAAGCTGTTGATGATCGGGGAGAATTGGGGAGCATTCAATCCGACGCAGAATAATTTGGTAATCGCGCCTTACGGGATACAATTTTACGATGCGCCGGGTTATACTACCGGTTCCAGCAATTTTGCGCCGCATCCGATAACCGCCGGGCTGAGTATGATTTCCTGGGCGGCGGGGGATGCGGTGAATGTCAGCGCTCCGGCGGCGGCGTTGGCGTGGGATAATTCCAATCAATACACTATCGCCATCAACCAAGGCGGGGGGATAGTGTTAGTGATGTGTGACAGCAATATGATGGACAATAGCACTATCGGTAACAATAACAACACATTATGCATGCAGAATGTGATGAATTATCTGGGAATTAGTTATGCTCCTTTCGATGTGGTAATAACACTTACTCCGGTGATAACTCCGATTGTCATCCCGGCGGGCGGGGGTACTTTTGAATATGATTTGACCATAAGCAATAATGATACTTTCGCAGGCATTTTCGACGGCTGGATTTATGCGATATTGCCAACCGGGGGGCAGACGGGGAATGTATTGCAGAGAATCGGGCTGCAGATCGGTTCGGGAGCATCGATAATCAGGGAGGGAATGACGCAGACGCTTCCGGCAATAGCGCCGAGCGGATTATATTACTATGTGGGATGTGCGGGTGAATTATCGATAAACGATATTTACAGCGCGGACTCGTTAGAATTCACCAAGTCGGCGGCGGAAGGTCAGGGCAGTGTGGAAGGCTGGGCGCTTTACGGCTGGGACAATGAAGTTTCGGGGAACAAGGTGTCTGCGGCGAAATCGAATCTGCGGATAAGCGGGGCGAATCCTTTCAATCCGATGACCAGCATCAGTTTCGAGATTGGTGAGGCGGCGGAGATTTCGCTGAAAGTGTTCAACATTTCCGGGCAGATGGTGACGGAATTAGTGGAAGGATACACCGAGGCGGGGATTTATGAAGTCAAGTTCGATGGCAGTAATTTATCCTCGGGGGTTTATTTTGTCAGACTATATACGGGTGCGGAAGTGAGGACGCAGAAGGTGATGCTGTTGAAATAGAGTGAATCATATGAAGACAGTGGCAGTAAGGTAAATATTACCTCCTCCAAGAGCATAGTATTTTATTTATACCGGTTCTAATTATTTTTTTCCGATTGTAGGGACAGAACACTGTTCTGTCCCTACTAAAAATGCGGAAAGATTTTTGTGAACTGAAATATAAGGGCGTTTATTAACGCCCTATGTTAATTGTTTCACCCAATTCGGCAGGGCGAAAGCGGCTTTATGCAGGACGGCGTTGTAGTAATTCAGGTCTTTTTCCATAGCCAAAGCGTCCGAAAAGCGGTGATGTTCGAGAGGGTGATATTTTTTGGACGCTAAGGCGAAAAGCCAATGCCCTGAAGGATAAGTGGGGATGAAACATTGATATTTGAAGGTCAGGGGGAAAAGAGTTTGCAGAGAGGCGAGCATATCATTGGAAGTTTTCAGTCCGAAAAGGGAGGATTCCGCTTGCGCCACCAGGATACCATCTTCAGTCAGGCAATTATGCACATCGCGGTAAAAGTCGAGTTGGAACAGTCCGACGGCGGGGCCGATGGGGTCGATGGAATCGACCAGCGCCAGATCGTATTTATGGGAAATCTGTTTGACAAATTCGATACCGTCGCGGTAGTGGATTTCCACCCGGGGGTCGTCGAGTTTGGCGGTGATTTGGGGGAAGAATTCGCGGCTAACATCGACCACCATTTTGTCGATTTCCACTAAGTCGATATGTTCGATGGAAGGGTGGCGGAGGAGTTCCCGCACCGCTCCTCCGTCGCCGCCGCCGATGATGAGGGCTTTCCGGGGATGGGGGTGGGTGAAAGCGGGGATATGGGTAATCATTTCGTGGTAAGCGCATTCATCTTTATCCGACACCATTACTAATCCATCCAAAATCAACATCTTACCGAAGAATTCAGTGTCCAGCACATCGATTTTCTGAAAATCGGATTTGCCGCTGTATAAATGCTGTTTTACCAGCAAAGAATAGCGCACACCTTTATGGTGCTGTTCGGTGTACCAAAGTTCCATATCATTCTCCAATTAATGAACTGTAAAGATAATACTTAAGGAGGGAGAAAAGCAAAAGCAGGAATTAGGATTTGGGATTTGGGATTTAGGGAAAAGCAAACATAAAAGCGTTCAACACAGAGATACTAAGAAAAAACAATGCATTCAAGATTTAACTATCCAGTTTGTTTTTTTTGTTTTGGGAGATTTTATCCAGTATTTCGTCGGCGAAGTCGGGGTATAATTTCTTCAAGCATTTGGGGCATAGGGCGTGGCTGAAGACGGCATCGGAATGTTCCGCCAGGTATTCTTCGATTTGCTGCCAGTATCCTTCATCGTCGCGGATGTCTTTGCAATTGGCGCAGATGGGGATGAAGTTTTCCAGCCGGTAGATTTTCTTTTTAACTTTGAGCGCCATCGATTCCACATGTTTGGCGATATGGTTCAATTGATCCTGGCCGGAAATATCGATGTGAATATCATAGTTTTCCGCTTCTATTTGTCTAATGGCATCGTCGATAGACTGCACGCGTTTGACAAATTGTAAATTGAATACTTGGGAGGCGATGATAAAAAACAAGAGCACTACAGCCATAGCGGAAACTATTAGCGATAGAATCATCTTATGTTTATATACTGCCAGAATACTAAAATCGAATTCCACTTCGATAAAATGCCGGTGGAACCAGTCGAAAAATTCACTGTCGAAGTCGAAGAGGCGGACAATTCGGTAATAATAGCCGTCGATTTGTTCAATTTCGCCTTTTGCCATCAGTTCTGCGGTAAAAGCCGAGTCGCGGTCGAAAGTCTTCCCTTCATTGATGAGCGACCATTGGGCTTTTTCGGTAATTTGGTAGATGTCGAGGAATCGGATATATTGGTTTTCTTTGACAACAATATAGAAGTATTCACCGAGGAGATTGCGGTAAAATTCCTCAGAGTAATTATTTTGCAGGAAATCGCGGACTTTATTGGATATTTCTACGATATAATCAGAACCGGCAGGGCTGTAATACAGGTAATTGTTAATGATTCCGGTTTTTTCGGAAGTGGTCAATTTGGAGGAAAACACTTTGCCTTTGCCGAAAATCCCGCGGAGAAATTTTTCAAAATCAGGGGAAATAGTGAAAAGGTTGAAATTTAAATCGTGAGGGAAGGAAGTATTGGTGACCACGCCGTTTTTTTGAATGATATAAATTTCATTGACCCGGTATTTATCGGCTAAATTACGCAGGTCTTCAGCCGTCATCTTATTCCTCATTTGGGGAGAGGCCATTTCGGCGGCGATTTGCAGGACAGCTTTTTCGCCATATTCCACCATAGCTTTTTCGATAAAATACAGGATTTTATCATAGGTTTCGATGCGTTCCTGGATTTGTGAAAAAACATCCTCTTTACTGTTACGGATGATGCTGTCGAAAAGTCTTCTGGTGTTGATGGCGGTGACAAGTCCAAAGAGGATGGTGGAAGACATAATCAGGATGAAGAGGTAGAGGAAGATTTTCTTTTTCATTTTCGCGCCAATTTATTACCGTAGGTCATTAAATAAATTGCGGAAAATGCGGGAAAAATGCAAGAAACGGCTGGGAATTATAATTGAAGATGGGGGAAAGGTTAGATTTCGGAATGTGGGCCAAGTCTCGTGTCTCGTGTCTCGAGTCTCGTGTCTCGAGTCTCGTGTCTCGAGTCTCGTGTCTCGTGTCTCGAGTCTCGTGTCTCGAGTCTCGTGTCCGGATATCGCTGTCAAGCGCTGTGAAACATCGTACTTTTTCAAATTATTGCTATCCGATTGTAGGGACAGAACACTGTTCTGTCCCACAATGCGACCCGGGAGCGTCATTCCCGCGAAAGCGGGAATCCAGATATTTGTAAAATATAGAGATATGGATACTGGCTTTCGCCAGTATGACGCCCTTTTGGCGTTTTGGGACAAGCTGACTGTTCTGTCTCTACAAAACTTGATACTTTCATTAAAGTTGCAGACTTATGTAAAAATCAGAAATTGAACCATTTGTTAATTTTGATCATATAAATGTCATTCGGTTCGCTTTGGGATAGGTAATGCCAGTTGTGATTGAAGTTAAAGCCGCCGGGATTGGATTCATCTTCCATATTGCGGGTCCAGACGAGATAAAAGACGCTTCCCGGAGCGTATTCCCAGCGGAAAATGGCGTTGAAATTGAGGTTTTTATAATTAAAATCAGCGTCATCGGTATAGTTGAAGGGCTGGAAATTATAAGTTCCGGGTTGGGCTAATTCGATGTATTCCCGGTATTTTCCTACGGAATTGTAGGGTTGAGTATAGATTTGCAAAGTCATATCGCGGCTGAAGCTATAAGAAGCGCGGACGGTGAAATTGACGGTTTTATGAAGCAGCCGGCCGAAGACATAATGCGTGCTGTCATTAGCGTCTTCGACATTTTCCACCCATTGATTTTCATCGAACATTTTTTCATAAGAGAAGGTGACGGAAGTTTCCAGGCGATCGATAGGCGTGGTGGCTATTTCATAATACAATCCCCACCACCAGCTCTGCGAGAGGTTTTTCCCCGCCCAGAAATTGATGTCGGTATAGGTCTTTTTACTTTGATCGGTGCTGCACCACATCCAGCCGCCCCAGTTTTCCGGGGGGCGGATGAGGGGACCGCCGCGGGTTTCCAGATCATTATAATGACGGAAATTATAGTGCATACCCCAGTTGGTCCAGAAATAGTTCAGGTATTGAAGATTAATCCAGTATTCGATACCATTGTCTAGCACTACTCCATCGTAATTCCAGCCGTGCCAATGGTCAAATCCAATCCAGGTGCGGCGGAAGATACCGATAGGTTCCAGAGTTTTGTACCAATAACCGGTATAAAGGTAGAGTTGATCACCTCGGTTATTGAATCCCATATCGTTGATACAAAAATCGGGGGATTTGGCGGTAAAATCTATTTCGAAACAATGATGTTTTCCACCTTGTTTTTCCAGTTCCATATTGAATCCGTAGCCGGTCTCTCTATCATCGGGAGTTTCTCCCCGGTCGGAGAGCAGCGTCTGCCCAACCAGCGAATAATTGTTATCGAGGAATTTCAGGTTCCAGTCGATGGCATCGACATAGGCAGACATTCCGTTTTCGCGATTTCGGGCGGTGGACATAAAGCCGATGGTGGAATTGCCTTTCCCTAGGTCTTTCATCACCCGCCCGACGAAGAAGTTGTTATAGGATTCGAGCAGGGCATTGCGGCGGCTGCCGGAAGTGTCTTCGACGGTGGCGTATTCGCGGTCGGTAACAGCTTCGATGAAGCCGAGGGAGACGCCATTCGAGGTTTTTCCGGTAAATTTAACGGCGCTGAGGATGGTAGAGTTATCAGGCTGGGAGACAATTTCTTCATTATTATTGAAGGAATAATATCCGGGATAAGCGCCGATACGGCGGGAATAAAAGAGTTGAAAAGGAGTTTCAAAGAAGGAGGCGCCTTCGAGGAAGAAGGGTCTTTTTTCGGAATAATAGGTTTCGAAGACTCCGAGGTTCAGTTCCGCGGGATCGGCTTCGATTTGGCCGAAATCGGGATTGACAGTGGCGTCGACGATGAAGCCGGAATTCAAACTGTATTTCAGGTCGATGCCAAAGCCGGACTCGAGGTCTTGTTCCTCGGCAGTATTCAGGTATTTGGCATTGCCGTAGGGGAGTACTTCCAGATTAAAGGGCTGGGGGATGTTGCGGATGCCATTGATGGAACCAAATCTGGAGACAAATCCGGTGTCTTTGCGAGGTTTGACTACCCACCAAATTTCTTCATTTTTACGGGGAATTTCCCGGACGAGATTCAATCCCCAGGTGTATTCGGGAGCCGGGGGGAATCTTAAGGAAGTGTAGGGGATTTTAAATTCCGCATTCCAGCCTTCTTGATCAGTGGAAGTTTTACCTTCCCAGACCGAGTCCCAGGAATCATCGGAATCATCGTCATTATAATAATAGATATCCCGCATACTACCACCGGCGTTCAATCCGAATACGAAAGCGGTCTGCTTATCGTTTCTGCTGTCGAAACCGACATACACCCAATCGGCTGCAGTCCAGGAATCACGGCGGCGGATTTTCTTTTGCACTAAAACCGGCTGGCTATCAAAGCATTTTACCGCGACATACAAAGCTTCATCATCGTAGACAATGGCGAAGGCGGTTTTTTCCGAAGGAGCGGCAAATTCGTCCGGATCGCTTTGCAGGAAGTCGTCGGCCCATTGCGAGGGATTCCAGGCGGGGTCGTCCAGTTTGCCGTCGATGACCGGGGGAGCGGCGGTTCTGGCGGTTTCATAGGTTTTCTGGGCAAAAGATGAGCTGCAGAACAAAACGATGAATAATGCTGTCAGGGAAAATAATAACGGTCGGCGCGGCTGATTTACCGTGAGGCAAAAGAAGCCTTTAATGCTGGAGAATTGGTGAAACATATATGAAGAATATTTTGGAGTATTATGAAAAAGATTTTCTGCGCGTGCGGGAATTATTCTAATCGATACTATTCGGATTAGGCGCTATCGGGAAAGGAATATTTTTGTCATAATAATTGCAGAATTAATATTTTTAAGAATTGATAAATAAGCTTAAGCGTGACTTTTATCGGTTCGTAATCGCAATTGTAAACGGTTAGATGGTTGTTGTAATTGAAAAGTATGTCCATTTGTTAGTAAAGACTGTGTAAATAGTGTAAAGGTTGTATTATCAGAAGAAATATTGTTATGTCGATGACGCGGCCGATTATTGCCTGAGGAGATGAACAAAATGCAATTTAGCGTTAAAGTGTATTTAATAAGGACAGTTGTGTTTATGGAAGTGTTCAAGTGTTCAAGTGGGCAAGTGTTCAAGTGAAAAGCAAAAGCGGGTGATTTCAGCTTGCGTGGGAATCATAGCTTGGGGGATTTTCAGACAGACGAATACGCGGGATGATAGATTAAATAACACTTTTGCAATTATTTTTTAGTAAAAAAGTAATGAAAACTTGTAAAAAAGGCAAGAATTTTATATAATATTATTTTAAAATATTCTACAAAGGTCAACGGAGAGAAGCAATGGCCCGAAAAGCGTCTACGGCCATATTAATGGCCATAGTGTTAAGCGGATTATTGTATGCTGAGCCGCTTAATAATTTAACAGAAGACAATCCTGCGGTTTCAGTGGTCAGGGCAGGCAGTAAAGGATTTACCCTGAGAATCGAGTTTCCCCCGCCGGAATTTTCCTCGAGTGTGGAAAGCGGTTCTGATTATACTAAGGTAGAAATACCGGGGTGCGGTTTTACTTCCGAATTAGGTAAAGCAGAATTACCGGCTTTTACTAAATTAATCAGGCTGCCGAGGAGCGGGGGATACAGCATCAAGATTATACCGGGGGAGACGCGGATTTACCGGGGTAAAAAGATCGTTCCGGCGCAGGAGCTGCAGGTAGACGGTCAGGCGAAGCCGGAATTCCGCCGCGATGAGGAATTCTATGCTGCGGATAAATTTTATCCCGAGGCGCTGAGCGAAAAGGGCGAAATTGCGATATGGCGGGAACTAAGAGTAGCGCCGGTGACGGTTTATCCGGTGAAGTATAATCCGGTGAGCGGTGAATTAAGTTATATGGCTTCGATGGAAGTGGAAATAACTTATACTCCAAGCGGCGAAAATGAGCAGCAGCCAGTTAGCCGCCCGCTCAGCGAGGCGTTTGCGGAATTGTATTCAGCGCTTTCGATTGGACCTGAGGGTTCGGAACTGGATTCGCCGGTGGATAGGGGAGCGTTATTGATAATAACGCCGCCTCAATATACAACTCAGCTGGCGGGATTTGTGGATTGGAAGACGCGGATGGGATACGAAACTCATTTGGCGACGACCAATGAGACGGGGACGACTACTACAACCATAAAAAATTATATATCAAACGCTTACAATACCTGGTCAAAGCCGCCGGAATATGTGATTTTGATCGGTGACGAAGATTCCGGGATGCCGTGTTTTTATATTCCCGGTTACTACAATCCTTACGATTGCGAGGATTGGGAATATACTTTGTTAGAAGGCAACGATTATTTCCCGGAGGTTTTAATCGGACGGATATCGGTGGATAATACTTCACAGTTGACCGCATATTTGAATAAAATCGATAGTTATGAGAAAAGTCCTTATGTGGGGCAGACCGCCTGGTATCAGCGGGCTTTGATGATTGCGGATTATTCCGGGGCGGAATCTACGCGGTATACCAAAGAGTTTTGCGAGGATCAGTGTTTATACGGAGGTTATACCACGGTGGAGAACGCTTATTATCCCGGTTCGCAGACCGGTATGATCAGTGAAGAAGTCAATCAGGGGGTATCCCTAGTCAATTACCGGGGTTACGGAGGTAATACATATTGGACGATGAATACTTGGAGTCAGTGGGGAGTCAGTAATGTGGCGAATCTTAACAACGGTTTAATGCTGCCGGTGGTAACTTCGATGGTATGCGGAGGAGGCAACTTTGCGTATTCCAGCGATCCGGGTTTTGGGGAAGCTTGGATACGGGAAGCGAATAAGGGAGGAATAGTATTTTGCGGGCCTTCGGAAGTAAGCACCCATACGAAATGGAACAATAATCTGGATTGCGGCTTGTATTGGGGGATATTCCGGGAAGGGATAAATCAATTTGCTCCGGCGCTGCTGTATGCCAAGATGGAATTATGGCTGGATTATCCGCATAATCGTTCCGGGATCGGCAGTTCAAGTAACAGCGTGGGATTTTACTTCTATGTTTATAATATCTTAGGCGATCCCAGTTTGAGGATGTGGAATACCATACCGCAGAATATTACTGTGCAGTATGTTCAACCTTTGACTTTAGGTGTGAATCATTTCGATGTCACGGTAACGAATTCCAGCGGACAGCCGATTGAAGACGCTTATGTGTGTATTTGGAAGGGGAGCGAGGTTTATGAAGGTGCGCCTACGGATGAAGCGGGGACGGTTTCGCTGCCGATGGAGAATTATAGCGCGGGTACGATGAAGTTGACGGTAACCGGCAAAAGTTTGAAGCCATTCCTGATGGATGTGATTATTGCGCAGGCTGATGTGATTGTTGGGATCGATTCATTAGTAGTCGATGATGACAATATCGGCGGCAGCGCGGGCAACAGCGATGGAATGGTGTCGCCCGGGGAATCGATCGATTTGCAGATTACGGTAAAGAATTACGGCAATACAACTACAGCGCAGAATGTCATCGGTCAATTGTCCAGCGGCAATTCTAAAGTTCATATCGTAACTACTTCACACAATTTTGGCAATATCTCTCCGTTAGCTACGGCAGCTTACAATTACAGGATTACTTTGGACGAGAATTTGACGGCGGAAGACGATTTGGATTTGAATTTGAATTTGATTTCCAGTCAGGGGAGTTGGCTGCAGACGGTATGGACAGATATTTCGGATGCGGAATTTTTGGTCAGGGATTATAATTATACTCCGGCGGTTTTGCAGCCTGGGGAGCAAGCGACTTTAGTGATTTCGGTGGAAAATGTAGGATTATGCGACGCCAGCGGAGTTTTCGCCGAGTTAGTTTCTTCGGATACAATGTTTCAGGTGATAAGCGGGAACGGATTTTTTGGGAATATATTATCCGGGGCTCAGGGCAGTAATGCCACCATGCCGTTTACGGTGGAAGCGGCTTCCACGGCTTTTCCGGGTCGGATAGCGAATTTGACTTTGAATTTTACCACTTCCGAAGGCTATGAACCGGTATCGCCGGTGAATTTGGTGATTGGTCAGGTGGCGGTGACGGATCCGTTAGGGCCGGACGCTTATGGGTATTATTGTTTCGATTCTTTCGATGCGGATTACAGCAAGCGGCCGACTTACAGCTGGGTGGAATTGCACGGCGGATTGGGCACGCAGTTGAATTTGCCGGATTACGGGAATGAACAGGACGCTTATGTGACGGCGAATTTACCGTTCACTTTCCAATTTTACGGACAGGATATTACGCAGATTTCCGTTTGTTCCAATGGATTTATTTCGATGGGGAACAACGATTTTGTCGATTTCCGGAATAAGGCGATTCCTTCGGCGATCGGCGCGCCGAATATGATTGCGGGATTTTGGGATGATTTGTATTTATCCAGCGGGACAAGTTATGGCAAGGTGTATAAGTATTCCGATACGGCGAATCACCGGTTCATCATCGAATGGTGGGATACGAAGAACGAATATACCAATTCACTGGAGTGTTTTGAAATAATATTATATGATCCCGCGTATTGGCCGACACCGACAGGAGATGGGGAGATATTAATTCAATATGAGGATATCAACGATAACGATGCGGATGATAATTATAGCACAGTGGGTATTGAGAATTGGGATCATAGTATAGGAATGGAATATGTGTTTTCCGATATTTATCCTGCCGCTTCGCACGAATTGCAGGACGGATTAGCTATATTGTTTACCACCGATCCGGGCGGATACAATACAATCTTACTAGATATTACTTATGCGCCGATTGGGGGGCCGATTCAGATACCGGCAAGCGGCGGCTCTTTCCAATATACGGCGGGAGCGGCTAATATCGGGGCAACGGCGGCGGTTTTCGATTTTTGGACGGAAGTGACATTGCCGACCGGGAGTACGATGTCGCCGCTGCTGCTGCGGCCGGGATTGAGTTTGAATCCGGGAGGTAGTTTGACGCGGACAATGACGCAGGTGATTCCGGCGGGTGCTCCGGCGGGAAATTATATGTTCCGGGGAAATTTAGGGAATTATGCTACTCTGGAAGTGTATGATTGGGCGGAATTCCCGGTAGTGAAATTGGGCGATTGAGGGAGATAGTGGGCTGAGATAAATAAAAACGGATTTTTTACAGAAATAAAGCCTCCGAAATGGAATTTTGGAGGCTTTTTTGTTAATTTGGAAGTTGAAGGAAAGCAGGATTTAGGATTTGGGATTGGGGAATTAGGAAAAGCAGAAGTAAATATTTGAACCGCAGATAAAAGCGGATAAAAACCGATAAAAGCAAAGCAAAGTGGGATTTGGGCGCTTAGCCATACCACATCGACAAAAAATTGTTGATAATTTGATCAGATTTATGGTGTCAGGCGCCCCCGCCTGACACATACCAATCGCCCGCAGGGCGTCATTCCGGCGAAAGCCGGAATCTAATGCCTTTGTTTTTAATTTACAAGTAGTTGGTGTCGACTACAGAGAGCCAGCACCACGCTTTTTGGCATTCTTTCTCATTTTCGGACAAACTGTTTCGCAGGAAAGATGGTTTGTGAGTGTTTCGCCAGGTTGAAAATCCAATCTAACTTTAATAGATATATTTCTCTTCTAACATTAAATCAAAATCGGGAAGTGTATGAACGACTTACCACCGAAATTGTGTCCGAAAATCATTTTGGAAGGGACGAGGCTGACACACAAGACGGATGTGGCTTTCCGGCTTAATGAATACGAAAGATTTATCGGACCTAAGAAATACCGTTATCATTCGCCGATAATATCGGCGGAATGGTGCGCGTTCACTAATTTCCCCTGGGGGAGGGGATTGATTAATTTTGAACCGACAGAAGAGCATTTAGCGATGGAAACATATCATACCTGGGCGCATTTGATGGAGCTGCAGAAGTACTATTCCTGGACTATCGACCGGTTTCACATATCGACATTGGTATATCAGGCACATCAGGGCCGGCATTATGATTTTAGCTGGCTGGAAGAACGTTTGATGTGGCTGGGATTCGGATTGGTGCTGTTGACCCGGAAGCCGGAATCGTTTTCTGAAGCACGGGCAAAAAGGCTGACAGTGTCGGGAAAGCCTTCGCAGTACGACGATTTGGAGATTTTCATAAGTGAACAGGATGAGTTTAGAGAGAGGGTAAATAATTCAGCGCTGCCGCATATCGAAATCGATGTGTCGGAGGGGAAATTGGAAGGTGTTTGCAGTGAAATTACGGATTGGATGTATGAGAAGAAGTTGATGGGGTATTATTAGAAGCGGGATTTGGGATTTGGGATTTAGGGAAAAGCACAAGCTGGATTCCCGCTTTCACGGGAATGACGGCTCCGGGGCGTTTTCGTACAGATTAGAGAGCCGGAATTCAATGCCTTTACATTTGTTTCTAATTTACAAGCAGTTGGTGTCGACTACTGAGAGTCGACACCATGCTTTATAGCCGGGTATAAGGCGGAGACGCTTGACACCACATAAACGAAGTTATTTGAAAGCTTTAAAAGCGAGGGTAATCAAAAAGGAGAGGAAGCCGCAGACGGGGAAGGTGAGAATCCAGGCGAAGACGATATTGCCTGCCACCAGCCATTGAACGGCGCGGGCTCGTTTAGCGGCGGCGACGCCCATAATGGAGGTGGTGATAGTGTGGGTAGTGCTTAAGGGGATGCCGAATATGGAAGCCAGGAGAATGACGAAAGAAGCTGAAGTTTCAGCTGCGAATCCTTGCCAGGGTTTGATTTCCACCATCCTCATTCCGACATTTTTGACGATTTTCCAGCCGCCGATGGAAGTTCCGATACCCATAGTAATTGAACATAAGAGGATGATCCAAATGGGGACATGGAACTGGGTGAAAACGCCGCCCATCACTAAGGTCATAGCGAAGATGCCGATGAATTTTTGACCGTCGTTCAAGCCGTGATTGTAAGCCATAAACATCGAGGAAGCGACCTGCAGGCGGTTGAAGACTTTTTGCGCGGTGCGGGGTTTAATATGACTGAAGCGGGAGATAATCAGGCGGGAGATAAAGAAACTTCCCACCAGACCGAAGAAAGTGGAAAAGAGCAGTCCGATGCCGACTTTAATCCAGCCGGAGGATACGATAGCGTGGGGTCCGGCGACAGCTAAAGCGCCTCCGGTCAAGCCGGCGACGATGGCGTGAGATTCGCTGGTGGGGATGCCGTATTTAGCGGCGAAACTGCTCCAAAGGATCAAACTCACCATCGAGGAGAAGACGATTTCCGGGCCGAGAATATCGGGATTGACAATGCCTTTACCAATAGTATAAGCGACGGCGGTGCCGGAAAGGGTGCCAAGAGTATTCATAATGGTGGCCATCAGAACAGCTTGCCGGGGCGTCAGGACTTTGGTCGATACCACGGTAGCGATAGCGTTAGGCGCATCGGTCCAGCCGTTGACAAATTCCGCGCCGAGGACGAGAATGAGGATAATGATTAACAGAGGTTCCAATTCAGCATCCTCCTAAGCTTTTCGCGCGATGGAAAGACAAATTTGGGCGACATGATGAGTATGGTCGGTGACGATTTCCAATTCTTCGATAATTTGTTTCCAGGCGATGACTAACAGGATATTTTTATCGGGTTGATTTTGCGCTTCCTGCCAGAGGTTTTTCATAGCGCGGTATCTGAGTTCATCCGCTTTTTGTTCAATACGGGCGATCTGATTATGATATTTGGCGATCTGGGTATATTTCTTCTTGATCAGATCGTCGATCATCAGTTCAATTTGTTCGGAGGCTTGAATGATCAAATCGGTCAAGGCATAAGCGTCAGGGATAGCCGAATGGATTTGGAAAATCCCAACGAAATGAGCGGTGCCCCTCATAGAATCGAGACAGTAATCCATCGCGTCGGCTAAATGAGTGGCGTCGGAACGGTCAAGCCAGCTGGTGATGAAGGCGCGGTCGAGCAGTTCGTGGATTTTCCGCTCCAGGCTATCGCCCTGATGTTCAAATTCATCCAACTTGGAGCCGGTGAGTTCATAATCCGGGAGGCCTTTAAATAGTAAATCGAGCTGGCGGCTGGCTTCGACAATAACTCCGGAGAATTGCTTAAATTGTTCCTGCAGTTGATTGTCGATGCGATTTCTTAGAAAACCTTTATCAAGCATAATGTTACCTTCTGAAATATTTCTGAAAAATAATTGCGGTAAAATTTAACCTATTTTTGGGTACAATTACAAAACTTAGTCGAGGTTTTGGGGAATAAAAGTGTTAGAATTGTGTTAATTTTTACAAGCAGTCGAAAGTCGAAAATTTGAAAGGAGCCGGTCATTTCGGCAACTATTTTGATTTCTTGTCGTCTAAACAAATAAGGGTGAAGACGCTAAGCGGAGGATTATGCGCATTTTCAGACTATTTTGTGATTTTTCTCTCAAGTTCAAGAATATGGCGATGTCATTATATAATTGTTAAATAGTACATTAAGCGTGCTGCAGACTCCCTGTAGTCTGCAGCAAATCTATAATATATTATGGTTCTTCGCTATTTTGTGTGGGTAACGATAATCAACACTGCAAATCCAAACACCCGATTTGTCATTCCGACGAAAGTCGGAATCCAGCTTTAATCGCAGCGCCAAGACTGGACTCCGG
>Ga0172369_10005167_pt1 | contig 16187 bp, 13 predicted proteins | sample LakKiv25m_FD_114539 | JGI IMG/M metagenome (GOLD analysis project Ga0172369, IMG submission 114539) | Freshwater microbial communities from Kabuno Bay, South-Kivu, Congo - kab_022012_11.25m | ecosystem: Environmental > Aquatic > Freshwater > Lake | place: Democratic Republic of the Congo...
AAGGCCGCAGACGCCCCGGACTTGGCTGCACAGATTGCGAGCCTCACTGCGACCGTCGCGAGCCTCACGAAGGCCAAGGATGACGCAGACGCCGCTGCGGAGACGGCAAGGAAAGCAGGCTTGACCGAGGCACAGAAGTTGGCCGAAGAGCGCGAAGCCTTCCAGGCTGAGGTTGCCAGCACCCGGCAAGGTCTGGTGAGCGAAGCCAGGAACGCAACTCTCGACAAGATGGGAGTGTTGCCGGCTTACCGTGCTTGGGCGCCACAGGATGCAGACCCACGCACGCCAGAGGGTGCAAGGGCTCTGGAGGCTTGGGCGAAGGAACACCCTGAGGTTGTCCGCGTCACCACAGCTGGCCCGGCTCCGATGACACCAGCGCCGGAATCGAAACTCGCAAAGGTGCTGTCTGGGATTGCCGCGTCGCCGTACATCTCTGCGGATGGACTGCGAAAACTGGTGAGCGGCAACTAGACTCTGTAGCCACTGGATAGCACACCACATTGTAGGTAGGAGCACTGCACGATGACTCGACACCACACCACAGCAGCAACAGAGCACACGCCGCCGTCGGGCGATCTGGTGATGCCAGACGCCGGGAGTTTTCGGACTCCAGACCTTGCCGATGGCAGTGGCCCACCGATCGGCCGTGCCATCGGGATTGACTATGAAAAGTGGGCAGTTGCGCTGATTGACCTCACTGGCGACGCAGCGCGGATTGCGTCTGCGCGTCTTCGCCTGAAAGGCAAGGGGTATCAGAAGGTTGAAGGGCAACCCGTCGTGAGTGGCTACGCCGCTGCGGAAGTCTGGGTACTTCCACGGCAAATGCACGAAGCGCGGCTTGCAGCGCGTCACCAGAGGATTGTTGCTGCGGTAGCATCTGGTGAGATGACCGAGTTTGCATTGCCACGAGAGACAGTGAGCAGGGGACGGTAGAGTCCCCACAAGAACGCACGCACCGTGATAGCCCTCGGGAACATAAGGGCAAATCAACGAAGCCGTGCGGGTCGGCGCCAGTAGACCCAAACAGAGCCCCAAATATGGGGCCAAGGGGTTCTACAATGGCATCTGCAACAAATGCTCAGAGGATCGTTCAGTTTTCGTTCGCCCAAGGGCTGGCGGAAGCGCAGGGGATGGCTGCAAAGTGCGGTCGGATTGTTCCATCGCCCGGCACTGGTGACTTTCGGGTCGGCAATGGGGCTTTCGGTGGGCTTGGTCAGACGTTGACTGGCACTGCAACCTCCGTTTCTAACAGCGATTGGTTCACGTATGAGACATCGCACGCGATGGTCACAAAGGTGATCAAGCACGTTGTGCCGGCAAAGACGATGGTCAATGACTACGCCTTCCAGAATGCTGGTGCGCAGCTGGCTGCATCGGCAATTGCGACGATGGACAAGGGTTTCTTCGATGGCCTTGAGGGCTTGTTTTCTGCTGCACATCCTCGGGTTGGCACAGGTGCAGGTCAGGTGGGCAGCAGCAAGAAGTACCTCGACACCGGCTTGGCTTATTGCCAGGGCGAGTCTGGCGCGGGCACTCAGGATTCCCTGTTGACCAGCGCGTTGGATGAAGCGGCTTTGAACACGGCGATCAAGTTGCTGCTCAACCAGCGGAATGATCGGGGGATTCCGATGCACATCGGCACGTCTGGGGGCTTGTGCCTGGCGGTCGCGCCGAAAAATGCGCAGGTTGCTCACGAGTTGGTCAAGTCGCAACTCAGCGGCAGTGACTACGCCAGCAACTTCGTGAACGGAATCATTTCAGACATTTGCGTCTATCCGTTCACGACCGATGATGACGACTGGTTCTTGTGCTCGCCCTCGGTTTGCCCCGTGGGTCTGGCCGTGGGTTCTGATCCGACGGCTCGCATTTCGATGACCACCGATGGCTTGTTCTACGAACTGGTCGCCGAAGTGCAGTACACGTTCTGGAAGTCGCCGTATTCCTACGGCATTGTCGGCAGCAACGTGGCGTAAGTGAAGCGCATCGGGGGCACTCAGCAATGGGTGCCCCCGATGCCTGTGGTCAAGGTCACCGTGGGCGACTGAAGTAGCCCACCGCACAGGTGGTTGAGAAAGTGACTGAACTGGAACTGCAATACGATGCCTCAACCGCTGTATCTCACGAAGATGCAGATGGCATCGTTGCGACTTCGTGCACGGTGACCTTGACCGCACCTAACGGGTCAGTGCTTCAGTCCCCCACAGTGACCTTGCCGTCTCTCTCGACGACCTGTGCAGCCGGCACTACGGCCACATCCCTGGTGTTGGCTTCAGTTGCAGGTATCGCACGCGGTGACCATCTGCGCGTGACCACAGCAGGCTTGGACTACGTTGTTGAAGTCTCGACCGTCAACGGCACCACAAAGACGGTAGGGCTTGCAGCGGGCTTGCCAGTCACGCCGATTGCAGCCGACCCGGTCAAGTCGCTCAAGATGATGGCAAGCCTTGACGCTGTAGGCGCGGCCGGCAGCAACTACCGCCTTGCCTGGGTCTACACAGACGGCACGAACCACAAGCAGGCGGGGTATCCCGTTGCTGTAGTGCGTTGGCCGTGGGTCTCGCCTTGTGGCCCTTCAGACGTGCGCGAAATCGTGGCAGAACTTGGCGGCGGGGTTCGCTCTGAAGCCTGGTTGATCGATGTCTGCGCCAAGGTCGATTCCAAGATTCAGGGTCGAATCGCGCAGACCGGGCGAAGGCCATACCTCTACCTTTCCTCTGCGGTCTTCTCCGATGTTGCCAGGGCGGGGATCCGGTATGAGTTGGCCCAACGTGGCCTTGCCCTTGGCGGTCAACCGTATGAGGCACAAAGAGAATTGCGCTTCGCATTCGATGATCAACTGGCGACTGTGATCACCGGCTTGGCCGCGTATGACGCAAACGGCAACGGCGCGATTGACGCCGCAGAAGCCATTCCACAGCACTTCACGATCCAAGGGGTGAGGTAATGGCCTTCACCTCCACTGCGGCACTCTTAGAGGCGATGCACGCACGGATCGAAGCGCTCACGCCTTCTGTCCAGTGCTCTGAGGATGACCGTTTCCACGTTCAGATCGGCGTAAAGACGGCACAAACGGGAAGCCGTGCAGTGCTGTTGTCGGCGATGGCTGGCACTGCACTTCGTCCCGGTCTTGGTTGCCATCCGTGGCAGACCCAAGTCGAGATCACCAGTTACTACAATGACGTGCCCACCGAGGCAGGTCAGCCCACGGTGATGCAGCAGGCGATTCGAGACGCAGAAGACATCCTTGCAGACTTGTACACATGGGCCAGCACCACCGATGGGGTCAACAAAATCGAAGCAGATCCGGCGCCTATCGTAGAAGACGGCACCGGCGAACTTGTTTGCATCCGCACCTTGCGGGTGGAATTCCAGCGGGCCTGAGTGACCGCTAAGTGAGGAACTACAATGGCTTACTGGCAGGAACACAGCCTTGGGATTGCACCGCAACTGGCCGGCTTTGGCACGCCCAACAGCACGAACGGCGACTTCGTCTACTTGCAGGGTGAGTTGCCCAAGTTGCAACTCACGACGGACATTGCCGAATTGGACTTGATGACCGGCCAGATTGGCGCGGCACCGGAGCGGTTGCCTGGACGCCGGCACGGCACCATCTCGATGTCTATGCCACTGGAAGGACTCAAGAACGGCTACGATCCGACGACGGATGATCCGGGCGACACCGGGATTCTTCCCCCCTGGATGGCTTTGGTGGGCAACTCCCTGGGGTCGCAGATGGGTGCAGCGGTTGATACTGCGGCAAAGTTCTGGTCTGGCCTTCACTTGTCTGTGTCTCAGTACACGGCTGCGGGGGTTGCTTCTGCGATTTCCACGGCAATCACCATGGATGATGCCACGGCGAGCGACAAGATTGACGTTGGCCAGTTGGTTGCGACGGCTGCATCTGCGGCAACGTCCACCGTGCAGTTCGGCTTTGCGAAAACAAAGTCCGGACAAGTGGTTACGCTGTTCGAGGCGAGCGGCAACACCGTCAATAGCAACGCGGCAAACTGCTACGGCACCGGCACTGCTTGGCTTTCCAGCGCACACGGCAATCAGATCCCGATGACAATGCGGTATGTCGGCGAGAACACAGAAGCTTGTTACGTGTTGCAAGACTGCATCTGCACGGGCTGGAAGTTGACGTGGGAAGCAGGCACTGTGCCCACCATCGAGTTCTCGTTTGATGTCGGCGAGTTCACGATCGACAAGACGCTTGGCGGCTTGCAGGTTCCGGCTGTGTTCAGCCGGATCCCGCAGATCGTTGGGGCAAACAATGGCCGGGCGACTGTCGGCGGCGCTTTGAAGTGCGGGCTTGAGAGTTGCGTCATCGAGTACAAGACCGAGATCGCAGCTGTGAAGTGCCACGCGGCGACGCAGGGGATCACTTCTGTGACTTACAAGAAGCCTCGTGTCACGGTTTCTTGCAGCGTGCCTTGGGTCTCCACCGATGCTGTCTACGATGCTGCGGGTTCGGCCGGCAATACGGGTTCGCACCTCTGGCAGTCAATGCTTGAGCGTGGCACTGCAACGAGCATCGGCGTCTATGTCGGATCCAACATCGGCCGGCTGTTTGCCTTCTTGGTGCCGTCGGCGAAGATCGTTGCCACGCCGCAACTTGCGGATCTCAATGGCGCAACTGGCTACCAGTTGACGATCGAAGCGTCGAGTTACACCGGAGACACGACCGACACAGCAGAGACTTCTGCAACTTCGCCCTTGGACTCCCTGTTCCGGGTGTCTGTGGGCTAAGGCCACGAACGCCCACGGGATCCGTTGTGGTGGCGGATCCCGTGGGCAAGTTCTCTACCACCACAAGAAAGGCCACCACGATGGACATCCTTGCAGGAAGCACAACAGACCTGAGATGGGACAAGACTGCAAAGGCTTTCCAGCCTGCTGCGGCGGTCTCAGACGGCCCTGTTTTCACAATTCGTTGCCTGGACTTCTGGCAGGCACAAGAGATCATTGATTCGGCCACCCCAGCGGTTGACCGGATCCGAAGGGCCTTTGAGATGGGGCTTGTCTCCATTGATGGGGATGAAGCCAAGGCAAAGGCTTTCTTGGCCAAGCCACGGGCAATGCTGGGGAATCCACTGTTCGATGCGATCTTGGAGATGGCAGCGGGAAACTGACGTTGTGGGCAGGGCAAAAGGTGAAGCATATGGGCCAAGTCCAGACATTCACCTCTGCTTTGCCCACCTTGCTCCGGATCGCAAAGGCACCTGGAAAAGTCCGCGGCTTGCTCGGGTGCCAGGGTCAATCGCATCTGCATCCTGTGCCTTCACAAGCACGGGAAATTGCAGACTTGGACTGGAATGTGTGCCCCCTTGATCTGCTTGGTTCGCCGCACTTTCAGGCTGTTCTGCGTCTTGACCGGCTTGCCAAAGTCGCACCCTTGAGCGGTTGGCCTGAGAAATTCAGCCCTTGGGCTGTTGCTGGCTTGTTGGCCCTTCGTGAGCATAGGGGGGAGTAATCTATGGCTGGCCCAGCAAGCACCATCCGAAACACTATTATTATCGCGGGCGTAGACTCTGCATCTGAAGCCATCGAGAAAGCCAAGAATTCGATGAAGGGTCTGGAGGGGCAGACCAAGAAGACCGGACAAGCCGCAGATGCACTTGCAGCGGCACCTGGAATCGACGCGGCAAAGGTTCAGGGGACTACACAGCGCGTCGGCGGCGCTCTTGCAGCGTTGACTGCGGCAATGGGGCCAGCAGGTGCTGCAATTGCAGACCTTGGCCGAAGTGCCACGGCCTTGGGGAGCACGGCCAACATCATCCCTGGCCCTATCGGTGTTGCCGCAGCGGCAATCGTGGGCATTGGTGCTGCTGCATACCTTGCCGGCAAGCACATCTCAGAGAACACAGCGAAGTTGCGCTTGCTCGGTTCCTCGGGTGAGGCACTGAGGTTGAAGGACAAGTTCGACTTGTCGGTTGACGGTGCAGTGGCGCTTGCCAGTGCGATGGACTCCCTACGGGATCGTTCGGTCAAGCCATCGGATGAACTGATCCAACAGGTGCTGACCCACGCGAAGGCGATGGGCGCCGATCCGGTCGAAGCCGTCAAGAAGTTGGCCGCCGCTTGGAAAGGTGGCGCCGCTGCGGTTCTGGAGTATCAGAAGGAAGCCGGGATCATTCAGGGTCTTGATCAGACTGCGGTCGATGCGACGGCAAAGCGTCTGCAAATCGACCGTGAAGCCGTGGGCTTGTCTGCTGCGCAACTCACGATCAAGGACAAGCTCAATCAGACCTTCCTCGATGCAGTTGCTGCAAGCAAAGACCTGAAGGATGCAGAGCAATCCGTGCAGGACTTGCGCGAGAGGGGGATCAAGGGTTCCTCGCAGGCGATCCGCGATGCTGCAAACCTGCAAGCCAACGCGAAGGAAGAGACCCTTGCCGGCCTTCGTGCACAAGCATCTGCGGCCGACAAAGTTGTTGCAGGCACGCAGCAAGCCGCGAATCGGGAAAAGGAAATCGCCGACATCGAGAAGGGACGGGGGATCCTTGCAGGCGTTCGGGACACTCAGGCTGCACTTGCCCGGACAAAGGCAATCGGGCACGGGATCCAGTTGCAGAGCATCGCGGAACAACGTGCAACTGTTGAGGATCAGATCGTCCTTCTCAAGATGCAGGAAGCGTTCCTGTCCAAGAAGGACTTTGACAACGCACTGTTGGCCTTGCAGGCGACGAAACTGCAACTCGATGCGAAGCAGAAGGCGGAGATCGAAGCTGACAAGGCAGAGAAGAAAGCGAAAGCGCAAGAGGCACTGGCCGCAAGAGCCGCTGCAATGGACGTTGATCTCCGCCGGTTGAAGGCGCGTGCAGACCTTGACGGCTTGCAGACCGCACAAGAACGCCTTGCAATCCTTGAGAAAGAGCACGCAATCGCGATCAATGCGACGGCGGGGATCAAGGGTGGCAAGGCCAGGGCAGATGCACGTCTGGCTGCGGATGATGAGTACGCCACCAAGAAGCGTGCGCTTGACCGCACCATCGCGGATGAGACGGCCAAGGCGTCTGACGACACGCAGAAAACGCTTGAGGATGCTGCCAGGCATTCGGCCGATATCGCGCAGGCTGCATCGGATGCCATTGTAGGCACGGCACAGGCACGCAGCCGCAGCCTTGCCGATGCACTGCGCGCCCAAGGCCGGGATGAGGAAGCAAGCCTTGTCGAGTCACGGCAAGCGCAGGCGGACTATCAGCAGAGCCTGCTTGCGATTGACCGGGAACGGGTTGCAGCACTGGCCCTTGTGGCTGCTGATTCGACAGACGCCCGCAACATCGAGATTGCAGCAGACCAAAGGCGTCTGCTTGCAGCACAAACGCTTGATGATGTCGAAGCGAAACTTGCAGTTGCGTCACACGAGCGTGCCTCACAGATGCGACAAGATGCCTATGCCTCTCTTGGGTCTGTTGCCGCTGCATTGCAGCAGATGGGGCAACTCGGGAACCTTGGCGCAGGTGCTCTTGGCCAGAGTATGGGCTTTGCAATCAAGTCCTTTCAGGACTTGGACAAGGCAATGTCCAAGTCCAAGGTCAACATCTCCGAAGTTGGCGCCGCTATCGGTTCCGCTGTAAGTGGCATCTCTGCAACGGTTATCTCTGCTGAGACAACGCGCACACTTGCGCAACTCGACAATGAGGAAAAGCGCCGTCTGTCCACAGCCGCAACTGAGGGTGAACGCGCTGCAATTACAGAAGAATATGAGCGCAAGAAGGCCGATGCAGTTGACGCAGCCGAACGCAAGAAAGCCGCTGTAATGATTCTGGTTGAAGGCGCGCAAGCCATCGCAAGCGCGGCACGGTATGACTACGTTGGCGCCGCGGGACACGCCGCGGCGGCGGTAGCCTTCGGCTTGCTTGCAGGTGGGTCAGGCGGATCGTCCTACACCCCCGGCGCTGCTACGGCGGGATCAGGTGGCTTCACTTCCACTGGCACCACCACCTCTGGCACTGGTACCTCTGGCACCGGCAAGGGTGTCACCATCATCCAGAACTACAATCAACCGCTTGTTACTGCACAGGATATTGGCAAGTCCGTGCACGGCGCACTCAAGAGCATCGGGAATACAGGGTATGCCCGCGCAAGGGGAGTGTGATCGATGCTTTCCCTTGAGACTGCAACAGACTACGGCTCTATCTATGTGGACTGCGGCGCCACGGTGGACACCTACACGTTCACCGGAACCGATGCCTACTCTTGCATCCGGGACTTCGTTGCTTGGTGTAATGACACGTTCACAGGTTCGTGGTCTTGGACGTGGTCACGAGACACTCTCACAGGCGGGGCTCTGTTGGCCTTGCACCATTCCGGGGGATCCACTGCGGAGGTGACCCCAGATGCAGCCGCACAAGCAGCACTCGGGTTCCCTGATTTCTGGGATGAGTTCAACGACGGGCACGACTTCGCAGGCGTGTCTGCTGCGGTAGGAACGTGGTGTCCTACTGCACGCATTGCCGTATCGAAGCACGCAAGATTGCTGGGAAGTGGCGATGCTGGCGGGTCGCGCTCTGTCAGGCCGGGGGTGCCAGGTATCGCGGGCCAGAACCCGACGATCGATGCCATCGGGACTGCACTCGATGCCGCACGTCTCACAGCAGTGCTTGCCCTCGCAACGACGCCTCGCCGCTGCTTCCTCTACCAGACGCACACCGGCTTGTGGCGTGGCCTTGCCCTGGGTGCAGCCTCGCGCAGTGCAGGGGATGACCTGCTGTATCGGTTCAGCCTTGAAACGGCGGGGGAGGCGATCTAAATGGGTGCCACCATTACCGCCTACACCTACGTGCATTCAGGAGCCGCAAGCCACGGTTTGCCGCACCCTCCGTTCTCTTCCACTTCCACCATCGGGGTGATTGAGCAAGCCACCTCAGGGACAACAACCTATGTTCGTCCCACGGTTTCTTGCACGTTCACAGACCAGTTGACGGCGTGGCAAACTACACTCGATGCAGAGACTCCGGCCGGCTACTACTCCATCGCCTATGACCCTGCGAGCAAGAGGGTCACCATCTCTAGCACGGTTGCCTTTCGCCTTGTGTTGCCAGAGGTTGTAGGCGTATGGTCTGGATTCACACAGAACTTGGGCACAGGCTACGCCACATCTTGGACGGGTGCGAGTATGCCCACAGCGGTTTGCGGGCTTCTGGGGGCAACTGTGGAGCCTGCCGAAAATGCAGACCGCATTGATCTGCACGAATACCGGCACGGTCGCGCAGCAGCCGTTGCGTGGGGCAACCACGCGATCCACAAGGTGACTCTGGACTTCAAGGCTGAGGATCTCAGGGTGCTTGACCCTGGTTACCTTGTGACAGGCAGGGTGAGTATCCAGCAAGGAAGCGATGCCACACCCTACAGCCCCACAAACACCGATGGTGTGATCGATGGCTATGTCATCGCTTGCAGTGACCCCACGGAAGATGGTGACCTTGGCGAGTTGTGGAGCATTGCCTTGCTTGTGGGGGTGGCAAGATGAGTACCTTCTATGCTCCCGCATCCTACGGATATGCACCCATCTGGTGGGTTACCGTTTCAGGGATCCCTGTGGTGTTCACCGAACGGGAACTTGGTTTGACCCTTCCGACTGGGTGGACAACCGAAGATGCCTCTCTTGTGATCGATGACTCTGCGGAGATCGGGATCAGTCAAATTGACCGCGACAGAGGATCGGCCGTATCACTTGATTTCACTCTGAAACTGCTTGACACAACCACGGCTCGCGACTGGATGCGACGGTGGAGCCGGCAAGCCACACTCACAGAGGATCTTGCTTCAGGTACAGATAGTTACGCTACGGTTGACAGCACTTCAGGTTGGCCTTCCTCTGGGGACTTCTACGTTGGGCTTGAGCGCATTACCTACACCGGCAAAACCTCAACCACATTCACAGGGTTGACCCGCGCAACGTGCGGGTCGATGGCAGTAGACCATCTTGCAGGCACGGCAGGGCAAGTTGTGACAGACAGGCCACGCCATTGGCGAGGCAGAACTGTGACCTTGTGGTGTTCGATGGCAGATGCAAGCGGGCACGTCTGCGGATCTTCCTTGGTTTCTCAGGAAGCAACTCAAGTCTGGGTTGGCCGCGTGACGGCACTACCAGAACGCCAGAACGATGGGTTTGCCTTTGCTTGCCAGAGCCTTGACCGCGTTCTAGATGAACAGATGGCTGGCAGGGTATCCGGAGATGTCACCGGCACAGGGGACTTGTTCTTGTTGCCTGTCGGTTGGACGTTCTCCGTTGCGTTGCAAGGCACGGATGATGTAGGCGCCACGGTCTGGGAAGACACCATTGTTTGCCAGCCTTTCGCAGGGATGGTTGCAGAGTACAAGACATCTGCCGAAATTCGGGCTCTGATCTCCACTGCTTGGGATGATGCTGTCAGCGATGCTGGCGCTACTTCATACCTTGGCACCCTCACTTGGATGATGGTCAAGGGCAACTGGCATTCATCGATCCAGGTCATTCAGCAGAGCACAGTCTACGGTCTGTCGGGTGTCGTCACGCTTGAAGGTGATGCTTGGGATCTTTCCGTTGCTCCGTTCCCTACGGGTATGCAATCAGACTTGCAGATTGACTTGCAGATGGGTGGAACCATCCCCTCCTTCTCCCCTCTTGACCCCGCAAAGGTTCCTGTTCCCTTGGGTCTTACCATTCGGTTGACGGAAGGTTCCCCCGATGATGTCCCCGACACAGGAAAGGTAAAGGTGACATCTGGAGGGGTGTCTTGCACCTATTACTACAGCGGCACAGGCACTGCGGAGCAAGACCTATTCCTTGACCACATCGAAAAGGTGCAAGGGCAAACAGCACTCACCCTTGCGCAAATTGCATCGGGTGCCACTGCTGAGATCCTTGCAGCGGATGAAGGCCCCTACGCTCTGCTTGCCCTTCATTGCCTCGAATCATCTGGGACAGGGTTGCGGGGAACATATGACACCTTGGCGCAAGGTCAGGGATACGGTCTCGATGAGTCACTGATCGAGGTTCCGACCTTTGCCACCCTTGCAGACGGGGGTGCGGCAACCATCATCGGCAACATCACCTCTGCGGGTTCATCCTTCGGTGACTTGTTCGGTGGCATCCTTGCCTTGTTCCGGCTTGCCGTTGTAGCGCGGCCAACAGACGGCGAGGCAAACTCACCCGTGCGGTTGCACCTTGTCGCCACTGCACAGGGCACCGACTACACCACCCTGATCACCGATGCAGACTTCCTTGCTCACGCAGATGATCCCGTCGTGAGCGTCAAACGCGCAACGAACCCCAACATCATCGAGATCACAAGGCAACCGGCCGGCATTGATAGCGGCGATCACCTGTTCTACAACGACAAACTTGCAGCAGAAGCCGTTGGAAAAACAAGCGTTACCTACCGCATTGACGCCACAGACAGAGACACGCTTGCAGCTGTGGCTACTCCGGTTGTCCCTGCGCACTTTGCCTATGACGCAACCATCCAAGCGGTTGAAATCCGGGTACATCCGAGCGTTGCTGCCGAAGTTGGTGATTGCGTCTGGCTCACCTCTACGCACCCGTCCCTGTGGACTTGGACGGCTTCGCCTGGTTGCGTTGGCTACGATGGCCCTGCACGAGTTGTCGGCAGGCGGATCAACCCGAAAACGCTAGCAGTCACGCTTGCTTTGCTTGTAGACGGTTCGCTTGTGATGCACGCATTGAGTCCGGCTGCCGAGGTTCGCGCCTTTGACTCTGCGGCAGACCCGACCTGGATCAGGGTTGATTACAAGTATCTGAAACACTTCAGCAATTCGTTGGAAGATGAGGCAACGATCACGGTGCTGCACTATCAGCCGGGGGAAGTTGAGACCAGTGATCAGAAGTACACCGTTTCTGCGGCGGCTGCTGAGACCGTCTCTGGCACTGACTATTGCCGCTTGAGCGTTGCCGTTTTCGACCCCCGGAACAACGGGATCACAGCTGGCGCAACGACGGCGGGAGTTGACGCTGTCACCGCCGTTGCACGAACAAAGACATGGAGTTACGGCGGAACGTGGAACGCCGGAGACATCCTATGGTTGACTGTTGACACCGCGTTCTTTGCCCGCAGCGGCAACAGTGCAGGCGTCGGCACAACCGCGGACCTCTGCGCAGTCATTGCGACCTACGGATCATGGGGCGGCACAGGGTGCACTGTCACTGCTGTCGGCGCCACCATCACCGTGGAATCGAACACCACAGGCACGGGGCACAACGGCGAAACGTGGGATTCTTATTGGAGTTATAACCCGGGCGGGCAGACCGTCAATGTCGACGTCGATATTGCTGGCGTCGCGGGTGTGACTGGGGTCAAGCGCGTCGTGCAGGACACCTTGACTGGCCCGTGTGATGTCGGGGATGAGGTGTCTCTCACTGAGGGTGCAACCACGGTGACCTACACCGTGGATGTCGGCGACACCTTGGCAGACGTTGCCGCGGGCATTGCCGCTGCTGCATCTGGTTTCGCCACATACGATGTAACGTCAAGCACGGCAACGGTTATACGCACTGCAAAGGTTGCTGGCGTCGCGGCAAACAGTGTCACGACGGCTTTGACCTGGGTCATTGATGGGCCACCGATGCCAGTCTTGGACACAACTAAGCGCAGCACGTTGACCTTACCTGTGACGGCTGAAACGACTGAATATCAAAGGCTGTTTGCTCACACAGACGACGGATCACAGTGGGGTTGAGAAGATGATCACCACGCCAACAGACATTCAGGTGCCATCTGCAGGTGCATTTGTTGTGCCGATGATGGCAACGCAGCCGCTGCTTGCAAGCCTGGAAGATCTCAACTATCTCTGGAAGTGGCACAGGCCACCGATGATCGACGTGTGCCCTTGCCACAGTGGCGTGCGCGGGGGGATCTTCGTGTATCCCATTGCACCCTCTGCGGATGGTTTGCCGGATGGTTTGCCGTATACCTTTGAGCATCGGATCGTTGCAGCGCTGACAGAGAACGTCGTGATCACAGTCTACTACACAACAGGATCCCTTGGGTCTTGGACGTTGCTTTACACCTCGACTGCGTCTTGCACAGCTGCGACCCTGAAAACGCAAACCGACGCCGACAAGGTTATCCCGGCGAACGCTGTTGCACTGCGGCTTGAGTACGCACCGGCAACAGATGACTGTGCAGTACACCAGATCCTTGCCTACCCGACACCGACCGATGCGACTGCGGGGATCAAGGCAAGTGGCCACATCCCCTTTGATGATGGGATGCTCACTGCGACAGGCGCGCCTGTGCACACGGAGTTTCTCAACCGGCTGAAAACAAGCAGCATTGCCATCCTGCAAGATAGAAAGCAGCAGTGCTTGTCATTCCTGCAAAGCGAGTCCGGCACACCCTACATTACTTGCCCAGGCGCAGGTGCCGCTGCGAAATATGAGAAGTTCCGTGGGCTTGCCCCCGTTCGCCTGTGGTTCCCGTTCCAGGGGCCAGACGTGACTATCGCGCTGAAAGTGCTTGCAGATGTGGACGCAGAGGCTACTGCGGACTTGATCCAGATCAGACAGATGGGAATCCCCACGGCTGAACAAGTGACGTTCGATGCAGACGGCGCTATCCATGCAGAATCGTTGACGTTGCATCTTGAAGGGGACGGCGAGATGAGGCACGCAGATGTAGTTGTCTCTGCAAAGACAACGGCGAGTCACGCCACGCGGCTGCGCGCAGTCAGTGGGTACTGGACGCCGGGGGAGTAGGACAAGATGAGAGCACCGCCGACGCGCAATTGGTCAAGCGATTCGTTGACATCTGCAATCACTTCAGAGGCGACACCATCGGCCACGGTCGATCGGCTTGCCCTTGCTTGTCAGTACCCGATCGATGTCGCCTGTATGCCATATGTCGGGTGCGGCAGGCTCTACGATGGTGCACACGGTCGCTCTTGGACATCTGGCGCAGGCTTGGTTCCCGGCCTTTCGACACGGTATCTGGGGGTAATGGTTGCACCTGGATCCGTTGCAGGGCACGGCACTATCCCTTTGAGCACTACCAGCGATTTTGCACTCAAGGGTGGCGACGGGTCAGACACACCCTTGCAGGTGGGCGGGGCTGTTGTATTTGTCTACGGGTTCGGCGTTGCTGCGCAGTTCGATGAAAGCCGGCCTGATACCTCTCTCACAAAGCAGGGACATCCCTATGTGCAGGCACTCACCGTAGAGGTTTCCTCTGGCTATTCGTTCAGGATTTCATCCCGCGCTGCTGACATCGAAGCCCTGTAGCCTCTTGATTGCTTGCACCTTGCAGGACATCGGCGGTTAACAAGCCCCGCCCGATGCCGAAGGTCAAGCAAATCAATGCGCTACTACCGTCACGGCAAGTTGATCTCCCAAGACACCGTCACCCTCACAGGCACCCGCACCCTTGGCTCTGGCACTGATGAAACCATCTGGAACGGCACAGCAGCCGCACCCGATGCCATCGCGGCCCCTGCACAACTGACCCTTGTCAGCACCAGCACAGATGATGACGGCGGTGGCGCGGTAGTGCCTCGCATTCAGAGCATTGCTTTGAGCGCAGGCGGGGGACACCCTCAGGCCGGTAGCGCCGAAGTCCCTGCAACGGCGGATGAGTACACCGTGGCCCTCGGCGGCGGCGCCCCCAGCGATGGTGAGACCTTCACGGTGACGGTGGACGGAACCCCGTATGTCGGGACTTACCTCGATGCGGTCGCGGATGTCGTTGAATCAACAGTTGTCCTGGGTGCAGCGGGCGACACGTACACGCTGACCGTGAACGCAGTGCCTTATGCCTACATGGCGGCAGACGCGACGGCCAAGGACATCTCGACAACCATCCTTGCAGGCCCCTACGGCGGCGGCGCTGGTGGTGAGCCGCTGATCTTTACGGTCACGGGTTCAGAGGGTGTCTGGCAATACCAGTGCCAGCCTGCCGACGATGAGGCGGCAATTACCGCGGGCCTTGCAGCAGCGGTGAACAGCGGAACAACTGATTACTACGGCGCAATTGTTGGTGGGACGGTCGGCAACGGTGACGCACCACAGATTGCCATCGCAGGCGATGCCAACAGTCCATACATCTACACGGCTACCGTCCCGTCGGATGATGCGCAAGCAGTTGCCGTCGGGCTCGCCGCAGAGATCAACGATGGTGTCACGGGTTCCACGACTTACACCGCAGCCGCAGAGGATCTTGGCGGCGGGACTTGGGCGGTGTTGCTCACAGCTGTTGCATCCGGCGCTGCTGCTGCACACGCAATCACCCCCACAGGCAGCGGTGGAACCACGTTGACCGGGATGCACATCATCACCGGCACCGATGCATCGGGCATCTGGAATGCGGCCAGCGGCGGATTGTCGAGTGAGATCATCGTGCTGACAGCCGTCACCCCTGGCGTCACCGCAGAAGATGCGACGGCTGGTGACAACGCCTCGGGTGGCCCGAACCTCTACATCGGATCCAAGAACGTCACGGCCGGTACTGATCCAGACGACGAAACGGCTGTTGCGGCGGCAATCGTGGCCATGGCCGTGGCGGATGCATCGTACACCGTTGCAAATGTTGCAGGCGTCATCACGAGCACTGCAAAGACCGCCGGACTTGCCGGGGTCAAGGTGATTTCCTCTTTGACCGATGGGGCAGGTTCCTTTGTCTCGACGAACCCAACGCCGGGTGCCGATGCCACAGATCCCGGGGTCGAGTTGCTCGCCGCGCTGGCCGTTGATCCGCTTTACGATGTGGCGCTTGTCAGCGATGACTTCGTGCTCACGAAGAAGATCACAGGGGCAACAGCCATTGTCGTCACCGCAAGCACCACGTCCTTGACGGCCACCCTCGCGGCCACGCATTCGCACACCGGCACCGACCTTGTGCCAGCGGTTGCGGCCGATGTTGCCGAGGTGACGGACGGCACGCTCACTGCGTCTTACACGGTGCAAGAGGGTGACGACCTTGCAGCGGTTCGTGCCGGCTTGCTGGCCGAGATCGATGGGCAAAGCGGCTACACAGCTTCGATCGATGGCACGGACATCCTTGTGTCGGGTGCGCCAACAGCGTGGGACTTCACCGATTCAAGCAGCGGTTTGACTGCGACCGTCTCCACCGTCCAGGCAGGCGATGATGGCAACCCCGGCACAGGGATCCGCACTGTCCAGGTTGCATACCTTGACAGCACCGGGCTTCGATGCACCGAGACCGTGGCGCTCAACGGCACTACAGATGTGA
>Ga0172369_10005168_pt1 | contig 16184 bp, 17 predicted proteins | sample LakKiv25m_FD_114539 | JGI IMG/M metagenome (GOLD analysis project Ga0172369, IMG submission 114539) | Freshwater microbial communities from Kabuno Bay, South-Kivu, Congo - kab_022012_11.25m | ecosystem: Environmental > Aquatic > Freshwater > Lake | place: Democratic Republic of the Congo...
AGCCCCAAGGCGATACAAAAGAGGGGCTCTAAGTAGACAATTGCTCTGACTAAACTACTGGATCAGACAAGAGACTGATACCAGCAAGTGGTTGTAGCATAAGCTGCTTGTAGGAAAGGAGGTGCTCGAAATGCGGTTCCTCATTGTAGAGGACACCCCTGCCGAGCAGAAGGCAGCCCGCGAGGCAGTCAAGGCTACCGGTCACGAATGCGTCGTACTTTACAGCATTCGCGAAGCGGTGCAAGCCTTGGCCAATGGTGGGTTCGACGGCGTGATCACCGATCTCCACTTCCCACCGCACCAGAACTGGGAAGATAACCGGAGACGTGACTACCTCGACAATCCACCGCCTAGTGGCATCTGCGTTGCCTACGCTTGCCAGGCCCTAAGTATCCCCGTGGTAATGTGTACACGGTGCGATAGCGAAGGCCACCATGGCGAGACGTACAGCTGGCTCTACGACGGATTTGTAGGGTGTTTCGACCTCATCGTCGTAGCAAAGGCTCAGGCATCAGGATTGTCGGAAGACAACCCTGCTCGCCAAAAGACATGGCCCGGGTCCAACAACCCTCTTTCGCCCTTTGGGTGGAACGAGGACAAGGATTGGTTCGAGGCAGTCGATCAATTGATCGCTCGAATCTACGGCCAAGTCTGGAAGCCTGCCCAGCGTTAGGCAAAGCTCGCTGACTGAGAACAGTCCAGTAAATCGCAACCGTCTTGATGATTAGTTATGGCTTCTGGCAAGAAGTCGCAAAAATCATCAAGAAAAGTGGTGGCAGGCCAAGACCACTGAGAACCCCGCTGTCGCTAGTGTTTGGTGCGTCCCCATAAAAGCCGCGCACTAGACTCTCTTCTCAAAAGCGACACGCACTTTCAAGCATTGCCTCCGTCGTCGTTGACGGGGGTAACCTTGAGGAGTGGGAGTAACGGACGGTTTGGTAGAATTGTCCGTTACTGTTTGGGGCCGAACGGGCTTGACAGAGATAGAAAACCGCCTGCGGACTATCTTTGGACCCGGGTTCGATTCCCGGCGGCTCCACCAAACAACTACAACGGCAACAATGCCGTCCGCGCGAACCCTGGAAGGGGAGATTCGCATGACCAAGATCGTCCGGCACGAATGGATCGGCAACCACTGCCTTTGTCTCTACGACGAGACAGACACGGTGGTGGCGGTCGTGGAGGAAGGTGTGGCGCGAGGGCTAGCAAAGGCAACAATCCTCGCCACGGGCGAGCATCCACGTTGTGATGCGAACCTACGGCTGGATCTGCCTGCCCTCCTCCGCCAGTCTGCGGCGCGGCTGTTTGGCTACGTCGCAGGACCACCCCCACCTCCGGAGGACAAACCAGTGGTTAGCCGCTTCCGGAAATAGCGGCACGTGTCACCTACGGTAAGTGGTGAGCCCAGCGGAAGCAGAGCCGCAGTTCCGACACTCCCCCTGTTGAGTAACACAAATCAACAGGGGTAGCTCGGAAGGTTATACCAGCCACATAGCAGTCTGGCATATTTATTCCTGACTTGATAGAAGAGTATGGCTGACAACGCAGAAATAAGGGACTTAGCCATCTGGGTTTAGACGCAGTTCTACCGATCCTGACACAACGATCAACAACACAGCGTGCGTCCGAGTATCGAACGTCCGCTTTTTTTGAATAATATTTCACACTATCTCCGTGCACACCTCGCAGGAGTCCCAAGCCCACCTACGAGGAGTGCGACGTCGCGATTTAGACAGGATGATACTATAACAAAATCCTTCGCTTAACCCAAGGGGTTCCCTTTGGGGTTAGGCTAAGGATGACGAATACGTCAGATTGCTTCGTTCCTCGCAATGACAAACTAAGAAAGAGTTCCTCTGCTACGGTCGGGATAACATTCGCAGTTCGCTTTAGACTTTCTACTTTACACTTTATACCTGCAGAAGACCTGCGGTTTTCTACGTTTCCATCCGAAGCGGCATTACGATTGCCAGATAGGACTTATCGGTCAGGTCTTGAATCACACATGGGTTCAGCTTTCCAACAAATCCGAGGTCAACCTGCTTGCCATGCATAACCATCAAAATATCCAAAATGTATTTGGCGTTGAAAGCGATATCAAGTTCTTCGCCCTTTGTGTCAGCAGGAATTTTCGATGTGTTTTCACCCAGTTGAGGCGATGTCGCCAGCACATCAATTTCTTTGGATGAAATTTTCATTTTGATGTTGTTTGCCGAGTCTCGCGCAAATAGTGTTGACATCTTCATTGCGTTAGCCAGTTCCACCCTGTCAACCATGGAGTGCGATGGCACTTCTTTGGGAATAATCTGTTCATAATCAGGAAACGCGCCCTCTATGACTCGGCTGACCAAATATACCTCACCGAAGCGAAAGGCGACCTGGTTCTCACCTACTGTTAATTTGATGTCGCCCGGCGCATCCTCAATCAACCGTACCAGTTCCAGCATCGTTCGCGCCGGTACAACAACTTGCGAGTCCTTTGCCAATTTTTTGTTAAGCTTCAATGTTTTTTCCGCTAAACGAAAACTGTCGGTGGCCGCCATTTTAAATTCATTCCCGTGAGCTTTTAAGAGGACTCCGGCCAACACAGGCCGTGTTTCATCGAGCGCTGCCGCTAAAACTGTTTGAGTTATGGCAGTCTTGAAGTCGTTGCTGTTTATCTCCGCCTCAAACTCAGGGGAAATCTCCGGTATTGTAGGAAATTCCGAAGCCGAAATTCCTTTTATAGTTGCCTTGTAGTGTTTACTAAAAATGACAGCATCGTTATCTTTGACCTCGATGGTCATTTTTTCGTCGGTATTAGTGGCGATAAACTCAGTCAGTAACCGAGCCGGCAATGTGACTGCCCCCTCTTTGTCAACCTTGGCGCCGATGTATGTGCTAATACCCATCTCCAAGTCAGTCGCCGACAACAACAACCGTCCTTTTTCGGTTCTAAAAAGTACATTGGCAAGTACCGGCAAAGTGGCGCGAGTACCGACCATTCTGCCGACCAGCCCAAGACCTCTTTGTAGGTTCGCCTGTGTACACTCAATTTTCATTTGCTCCTTCTTTCTCCCACCTTCTATACCAGTTATCGCACAATTCGCCACATGTGGCAAGTTGGGGTATGTTCATAACTTGTGGATAACTTTTTGCGGGTGGTATTGGTGTGAACAGGTGATACATATTATGTGGATAACTATTGTGGATAACTTTTTCTGTCATCACCAAACATTATTTTATCAATGTTTCATCAACAACATATCAACAATGTTTTTATGATTGCAGTTGCGATATCCACAATCTTATTACTACTGTATTTATATAAGAAATCTAATAATAAGACTCAGTATCTTAATCTTAAATGTTAAATCCTAAAACCCAAAACAAAAACTTTAATCTTATAGCTTATTGGATTTGAGATGAGATCTGATTTGCCCAAACAACATATCTGCATTAAAGTTAGACTAAATAGAAAATTGGTGTCATTCTGAACGAAGTGAAGAATCTTTGATTTTTCGGTCGTGATTACACTCCATCAGGATGACATCAAATGAAAATAAAAAGCATTAAACTAACTAATTTCAGGAACCACCAGAAAACCGATATTAACTTCGGTGATATTACTATACTCAAAGGGCCCAATGGAGCAGGGAAGACTAATGTTGTTGAGTCTGTCTATATGGTGAGTGTTTGTAGGTCTTACCGGTCAAGACGTGATAACGAGATAATTAAATGGGGGGAGGATGTGGCACGTATTAGTATCGATATGGTATCGGATGACGGTGAAAGCATCGACATAGCGTTAGCGCAGAGCGGGGACAAGAAGGTGGCATTTATTAAGGGCTCAAAAGTTCCGATATCGTTAATAGTTGGGAAGTTGCCGTCGATTCTTTTTGCACCGGAAATTATGCAGTTACCTTATGATTCACCTGGTCGTAGGCGCCGTTACCTTGACATATTCCTATCCGAGCTTGAACCGAAATACCTATCGTCACTCGTCAAATATCACAAGGTCCTTAAAGCACGCAATAAACTTCTGGAAAGAGCATACTTGAAGCAGGTAAGTGCGGGTGAGATGGCGTATTGGGACAGTGAGTTGTCTACACTAGGTAGAAAGATATTACGAGACAGGTTAAGGGCAGTAAGAGCGATTAGCGATACTTTATCGTCAAAACTCAATACGATAAACGGAAGCAATAGGGAGCTGGTGTTAAAGTACGTACCGACCATAAACAACATCGATAAATACGACGAAGAATTATCATCGAGACTAGAAAGAGACACAAAGGAAAAATGCACGACCGCGGGACCACATAGGGATGATTGGAGCTTGGTTGTCGATGGCAATGATGTTCGTGAGGCGTCGAGCAGGGGAGAGGTTCGTACCATTATTCTTGCGCTTAAAATGGCCGAGATGGAAATTCTGCACCGTCGAAGGGGAGAGATGCCGGTACTGCTTTTGGATGACGTTTTTGCCGAGCTCGACAAGAAACACTCAAACGCGCTTCTTGACTTAATTTCCGGAGCGCAGACAATTATAACTGCAACCGACGCGGAGTATATACCCAAATCGATTATCGATAGCGCAACAATAATCGACATAAATCCCAATTAACCTAATTAGTCTAATTACTCTAATGAATTACCAGATGCAGAAAACCTCAAAAGATGTCATTGCGAGAAGCAGTAGCGACGTGGCAATCTGTGTTTACCGAGATGAGATTGCTTCGTTCCTCGCAATGACAACTTTCGGGTGTCGCTTTCGAGATTTTAGCGTGTCCGCAACAGACGGATTAGCGTGCAATTATGGATAAACTATCTAATCTAACCAAATCATTTGAGGACAGGCACAAATTGGGACGGGTTTTGTCGTGCTCGCAAATTGTTGAGGTTGCTAACTCTGTATCGAAAGGGGAGTACAGAGCAATATCGTTTCGCGAAGGAAGGTTAAAAGTAGAAGCGCCGGCCGGCCCAGAGCTTTATTTTTTGCGTCGACGTGACGCCGAGGTGTTGCAAAAAATAAACTCCGCCTTGGGCCGGCCGGCCGTTGAGAAGATTGTGTATAGAGGGACGTAGGGATTTACGATTTAAGATTTATGAATATTGTCATTGCGAGTGACAGTAAGAGCGTGGCAATCTCATCGAAAAAATGCAGACTGCTTCGTTCCTCGCAACGACATCTATGTAAAGAAAACCGCTCCGGTGGTGTCACCGGAGCGGTTTGTTATTGAGATCTTCATACTCATATCTTGGTGGAGGCATTCTGAAACAAGGACCGAAAACGGCAAATATACACCCTACGAACTTCGTAGAGGCATCTGAAAGACTAAGGTGGCGAGGCTTCCACCGCCACAATGTCTTGTCGAACTTAATATTGATAGCGAGGAAGACGGCTATCGCGGCGACTATGTTACAACAGAGTGCGACGATAATGAAATAATCAGTCGTTGGATTTAGCGTGTCATTAGTCAGCTTTCTGTTCAGTATGAAATCAACTACAAACCAGAAAAGAATTACCGAAACAACTATCGGCACCACAATGCTGATTAGTTTGTTACGCCCGTTCTTATTCATTTTGGCACCACTCCTGTGTGCTCAGCGAGTGCATCATTGCACAGGTACTCGATCTTACCAATTATTCCATGGTCATTGCAGTTGCAGGGGGCATCAACAACAAAGACGATTAACCCTCGGGTTGAATATACGATCTCGTCCAGCTCGAGGTGGTAGGTGACAAGAAACTTGACTAGTTGTGCACGAAACATATCGGGGTCTACGTTACCAAAATACTGAAATGCTCGCCCGCATTCGCTACATATTTCCACGAAAGCATCATGACCATCGTCGACGACTCTGAAGAGCTTGCTGAAAGCCAGTAGCAACAGGGCAACCACAGTCACCCATATCGCCATGACAACTACGAGCCAATGCATCGCTACCGCCTCCTCGGGGTGTCTCACGACCTAGGACTGTCGGAGTGTCAAGGGTCACACCAAAAGACGTCTAAGTTACGTCTTATGGCGAGATACCATAATTATAGAACTGGACTAGTTACAAATCAAGAGTTTTCAAGTACTTTTTGAAATCGTCCTTCAAGTCATCTCGCGCCAAGGCGGAATCGACAGTGGCTTGCAAGAAACCGATTTTGCTACCGGTATCATAATATTTTGAATCAATGAGCTTGCCGTAGACCTTGTCTTCTTTAATGGCCGTCGCAATCGCATCAACAAGCCAAATTTCGCCACCTTTGCCCTCGGGAGTGTTTTCCAAAATCTCCATAACCCTCGGCGTCAAGACATAGCCACCCAACGAAAACAAGTTACTGGGCGCTTCTTCTGGACTTGGCTTTTCAACGATGCCGTTAATTTCATAGACCCCGTCGCCAACTTCCTTAGCATCGACGCAACCATATTTACTACAATAATCGGCGTGGACTTCAGGAGTCGATTTAATTAAAGTGATAACGGGTTTTTGGAATTTCTCGTAAGCATCAATTAGTTGCTTGACTTGTGGCGGGTTACAGACGTGGAATTCATCGCCCCAGACTACGGCGAAAGGTTCTTTGTCAACCAGCTGCTTGGCCTGCAAAACGGCGTGGCCATTGCCCTTGGGTTCCTTTTGGCGGACATAGACAAACCGCGCCATTCGGGCTATACGGCGGATGTCTTCGTACTGTTCAGTTTTGCCGGCTTCTTGCAGTTTGTACTCCAGCTCGAAGTTGAAATCAAAATGGTCCTCGATGGCACGCTTATTAGAGCCGGTTACAAGGATGATGTCGGTAATGCCACTTTCAACTGCGCCTTCAGCAATTTGTTGAATAACCGGTTTATCAACAATCGGAATCATTTCCTTGGGTGCCGCTTTTGTGTAGGGTAGGAACCTTGTGCCGTAACCCGCAACCGGAATGATAAGTTTCTTTATAGTTGCCATAGTTCACCTTTCGATAGTTACCGTTCGAGATTGTAGCCAATCGAGAACTAAACTCAATAGTTCTCGTCGCTACTGCTCCCTGCCTCGCCGGCAGGCGGGCTCGAACAATATTAATTGATAACTAATTATAAGTGTACTTGTTTTTACCGATATTGTGAAGAATGTCGCACGCTAAACCGTCGGTTACGGACACGCCAAAATCGCTAAATTAGCGCGCGAAAATTAATTATTTTGTATTTGCATCAGAAACGATTCTGTTTCGCGTGGCGCTTTAGAGTTTTTAGAGTGCCCGCGAAGCGGGTTAGCGTGCTTCGCATTATTTGATATAATGCTCTTATGAACAAGGTTTGGGAGTGGTTTATAACGAAAGCGTATGCGGCTGGGGAAACGGCAAAGGATTTTAATGCTTGGGGCAACAGCACGAACAAGGGCCCTCTTGGCAGTGGTAGCTTTGTGGACACCCTTGACAGTGTCATTGTCCATATTGCTGAATTTGCTGGAGGGCTGGCGTTTTTGGCGCTGATTGTCGGCGCGTGGCAATATCTGCTTGCTGGTGGCGATGAAACCCGCGCCGAAGCCGGCAAGAAAACTATCACATGGGCGATTATTGGTATAGTGTTAGTATTAGTATTTTATTTGATTATTCAAGCGGTCGCTCTGGGAATATTTCAAAAGATTCCTGTTAATTCATAAAGATACAAATGCCAATAATAAATAAAGGCGCAATCGATGCGCTCAATACAGGCACCAACGATCAGCCCACTGAAATATTTAAATCAATAAACACTGTTATTTTTGGAGATGGTACACCAGCCAACCATGGTGCGATGACTTCTTTTATTTTGCCTATCGCAGCATTTGTAATTCTCGCTTTTGGTATTTATGGCGGGATACTCTATTTCACAGCATACGGAAGCGAAGAAAAAGCCACCAAAGGGAAAAATACAATTATTTGGGCGGTTGTCGGGGCAATTGTGGTTGCGCTGGCGTGGGTGTTAATTCGTTGGTGGGCGGGAACTATTATAGGAGAGGGCAACAATATAGACCTGCCCGGAGGCACTCCCAATGAAATTAAAGGTTTTACCAATACCACAATAGGTCCATAAAGGAATATATGAGTTTAATCCAAGGATTGAGCGACACAATCAATCCGAATTCAACTGTTCCTGGTGATTTGAGAAATGGTGGCGATTTAAACAACCTTGCTGACCAATTGATTGGTAATGTCATCAACTATATAATTATGCCCGTGGGGGGTGTGGTGGCAGTAGTATCGCTGGTTTACGGTGGATACCTATATATCACTGCGGGTGGGGATGTGGAAAAGACACAAAAAGGAAAACGTGTTATAATATATTCAGTGATTGCGATAGTGATTGTCATGTTGAGTTTCGTGATTTACAATACGATATTAGATTGTGTGAATCCGGGTCCGGCAGGAACAACAAAGTTCCTGTGCCCGAATAGACCATAATGATGCAATGTGTGGTATTGTGTATATGCAACTAAGTTTGAGTGTGATATAATAGTAATAATTTACAATCGAACAGGAGGAAAATGAAGTTTTCTTTGAAGAAAGTTGCAACTACTCTCGGCGCCGGCGCCACCATATCGATGCTAATGGCTCAAGGTGCGATGGCGGCAATCGATACAATACCAAGCCTGTCACCCACGGAGGGCACAAGTTTAAAGTTGAGCGATGTTATTAAAAATGGTGTGAATATATTTCTTTGGGTGGTTGGCTTACTTGCTGTTCTTTATCTTATTTATGGTGGTGTCTTGTATATTACTGCTGGTGGAGATGCGGAAAAAGCAAATAAAGGGCGAACGGCTATTACCAATGCAATTATTGGTATAGTGATCGTAATGTTGGCACTGGTAATATTTAGTACTGCGGTGAATCTTGGCAGTGGCGGAACAGGTGATATACAGTTCTAGTTGGCCAAATGTCGCCGCAGGGAGTACCCCGCGGCGGTTTTGTGTTTAACCTAATTGTTACTTAGACCTATAGTTCTCGCTTCGCTCGAACGATAATTCCTCATAACCAGCAAATCGCACCTCGCCCGTCTTGACTCGATTGTCAAGCCGAGGCAGGTAGGTGCGGAAGAGGTGCTACCTAATCCATGTCGAAGCAGGATTTTTTCAATTTGTTTGGATGAGAACAATTTAGGCATATGCCATTTGGCGCTTGACGATCTTGGGATTGCTTATGTCGCCAATGTTAGCGTCCTTATCTTCTAAATATAGCTCAACGGCTTCCATCAAATTTTTCAAAGCTTCAGCTTGGGTTTTACCAAAGCTGGAAACATCAATATTTAAACATTGGGCAACAAAATATTTACCCTCTTGCCATACCACATTCTGCAGTTCAATATTCTTATTCATTGCATATAATTTATCAAATCAACCGAGGTTTGCAACTATATGTTAAATGCTAACGATACAGAAGATTGCTTCGTTCCTCGCAATGACAATGCAAAAAGGGATCCCTCCGCCTCGGCGAGACCGAGTCGAGACGGGTCGAGTCCCTCGGGATGACATCAACATTTTACATTCTAAGATGTAATCTTGAGATTTGATTTTTGAGATTATCCTACTATCTGTGTGACAATCCAGCCGGCGGAGAGCAGAATAAACAAACCAATGAGGGCGCCGACAATGAGTTCTTTGGCAAGACCGAGTTTGTCTGGCTGGCCCTGCGAACTGGCATAGACAATACCAGCGTACACTATCACAATGACCGCCAAAATAATACCGGTAGGAACTATCAACTTACTGTAATATAGGTAAAACTGGTCGGTGACCTCTTCAAACTGTGCAAATGCCGGCGTAGCACCGGTGATTGTACAAAATATATGATAAAACATAGATTATTCTATTGTTGCACGCTAATCCGCTTTGCGGGTACTCTAAAATCTCTAAATCGTCACTCTAAAAGGTAAGGGATCCATCCGCGTTGGTCGGAACGACAATCCAAACTTTATACCTTCTACCTTTAACTTTCTACTTTGTTGTGGTGGTAGTGGTCGCATCAGAAGCAGTCGGGGGAGGCGAGGCGCTTTGCAGGAGTGTAGTTAGCTGGCTAGAGGCGACAGAAGTGGCCTCGACATCGGTCTTACCGTTAATGACGATGTTATCGGCCCACTGCGACATTATCTTGTCGGCAGTGTTGGGTTGTGGCCCTTTGTACCAACTTTGGGCAATGCGTGCTTGTGCTTTGAAAACTCCCAAACCTGTGGCGTCGGTGTGAAAATCCTCGGTTTTAGAAAGAAGTGCCGATGCCTTTTTGGTATTTGACAGGTATGCTTGAGCGTTGCTTCCGTTGGTGGTAGCGTAAGCCAAGAAGTCCCATGCCTGCTTGCTGTTTTTCGAATTGCTCGTAACTGTCTCCAACCAGTAAGAGGCGTAAGTACGCGGATTTTCCACGCTCAACTGCGGTAGAGGTATTACCTCAAAAGAATACTTGGCTTCGCTTGATTTAATGGTGGAATAGAACTGCGAATCGTCAACCAACATCGCCAGTTTATTGTCCAAAAATGCTTGTCGCGCCGAGGTCGCAAAATCGCGATTCCACGTATAAACTGAGCTTTTCGGGACGGCAAACATTGTGTAAAAGTCTATGGCGGCGCGTCCCGAGTAAACACTCTCGCCGGTCGAGGTGGTTTGGGCGTTTTGGAAATAGGTGCTTAGTTTATCGGGCGATATAATTCTGGTGCCGTTTTGCAACATCAACGAGCTGATAATATTACTCGCTTGCTCAACGTTTTCGCCCAAACCAAGAGCCACCGCCGAACGGGTTATGGTTTTTCCTTGCGTTACGGTCAGGTAGGGGACGACCTTAACCAGCTCCGTCCAATCCTTGGGGCCATTTGTTAAAATCTTCTTAATGGCGGTAACATCTTTGGGCAGAAGCGCATTGGAAACTTTATTGGAACTGCTTAGCTCTTCGGCTGCTTTCTCCATTATGGTTTTGTTGACGTAAAGAGCCATTGAATCGGAAAACAATGGTAGGCCATAGACCTTGCCCCCGAAAACCGCATCGTCAGAGACGCTTGGCACAAAGATAGATTTAACTATGTCGGCGTTGGACTTGCCCTCGGCTTTTATATCTTTAATGTAACCGGACGACGCCAGGGCGCCATCGCCAACAGGTATGGTTTTTTGGTATTGCGCCGATAGCCAATCGTTTCTAACCGACCAAATATCAGGACCCTTGCCGGTTGCCAGTGCATCTATTGTCTCCTGCAGATAAAGCGATGGGTTATCTTTCCATTCCTGTTTGTACACATAATTGATAGTAACGCCCTTGTGGTCTTGCTGATAGTTCTTTATGAGTTCCTCGAATGCATCGGAGCTGTCCTGGCTACGCCAAACGGTTAGTGTAGCAGTGGTGTCGGCAGTTCCGGTTTTCGTCGTAGCGCCTTGTTTTGAACAACCATAAAATGATGTCCCCATAAAGGCCACCATACATAGAATTGCAATATAACGCATCGGCTGAAAACGCATGTTAGTATTATTATACCGCAATATTGAGACCAATATTACATAAGCACCAAATAACAAATATCAAATATCAAACAAACTACAATATTTAAGGTTTAAATATTAAAACGTTTTGAATTTAGTTATTGTTTGATATTTGATGCTTGGTGCTTGGGACTTATCAAGCAGGTTAATAGTTGCTTGATTCCAGTGCTTGGCTAAAAAGGGTGTTGCCAACTAGCAAGTAGACAATAGAGCGCTTGGCGTCAACTGTGACAGTGCTAATATTACCGGCATCAACATCTTTGCTAAGTAGATAGGTCGATTGTTTTTTAGAGACAAAGTCGTAACCGATGAGTTGATTCTTGCTGTTGACGGCGACTATGTTGCTACTGTCAACCACCGCAACTGTATTGGGTTTTAGGTTGACGTTGTGGTCAACAAACCCTAAATTAGTCTTGTCTTCTGCGGCACGCGCGACCGAAGGTGTAAAAAGTTTACTGATCGAGGCGGTCGTGTCATCTCGAGCTACTGCGAGAGATCTCATGAGATTTCTCGTCGTTACTACTTCTCGAAATGACAACTTTTTGTGAATTGAGTTATTTAAATTTGACTGAAAATTGATATTTGTAAATTGAAAATCGTTTGCGCCCTGGTGCAAATACGATGTTTTGGATGGAGGGTTGGCGTCCTCTCCGCCAGATGATGGTATTTTGGCGGAATCAAACGAAACCAGCTTACTTTCATTTGTTAAAGCCAATACAGTCGAGCTACCAGGTACAAACCACGCGTCAGCGATACTGGAGCCTAATACGACCTTGTCGGCCTTGCGATTCAACGTACTTATTAGCACAATTTGCTTGTCAACTGACATGACTGTTTTTCCGTCGGGCGACCACTTAAGACTGGGCTTACTAATGCCGAGTTTCTTAAGCATCGCCTCGTCAAAATATCGGTCTGGTGCGGAGTGTGAGATATCATCTCGCGTCAAATAGTTTTGGTTGGTATCATTATTGTGTTCGAGGTAAAAAGTTTCTTTGCCGTCGGGCGATAGCGCAATCGAGATAATGTTATCTGCGTAGGTCTTATAGCTTTGGCTAGTAACATTTTGGCGAGCGAAATCCAATACGCCGATTTCCTTTGCTCGATTCAATAGGACAAAATTTTGCTGGGCAGGCATTTGGAAACTGCTGATACCGGCTATTGGCTCAAGGTTTAATTTGTTAGCCTTTGCAGTTTCACGGGCAATTTTCAGAATATATTGTTTGTTTGCACTTAGTGATTTTACGCCATCGCTGTCTTTGTCCAGAGCTACTGGCGCGGAGACGTCTTTTGAAACAGTTTTTGCTACTGGCAATTGTTTAAGTTTTGGCGACAACGTGATATCTGTGTTGTATCCAAAGGAGTATTGTTTTTCAAATGCTACATAGCCCTGTTTTTCGATTGTGACTTTTGCCGAAAGCCCCGGTAGGCGCCAGAGTTTTTTGTTCGGCGATACTGTTTTGCCATTTACGGTTATCTTATCGGGTGTGGGGTTCGACGAAATAGTAAGAGTGCCAAGAGCGCCGTAAAGTGCTACGCCAATAAGTACCAGCGCCAGCGCGCCAGCTATCGGCCACCAAGGGAGCCGGTGTGCGGAAGCAATTGGTGCCGGTGGTTGACCCTGTATGGGTTCGATCGGTTTAAGGTCGCTGATGCTTTTATCGTTTTTCACCACGGCATCGTTTTGACCCGAGAGCTCAATGCGATTTTCCAGTGCCCCTGTTTTGTTTGTTGATTTTTCCATAATATTTATTGTCTGAGTGGAGCGAAGCGCAATCGAAGACTATCCTATGGTATGGTCCTTCGATGCGTGGATACACTTACTCAGGAAGTAATCTGTTAACTTCTTGTTATTGCACTATTTTTGCTCCAGCGCTGGTGGCGACATTGCCGGTTGGCACTTGGGGTTGTGCAGGGTTGCGCTCTTGGCTGATGATTGTTGGCGGAGGTGGCGGTTGTGTCTGACCTGCCGGCGCCTGAGGTTGCGTTGATATGGATCCCGTGGGTACCGTTGGTGCTGCCGAAGGGGGTTGCTTGACCTGTTTGATGGGTGTGGGCTGGTTGTCAAGTATTGGCTGGTTCGGAGTAGAAGGCTGGTTTGGACTCGCCGGTGGTTGACTTAATGACCCGTTGGTTATTGGCTGCACCAGTGGAGTTGTTGGCGATGACTGCAGTTGCACCGTGGGAGCTTCGGGTCGTATCACTGTTGATTCACCTTGCCCTTGAGCCTCTTTTTGTTTTTGAGCTAACAATTCTTGTGGGTCGGTGGTAATTATCTGGTCCTCGGCGTAACTGGCGACAATCTGTATCGCCACGTGGTTAGTGCCGGCAAAAAATAACCCCTCGCCGACATTACTTTCCAGAAGCAGAAATTTTTCACCTTCAGTTAGGTGAAAAACTTCTGTCAATTTTTCAACAGCGGTGGGCGACTGCTTTAAAAGTAACTGCAACGATGAGTTGTTTAAAACGGCACGGCCTTCCTGTGATGTCAGCACGTCTTCAACGTCTTGGCTAATAGTTGTGAGTCCAAGGAAATACTTGCGCGCGCGCTTGGCAAGCGAGTAAACATAGCGTGCTGAATCTTTATATTGCATTAAAATCCAAACCTCGTCGATAATGGCAATACGCTTGCGAATTTCATGGCGGATTTTGGTCCAAATATAATTCAAAATCATATACATTCCAACCGGTCGCAGTTGTTCTTCAAGGTTCCGAATGGAAAAAGCCACAAAGCCACGGTCAAGCTCGAAATTGGTTGGTTTGTTGAAAAGACCGGCGAAGGAGCCATCGACATATTTACCCAAGCGTTGTACTAACGATTGCGCGCCACTCATATTTTGCATAACATTGCGTAAGTCTTCAAGTAGTGGTGGAGGGTTGGTGTGAGTTCTGACGTCGGAAGTAATATCACGCAGAGCATAGGATTCGTACAGCCCTTTGTCTAAAATCGCCGCCTCCTCTGGTGTGAGACCGCCGACCATAAGCGAAACCAGACCAGTTAGGTCGGAAATAGCGCTTCGCAAAATGACATCGCCACTTTCACCCTCCATTGCCTTAGGTAAATCAAACGGGTTAATGCGTTTTTCGGAATTCAAACTCATTTCGAAATAGCTACCGCCGACAGCGCTTGCCAGTGCCTTATATTCGTTTTCGGGGTCAACCACAATCACATCGGTGCCAAGCATTAAACTTCTAAGCGCTTCAAGCTTTACGGCATAGCTTTTTCCAGCGCCGGATTTAGCGAAAACCACCATATTGGCGTTTTCAAGTTTGAACCTGTCGAAAAGAATTAGCGAATTATTGTGCCGGTTGATGCCGTAAAGCAGGCCATCGTTAGCAGAGAGTGTCGAGCTGACAAAAGGAAAAGTGGTACTAAGTGAATTGGTATCCAAATTTTTGACAACGCCAACTTCGTCTTTGCCGTATGGCAGGGTGCTGTTGAAACCCTGTTCCATTTGGAAGATGGTTTGCTTGGTGTTGATGACAAGGCCTCCAAGCGAAGACTCTATTTGGTCAGTAAGGTTGTTAAGGTCCTCTATGGTCTTGGAGTAGAGGGTAAAGTAGATACCGGTTTTGAAAATTCTCTGCTGGCCCGTTTGGAGTTCTTCGCGAAGGCGGTCGATGTCGGTTATTGCTACGTCGAGCTCCGGATTGCGGACGAAGCCCTTTTCTTGCTCTATCTGGCGGGAGCTTTCTAATTTGCCCTGTTGTTTGCGAAGTTGGCCAATAAACATTTGAGAGTCAAGCGGTGAAATTTGCATTGAAATATCCATAACCACATCGAAGTTGACCACCGGACTCATCCAGTTGGTGTTGAGGTAGCGCGGGTAGGCGTAAACAAACATCGTCCTAATATAGAGTTCGTTAACCTGCAAATAATTGGGGTTGATAATAAAACTCGCCGGCGCAATAGCGTCTAATAATTGGTTAGCGGCTTGGTTGATGTCTTGTTTTAACTGGCGGTCGTTAGGCATAATGTCGATTAAATGTCTAAGTAGCAATGTCTAATGTCTAATAAAAATCTTAATGCCAAATTCCTTAATTAGATATTAGAAATTAGGGTTTAGTCATTATGTGATTATTTAATGGGTTGGATCGGTTGAATGCCATCGATGGGCTGATTTTGAGGAGTAGAAGGTGAAAGGTTTAAGGTAGAAGGTGATGCGGACGCGCCCGGTGAAACTCCTACTGGAGCGGAGTTGGTTTGAGGTGTCGGCGCAGGTGATACTGGTTGTTGTGCGGGTGATGTTTGACCTTGTATCGGCACACTATAAGAATTGGATGCCGAGGTAGAAGGTGGAACGTTAAAAGTAGAAGGCGCCGTACTGGCTCCAGCAGTCATTTCCATACCGACGGTGGACATTTCCATGGGGTTGGGTTGTGCCATGTTACCGCTAGCATTTTGTTGCACTACTGTGGCATCGGCTAACGTCTCTGCATTTTGTAATTTTTCGCGCAGACTCTGAGTAATATTATAACTTGAATATAGGAGTTCGATAATTTGCTCTGTGGTAAGCGTCACACTTTTAAGCCCCATCGACGCCAAGCCCTGCTCGACCACATCAACTCTCTTGGCTAACTCATCTTTGATTTTTTGGAATTCCGTAATGGATACCTGCAAATTGCCCTGTTTGGGCGCAAAGAAACCTTTTTTGATATCGATTTTTTGGTATGGCACAACTACAAAAAACTTTTTATCCATAATGTTGGCAACCGATATCAACCTTGTAATAAAGTCGATATAT
>Ga0172369_10005169_pt1 | contig 16183 bp, 12 predicted proteins | sample LakKiv25m_FD_114539 | JGI IMG/M metagenome (GOLD analysis project Ga0172369, IMG submission 114539) | Freshwater microbial communities from Kabuno Bay, South-Kivu, Congo - kab_022012_11.25m | ecosystem: Environmental > Aquatic > Freshwater > Lake | place: Democratic Republic of the Congo...
GGAGCTGGCAAAAGCGACACCTCGGCGGCGGTCGGATTTGGAGAACCCTCAAGTGGCGTTAACGATACGCTGATGAGAGGCATACGGTCACACATTGGCGCCTTTATGGCGATCATGTAACACACCCTACATACAGGTCAGTGACAAGCGGGAAGCTGTATGCAAAGACGCATTACCTAGATGCATCGTAGCCGTGTGTCTCCATCCATTGACGACGGTGACGAGCCTGCCGAGCCGACTTGCTCTGATCCAATTGGAATGCGTCCAAGAATTGCTCTTTTCTTGCGAATAAGTCAGCAATCGAAGCTTCTCTTTCCATAACACCCATTCGAATCGCTGTCTCCTCGACAAGCGAGCTGCGGCGAGTCTCCAAGATCAGAATCTCTTCTTCCAAGCCCGCCTTAGATGAACTAAGTTGACGAATAATCCGCCGCAATTCTCCGGGCTGCACGCCCATTTTCTTCAGATCAAACATATGCTGGCGGGCAGCCTTCACCGCCGCGATATTCTTAAATACTTGGCTGATCTCGTTGTAGTTGCGATCAAGTTCTGCCTTGTTCGCCGACTGTGAACCCTTAATACACATAATCCTTCTCTTGCAATCACCTATTGCATCGACAGCATCGCCTCGCCGACTCTTTGCAGCGTCCAGATCGCCAAAGCTCTGGCCAAACATGGAGTGCTGTGGAAGCTTCTTTCCGCTATTCCCAAAGAGCCACGGCGTGCGCTCAGACTTGGCGTACCAGCGATAAACGTCGTTTTTCGCCTCGCCAAGATTCTCGCAAGCCTCGTCTAGCTCCTGATTCGCCTTCGAACGCTCATCTCGGAGCAGCTTTGACTTAGCCAGTAGACCCTCTTTTGACTGAAACAAAAGTTTCTTCTGCGCGTAAAGGTCCTCAAGCTCGGACTTGTAGTTGCGATCAAATATCGCCAATTGCTCTTGGCGTTGCTGCAAATCGCATTCAAATACAGCAAGTTGTTTGCGAAGTCGCGAGATCGCATCGCAAAATTGCTGGTCGCCAGCGCGAACGGCATGAGCCTTAATTTGAGCAACCTCTCGTTGGAGTTGGCCAATATCAAAACGACGATCGGCCTCAGCTTGATGCGCCGTCGTCTGTTCACTCTCAAACCTCGGGTAGTCAAATTTGATCCGGGTTTCGCAAATGAACGACTTGATGCCTTCAAACATGACGCAGGTGTTTATTAAATGTCAACAAACTGACCCATCCCGTTCATTCGATGTGGCCAATCACGAAGTTTTTACAGCGATTGCTAGGCAAGGAATGGTGAAATTTGAAAGTAGGTCAGTGAAAAGTCAGCACGTAAATAAAAGCATCAACATTGGGTCAACAGGTGACATCAAAATCCAACCAATCGCGGCCAGACCATTTAAACCCATTTTCGGACGGCATATTTATCGCGCCCTTCGGACGCCTTACAAAGGTTCCTCGGTCATTCAATTTCTTGAGTGTCCAAGTGGTTTCACAAGTTCGACAACTGCAGTAAAACCCCTGGTTGGAATTCGTGCTGAATTGCGATTCATGACCACAGATACGAGAAAGAGTAGTTAGTTGATCAACAGCTGCCAACACTTGAATTTTAATTTTGTCATTTGCAAACTCTTGCAGTTTTAACTTGATCTGGGACGCCTGCTTGGAGTCCAGTGGCGCGACAAGTCGAACGTGCGTCGAAGATAAGCTCTCAAAATTATTGGGCCATGTGTCAGCCATCTGCTTTACAAGTGTCGGCAAGGGGCCAAGTTTTTTGCCGTAACCCTCGATCAACCGTGAAAGCATCCACTCATCAATCAATCTCCCCATCTTTTCGACAACGTACAGGTCTAAAGGAGATATAGCCAAACGCTGCCGAGAAGAAATACTGTCTGAGCAGCCTGGCCAGCAAACGACATGACTTGAATTTAGGTTTTCACCTTCTTCCATATTTTTTCCAAACCAAGCGATAGGAATCAACCGAAGAGCTTCACCGTGCGGGCTGAGAATTAGCCAATCTTGCCCATCCTGCCTCACTGAAAACGTAATTCCAGCCCAACCGAACTCCAAGCGATCACCCTGTCCACCTTGCAGTCCATATCTTTCCAAGGCTCGTCGGAGAACCAGACCAACGTAATCTCTGTAGGCAAGGTGCAACTGCTGATGCTTCGCCAGTCGCTCTTCTGGCCTCATTTGCCGTTCCTCTCGTTCGTCTTTCAAACTTTCCCAAAGAGGAGGCAAATGCCTGTAGTGAGGATCATGATTCAGAATGTTGGTGCGATGTACCTGGGCGGGTACTACAGACGCTGCGGGGACCAGTGGATAAAGACCACGCTGCTTCAATCCTCTAATTGCACGCAACTGAGCCTCAATTTCCGATAGAGCACGCTTTCCGGCCTCCAATTGCATCCCGGTCTTGTCATCAAGATATGACTCCCCCCAAAGGCGACAGATATCCTGGCGAAGCCTGAAATGCGTCTGCTCAGAGTCTTGAAACTCCAAAGCTCGCGCTAGCCGTGCATTAACACCACGGATGCGAGCCAGTCTCGTGGCAAGATGTCGATCCAGCCGATCCAGCAATCGCTTGTAGAGTCTGTTCTCATAGATGGCATAGTCATCCTCGCTGAAACGCGCCAGAACCTTGCGAGGTTGCACACCGCTAAGCGTGCGCTGCTGCCAGCAATCCGAGTGCGATGCCAGATGACTTAGCGCCGACGTTGCCAGACGTCGAGCTCGCGCTACGGGTGCAACCAGATCGTCGTACCGAAGGTCTCTGCGCGGCCGATCAGATATCGAGTGCAAATGACCATCTCTGAGTACTGTGGCCAAATTCCGTTCGAGTTCCTCAAGGGCACACTGCGCGGCCATCTCAGCGGGCAGCATCGGGGACACACTCAAACCATTTGCGTGGGAAAGCTTTCCTGCAATTGAAATAATCGCTTCTGCAGAAAGATCGGAGTCCGCTTGATCGTCGTCAGTTTGGTTGATGGAGAGCACTTGTGATTCAGTGTCTTGAATCCGGATGAAACCCGACCCATCGTCCAAGAGCAGATCACCGACCTGCAAATGGCTGTGTCCATTGACCACAAGTGGTTCAAGCAAACAATATCGACCCGGCAGAAACGCATCGGGTAGGTGACTGAGTTTTTCACCCGTAAGGCGATCAAGAAATCTCATGCCCCGCGTTCCTTGCGGCGGCGATCTTCAGCCAACAGGGCCATGGAACGGCGAGGCTCCGATTTCCACCCCTTCCAAACTGTGGTCAGGGCTTGTTCGATGGCGTTTAGATCATCGATGGTCGCATCGTATCTGCCAGTGACCTTGCCACGCCGAAATACTCTGCTGGCAAGCAAATGGTCCAGAGCATCTTCTTTGCGACCGCCTGCAGCCATGTAAACGGGGACAAATCGCATGGCCTGACGTTCGAGTCGATTACCCCAACCCAATTCAAAGCGATCCTGCAAGATGCTCGTGAGCGGGCCTGTCGTCAACTCTGCCAACAACTCTGAAACCTCATCAGCGTTTTGTGTCACAGCGGCATCGAAACGCTCGATCAATGATCCATAGCTAAAGCTGGCCTTTGGCTTTGGCTCTACCTTGAATCCCGCTTCGTGGCGGGGAAGCGTCATGACATGAGCACGATCGTAGGTTTTGTCAGCGAACTCGTTCGTGGTTTCATCGTGGTTGGCGGTGCCTACAAACCAGACGTTATGGGGAACCCGAATCATTCGCCCCTCAACAAGCAGCGCTGGTGCATTTGGCAACCGGCTCTCCGACAAGCTGATCAATCGATCTTTTGGATCATTTTTTTCGAGGGCCGAGAGGAATTCAGCAAAATACTGCTCCGGGCGGGAGAGATTCATCTCGTCAAGCAAGATGATGTTGCACCGGTCCTTGTAGGCGGCTGTTTGCGCACGGTAGAGACCCTGCAGGCAGTCGCGCTCATAAAAGCGCTTTTCGAAGGCGTTGTAGTGTCCCAGTAAATCATCACGGTCTCGCCAGCCAGCCTGGACGGCGATGTCAGTGCAATGCCCCCCAACAGCCTTTGCAAATGCCTTCGCCAAGCTCGTTTTGCCTGTGCCGCTGATTCCCTGAAAGATGTGAAGCTGGCTCATGGCCAACCCGGCGATGAGCAACTGAATGTCTTCGAGACGGAAATGAAGTGTTGTACCTTCCTCCGCTTGAGCGATCCTGTGCTGCAATTCAAGCGAGAATTTTTTCAGATCAGGAACGTCTTGCTCCGGCAGGCTCAACTCCTTGGCCTTGCGATCCTTGATCCAATCGGCAGGGGATGCGGAATCCATCCATGCCATTTGAGGGAACGGCTTCTCAGATTGCTGTGACTGGGTTAGATCATCTACCGTTTTACCCAAGTCATTGAGTCTTGCACTCAAAATCTGATTTTTCTTTTCCAGGGCGCGCTTTTCTCTATCCAGGTTCTCTTTGTCACTCACTCCGAGGCGGAGGCGGTGAAGCTGCGCCTTTGCATCGGCCAAATCCAAATGAACATCGTCGAGTTGAGCCTTTTGCTCATCACGGATTTTTCGCAGCGCCTCGTTCTCAAATTGCAACTGATCATCCTGGCTGTTTGCAATTTGGTTCTCCAGTTGAGTGACTCGATGTTTTTGAGCAGCCAACTCGTCAAGTATTTCGCGGGCAGACCTCCCCGCCAATGCCTCTGAGAACTCCCGGTATTGCTCTAGTTTCTGTTCAGTACATGTCCAATCGCGGTAAACCTTTTCAAGGCGTGCCTCTGCGCGTAGTCGAGCATCGGTCAGTCTGGCAATTTCCTGGCTGGCTTCGCGAAGTGCATCTTCGCGGATCTGTACACGTTCACGCTCAAGCTCTTTCCACTCAGCATCTAGTCGCCGTTGTTGCTGCTGTATAGCTCTCTCCTTGTTTGCAATTTCCGCTTCACGCTCCATCAGTTCGGATGCGCGCGCGGACTCATCGTCACGTGCTTTCTGCTCCGCTTGATGGATGCCGAGTTGAATCTCAGTCTTCCTAGACTCGAGTTCCACGATTTCTTTCTTGAGATCACTGAGTGCGGCCACGTTTTGGGCGGCAAAACCGGAGCGTGCATCAAGTTCTCGCCCTTCAAGTTCACGTTCCTTGTCAGCCAAACTTGATTCGGACTTTTTGATATCAATTTGTCTCTGCTTTAACTCTTCGTCGAGCTTGTGAATTTCTTCTGCTCGCCTTTTGTTTTCATCACTACGGCGGGAGAATGCTTCCTCCTTTCTAGCGAGTTCATCCGCGCGCTTCTGAATGTCTTCATGCAGACCACGAATTTTTTTTACGGCGTCTGAAATCTCCACCAGCAACTTCTCAATTTCGACCTTTTTCTCTGGTTCCGCCTTGTCCAACTCTTTTACCTGATCTTTGTCCAAGTCCGGTAGATTCACGGTAGAGGTATCGCCCTGAACCGACAGAATGGAACCAAGTCCAGTAGCCGCCTTTTGAAATGCTGCCGCTATTGTGCTTTGCGGAACTCCGCCCTTTTTACTTTTGTTGTCTTGAACCATTTCAATACCACTCCCTAAACATATCGACCCAATGAATTGAAAACTCTGCAAGGATGATTGCCTGCTCCATATCTGCCTTATTTAAGGTAGCGTGACTGCCCTTTTTATTTCTAATGGTCGCCATTTTCATTACCTGAACCAATTGAAGTTCGTTCTCATCTTTATTTAAGAATGGGTGACTCAGGCTATCCCTCATCCCCAATACCAAGGCAAATAGGAGTGCCTTTAACGAACTGTTGCCCGATCGAATGGCGGTTCGAATCGGATCTAGTTCTTGACGCGAAAGCTGCTCAACCACTTCTAAATTGAGTACACCTCGATATTCGCGAATTTCTTCAAGAAATCTGTAGGCTTGACCATCCTTCCAATTTCGTTGCCCGGTCCTCTCTTTTGGATTCCAATATGGCAAAACTCTAATGTCAGGCTTGTGTTGCCTTAAAAGCTCTTTCAACGCTCCCTCCACCAAGCTTTGTGCCGAGGTAAGTAGCGCATCAATATGAATCTGCCAAGGCTTCTCTAGGCTTTTCAAAAACGCTACTTGACTGAGGGTATCTGTAAGGTAACCTTCAATAAGGGGAGATTTAAGGGCCCAGCTATAGTCTGCCAACACATTTAATCTGCTCTGACTTTCTATAAATCGCTGTGACTCTTCTGCCGGCATCTCATTCGACCTCGTCTCGCCAAAAGCGTTAGCGACGTAGCGAGCCAAGCCCGCGTTGCGAGGTAGGATTTCCTGAAGAGGTTTGCGCAGCCATGATGCCGCCAACTGAATACCGAAAGGATCGGCAACCAGCCAGGTTTGCGGCCCTGCTTCGTCTGGAAAAATCCATGTCCACAACCACATCGGCTGCGCCGAATTTTCGACGAAGCTCAAACTCTCAATACGGACACGTGCCGAAAGCTCGTCATCACGCTGTTTGGCGTGGTCGTGATCCGTCCGATAGCGCTGAAACGCATCAAAGAGGGCCGCAGTATCCAGTGTGCCCTCTCGGAAGTGATTGAGGCGGAAGGGGCGATCCTCCTTTCCGGAATCGAGGTCTCGCAGGAATACTGGGTAACCCCGTTCATCGATTCGCTTCGCTTCGATCTCTAGAAGTTTTTCAGTGAATCGCGGCAGCCAGTTCCCCGAAATCGCGTCCTGATATGCGTACCCCATGCGGACTTCCTCGCTGGCATCCTGAGCCTCTTCGAGGACGCGTTCACCTTGAGAGGTGACTGATCCCAAGGTGGTCATCCAGCCGTTCGGGATCAGTTGGGTTGCAATAATGAATGCCACCAGTTCTCGATCCAGCCCCAGCAACTCAGCCATTTCCGAACTGTCCTGGCATCTGGCCCTTGCAAGTCCAAGGATCGCCTGCTGGAACAGGTTCAACTTGAGGACACGATTTGTTGGATAAAGGACCTTCCAAACGCGGACAGGCCACAATAACGGACGCCCACCCGTGGGTCGACGGACATCGAAGCGAAGATAGCGGTCAGCGGCCATGCGCCATCTCCTCTCTGCAAAGCTTGAGGAATGCAGCCAGAGCCGGTACACCTTCCTCAGACTCGGACCCTTCGGCCATGTGTTTGGCACCGACGGCGACGAGGAGCTTCCTCTGGCGACTCATCGCAACGTTCATGCGATTTGCCAACCGCAAGTGACCATACTTGCCGTTTAGCAGTCGTTCGCGCTCTTCTCCTTCCTTTTGATCGGGTACGACCACGTCGTTAGCCCGCACTATGGATAGGAAGACGATGTCAAACTCTTTGCCTTGAAACGCGTCAACCGTGCCGACGCGCAGTCGCTCATCACCTGATTCAGTCTGCCGATAGGAACGCGCGATCAAGATTTCCCCATCATCTTCCTCTGCCAAGCCCTGATCAGCCAGTGCATCAAGTACTAGGTCACACTGGGCACGGTAGAAACTGATGATTCCAATGCTCAGCGACGGCCCACAAGAATCTGCAATGCGCTTCACCTCTTTTGCAATAGAAATTGCTTCCGCCCGTCTTTCATAACCGGGTTTGAGGAACCTTTCTTTCCCGTCCTGCAGAGGCACATCCAACCAAGCTGCACATTTGCCTTGATAGCCAGGAATCGTGTGGACGAAATCCTGCGCAGGTCGCCCTGAGTGCAAGACGCCCAACCTCTCAGATTCATAGAACTGTTTGCTGATGAAGTCACCCAGTGTCGGATGCATTCTGTATTGCGTATCGAGCATCACGACGCGCTTGATGTTGTCGACTTTCTCTTGCTCCCTAAGCTGCTTCACCAGCCGCTCAAAAAGACTCTGCTCATACGCCTTCGCTTGAGCCTCAGTCAGGCTTTGCCTGGAAATGAGTTCATCTTCCAACTCTCGCTGAACAAGGTGAGGCAGTTGTCGATGGTCGCCGACCAGGATGATGCGACGCCGCGCCATCGCCATTGGAACGAAAAGATCGAGAGGATTTGCTCTTGCGGCTTCGTCAATCACAACCGTGTCGAATTCAATGCCTTCTGATGCATCCAGGTCGCTTAACTCCTTCAAGCTGCACATCGCATTGCCAGCTGACTGCTGGCATGTCGCACCGACAATACTGGCGTACTCGCGAACCGCTCTCGCTGCCTCATTGGGGGCTTGGGAAAGTGCCGCCTGGTAAGAGGCCACTACCGCAGAGATGCCACGGCGAGATTGGCGTAAAGGCACATCGATTGCGTGCTCGATCTCGGCCAAGAGTCCGAGCGCTTCTCCGCTCAACGCCTGCTTAAGCTGCGGGGGTCTGTAATCAGGGCTCAGCCGATCCAGCATGGACCGCTTAAACGTAGCCAATTCAGCAAGGTTTGCTTCTGTTGCATCGGCAACTGTTGAAAGACGCTGTAGCAAGCTCCATTCCGAAACTTGAAGGTTGACCTTGTTACGTCGCAACGTGCGCTCAAGCTGGTGAGCTTTGTCCGGCCCGTCGTCGGCGAACCCGATAGAACTGGTGCGCAGGGCCCTCACCAAGCGCACAAGCCCAGCAGGCTCATTTGCCTGACGCTGAGTTTCGACTCTTTTCTGCTGAGCAAGAAACTCATCCCATCGGTCCTTGATATGGGCCGGAAGACGAACATCTAGATCGAACAGGTGACGCAAAAGGACATCAATTTGCTCGAACTGTGTTTGGCGTTCCTGTGCCGACATGCTCGCGAGTCTCAATTTTGTGATACATTGATCTAGATCTTTCAATGGTTGAGTCAGCGGCTCATTCAGCCGAATCGCGTCGAGTCGAACAGAGATTTCTTTCCATTTGCGTTCACACCAAACACCAACGGGGTCGACACCGCCTTCGTCACGGCGCCCTCGACCGCCAATTCGAACGGCAGGCAAGCCAAAGACTTCAGCTCGATTCAGGGCGTTATCGACTGCAACATGCTGTTCACTACTGATCAGCACCTGGTGCTGCAAGGAGTGTTCGCCCAATGTTTCGGCAAGGCGACGTTGAAGTGCTGCGATGACTTGGGTCTTCCCCGTACCGGGTGGTCCAACGATCAACGCGATGTCAGGGGTATTTATCGCCACATCCAAGGCCAGCTTCTGTCGTTCGGTTGGAGGTCCCTTGAAACAAGCTTTGGCATAGCTAGATAGGCCAACGAGTTGACGTCGCCGGGCGCTTGGCGGAGCCACCCCTTCCAGCAAGTAGCTCAGTTGTGGCAGTCGCCGCCCTTCATTAATAGATTGCCTTGCGCGCGCACGACGGGTCTGTACGGCTTCATCACCTGATAGTGAGTAGTAGATGAACCCCTTGGTTGGGGGGCGTTCTGAGCGCCGGTCCTGGCTCGGAACCAAGACCACGCCCTCTCGCTCGAACCGCAATTCACCACGAACGGGGCGACGGCGTGCTCGGTCAGCTCTGCCCGGCGCGTCTTCAACGTCGGAGTCAAGATCAAGCTCCCGATCCCCAAGCTCCACTTGCGTTGTGTTCGCCAGCCCCAAAGCTTTCCATCGCCTCCGGAAATCCTTCAGATGATCAGCATCAACTTTTAGAAACCAGGCCCACAGTTCACCTTCGACGAGTTCCGCACTCTTGAAGCGAAGAGAACCCAGTTCCCTCGCGCAATCTCGAGCCTGCTCCCATTCGAGCGCACCATACTCTTGCCATAAACGTAGGTAGCTGCCGTTGTCGCGCAGCGCGGCATCCAGGAGTGCGCGTTGCTCTGTACTCTGGAGACGCACGGCGACACTGGCATCTTCGAAAGAGATCTTGCCAACGGCCATGGCTACACGTGCTGTAGGCCCCTTGAGACGAGTGACGCTCATCAGTTTGAGCACGCCAGCATCTCGTTTGACGTTGCCGCGCCATCCTGCACCAAACAGGACGAAACTCTCATCGGAAGCGTTGTCGAAGCGGCCAAGAAAAACACGATCCATTTCTGCGTTCGGTGCTTTTTCAGCTGAGATGAATTGCTCATTCAACCAACCAACTGCAGTGTTTATGTCTGGAGCAGAAATTTCCCCTCTGCTGGCCAATTGCTCCGCAATGGCCTCATCAACAGAAATCGCCATATCCAGCTGGATCTGCTCGACCAAATCCAGCGATTGAAGGTGGAGAACCTCGCCATGCCGATGTCTTAACACCCACAACGTCAGGCCTCGTTGGACCTGAAGCGCAGTTCGATCTTGGCGTCCTTCTACTCTGCCGACGCAAACGGAGTTGCCCTGCCGGAGAAGATAGTCATTACCGTGTGCCTGTACTGACACAGCTTCACCGATTTGCCAATCGGCTCCCAGGTCGTCACATGTGAACTGGGTAAGGTCACCCGACAGAAGAGGAAAGTCGCAGAGTTTCATCGTTTCCTCACCAGTTGAAACGCCAAACGACGTGCTCTTCTTCTACTGCGCCTAGGTGGAGCCAGAAAGACACTCCTGAACGACTTTCTGACTTGAGCCGCTGACGACGTATAACCGCGACAACTTTGTCATCAGATGCTCTCTGCAAGAAAACTTGCGTACCGACTGATGGCTCTATCCACAACCCATCCTTAGCAAGTTCGACAGTACATAGCGGACGGGCATCCGCGTACAGAGACGTTCCCAAGGGCAAAGTCTTTAACTTGGCAGGGCTCATACTCAAAACCATCGCCTTGCCTGTGCGAGTCCAGCACTCTTTTCGAATCAACGACTCTGGAATGTCTTCCGGTAAGCCCTCCCGGAGCAGATCCAGTGGCATATAGCGATATTCCTGCAATAGGATCGTGCGATTCGGGGTCTGGGTGTGATCGCAAAATGGACAGATGTGCTTAGAGGTGTAGAAAAACGTGCTGCCGCAAGACTCGCATTGATCGCAATGGCCTGTGGCAGCCTCGAAGGCATCTGCCCACTCATTCAGACTTGGGCGCTCACCCGGATTGTTCAGCCCGGCATTGAAGCATCGTTCAAACAGCGCGCGCAGTGGCGCATTGAGCGTGACTTCGCGGGGAAGACCTATCGACAAGGCGTTGCTGTGATCAGCTGGGTGATCCACCCAAGGGAGTTCGCCTCGGAGGGCCGCCTCTTCACGCTCGGGCTCACCTTCAAGCACAGCGTCCCCCTTGAGGGGGTGAACCAGCGTGAGGATGCGATACGCTATGACCGCAAAACTCCAGCTGTCGGTCAGTGTATTGATGCCAGACTCTCCCCTCAGAATCTCTGGAGCCCCGTAATCGGGGGTGAATACACCTTGCTGACCGTCACTCGACTGACTCGCAACGTTGTCAGCATCAATCAACCAGACTTCCGCGTACTCTAATGACTGCGATACGAAGACATTTGCGGGAGAAAGATCGCCGTAGGCGAGTCCTCGGCCATGCAACTCCGCCAGGACCCGAGCCAGTCGCGCGAGCATCTTCAACCGGCGCAACAGACCGCCTGTCTTCACATAGCCCGAGAGGCCTTCATCTGACATCAAGGCGTCCGTCGCGACCTGCATCAGTTCAGTCATTGGGGCCAGTCCATCCATCAGTTCCATGACGTAACCGGGCTTCGGCTGCGTGATGAGGGCTTGCGGATGAGCGATGGGAAGGCCCTCAAGTGGCTGGCGCATAAGTGCGCGAATCTTGCTCGTCCAACTGTTTCGCTTTTCTTCTGTGGTAGCACGCGCGACTTTTACGAGAACGTTGGGGTAGTTGGTCGTGCAAACGATCCCTTGACCGCCTTCTCCGATACGCCCCTTCAGCTCATAGGACTGACCGTGTTGGTCTAGCACTGTCCTGTTTTTCTTTGGTGCCTCTGGTGTTGCTGTGCTCATTCAGACGTCCTAAAAATGGCCACGAGTGTTTTGTCGTCGCTGTGTAAGGGTGTCGCCCAGTCATTCAGTTCAGACTGCAACCAGCGTCTGCCTCTGCGACGATTTCGAGCGCTTAAGTCTTGGTAAAGCGCATCAAAGAAGTCGGCAAGATGTGCAGGTTCGAGGTCATCGGCCACGCCATCTGTCATCAAGACAACACCATCACCCGGCTCGGTGAATCGGCCTTTCGTACAGTTCCATCTGTCCTGCAGGTGCGTGGACTCAAGTGCCCAAGTCTGATTGCCATAGGCTGTGCGCTCTGGCGTGATGCGACGGAACTCGCCAGCGCATTTCACCAGCAGAAGACCATCACCCAATTGGACTGCATGGACCTCGCCTTGATCTGTCACGCTGCCGAACAGCAGCGTGGTCGCGGCGTCTCGAGGAGTTGTCGGAACGATCGCTTCAAGCCATTGCTGATGAATCAAGGGCAGGGTTGCGGTTAGATCTAAGCTGCTCGATGTAGCGCGCAAGATCCGCCGGGTACCTTGGCAGGCACTACGTGCCCCCAGATCACTACGTGCTCTCGATCCCAATCCGTCTGCCACAGCCGCAATCCAGCCACCTCGGCAACCCGCCAGAACCATCGCGTCCTGATTAGGTTCGCCCAGATCCCGGTGTCGGGGGCCAATGACGCTCGCGCCGCAGGCAATAAACCTCATTGGAAGTCGAGGTCCAGTGCGTCGTCATCCGGCGGCGGGACAACGAATGCGGTTGAGATGTCTGGATTTTGGCTTGCCGTGCGAGTGGTCACACTCATGGTCACTGCACGGAAGAAGCGGTGGATGTCCCGGGCGTTGTGGGCTTTAAAAATGGGAGCCTCTGCGTCGTTTGCAAAATCCTTCAGCATTGCTTCATCGGCATCCGGCCCAATCGCCATCGCTAGCCGGGTCGCCTTCTGTGCTCGCTCGGAGTCGCAAAGAGCCTTGAAAGGAGCCTCCCAGTCGTCGGTCGGTTGTCCATCAGACAACAGAATCAAGACGGGGCGATAGGCTCTGGAGGGGATGCGATCCTTGTCCTCCAGCAACTGACGCGCGAGATCAAATGCCGCACCCATCGGCGTGACACCGTCAGCCTTAAATTCCGAGAACCCTGCGACACCATGTGCCGCAACCAATGGCAAGTGCATCTGCGCCTTGCCACCAAAGGTGATCAGGCCCACCTGGATCTCGGCGCGCAAACGACTTTCCTTTGCGAAAGTCGACACCATGTCCTTCATCGCAGCATTTAGCGCTTCGATCTTGCCGTTCTCCCCCATGCTGCCACTTGTGTCGGCCAAGACGATCACGGGGAGAGGCCGGGGCGTAGCGACAGCGAATTTTTTGAGACTGCTCATTTTTTTCTTCCTTATTTCAGAATGATTAATCGGGACGGGTTTTTGGGAATTCAACAAAGTTTTCGTAGTTCGACGAGAGCACATCACCTGATCAGCGACATAGCGGCTCACGATATCCTCTTGGTATTTGGCAAATCCCACTTGTACGATCTCCACACATTGATACCGTCAATATAAGCAGCAAACATGCCAACCCCAGAAGACCGTTAGGTCTGCTGTTCTCCCTTATCAATTTTCAACCCTATATTTCTCAATCCAATTAGTGAGCGTTTGATAGCTTCCCAATCCGAGCAATTCGGCGGCGCGCGTCTTGTTGCCGTTAGTGTGATTCAACGCTTTCTTCAGGTAGTGCCTAGCGACATTTGACATCAATGCCTCCAGTTGAACCCCCCCTTCTATGGGGCAGTCCATAACGCTACCATCACCATCTGATCCCGTTGGAAGGAGGATGGCCTCGCGCATGACATCCAAACCGATCGAATCGCCATCGGACCAAATCGCCGCGCGCTGGATAGTATTTACAAGTTCTCGTACGTTGCCAGGCCAGCGATGCTGAAGCATAAGATTTTTTGCAGCCACAGAAATTTTCTTGTTTTTTTGTCCGAGCTCAGCATTGGCTTGGTTTATTTGCTCAAGCAACTTTTCTATCAAAAGCGAAACATCTCCTTCGCGCTCCCTAAGCGGGGGTAATTTGATAATTGCAACCGCTAGCCGATAAAACAAATCTTCGCGAAAGTTGCCTGTAGATACTTCATGGATCAGCGTGCGGTTCGTGGCGGCGATTACGCGTACGTCTATCTTTCGCGGATCACTAGACCCTACAGGGGTGACTTCGCTCTCCTGAAGAGTTCTGAGCAACTTCACCTGAATTGGCTTTGGCAATTCCCCGATTTCATCGAGAAATAACGTTCCGCCTTCGGCAGTTTCGAAATGGCCCTTTCGTTCCATGACGGCGCCTGTAAATGATCCCTTTTTGTGACCAAAGAACTCTGATTCAACCAGTTCAAGGGGGATTGCACCGCAGTTAACGGTAACAAACGGTTTTGATGATCGAGGGCTGGCACGATGAATCGCTCGTGCCAATAATTCCTTGCCAGTTCCGCTCTCTCCCTCGATCAGAACTGGAACCGAATGAATTGCCACCCGCTTCGCTTGTTCAACGACACGTTTCATTACTGAGCTTCGGTGAACGATGTTGCCAAACTGGACGACCCCACTGGGTGATCCCTGCGCAATTTCAGAAATTCTCCGATCAGACTGCTGAAGTATTTGAGGAATGAACTCTGCCGAGATGTCAAAAGGAATGCTGGCCTCTTCCACACCAGCTTCAGGTGACGACTGTATCAACCGAGCTGGGTGAGTAGTCTTGGCCAAGAGAATCCAGACAGACTGCATCGCTGGCGTCCCTGGACTCAAGTGGTAGGTGACCTCGCCATTTGTTGAGGTCAATTGGTTCAGAACGGCTACGACACCTTGGTAGATCTCCCCGAAATTTATCGGGGAAGACAGTTTCACAAGATGTAGCTGGATTTTCGTCCTGACCTCGCCTCCAAGCCACTTTACAAAAGACTCGGCTTCGTCAGGTTCGAAGTCACTGAGTAAGTGGATCATGGAATATTGACAGGCACGTGCAGCTTGGCATATCGGTCCAACGCCTGTTTTGGCTTCACCTCGAACTGCCTTCAGATCAGTGCGACCAATCCAAGCGAACAATATCCTGTCTGTCATATAAAACCTTTTATGTTGACAGTAGAAAGTTTATGCTGCCTCGCATCAATGGCGATACAAATTAAGGAAAAAAGACTCCGAACACTCTGATAGCAAACGAGTTATCAGTCGGTAGGTCCATCTGGCATGTTCCATGCTCCGACACTAGAACGTAAACAAAAGGAGAGTGCCGTGCAAGTACAAATGTCCAACCATGCCAAGACCCGTCTTCAGCAAAGAGGTATTCCCATGCCAGTGCTGGACTGCCTTCTAACGTTCGGAAAGAAGGTTCATGACCACCATGGAGCGGAGATATTGTTCTTTGATCACCAGGCAAAGCACCAAGTCCGCCGCACATATGGTGAGCGGCATTTCAAACATCTCGAATCAAAGTTGGATACCTACGCGGTAGTCGGATCGGACGGCGTTGTGCTGACTGTAGGCCATCGCACAAAACGAATCAATAGCCACTGACTGAAGGGATGAAATGAACGTCAGTCTTACCCATTTCGATCTGGGACCACTGTTCTACGGAGTAGTCATGTTCCTAGGGATCGCCATCATTTGGTGGAAGTTGTCAACGGGACGCTGGTTGAGCCTGTTCGTCGATGTATGCGTGTTCGCACTCGTCTTCAAGCTTCACGGTGGAACCATGGCTGGAGGTTTCGCAGCAATGGTTGCAGCGCTTTTAGCAGGGATGATTCTCCCAATGATGATTCAACGTTGAGTTATTAGTCAGATGTTGATATTTTTTAAAGAACTGCTGAGTTTGATACAGAAAGTTTGGGTTCATTGTTGCAGCGCTCAAGTTGACACGCGTTGTAGCACTCTATGTGCAGCAACCAAAAGTTTCCACCACCAACACCTTTTCCGAAAGCCTGACGCCCAGATCAAGGTAATGCGTCAGCTTGCTTCGGGCAGCAATCGGATCCTGGCTTCCCGGGTATTCTCCAGCAAGCAGCAAACCGTCGATCGCCCAATACGAATTTTTAGGGCAAGGGGTATTGCTGCCGATCGCGGCGCTTTCCGACTTTTTCATGATGGCTCCAGGAGACAGGGTAGCTGATAGTTAGTGCCGTTTTTTCACTATATGCGGAATATAGTGCATAATTGCCACCATGTCAAAAACCAAACCACTCTTCCCCTTGGTCACGGTCGACATCGCGCTATTCACCATCGATGGCGGCGAGCTCAAGGTATTGCTGACAAAGCGCTCCAATGTACCTTTCAAGGGATGCTGGTCGCTCCCAGGGGGAGTCTTGGATCCCGCTGTGGATGACAACCTTTTGGCAGCAGCTAACCGCGTCATGCTGACCAAACTCGGCCTGACCCTGCCGCATATGGAGGAGATTTCCTCTGCC
>Ga0172369_10005174_pt1 | contig 16170 bp, 14 predicted proteins | sample LakKiv25m_FD_114539 | JGI IMG/M metagenome (GOLD analysis project Ga0172369, IMG submission 114539) | Freshwater microbial communities from Kabuno Bay, South-Kivu, Congo - kab_022012_11.25m | ecosystem: Environmental > Aquatic > Freshwater > Lake | place: Democratic Republic of the Congo...
GTGAAAAAAATAATTTTTAATGAGTCAATTACAAATTAAAAATTTGATAAATAATTTTGTTTGATAAAAAAAATGTCGGATATTTGCACCCCCAAATAAATGATTATGGCAAGAGTATGTCAATTAACTGGCAAGAGACCAATAGTGGGAAACAATGTTTCTCACTCAAACAAAAAAACTAAGAGGAGGTTTTTACCTAATCTTCAGGTAAAAAAGTTTTATGTTCCTGAAGTAGATCAAACAGTTACACTTAAAATATCTACCAGTGCATTAAGAACCATTAATAAAAAAGGTTTGTACAATTACCTTCTTGAACTTGAGAAAAAAGAAGGGATTAAAATTCTGAAATAATGGCAAAGAAAGGAAAAGGCGGAAGGCAGCAGGTAATTTTAGAATGTACCGAACACAAAAACAGTGGATTACCAGGTACTTCAAGGTATATTACCACAAAAAACAAAAAAAATACTCCTGACAGGTTGGAGCTGTTAAAATATAATCCAACCTTAAGAAAACATACTGTTCACAAAGAAATTAAGTAATTATGGCAAAAAAAGTAGTTGCAGGTCTTAAAAAGGCAACAAGTATTGTGAAAGTTATTTCTCCTGTTAAAAATGCAAAAACCGGAAAATACAGATTTAAAGTTACCGTTCTTGACAAAGAACAACTTCCCGGTTTTCTGGAAAAGAAATAATTTTTTTTATAACTAAATAAAAATCTATAAACCCGTGAAAACGGGTTTTTTTGTTTGAAATTACGCGTTTTACTGAAATAAATTTTTAATTCATTTTTTTCATTTAGATTTTTTTTGCTTTTATACCCTTCTTCTTTAAATTTGCTTAAAAATTTATTAGCAATGAGATTCACTTCTTTAATTTTACTTTTTTTCTTTTCAATCTTCTTTTCTAATGCACAGATATATACCAGTCAAAATATTGCCGACAAAGGGATTGTTTACATTGAAGAACCTAATGTTGGTGGTTTATTCGAAATGCCGGTTGTAGTTCCTTTTAAACCCATTCAAAGTGTAAAAATTGAACACAGTTTAAATTATTCAAACGAAATTTTAGCAAGTACTAAAGCCAAAGATGTGCTTTTTATTGATGAATATGCTGCCATTGAACTGAATACTGTAGATAAAACAATAAAATATCTTCCACCATCCTATTCAATAAATATTAAGTGTTATCAGGCTATCGATCGGGCACCCGACTGGCTGGAAATGGATTTATTGCGACAATTCAGAAAGCTTAGTAAATACTATCTGGATGATGATTTTGCCGACCTCATTTTAAAAGCACCGGAAAATGTTGTTGATGAAGTGGCTTTTCAAATTGCTAATTTATCTATGGAAACCTTGCGTGATACACGATTTAGGGCTAGTATGAATTTATTGGAAAATAATGCTAAATTTATTTATTTGTCAGCCGATTCGTTAAAATATGTGAAACTTGTTGAATATGGGGACTTTGCAAGTGGAAACTACTACACTACAGCTAAGTACAGGATAAAAAACGGATCAGACACCATTTGGTCTGAAATTCCAAAAGAAATTTATTATTGGTATTTGGTCATGCCTAAAATTGACAGGGAAGGAGTTTATGAACAAGATTTAACTTCAAGTTCACAGTTTCGAACTTATGGATATTTCTGGCGAAACTATCTTTGGTTGAATCCAAATAAAAATTATAATTATACAATCGTAAATATTACTACATCCAAAGGGAGCATTGATACCATTCAACGCTTAGGCGCATTATTAAAGATTCCTACTGTTTTATGGGACAGAAACCTGACTTATTTTCCCTTCAAACGATCTTTTGATAATAAAGATAATGCTTTAGATGTTATCGGGAACTGGGCTTCGAGGGCAATACCGATAGATGCAAAAGCTAACCGGCCTTTTGAGCCAAACCAATGTATCTATGAGCACGATGGAAATTGTCATGAAGATGCCATTTTGGTCGCAGCGGCTGCACGAACAGCTTTAATTCCTATCATTCATTTGAATACAGCAGGTGAAGATCATGCTTTTGGTGCTATTTATGACAATAATCAATGGTATCATTATGAATTTTTCAGAGGTGGTTTTAGTGATGCTATTAATCCTAGCTTTGCAGGTATTACAAATATGATGAAAGGCGGTAGTTATGGTTGGACCACCTCTGTTGTTCAGGGCTCCCGTCCTGATGGTTACAGAATAAATCATACTGAAGAATATACTTCAAAGCTTTGTACCTTAAATTTTACCGTAAGCGACAAAAACGGATTAGCTGTTGATGGTGCAAAAATTATTGTTTGGTGCAGCCCAGGCCCATATTCCTCCGGATGGGTGAGTAAAATAGGATTCTGGTGGACCGACCATACCGGTAAACTGAAAATCACTGTTGGAGCTGGAAAAAAATATGCTTTTCAGGTTTATCATCCAAAATTTGGTTATTTGCCCGATGCAACAAACGCTTATATTATAAATAGTACTAACACACTAAACGGCCAGTCATATAATGCCAGTGCTTCTTTTACCGATAAAATAATGCCAGCATTACCAATGGGAAAACTTCACACCTTACCTTCATCATCAAATTATGGAACTCACATCAACTTTATCACTAAAAACATTATTGCCGGTGTAAATGATGAAGACGTGCAAAAAAGTCAGTTTTCATACAGAAACGAAGAAGACGGCAGTATCAGCTTTTTCTTGCTTGATGAACAAAACTATTTAAAGTTCAAAAATAAGGATACCTTTGATTATTATTATCCTGTAAAATACTTTAATAGTGGCAATTTATTTTTACCATTACCAAAAGAAGGAAAATGGTATATTATTTTTTCCAATCAGGAGGCTACAATAAATCTGCAGGAGATTGCTATCAATGCAGATTTGATTGAAAATGCTGTTTATCAAAGTCAAAACAATATTATTCAAGGAAATAATGCTTTGGTTTTTCCAACTTTTTTTACTGAAAAATGCACATTACAGTCCCCTGACTGGGCTACAGCCATTGAAATATTTGATATGTTAGGAAATAAAGTTGAAGTACTATGCCAAAATGAAAACAATTGGACACCTGCTGAAACATTACAGTCTGGTATGTATTTCATTGTTTTTAGAGGAGATAGCAAAACCCAAACTGAAAAGATTATTTACAGAAAGTAAAGTTGTTATAATTCTTTAAGAAAATCTATCATTTCCTTGATAATTTTTGTGTTATTCAGATTTTCCTGAGCAAATTTTTCAGCATTGCTTCCAATTTCAGCAATAGCTTCATTGTTTTTCATTAAAAAGTCAATGGCATCACAAAAATCTTTTGGTGTGTCGGCAATCAGTAAATTATGATAATTGCTGTATTCAATACCTTCTGCACCTGTTCTTGTAGAAATAATAACTTTTCCTAATGCCATTCCTTCAGCAATTTTTATTCTCATACCACTGCCTGACAACAGGGGTACTATCATTATTTGCTTATGGTTAATAAAAGATATAGCATCGTCAACTTCACCGACTGTTATTACACCCGGGATATTTAAATTCATATATTGTTGAGGCATATTTCTGCCGGCAAGGTAAAATTTTAGCTGTGGATATTTTTTAAATATTTCAGGCCAGACATTCTTTAAAAACCAATTGATTGCTTCCTGATTCGACAGCCAATCCAATGCTCCCAGATGAAAAAGTGAAAATTCCTCAATATCCTTATTTGATTTTACCAGCCTGCTGAAATCTATTCCTGCTAAAATTACTTTATGTTTTTTATTATAACCATGATTAACAAAATAATCAGCATCAACTTTAGTGATAGGTAAAATCGCATCAAAATGATGAATAATTTTCAATTCATAGTTCTTCAATCTATTCGATAAATGCTTTAAATACAATTTTTTAAATACATTTTCTGTCGTTTCTGCCATACGGCCCCAAATCAGGTGCTCAATATTGTGTGATCGTAAAACCAGTTTTGCAGTTGTCAATTTCCTTACAACATCTACATAAGGTGCCATTTTCAGGCTTTCAAAAATGATTATGTCAAATGAGTTTTCTTCAACAATATTTTTTATCAGTAGTTCGAATTTTTTATCAATATAGCGAGATATATAATATGGTTTTTTCGAAAAAAGATTGATAAAAGCACCCCAAATAGTAATTTTAATGTCAATGGGTAATTTATAAAAATTGATTACAGAAGACACATGTCGGGGAAGGCTATTTAAGTCAGCCTTGTGTTTTAGTGTTTCTGGCACGATGACAGTCACATTGCAGCCTGCCTCTACCAAACCACTTGTGATATAATACATTGCTATTGCTCCTCCATCTTTTAGTGGCCAGGGCATTCTGAAGCAAATCTGAAGAATTTTTAATGGCATTTTTTATTCATTGATTTCACGACTACTGAAAAATTTCTCTAAAAACCTGATTCTTAAATTTTCAACTTTAAACAAGCGGGAATCAGTATTCGCTTTATGAACCAAAAATATAGCACATGGAAGAAGAATCATTACAGGAAGCCACATGCCAAATGCCGGGGCAACGATAGTTTCCTTTGCCAGTTTTTCGCCAATAATTGAAATGATGTAAAAACTAATAAATAATATGATAGATACCACTGTCGGCATTCCTAACCCTCCCTTCCGAATGATGGCACCCATTGGTGCACCTATCATAAATAATAATAAAATGACAAATGAAATTACTATTTTTCTGTGATACTCAACTTCATATCCTATTTTAGAACCTAAATACATTTGCTCTAAATTTGATGGGCCTAAAACAATATGATAAACAGTTCTGGCACTTGATGTTGCCCGTGCCATAATTGCTGTACGCTGGCTTGCATCAAAATTTAATATCATATTATCATTTTTTAGTTTTATAGGTCTGGGTTTGTATTTTGTTAATGAGCTGTCTCTTAAAATATACATATAGGGATATGTGCTTTGACGAGTCATATCCGGCAACTTATCATATTCTTTCAACACAGAATCAATGCTTTGAGTCAATTCCTTCATGTTCATCATCTTATAATTTCCTCTGAACAACTGAATGTCAGACCTGTCAAGGTTGAAGGAAGACATGTCGAACTCCATCATATATTTGCTAAATTTCAGCCTGCTATGAGGATTGGTCATATGTGCTGTTCTGGTATTTCTCATTTCCTCGTATCTGTAACCGTTAAACAAGGTAAATGTCATTATATTTGAACCTTCATTCATTTGAATGAACCCTCTTTCTGCCCGCATAACAATCAGATTTTCAGACATTTCAGTATGATCATAAATTAAAATGTCATATAAATTACTTGAATTATTATCCTTTTTTGCTACTCTGATACTATATCCTTCAATACCATTATAAAATACATTTTCAGAAATTTCAAATACAGGTTTTTTTGTTTTAATATCCCAAAACAATGCACCAAATTTTAAATTTGCCTGAGGCAAAATCTTATTCATAAAGTAAAAAGAGCCAAACGAAAATATCAGTACTAATACACTTAGTGGTAATAGTAGCCTTAATAACGAAAAACCAGCGGTTTTAAAAGCAATAAGTTCATTATTTTCCGCCAGTCCCCCAAAAGCCATAATAGAAGATAACAATACAGCCAATGGTAATGCCATTGGCACCAAATGAGCGGTAGCATAAAATAAAAGCTCGGCAACAACACTTGCTTCCAATCCTTTTCCAGCCAGATCGGCAATATATTTCCACAAAAACTGCATCATTAACACAAACATGGCCAAAAAAAATGTTACTACAAATGGCCCTGAAAAATGTTTTAACAACAGTTTGTATAACCTCGTTTTCATGTATGATGAAAATAAATAATAGTGCAAAGTAAAGAACTTCATTGCAATAGAGAAACCAAAAATTTGTTAATTCAGTTCTTTATTCAAATAATTTAAATTTAGCATCAATTATTGCTAAATAATTGGTACAAACATTGACATTTAATGACTAACTGAAAATGAATTATCATTATTTTTGTTGTTAAATAAAACATTAAATCGCTGGCAACCAGCATTGAAATAATAGCATTTTATCAATGGCGAATGTAATAACCAAGATTGTATCATCTGTGTTTGGTAGTAAATCTGACAGAGATGTTTCTGCCCTAAAACCATTTGTTGAAAATATTAACCAGTATTTTGAAAAGTACAAGTATTTATCAAATGATCAATTACGTAATAATAGTAATGATTTCAGACAAAGAATAAACACTCACTTAACTAAGGTGCGCAACCAAATACAGGAAATAAGAAGTAATATTGAGCAAAATCCCGACATGCCGGCAGAGGAAAAAGAAGACCTCTTTCGTGAAATTGATAAACTGGAAAAAGAAGAAAATAAAGAATTGGAAAAAATTCTGATAGATATTCTTCCTGAAGCTTTTGCCACAATGAAAGAAACATCCAGAAGATTTAGTGAAAATGCTTTTTTGGAAGTTACTGCAAACGAAAGAGACAGATACCTTTCAGTAAAAAAGGATTTTGTGAGGATAGAAAATAATACTGCCATCTATTCAAATCAATGGGAGGCAGCAGGCGGTAAAATCAAGTGGAATATGGTTCACTATGATGTACAGCTGATGGGAGGTGTTGTTTTACACGAAGGTAAAATTGCTGAAATGGCTACTGGAGAAGGTAAAACATTGGTATCTACGCTTCCAGCCTATCTGAATGCACTGGCAGGTAAAGGAGTGCATATTGTTACCGTTAATGATTATTTAGCCAGACGTGACTGTGAATGGAATGGCCCTTTATATGAATTTTTAGGTGTTACGGTTGATTGTATCGAGTATTATAAACCGAATACTACTGAGCGGAGAAATGCCTATCTGGCAGACATTACTTATGGCACTAACAATGAATTTGGTTTTGACTACCTGCGTGACAACATGGCACGTAGCATAGATGACCTCGTGCAACGAAAACATCATTTTGCCATGGTGGATGAGGTTGATTCTGTTTTAATTGACGATGCACGAACACCATTAATAATATCAGGACCTACCGAAACAAGCGACAAAGATCAGGAAAACTTTTATGAGTTAAAACCACGGGTTGAAAAGCTTGTCAGATTGCAAAAAGAATATGTGAATAAAGCTTTAAATATTGCAAAAAACGCTATTTCACAATCTTTTGACCACAAAGATACTTCTGAGCCAGCTATGATGCTGCTGCGTTGTTACAGGGGATTGCCAAAAAATAAGGCACTTATCAAGTTTTTGAGTGAACCAGGCGTTAAAACCTATCTTCAAAAAGTTGAAAATTACTACTTGTCGGAACAGCAAAAACACATGCCTGAAATAGATAAGGAGTTATATTTTGTAATCGATGAAAAAAACAATTCCGTAGAGCTATCCGACAGAGGTATTGAGGCCATTACTTCTTCTGGTGAAGACAGTACTTTTTTTGTTCTTCCGGATGTAGGCAATGAAATCTCAGCTATAGAGAATTCAGGTTTGTCTGAAATTGAAAAACAGGAGAGAAAAGACAACCTTTTTAAAGAGTTTGCTATTAAATCTGAAAGAATTCATATTATCAATCAGTTACTCAAAGCATATACACTTTTTGAATTAGATGTAGAATATATTATTGCAGAAGGAAAAATTAAAATTGTTGATGAAAATACCGGCAGGGTTCTCGAAGGGAGGCGTTATTCTGATGGCCTGCACCAGGCAATAGAGGCAAAAGAAAATGTTAAGGTAGAAAAATTAACACAAACCTACGCTACAATTACTCTCCAAAACTATTTCAGAATGTACCATAAACTATGCGGTATGACAGGTACTGCAGAAACTGAAGCTGGTGAATTCTGGTCAATTTACAAACTTGATGTTGTTGTTATCCCAACAAATAAGCCTATCATCAGAAAAGACAAAAATGATCTCATTTATAAAACAATGAGGGAAAAATACAATGCCATTACAGATGAGATAGCAGATTTGGTTGCAAAAGGACGACCAGTATTAGTTGGCACCACATCTGTCGAAGCATCTGAACTTTTAAGTAAGATTCTGGAAAGAAGAAAAATAAAGCATAATGTACTAAATGCCAAACATCATCAACGTGAAGCAGAAATTGTAACACAGGCAGGTATCTCTGGAAATGTAACTATAGCAACCAATATGGCAGGTAGAGGTACAGATATAAAACTTGGCCCAGGAGTGGTAGAAGCCGGTGGTCTGGCCATTGTTGGTACCGAGCGTCATGAAGCAAGAAGGATTGACCGACAGCTGATGGGACGTGCCGGACGTCAGGGTGACCCTGGAACATCTCAGTTTTATGTTAGTTTGGAAGATAACCTGATGCGTCTTTTTGGCTCGGAACGCATTGCACGTATCATGGACAGGTTTGGCTATAAGGAGGGAGAGGTTATTCAACATTCTATTATTTCAAAGAATATTGAAAGAGCACAAAAAAAAGTAGAAGAAAATCATTTTGGAATACGTAAAAGATTACTTGAATATGATGATGTAATGAACTCTCAGCGTGAGGTCATTTACACAAGAAGAAAAAATGCATTATTCGGGGAAAGATTGGAGGTTGACCTCAACAATATGCTTCGTGACATCTGTGACGATCTTATTGAAAATCATCGTAATGAAGGCGATGTTGACTCTTTGAATTTTGATGTAATGCGTTATTTTGCTACCAGTTCATTAATTAGTGACACTGATTTCAAAAATAAAAAACATCAGGAACTCTCTGAAACATTATTTGAGAACCTTAAAACACAATACAATCGAAAACTTAATCAAATTGCTGATAAAGCATATCCCGTCATCAGGAAAGTTTATGAAGACAGAGGGAAGGTGTTAAAATATATTGTTGTTCCCTTTACCGATGGAAGGAAAATAATTGAAGTATTGGTTGATCTTGAGAAAGCCTATAAAACAAAAGGAAAAGAAATATTACATGCCTTTGAAAGGATGACCACACTTGCTCATATTGACGACAGATGGAAAGAGCATCTTCGAGAAATGGATGAATTAAAGCAGTCTGTTCAAAATGCTACCTACGAACAAAAAGACCCTATATTGATATATAAGCTTGAATCTTTCGGATTGTTTGAGAAAATGCTTGGCAGAGTCAGCAATGAAGTTCTTCCAATGATTTTTAAAGGAGATATACTTACCCAGGATCCTGAAAAAGTGGAAGAAGGAAAAGCACCACGAAAGACCGATTTAAGCAATCTTAAAGAATCGCGGCCTCAGGACTTTGAGGGAACTAAAATGCCTGATGGTACCACAACCGGAGGAGGCCCCGACAAAAAGGTTCCTGTTCGTGTAGAAAAAAAGGTTGGCCGCAACGACCCATGCCCTTGTGGAAGCGGTAAAAAATACAAGAATTGTCACGGAATTGAATAACACCATGGAAATAGAAAAATATATTGAACAAACAATTTTAAAACCTGATGCAAGTAAAGAAGAAATAGATAAAATTTCTTCTGATGCTAAACAATTTGGATTTTTTGGAATTTGCATTCCTCCTTATCATGTAAAATATGTACATAATATTTTAAAAGGCTCCAATATCAAAATTGTTACAGTGGTAGGCTTTCCTATGGGCTACAATGCTGTTGGTGCAAAGGTGGAGGAAACAAAACGTGCTATTGAGGATGGTGCTGATGAAATTGATATGGTGATGAATATTACAGCATTTAAAAATAAAGATTATGTAAATGTCAGAGAAAGCATTGAAAGTGTTGCAACTCTCTGTCGCTTAAAGTCAAAAATAGTTAAAGTTATTATTGAAACACCTCTATTATCTGATGAAGAAATTATAAAAGCATGTGAAATATGTGCAGAAGTAGGTGTTGATTTTGTGAAAACCTGTACAGGATTTTTTGGTAGTGTTAGTGTGCATCATGTGACACTGATGAGGTCAGTATTGCCTGAAAAAATAAAAATTAAAGCAAGTGGAGGCATCCGTGATTATAACACAGCATTAGCATTAATAGAGGCTGGCGCCAACAGAATAGGTACTTCAAGTGGTTGTTTGATAGTAAATAATTGAAAAGATTTGTTTATATACTGATACTTTTAGCATGCACATTAGCATCCAAATCACAGGATAATGTTAGCATACACAGCGACCCACGCCTTGATACCTTGCTCCAGCGTTCTCTAAAAATTGCTGAAGCAGGCCCTGCCACACATGGTTATCGCATTCAGCTTTATTCAGGCTCGAACAGGCAGATGGCTAATCAGATAAAATCTCAATTTATGCAGACATATTCTGATTATCGTGCCTATCTTGTTTATGCTCAGCCATATTTTAAAATCAGGGTAGGTGATTTTCATAATCGGGCAGAAGCTCTTAAATTGTTCAATTCGCTTAAAATGGATGAACGATTTAAAGTAGTTTTGATAGTCCCTGATAAAATTGAATTACCACCATTAAAATGAACCAGAAATGAATGCTGAAAACATAAAACATCTGGTAGAATTAAATAAAGACTATTTAATTGCAACAAGAAGATATTTACATGCAAATCCTGAATTGTCATTCAGTGAAATAAAAACATCAGAATTTATTTTATCAGAATTAAAAAAATATGGTATTCCAGGTCAAATATACGCTAAAACCGGAATTCTCGCTCAAATTGGAAAGGGAGAGAAAGTTATTGCACTGCGTGCTGACATGGATGCATTACCTATTCATGAAAAAACTGATATTGAATATAAGTCACTAAATGTTGGTGTAATGCATGCCTGTGGTCATGATGCTCACACTGCCATGTTGTTGGGAGTAATCTCCATATTAAATCAGATAAAAACTGAATTAAAAGGTGTAGTAAAATTCATTTTTCAACCGGCAGAAGAAAAATTACCTGGTGGAGCTCTTCAAATGATTAATGAGGGTGTTCTTCAATCACCAGAAGTTCAAAACGTTATCGGACAACATGTTTACCCTGACCTTGAAACTGGTAAAGCAGGATTTTGTACAGGAAATTATATGGCTTCCACAGATGAAATCTATATTACTATAAAAGGAAAAGGAGGACATGCTGCCATTCCATGGGACCTGATAGACCCGGTTAGTATTGCTGCACAATTAATTACATCACTACAACAGGTAATTAGCCGAAAAACCCCTGCAACAATACCTTCAGTACTCTCTTTTGGAAAAATTATTGCCAATGGTGCTACCAATGTTATACCTGAAACTGTATTTATTGAAGGCACTTTCCGTACTTTTAACGAAAAGTTCAGGGCAGAGGCACACAAAATTATTTCAGAAATGACTATATCTTTAGTAGAGGGCATGGGTGGAAATGTACTAATAGATATAAAAAAAGGTTATCCTGTATTATTTAATGATCCTGCATTGACTGAAAGATTAAAATTCTATGCATCTGATTATCTGGGCAACAAAAATGTGGTTGAGCTTTCTTTACGAATGACCTCTGAAGATTTTAGCTATTTTAGTCAACACAAACCGTCTTCATTTTTCAGATTAGGAACAGCATCGCCAGGAATGGAGAATTATCCCCTGCATAATGCAAGATTTAATATAGACGAAAATTCCTTGGTTATTGGAACCGGCTTAATGGCCTGGATTGCTATCAATGAACTACAAAATGAAAAGTAAAACTTTATATCTTTTTCTATTATCATTTTTACTTTTTAGTATATTTTCATATTCACAAACAAATGATACTGCCCACCGAATTTGTCTGACACACAGAATGTCAGAAATAAATAAATCAAGATTTAAGCCTTCTAATGTAAATTACAGAGAAGTTTCTACGATAGACGTTGAAGATTATATTGTAATTCCAGTGGTTGTTCATGTCATTCATAATGATGGTAATGAAAATTTAAGTGATCAGATTATTAAGTCTCAAATTGATGTATTAAACGAAGATTTTGGTCATTATGGCAATTTCGTAAATGATCCTCGCGGGGAAGATTCAAAAATCAGATTTTGTTTGGCAAAACGAGACCCTGACGGTAATCCAACAAATGGTATTATCAGGATTAAAAGCACTGCCACCGATTTACTAATGGATAATGAAATGCTGACAAAAGACCTAAGCAGGTGGAATCCTGAAAAATATCTCAATATCTGGATAGTAAAATCGATTGATGGGGATGTCACCACACAGGGTTATTCATATATGCCATCATTATCGGGAGGGCCAAGTTTTGATGGTGATGGAATTGTAATGGTTTACAAATATTTTGGACGATTTTCTGGATTTCATCCAGATTATGAACTTGGAAGGTCATGCACACACGAGCTTGGTCATTATTTCGACCTGATGCATACTTGGGGAGGCGATGATTTTGATCATGGTGAAGGCAATTGCTTTGATGATGATGGTATAAAAGACACACCAAATTGTTCTACAGTTTACTATTCAGGAACACCCTTTTGCTATCATCCTTACCAGTGTGGCAATACCAGGATGATAGAAAATTTTATGGATTATTCTTTTGATTCCTGCATGAAATTGTTTACTCCGGGGCAAAATCAGAAAATTAAAAATTCAATTATCACCTATCGAACTACACTTGTTAGTTACAACAACCTGATAGAAACAGGCTGCATTGAGATGTACGACTCAATAAATTCTAATAATACTGTTGATATTTACCCTAATCCGGCAAGTGACAGGCTTATCTTTCGAACACATTTAATCAAAGACACTTCAGACCTTGATATTACCATGTATGACCTTTATGGCAGAATAGTTTTTATAAAAACTTACTCAAATTTATCAAAATCAACTATTGAACAAGCATTGTTTAATATTCAACCCGGAATTTATATAATCAAGGGAGTATTTGGAGGTGCAGGTTTTACCCAAAAAATAATGATTGTATCATCATTTTGATAACATTTATTAAAAATTGGGCTTATGAAGATATTTTCTGTAAAATTCATCAATATGATTTACAGTTTCCTCAACACTGTCAGTAACTTTAAATAATTCAATATCACGTAGTTCAATATTATTTTCCTGTTCCATAACAGTATTTTTGAGCCATTCAACCAGCCCTGTCCAGTATTTTGTTCCAAACAATACCACAGGAAAAGGATGCGTTTTTTCTGTTTGTATTAAAGTAATAGCTTCAAAAAATTCATCAAGTGTTCCAAAACCACCGGGCATTACAACAAATCCCTGAGCATATTTGACAAACATGACTTTTCTGACAAAAAAATAATCAAAATTTAACAGTTTATCTGTATCAATGAATTGATTGAATGTTTGTTCATGAGGTAAGATAATGTTTAAACCGACAGATTTTCCTCCTGAATTTTTTGCACCTTTGTTGGCAGCTTCCATAATACCCGGCCCACCACCAGTGATAATACCATAACCTAATTGCGACAATTGCTGAGATATTTCAACGGCTTTCTGATAATAAAGATGCTCCTGTTTTGTTCGTGCTGAACCAAATATTGACACACAGGGGCCAATACGATTCAATGTTTCGAAGCCTTTTACAAATTCCCCCATTATTGTAAATATCTGCCACGATGATTCGGCTTCCACTTCAGCCCATGTTTTGTCGAATGGACGTTTCTTTGAATTCATAAGTTAATTTTTTCTGATTTTATACTTGTCAATTAAATCAGCAAGTTCGCCTTTGCTGACACCTATTTCTTCTGCTGTTTTTATAATTTCCCAGTTGTATAATTTTAACTTTTCACGTAAGAAAATCATTTCTGCTTGTTCCCTGAAATCTTCAATCTTGCTAAACCTTGAAATATCAAGTTCTTTTGAAATATCATGTTTAGGAATTGGTTTGGCATACAGCCTGACATCATCAGCCGTAATTTCTTTTGAACAAAGTATGGCCATTCGTTCTACAGCGTTATGCAATTCCCTGACATTTCCTGTCCAAATTATCTTTTTTAATTCATTAAAAGCTTCATTTGTAAATTTTATGGAATGTATGCCATGTTCCTGGCATATTTCACTGACAAATCTTTCTGCCAGTAATGTTATATCGTCCTCACGTTCATTTAATGAAGGAACACGAATAACAATAACGCTTAGTCTATGGTAAAGATCTTCCCTGAATGTACCTTTTTCAATTTCTTTTAACAGGTCTTTATTGGTGGCAGCAATAACTCTGGGGTTTACCGGAATAGCTTTTTCGCCACCTACCCTTGTAATAATTTTTTCCTGAAGTGCACGTAAAACCTTTGCCTGAGCAGAAAGGCTCATATCTCCTATTTCATCAAGGAATAATGTGCCATCATTGGCCAGCTCAAATTTACCTATCCTTTGTTTTATTGCTGAGGTAAATGAGCCTTTCTCGTGTCCAAACAATTCACTCTCAATAAGTTCTGAAGGGATAGCAGCACAGTTAACCTCAATAAGCTGTCCTTGAGAACGATTGCTTTTTTCATGTATCCAGCGAGCTACCAACTCTTTGCCGGTGCCGTTTCCTCCGGTAATTAATATTCTGGCTTCTGTAAGTGCTACTTTTTCTATCGTTTCTTTTATTTGAAGGATGGCAGGAGACTCACCAATAATATCACGTGTTTTAAAAACTTTTTTACGTAATGTTTTGGCCTCCTGTACCAGTTCTGTTCTGTCAATAGCATTTCTGATATGTAGCAATAACTGATTCAGGTCAGGTGGTTTGGTAATGAAAGCAAATGCTCCTTTTCGTGTTGCTTCAACTGCAATTTCAACGGTTCCATGTCCTGAAATCATAATAAATGGCACCTCAGGGTTTATTGTCATTGAAGCTTCAAGCACCTCAAGACCATCCATTTTAGGCATTTTTATATCGCATAGAATAACATCATATTTTTTTTTCTTTATTTTTTCCAGGGCAGAAGGACCATCCAGAGCATCATCAATTTTATAACCTTCATATTCCAGGATGTCTCTCAGGGTTTCCCTTATTACTTTTTCATCATCAACAATCAGTATTTCCGGCATAATAGTCTAATAATATTTTTTACAAAAATGCTTATTTTTTATTAAAAATACTTCATACTCACAAGCATCGTGCCCATTGTATCAAACCATTTACTGATTGTATTTTTACAGGTAAAATTAAACCTATTATCGTCAGTACAATCGAGCATTATGATTAAAATTGGCAACCTTGAAATACCCGATCGCCCACTTATTCTGGCACCTATGGAAGATATTTCTGATCCTCCCTTTCGTGTTATTTGCATGGAAATGGGTGCTGATCTGGTTTATTCTGAGTTTATTTCAAGTGAAGGATTAATTCGTGATGCTGATAAAAGTAAAATCAAACTTGATATTTTTCCCGGTGAACGTCCTATTGCTATTCAGGTTTTTGGTCATGACGAAAAAAGTATGACTGAAGCAGTCAATATTATTGAAAAAGTGAAGCCTGATATGATAGACATCAATTATGGCTGTCCGGTAAAAAAAGTGGTTAAAAAAGGGGCAGGTGCAGCAGCATTGCAAAATTTACCACAAATGGTAAAAATGACCGAAAAAATAGTAAAATCTACAAAAATACCAGTTACTGTTAAAACACGTCTGGCCTGGGATAGCCATAGTATAAAGATTGTTGAACTATGCGAAATGCTTCAGGATGTGGGAGTAGCAGCAATTGCTGTGCATGCCAGAACTGCTGTTCAGCAATATTCAGGAACTGCTGACTGGGCATGGTTTAAACGTATAAAGAATAATAACCGATTTAAAATTCCTCTATTTGGAAATGGTGATATTAATACGCCTCAAAAAGCAAAAACATTATTTGATGAATACCAGGTGGACGGAGTGATGATTGGTCGGGCAAGTATTGGGAATCCCTGGATATTTAAATTAACTAAACATTATTTAAAAGGAAATGATATACCATTTAAGATAAAAATTTCGGAAAAGGCAGAAGTTTGCAGAAGGCATTTAATGCAGTCAGTTAAATGGAAGGGAGAACGATTGGGAATTCTGGAAATGAGACCTCATTATGCACATTATTTTAAAGGTATTCATCACTTTAAGGCAATTAGAATAAAATTGGTGGAATCAACAGATTTAAACCAAATAACTGGAATTCTCGATAGTCTTGCCAACGCAGATGAAACACAAATACTGTGAAAAATTAATGTCTGTTTTTGACAATTGTTGATAATATTACCATTGAAACGATTAACATTCCGCCAATAATTATTTTTATTGAGGGAATTTCGTTGATAAGTAAAGAAGCAAGTAATATCCCA
>Ga0172369_10005175_pt1 | contig 16170 bp, 23 predicted proteins | sample LakKiv25m_FD_114539 | JGI IMG/M metagenome (GOLD analysis project Ga0172369, IMG submission 114539) | Freshwater microbial communities from Kabuno Bay, South-Kivu, Congo - kab_022012_11.25m | ecosystem: Environmental > Aquatic > Freshwater > Lake | place: Democratic Republic of the Congo...
ATACAAAAGAAATAAGTAAACAAGTTATAAAAAGACCTATTACCCAAAATAACCATTTTCTAATTGGTAAAGGGGACGCTTCAGTAGTTTTTACTTTATAAAAATTACTTAAGAAAGTTCCTCCTTCAACCCATTCTGTTATTGTGGAAATTAGTCCTGTTAAAAAAGATGCCACAAGTAATATATTTAAGATTACATGGAATCCTCCAAATTTTAATTCATTGGGTAAGGTTTTATCCTGCATATAATAGTCCCCAAAAAGACGTATATCCCATAAAATTCCTACTAGTAGGAAAAGAAAGATGGAAATTGCAAGAGATATTGATAATATTCTATTTTTATTATTCGTCTGATTTTATTAATTATTTGTTAATAATTTTTTTTTTAATTACCAATATTTCATTGCTCCAGGTTGATTTGAACCAGGATCATTAGGATTATAAGCACCTGTTGCTGATGCTAATCTCTTTTTTGCTCTTCTCACTGGTCTTGAACCTGTAAAATTTCTGGCAGATCTTTTTTTAGATCTTTTACTGTTTGGATCTGAGTACTTCATAATTTGTTTTAATTTATAGATTAAAATATGTTTTTAATTCTGCACTTGATAAATTCTCTAATTCTTCACAAAAATAAAGAAAGGGAGGTAATTCGTTATTAATGAACCAATTTTCAGAAAAACCACCTTTTCCAGTCATAAAAAGACTAAAAGAATCAGGAGAATACAAAGAATTGATAATGCGACCTTTGCTACTTGAAGACATGGCTCTCCCTAAAGACCTGTCTCTTCCTATTTTTTTAACAAAATTGTCAGATAAACTACATAATGAAATTCCAAGACTCAAGTCTTCTGGATAATTAATATTAGAATAAAATAATCCTGCTATAGTAAATCTGTATCCATTAATAGATTTACCATGATAAAAAAATTTCTTTTGTTCCATGTTAATATTTTTTAAAAAGCGAATCGTATTTTACCAGAATACGATTCGCGCGATTTTTTCTTCACACCCAGAAGAAACATGGGAAACTCTTCTATGTACAGTTTAAACAGTCTATTATCAATATAGACATTGGTTATTTTTGTAGATAAAATAATAAACATATCAGAAATTCACAGAAGTCTGATTCTACTGGGTGCGGAAAGTATAAGATTCGAACTCACGAACACTGCTTTTGCAGAGCAGGACCTTAAACCACTCGGACATTTGTACATTAAAAAAGAATTATTTTCGTAGGGATTAGTACGAGCAAATTTTTATAAATGGTTTGTTCCCCATTTCCTGATGTAATACATTACAGAGCAGGGATTCCTACACAATACCTTAGGCCATTTACACCTTCTACTAAGTTGCGATCTTTTGAAGGCTAAGGTCTCTTTCAATGGTGCTTATCCATCTTGTGTAAATAATTCTTTAAGTGCGTCCTCTGCGACTCGAACGCAGGACTCCTACCTTAAAAGGGTAATGCTCTAACCAACTGAGCTAAGAACGCGAAAAAGTTAATCTTCTATGATTACTTTTATCTTGCTGATGATTTTATCATTATCAGCCTTTTGTGATAATAATGCTTTATTAAATTCATCCAATTCAGTAATTTTTTCAATAGTAGCTTCAGATTCTAAATCAATTTTTAAATTAATAGAAGCTAAATCTTCCATAGTTTTTGTAAACACTGAAATTGCGTTTAGTGCAGAAGTAGAAAAATCTTTAAGCTTCTGCTGTGAATTTTTAGATAAAATATTCATATAACTGTTGTTTAAGATTAATTATAGTGCCGTCCCAGAGGGATTTGAACCCTCGTTTTTATAGAGTGACAGTCTAGATTCCGCACGCCAGTCGGGCTCATAGGACGATTTAAGTTATTCTTTTAGTTCAATATTCAAGTTAAATAAAGATACTCCATCAGAAAGTTGCTGCTTACAAAAAATGATTCTTACTTCTTCATTTTTCATTTTTCATTTTTTATTCTTATTTATAATATTAAAAAGAAAGAGCCTTGGGTCTTTCAAGGTTACTGATTAAAGATATTACCTACTGTTAACCTTTTTTTGGATTTTTAATTTTAATCTTTAATTACAGCTAAAACCAGCCCTTCCTTTTTGGACAAAAAAAAATACACGAAGGTGTGATACCCCCGTGTATTAATTTTTTATTAGAAATAATTTCTTTTTTAATACAAAGTATCCACACTTACAGAATCGACATTAGTTGAATCCACCAATGTTGTGTCTGAATTAATAGAATTAGCATCTTCTTTTACAGGAAGATTACAACAAGCAACTAAAACAGTTGCAAATAAAATAATAGCATAAAAAATTCTTTTCATAGTTTTTAAATTTAAATAGATTGTTAAAATAATTAGTAGCGGGAGAGGGATTTGAACCCTCGTCATTCGGCTTATGAGACCGAGCTGGAACCACTCCAGTCCATCCCGCGATACTGTGCTCCAAAAGAGACTCGAACTCTTAAGAATATGATCCTAAATCATACGTGTATACCAATTCCACCATCAGAGCATTAGTATCGGGTATGGGATTTGAACCCATGATCTTTGGACTGAAAATCCAACGTCCTAAGCCAACTAGACGAACCCGACAAGAGTACAGCATGAAAAATTTCATACTGCTATATATTGAGGTAAAAGGAGTGTAAAGGTACAAAGTAAAAATTTAAAAAATGCCATAAATGGCAAAATTTTAAAATAATAAAATGTACCTTTGCTCTAAGTAAATTTTATCCCAAAAATATAGGAAGTTAAAAAGATTCAAATTTATACTTATATTCAATATTCTTATAATATACTTTTATATAAGAATCTCCAGAATAAAAAGAATAAATTTCAATTAAAACAATACCAGAATTTTGGTCCGATGCATAAGAACTGTACAAGATTCCATCACTTGCTTCTTCTGAAGAAAATCCAGAATATACAAAAATTTGAGGTTCTTTTGAACTTATGATGATTCTATTTTGTTCTGCATCCATTGTAATTAAAATATCAACAGATCTCCACTCTGTCCATATGCCAGGTACAGTTCTTACAGATAGATGAGTAGCTCTGAAATATACAGGGGAACAAAATGCAATTGAAGCTGAAATTAAAAAAGTCAGCAGAAGAATAAATTTTTTCATTATAATTATTCAAAAGTTACACCATAACCTTCATCAAAAGTCTGCACGTATGCAAAAACTCGCTGATTAGGACTTAATTTTTTCCAAATTTTTGGATCTGCCCATATGGGACAATCTCCATACTTCCAAAAATCCACGGTTGAAGCAGCTATTTTCAACTGCTTCATACATGTCTGAGTTCCTCGATCTACATGTTTTATTTTACGAGTGAGAATTTCAGGCTTAGCTCCTATGGGAGAGACATCAGCAGAAAAAGTTTGTTTTTCATCGTGTTTCTTCATTGGGCCAATTTGTCCGGGAAGATTAATAAAGATAATTAATCCAGCATCCATAGCTTATTTGTTTAGTGTGTTTAAAAAGATATTATTTAAAGTTGTTTTACTGTTTGAATTTGTTTGTTCCTCCAAAGTATTGGTTAAGGCAGAGAAATGACTATTAAAAACTCTAGTCAAATTGTTAACTCCAGAATCTGATAAAAATATTTCATAGTAATAAGTATAATTAGAAAATATCAACTTATTTTCTTCCAAAACTATATTAATCTGTTTTGGAGGATATACTACAAATTTTTTCCTGGAATCTAAGGAAATATACAGAAGACTTTCTGAGCTTCTAATTAAATTCCTACAAATTTTAATAATATCTTCCTCAAAGAAACTTTTTTGTACCCTATGAGATAGGGCTTTATTACGTTTTAAATTTATTAAAGTACGTAATAAAATTTTTTTTGGTTTAAAAATCATTTTTAGTGGCTACTACATGTTCAAGTTGTTTTGCTCTCATTAGAGCGATTTCTGAAATTCTACGTTGTTTGATTGACATTATTAAAAAAATATCAGTATCCAGGATTATGGCTTCTATTTTTGCAGTTTTGCCAGATTTTTTAGTATAATATTCATGGACTACAAAATCTTGATTGATTTTATATCCTTGAGTATGTAAAAATCTAATTACTCTTGCATACAGTTCCATATCTGTATACCGAAGATTAATTACTCTCTTGTTTCCAATTTTTCTGATTGTTCCAAAAAGTTTTTCCATGTCTAGAGTTTTAAAAAGAAAAAGTGGAGCTGGCGGGAATCGAACCCGCGTCTACTCAACGTTGCTAATAAGTTGTTTACATGTTTTTGGGGGTGACCGAAGTCAGCCTCTCCACCAGTCCATTTTATGTTTGGACAAACAGACAAATCATGTCAACACCAAATTTTTTAAAAGATATTGGTAACTTTCAAGCCTCCAAAATTGCGTTTAAGGTTTTTGGAATACCCAGGATTTACGCTGCCAAGCTCATTGAGCTTCTACGAGCAACCATAGAAATAACTTTAGTTTTTCCATTTATTGATTTCGCTATTTTAAGGTATAACTACCTACATGCAACTTATTCATAATAATTGGCATCAATACCATTCAGCCCCATAATGTAAAAAGAAGAAAGGAGATTAACTCCTTTCTATCTTTTAATTCAAACTATCCAAGAATAGCTTTTAATGCCTCTATTTCCATAGACCTTTTAAGCTCTGGAGAAATAATATCATCAACTCTCTTTTCGAGATCAGAAAGTTCTCTTCTCCTCTGTGCAAGTTGAAGTATGGATACCCTTGTAAGAATATCTTTTTTCCAGTCTTCAACAGAAAATCCAAGCCATGTGAATGGAGATTTTACATTCAATTCAGCAGCAGCCTCATTGTATGATTTTTCTCTTTCCTTCAAAAAAGCAAGGATAGATACAAGTTTTCTTTCATCTGAAACAGTCATTATATCTGTAGCAGCACTGTTGGTATCTGAATACCTGAAGATGCCTCCAGTAATATAATGAGGTTTTTCTGCATTTGCTACCTCAGCTTTTTTAGCTTGAAGTTTATCAAAAAGTTCTTTTACGATTTGATCAGTTGTTTTTACGTTTTCTGACATGTTATTAAAAATTAATGTTAAAAAAAAATGTTGATTTTTTATGGAGTACACCATAATGTAAAGTACTTCAGAGTCGAACTGAAGAATAAGTTTATCGATACACTTACTTGCCACCATTACTTTATCACTTTCATGTTTGCTAAACTTCAAGGGTTGAAGAACCTTTAGGAATTTAATTAACGCAAAATCCTATAAAAACCGACCTATTAGAGATAGGCTCTCTCTTACCAGCTAGTAAGAATTTTGTCTGAGAAATAGGATTCGACATACACGCCTAATAAAAGACAAGGGTTTTTACATTTATTAGAAGTAATTATAATATAGCCAAAGGAAATTATCATAATGATAAATTTTCCCTCGTGTCTACCAATTTCACCATTCCTAGAAAAATAAGAAATAAGGAAATTAAAATACTAGTTTATTTCACCCAAAGAAAAGTTAGAAGTAAGTATTTTATAGCCTTATATATTGTTAGAAATTAAATAAGAAGGATTTGAACCTATTAATCTAAGCTACGCCCAGATTTTTTAACCAGAAGTATCTTATTTATAGCCTAAAAAATTATTAATGTAGGAAAGAGAGGATTCGAACCTCTGACCACATTTCCCTGAAAATATTCGCTTACCCTTCTAGCGCACTTTCCTAGATGTTCCCTCCGTTCAATTTCCTTCGGAGGAGGGAACCTATTCCCATTTCTACATTTAAACATCTTTACACTGATAAATTTTGCCGTCTTAACCGCTAGACTACAGCGCCTAGTAATAGAGAAAATAGAGGCGCTGATGGGAATTGAACCCACGATTTGCAAAGAAAAGAAAAATGTTTAGTATACTATTGGGGCTTGAAACTCAAAAGATTACACTTCACTCACAACACTGAGGAATAGTCTAAAATTACAGGGATAAATTTAAACTGAATGTAACACTATTGAGTGTATTTTTATTTTTGGAATATAAAACCAAAGATTTTATTTGAGTCAATAGGAGATTCAACTGCATCTACATCATTCGCTTTTTCCAAAGCAATTGAAACTGCAGTTTTTAAAGTAGTTAGTCTGTCCAAAGCAGCTGCTCTTTGAGAATGAGTCCACTGTCCACTAAATTCTTGTCTAGTTTGAACACCAAGTTTCAAAACATCGTCTTTAGTAGTAATTTGTGGTTTATAATCAGACCCAGGTTTAAGTTTATCCAAATTAGGATCAGATAAAATATACTGTGTTTTAACAGTTGTTTTTATTTCTTGAGTAACCAAAGGTTTTTGATATATTTCTCTTCCAACATATTCGGCAGAAGTAGAGGGTTCCCAAATATCAGTTTCTGTTCTAACAGGAATAGTCTGTATCATTTGAGATAATTCACTTTTTTCCAAAATAGATTTAAGTGCTAAAAGTTCATTAGAATAAAATTCTCCCCAATTTTCTCCATTAACAATCAAATCAGCTTTAGCAAATCCAGAACCATTAGTTCTTTCTTTTGTTAAAACATTTTGAATATAATCACTTGTAGCTCTGATTAAATAATCAATTTTTTCATCTACAGTAGTAACTACTTTAGAATACCCTCTTTTACTGGGGTCATCTACAGCAGCATCCTGTGGCATGTAAGTATTTTTGTAGCCTAAAAAGGCTCCTTGAGATTTATCAAAGAATTTTGAATAATCTCTTAAGATAGCAGAAAATCTTGATGCTGCATCTTGAGTAAGTGCTAAGACTAATTTTAATTTACGATTCATTAGTTTAAAATTATTTTGTTAATTAAAAAATAGAAATTGTATAAGTGGTTGAAGGGTAAGGATGGACTCGAACCATCAACCTCTCTTACTTTTATGTAAGAGTGCTCTACCACTGAGCTACTTATCCAATAGAAGTAACTTATACATAGCTATTATATATTCTTGAAAAATAGGAAATTACAAAAGAGAAACCTGCTCTACCGCTGAGCTATAAGCATCTCCTAGGATGCCTAACAGGATTCGAACCTGTGACTAGGGCGTCCACAGCGCTTAGAAGTATCTAATGCATAGCCTAAAATTATATTGATAGTACTTTTTTAATAATATTTAAACGATTTTCATGATCTTCCAGTTTAAACCAAAAAGGACCATAAGTTTTTTCAGGTTTATATTTATATAACTCTGGAAAAAAGAATTTAAAATCCTCAATATCATATGGATCAATATAGTGAATATCTAAAGTTTCTAATATCTTAGAAATTCTATTACAAAATCCGCCAAGTCCATAAAGTTGATTACTTTTAATTTCCATTTCTAAACTATCAAATATAAACTGATAGATTATACTATATTTAGTGTGATAATCAAGTGGTGTTTTCATAATAAATAATTAAAAGTGAAATTATGTATGTAAGACATATTAAAAGCATGTTGCCTTGCAGCTAGAAGTAACATACATATAGCACTTAAGATGAAGTAAGGAAATTTTATATCTATTTTTGAAGTCAAATGCTCTACCACTAAGCTACTATGTAAAAGAATTACATAGGTAGGATTCGAACCTACGACCATTTGATAGATAGAAGTAAGATATAAATAGCCTTAAAATTTTTTATTAAATATTTGGAAGTCTTAAAAATACTTCATTTTCTGGAAGAGAATAATTATCCATCCATTTTAAGCCCGCCTCAACATTCCAAAGAGAAAGATCTATTGGTTTAGGAAGTTCAACTCCTTTAAAAATTTTCAATCTAAGACTCTTGCTTCTTAAATTATGATAGTCTTTTTTTAAGGAGGCATTCATATAATGATTCATGGCAACAAACTCTTTTACATCTTCATTAGTGTGTAAAGTATATGTTACTCCATCAATATATTCTATTATTTCCAGAAATTCCCAGGGTAGAGAAGTATGAATATATACTTTTCTTTTTGTATTTACATCAATATAATGTAAATAAAAAATTAATGCTGTAGTACGTTCAGAATCTGGAGGTAAAAAAGGCTCCCCACCTATTATAATAATTTCATCATAGTCGTAATGTGAAACTATTGGAAGTTTATCAAGGTCAAAGTTTTTATTAGCACATTTTGCACAATTCTTATTACACGATTTTGTTACAAGGAGTCTTAATTTCTTTTTCATGGCTGTTAAAAATAATGAAAAACTCCCTGCACTGTACAGGGAGTTTTTCTTTTTTAGTTAAAACGAGGCAAAGCCTTAATCAATACTTTTCTTAGAAATTTGTTTTTGCAATTTTGAGACTTTACCTCTTCTTTGTATAGTAGAAGTAGCAAAAACAATAGCCTTTAAAAAAGAAAAAAATACTGATTATTTTTTTTTTTAAATTCCGAGATACTCAATAGTCTTAGTATAGGAACTTGAGAAGTCCTCAAATAAGAAATGAGTTTGAGCAGATTCTTTAGACACAAGTCTACCTCTAGCTTCAATATGCCATAAAAGTAAGTCATACACAGAAAGCTTTGGCAATTCTAAATAGCTTTGTAAAGCTTTAAAGAGTTCTGTAGAGGAATAATCATTGACATAAGTAGAAAAATCACCAAAATCTAAATCCAGATGAATATATTCTCTTGCAATAAGATCATATGCCCCAGCTAAAACAGTTCTAGCATCTGAATTAATTACCATAGAATTGGTAATTGTTTCAGGAAGCCAGCTTTCATTAGATTCTGGATATTCTCTTTCCATTACTCCAACTACACATTGATTATTTTTGAAAGAAGGATTAGAAAAATTATGTGGAACAATTAAAAAATATTTGAAGCCAGCATTAACAGCTTCATTTATATTTATATCCACATATTCTGCACAAGCACCTTTCCTGTTTCTAACATCACCAGAATAACACCCAATTTTATTAGAGTGTATTCCATTGTAACCAAAAAATACTGACTGTTTGTTACCTATCAGATAGCCGTGAAGATCTATGTCCATATCACCATACTTATCTAACCAATGAACGAAAGGACGAATTACGTTTTTCTCTGATGCCATGGGAATTCTTTGTCCCCTGATAATAGGTACTAAACTTTCAGACATACTCCTCATATTAGTAGGTAGAGGAATCTTTCTCAATTCCTCATCTATCCAACAATCTCCAAGTTCTGAAAGTTTTGTAAACTTTTCCTTAAGAGCACTTATAAGAGTCTGTTGAACAGCTTCTATAACATGTTCTTTGAGAGGAGGTAGAGAAGGAAGTGGAGTCTTTTTTCTTGCTCCTTTTATAAAAACAGATCTTTGAGTGGGAACATTTCTACCTTCAAAATAAGAGAATACTTCAAAGATAACCTTATTTGAAGAATTAACTGCAATTTTAGCCAGATGATTAAGGATAGATTGTCTTCTCTCAACTCCATTTGATCTGATTAACCAGTCTAATCTTCTTAAAAATTCTCCAGGCCTTTCACTGAGTTTGGTAAGACCAACATCAAAAGATTGATTAAAAGCTGCTTGCAATTCTCCATACCAAGAAATTATTTTTTGGTTACGAAGTTTATCAAAAGCACGATAACACCTTGGATAAGAATTTTTATATTCACCAGGATGAAGAATTTCTCCTAGCCTTATCCATCTCTGGTCTTTTAAAACCATTTCTCTTACGTCAAGATTAGAGTTCTCTAGAAGTTCTAAAATTTTCCTTCGTTCAGAACGAGAAAACTTTTTAAACTTGAATTTCTCCCTCTTCTCCCTTTTAAGATTGTGAATTTTTGAATACCTATAATAGGTACTAACTTGTTTAACTTGTTTAGGAACAGCTGGAAGAGAAATGTCTCCACCAGAAAGAAATACTGCTATTCTTAAAACATCAGTAGTAGTAAGCTTGGGGAACTGTACATTCTTAAAAGATATATTGTTTTTAATACATTCTCCAAAGATGGTACATAAATTTTCTTTAAACGGAATTATTTCCGGGAAAACTAAAGGACGATAATTATTAAGAAACCATTTAATAGTTTCCATATCCACCTTAGTAATAGAATTTCCAGAACTGGTTAACAAAATAAAAATCTTTTTAAAAGATTCTTCATTACCAGAACTGATAATTTTATATTTTACATGCTCAAAAGCTTCAGGTCTTCTTTTGGTCCAAGCATTGGGAGTAAATGACCCACCAGACCAATAACCAATCAATTGGTTCATCCATAATTCTCTCTCAGTCATATCCATAACTTGCTGAGGAAATCCAGGATAAATAGGAGTATGATTATATTCTCCACCAGTCAATCGTTTAAGCATTGAAATTACTTCACTGTGAAAGGCTTTGATATCAGCAGCATCTGAATATCCAAGTTGTTTAAAGGCATCTTCATTTAGCATATAGCCAAATTTCATTAATTCTGCCTGCACATTCATAGCCATACTTCTATTGTCTACCCCAATGCTGGGAACAATTAGAAATCCATGTTGGAAAGCGATTGTATTTTTTGTCATTGTTTATTTTTTTGTGATTAAAACCTGGGATCATTTTGATCTAATTCTTCAGCAATATGTTTTTTCCACCATTTAGAAAAAGAGTTGTTACACTTACTAATATAAGTATCAACTGCAAAGATTCCTAAGATGAGGATAAGGGAAATCAACCAAAAGTAAATCATAAGATTTTCTTGTCTATTAAGTTAAAAAATTTTTTTAAGTTTTTTGGGGGAAACACTGTATAAAATCCAATATTATTTACCACAATAGCAGTAAAAATAAAAAGATCAATAGGAATAAGAACCCTGATTATAGGAATCATTACTACAATAAAAATTAGTAGGATAGATCATGGTCTTAATCCTATGTGAGTATAATATTTTTTACAAAGCTTATTACCATCCACAACAACTATTTTTGGGACCAGCAGAAAAAATAAAATTACAAGGAGAGAAACTATTGAAGTCACCATAAAAGAAAAGAATAAAAAAGCCAGAGAAAATACTCTGGCTTTTTTTTATTACTATTATTTAAGAGCAGGCAATATTGATTAATACTATAAAAGCAATAATAATGCCAATGAATTTAAGTACAAAAGAAGATACTGAATTTAACATTCTTCAAAATTTGTTACAGGTTTCATGATTTTAAATCCTTGACTTTTCAAGAAAGCAATTGCTTTTTGTACTTCATCAGTTTTACCAACAATAGCAGTGGAAATTCCCCTGTTTTTGTCTTGATAACCCCTAAAGGTAGCATAAATCTCATCGAGATCTTTTTGGATGGCGCCAAAATAAATAGGCTCAGAATGGGAAAATTCATAAGAATTATTTATCTTATGAATCAATTTTTTCCTAACTAACATAGGGACTACGAAAGCTGGATAAGGACAACCGCTGTTTGTAAGAACTCTAACAAGTTCTTTTCTTGAAAAAGATTTAACTTTTTCACGAGCAATAGATATAGCTAAAGATACCTTTTTTGCCCTTTCTTCTGATGTGTTCATAATTGTTTATCTGGTTTTTGTTTAAGTTAATGTTGTCTTCCCAGTAGGACTCGAACCTACAACCTACAGCTTAGAAGGCTGTCGCTCTATCCAATTGAGCTATGGGAAGAAAGTGGGCCCGTAGGGATTTGAACCCTAATGTGACCAATTACACTTTCTACTGGTTATGAGCCAGAGGTGATACAGGCCCCAATAACAAGTATTCATAACCATTTGCTCTGACCAATTGAGCTAATGATCCTTAGAAACCACTCTTATTGACTAATTTGATTTTCTTTGTGCTTCCATAATTTGCGGAACAAAGATTAGCAATAAGTAATTTTCGCTAAGAGTGATTGAAGTTATACATCTATATACCCTTTATAAATTATCTGTTCAGAAACCTGCATGGAAAAAAATACTGAACCTTCAAAATATACTGCGGTAATATAGGAAGATCCTAAGTCTAAAGTACATGTACTACCTTCAGTAGCCATTACTAATAGAAAAAAGGATGCATAAGTTTTTGTTAAAAGGCCTTCAAAAATTCTACTAGCTTTTGAAAATGGGATGTTTTGAAAGGTTTTTTTCATATTTTTAAAATGTTTGCAATTCCCAAAATTGATATAATCAATCCAGAAATAGAGGTTAACAATGTAAGCTCAAGGTCAATTCTGTTCAATCGCTTTCTGAATCTAATAATCTTAATAAGACCTAAAGAAACAGAAGGTATTCCAATACATAAGTAGAGGATACTAATAATTAAAGTAAACCAATCCATGATAATTTTTTTTTTGAAAAAGAAAAACCTGCCATAATTTTGTACTTAATTAATGGCAGGTATTAGTTTCTAGCTAGGATAAGACTTTTTTTGAGCAGCCGTCTATTTGAACATAACGCTCCCATTTGGCAATTCCTTTTCCATCTCATCAAAGAAGAAGAATTTTTAGTCAGCTCTATTACTTTTCACTATTGAATCGAAAAGCAGGAATTATGCAAGTTAAAAAAAACTTCCACTATGCTTTCCAAACATAGTTTATAATTATTTTTTTACAAGATAGTATCTCAAACTACCTCCTTGAGAAATTCCAGGATAATATGCACAATTGTCAATTTTAACAACTGAGCATTTAATACTATCCTGTACGGTTATCATAACCTTAGTATCTACAGCCTGTTTTATGGCTATAAGAGCTACTACTTCTTCATAAGAGTAAGTTTCTCTCAATCTGTGTCTTTCAGAACAGCTAATCATAATAGCTGCTAGCATCATTGCAAATAGTAATTTTTTCATTTTCTTTGGGATTTTTAGTTATTAGCACCCTCTTGTCTTATTATCAGGCATACGTCTGATTTCATTTCTTTCTCACTGAATATATAAGAGTAGGGTCACAATGATTATTAATTAAGCTTTTTCACTGTTGCAGTAAATACTGATTAAGTGTGCTGTTGTAATAATCATCTTGCTGAGAACTCACTTGTGTTGTAGGATTAGTATCCATTATCCTATTATTAATGACTAAATTCCTTTCTCAAGGGAACAACACATCTACCATTACTGATAGTATCTTTATGTAATTATTAATTTACACCAGGTTCAATGTTTAGCCTGTATTTTAAAGGTTTTGTTCAACCATCCATTTTTTTAACAATTGAATTTGTTCAACAACATCTGAATGATATTTCCTTCTACCAATAGGAGTATCAATGTGACCAATAAGGTTTAACATAATATCTATAGGCAATTCTTCTCTAGTCCAACTATCTTTCACCTTTTTGATGGTAATGTTGTTGTCTTTGGAGATTTTTAAATCATGAAAATAATCACCCTCAGAGTTAATTACGTTTCTAACAGAGTCATATTTTCTTATTTCATACTCGACCAATACATCAGTAATAATATTACCTTTGTTGTATTCAGACACATATTTCTCAATAAATGCTTGAGATGGTTGAGGTAGTAAAGGAATATTGATAAATCGGTGACATTCGGGACATAATCCTGTATTTACTACCTTAACAGCACCACAAGTACAAGTCAATGACAAAGATTTATCAGTAGTAGCAATGATTTTTTTAAAGATATACTTATAAAGATTATTGATACCGTGATCTGATTCACTATGTGCTCGATATAGTCCTTTAACTTCTAAGTTAATAAACCAATCACCATCTTTAATTTTTTCATCTGATAAGATATAAAGATGTTGATATTCACCAAAAGTTATATTATCTGAAAAGGAATCTTTAAAAGATAATATTTTTTTATAAGCTGTGTTGAATACAAAATTTATTGCGCTTTTTTCATTAGTAGGAAGCAACAAAACCTTACACTTTTTAAATGTAGTCATGACTTTATTCTTTAAGTGTGTTAAGTTCTCTTTGATATGCATTAGCTGCATCTATTTCTTGTGAGAATCTTCCAAGAAATTTCTTTATATATTTAGGACTGGTTATACCCTACAGTTGGGATGTTGCTAAACACAACTCTTTGCCACATATAATCTCAAGGAATTTCAACCTCTCTCAAATTTAAAAAGCTTAGTATTGTATTTTATCAGTCTCATCACCGTCCCAATACTCAGCTCCAGTTAGTTCAGAAGGCTCTGAAGAATTTATATTAAATTCTGTGATTGAGACAGTGTTTAATCCAGCAATGAATACGGGTGTATTATATTCATTTACAATAGATTTATATTCTTTTCCATTAGATAAAATGCTACTTAATTGCCCGTAAAAATGCAATGTAATAGTTATTGCTGTGTAACTATCAATTATTTTAACAAGGTAATGTTTCATAATATTGTTGGTTTAAGGTTGAACAAAAAGTTGATTAAAGTTTCCCCCTCACCATAATGGATAGGGGAAACTCAAAAGATTATTTTATGCAGACAGTTCTTACCCAAAGTTTGCCATCAAATCTTTCGACATATTTGTCAAGAGATTGTGATAAAATAGCAAATCCTATTTCAGCATTCTCTTTAGGTTGCCTCCCATATATAATATAGAAAGCTTCATAAAGATATTTCCAGCCTCTACGAGATTTAGATTTTATAGGAAAGTATCTGCGCATTCCTCTTGAATGTTGTTTTACAACTGATTCAGAGATTGATGATTGTAAATATTGTGGTATCATGATAATAAGTTTTTGAGTTTGAGCATCGTATAGACCTAAACCTATCATAAGATAGACCTAACAACATTACTTGTTATGCACTCTAAATAAAAGTTTCCACACCTTTGATGTTATCGCTGGTGGGAAACTCAAAAGAGATTAATCTCCCATGTCAACAGAATAAGCTAATCTTTTTATTCTATCAACATATAAGCAAGAACTTCCTGACCGATTACTGTAAAATTTCTCCCAGTGACAATCCTTTGGAAGTTCTACACCACTATTCAACCAACCAAGATGTTTAACATATTGATTTGCTAAGTCTGCTAGCGCTGACCCATAATAGTCATGAGAATTCATCGCTACTTTAATAATACTAACTGTGTTCAAATCAGTTTCTTCTATTGTATCCATGATAATAATTATTTTGAGTTTGAGCTACCATGCACTCCACCTGATTTTACAGGTTTATTTATAGGTTTTGTTTATACTCAGTCCTAAAGGAACATTAACTGAGTTTAGTAAAAAGAATAGAAATTAAAGTTTCCCCCTCACAAGTGGTTCCTATTCTTGTTTTTATACTCCCAACTTTTAAGAATTCATCAATAAGATATGATTATATCTAATGATTTCCAATATGTATATAAATTGTTCTATATTAGATAGTTCATTTTTCTGATGTTGAAAATCTGAGTTTGAAAAATGAAAAAATTGCTGAGTGTAGAGGATGGTTTGTCGCATCATTCTTACTCAACAAATATAAAAATAGAATAAAAATAAATACAACGAGGCCACAACCTCTGGGTCTACTAAATACTTCTTTCTTTATTGTACATATTTTTATTCTATATCTTCATCATCAATTACAGCTTGAAATATCCCCCAACGCTGTATTTCTTCCTCCCATTTAATATTGTAAAAGCCATATTTATCTTTAGCGTTATTCCAAATTATTTTATACGTAATGGCAGGATATCTACCAGAATCATTAATAATTTCTGATCCTGTAAATAACCCATAAATACAATAAATATTATTTCTATCTAAGTCCATTGCTAATTTAATATATTACCATATGAATATACTTCTTGACAGCAAAGCTGTCAAAAGGGGGACAACGAAATGAATCGTTATCCCCCTGACAATTTAGGTTAGCGTGATAAAACACACGTCCTTTTCAACAAGGTAATTTTTGCAGTCCGCTTCGTTATCCACAATAGATAACACGGTGTCAGTCGCCTTATCGTAGTCAACCACAGCCAACACAACCTTTTTATCTTCAGCCGTATAAGCCTTACCCAACACGTGGGCAATAGTTTCCGCTTCAGACTTATTTTCTGAAAATTGATGCAAAAATTTGGTAGCGTTCATGTACTTTCCTTCGTACTTACTGTTCTTTTTTGCAACCTTTTGGGTCTTGCCGGCAAAGATTGACCGATGAATTGATGTGAACGAAATATCGCCAATTATTTTTGCGTTTTTCCCCGTTCCGTCTGCAATTAAGACTACAGGATAGGTTACATCATTGCCATCAATTTTTGCAGTTTTCACATCAACTTTGTAAAACACACCTTTTGGTGGGTATTTCACAAGTTTTGCCTCTGACCTTATTTGGCGTTTCTCGCCAAATTTGTCTTTTAAA
>Ga0172369_10005176_pt1 | contig 16169 bp, 10 predicted proteins | sample LakKiv25m_FD_114539 | JGI IMG/M metagenome (GOLD analysis project Ga0172369, IMG submission 114539) | Freshwater microbial communities from Kabuno Bay, South-Kivu, Congo - kab_022012_11.25m | ecosystem: Environmental > Aquatic > Freshwater > Lake | place: Democratic Republic of the Congo...
GCTGCAAAAGATTAGCAAGTTTCTTAAGGACGTCCGGCAGGAAATGTCCAAGGTAAGCTGGCCCACGCGCAATGAATTGAAAGGCTCGACGGCTGTCGTAATCGGCGTGTCCTTGTTTTTCGCGATTTTTATTTTCGTGGTTGATCACATTCTGTCGAGATTGCTTGGCCTAATTTATTAGTCCGGACATTTCGCGGGTCAGTTTTGAGAAGCATACTCGTATCATTTGGACATAAATTGAGCAGCGCGCAAAAACCGAGAATAGAAAGTAACTTTTGCAGATTTTGGGTTATTTTTAAAAGCTGGCAAAAAGGATCGGCTCTTAGTGGAACAAGATGAATTAAAATGGTATGCTATACATGTTCTCTCCGGGCATGAGAATAAAATCAAGGCATATCTGGAGAATGAGATCAAGTTTTCCGGCTTGGAAGGAAAAATCGATAAAATTCTTGTTCCTTCGGAAGAGATAACCGAAATGAAAGAGGGGAAAAAGCGAGTCCGTACCAAGATCATCTTTCCAGGTTATATGTTGCTGCATATGGCCTTCGACAAGGATACGCGCCATCTTATTCTCAATACTCCCGGTGTCACCAATTTTGTTGGCAGCAAGAATGAGCCAATCGCCCTCAAGCCGGAAGAAGCAGAAAGAATTCTTGGCAAGGTCGAAGGCGGCGGCAAAGATCGTTCGCGCATACCTTTTCATGTGGGCGATCCAATCAAGGTTACTGACGGCCCGTTTACGGATTTTGCCGGGTTCATTGAAGAAGTCAACGAAGAGAAAAATAAAGTCAAAGTAATGGTCAGCATTTTTGGCCGGTCGACTCCTGTCGAATTGGATTTTCTACAAGTAGAATTGGAAGCATAAGGCTAAGCTATGGCGAAAAAAGTAATCGGTACAATCAAACTGCAAATTTCGGCTGGAAATGCAAACCCGTCTCCACCTGTCGGCCCGGCCTTGGGACAACATGGCGTGAATATCATGGAGTTCTGCAAAGCGTTCAATGCAAAAACGCAGGACAAGCAAGGACTCATTATCCCGGTTATCATCACAGTCTATGCTGATCACTCCTTCACCTTCATCACGAAAACTCCACCGGCGGCCGTTCTGCTCAAAAAGGCGATTGGCATAGAAAAAGGCTCCGGCGAACCGAATCGTAACAAGGTTGGCAAAGTGACGAAGGAGCAAGTTCGCCAGATCGCGGAAACAAAGATGGCTGACCTCAATGCCAACGATTTGGAAATGGCCATGCGAATGGTGGAAGGTACGGCGCGAAGCATGGGCATCACGGTGGAATAGGCCATCGCCGGTTGTTGAACGAGTTCCCTAAGCAATACGAAATATCGGAGAAATAATGAAGGTTAGCAGGCGATATCAAGAAGCGGCGGCAAAAGTCGATCGCCGACAAAGCTACGGCTTGGCCGATGGGATACAGAAAGTGCAGGAGAGCGCGACCGCCAAGTTTGATGAGTCGATTGAGGTCAGTGTTCGATTAGGAGTCGATCCCCGCAAGGCGGATCAAATGGTGCGCGGCACCGTGGTTTTACCGCACGGCACAGGTAAGAAGGTGCGCATCTGCGTTTTAACCAAGGGCGCAAAAGAAAAAGAGGCGCAGGAAGCCGGCGCAGATTATGTCGGCTCAGACGATTTGATTGCCAAGATTCAAGAGGGCTGGCTCGATTTTGATGTGGTTATCGCAACTCCTGATATCATGTCGCAAGTCGGTAAACTGGGACGTATTTTAGGAACGCGGGGCTTGATGCCGAATCCAAAGAGCGGAACGGTTACTTTTGAAGTCGGCCAAGCGGTTCGAGAAGCCAAGGCTGGTAAGATCGCCTTCCGCGTAGACAAGAATGGCATCATCCACGCGGCCGTTGGCAAAAAGTCGTTCAGCTCCGGCCAACTGCGGGAGAACGTTCAGGCTTTTATAGATACGGTGAACCGCCTCAAGCCGACCACGGCCAAAGGGGTCTACGTCAAGAGCATTACCGTTTCCAGCACCATGGGACCCGGCGTCCGCATCGATCGTAGCACCATCGGTGAAGCCGCATAATCAAAGTTGATTGTTTTCGCTGCTGTTGTTTTGAAATAAGGAATGGAATACATGCCGCAAGCAGAAAAGGTTGAAAAGGTTGAGCAGCTTAGTGAAGCTCTGGGCAAAGCAAAAAGCATTTTTATGACGGACTTTGCCGGGCTTTCTGTCGAAGATATTACCAGACTCCGTAGAGAGCTAAGGAAAGCCGGTGTTCAATACGTCGTCGTCAAAAACACCTTGGCTAGAATTTCCGCAGAAAAGGCCGGCTTTGGACAAATGATCCCCTATTTGACGGGGCCGACCGGCTTGGCCATTGCCACTCAAGACCCTGCATCTCCGGTTCGGGTAATTTTTGACTTTCGCAAAGACAAAGAAAAGCCCGCCATCAAAGCCGCTGTCTTTGAGGGAGATTTGCTCGATCAAAAATCGGCAGAAGCGATCAGGAATATTCCTTCGCGGCAAGTTTTAGTCGGCCAAGTCGTCTCGGCCATTGCTGCGCCGCTGTCCGGATTCATTGGCGGCCTACAATCCATGATGAGCAAATTTGTTTATACACTAAATGCAATTAAAGAGAAGAAGGAATCATAACCCTTCTAAATAATTTTGTAACCTTAACGGGAGGTAGAAATGCCCGCAACCGAAGTAGTAGAAAAAGATACCAAAGCGACCGAATCTGGTGATCCCAAGATCGACAAGCTGATAAAGTCAATCGAGGACTTGAGTGTTCTTCAGTTGTCCAAATTAGTCAAAGCCTTGGAAGAGCGTTTTGGCGTGACCGCCGCAGCTCCCGTAGCAGTTGCGGCAGCCGGAGTGCCAGCAGCTGGAGCCGCGCAAGCCGCCCCGGTCGAAGAAAAGACCGAATTTGATGTGATTCTCAAATCAGCCGGTGCACAAAAGATTCAGGTCATTAAGGTGGTCCGCACTCTGACGAACCTTGGCCTCAAAGAAGCCAAAGACTTGGTGGATGGAGCTCCGAGCACGGTGAAGGAAGCCGTCAGCAAAGATGAAGCTGCCAATATGAAAGCCAAGTTGGAAGAAGTCGGCGCGGAAATCGAGCTTAAGTAGTGCTTGGATATTACGTTCAGAAAAAAACCGAGCCATAGTAGCTCGGTTTTTGTATTCAATGTACCTGTTTGAAAGGAAGTGAATTCTTTGTCAATTGGTGTGAGAACAGAACGTAGATCATTCTCAAAGATTTTAACGGCTACCGAACTGCCGGACTTGTTGGATATCCAATTAAAGTCCTTCAAAGATTTTTTGCAGCCCGATACTGTTCCTTCCGAGCGAAAGAATCAAGGGCTGCAGGAAGTCTTTGCTAGCGTGTTTCCGATCACCGACAGCCGCGAAAACTTTGAGCTTGATTTTATCGAATACTACATCGATCCGCCCAAATACTCGGTGGAAGAATGCCAGGAACGCGGAACGACTTATTCCGTCGCTCTCAAGGCCAAGCTACGTCTTTCTATCAAAGACGAATATGATCCTAACGATCCGCTTGCCAACTCGATTGAACAAACGGTCTACTTGGGCAATTTGCCGCAGATGACTCATCGAGGCACCTTCATCATCAACGGTGCCGAGCGCATCATCGTCAGTCAGTTGCACCGATCCCCAGGCGTCTTTTTTGATGAAACCACGCATCCCAACGGCACCAAGCTGTATTCGGCGCGTATTATTCCGCTGCGTGGATCGTGGGTAGAATTTACTACCGACATCAACGACATCATGAACGTGTACATTGATCGGCGGAAGAAATTTCTGGTCACGACTCTGCTACGCGCCATCGGATTGTCCAGCGATCGAGAGATTCTTGACGCTTTTCAGCTCGTCACGGAAGTAGTCATTGATGAGAAGAATTTAGAAGAGCATGTCGGGTTCCGGGTGATAGATGACATTGTCGATAAAAACACTGGTGAGGTTATTGTCGACAAGTTTAGCGAATTAAGCATCGAGCAGATACAGATCCTGGTGAATTTGGGCATGGACAAGATCGAAGTGCTGAAATCCGACAAGATTTTCGGCCCGGAAATCATCAGCAACACGCTTATCAAGGACATTACCAATTCCCAAGAAGAAGCCTTAGAAACCATCTATCGCCAGTTGCGCTCCGGTGAGCCTCCGGATTTAGAGACAGCCCGTGTACTGATCGAGCGGTTGTTCTTCAATCCCAAACGCTATGATTTAGGCGAGGTAGGTCGTCATCGGCTTAACAAGAAGCTTGGTTTGGGCGTCGATCCCAAGGCCACTGCTTTAACCAAAGAAGACATCCTTGGAATCATCAAGCATCTCCTTGATCTGCGCAAAGGCAAGCGCTCGCCGGATGACATTGACCATTTAGGCAACCGCCGCGTTCGCACGGTTGGTGAACAGCTTGCTGCTCAAATGAGCGTTGGGCTGGCGCGTATGGCCCGCACCATCAAAGAGCGAATGAACCTGCGCGAGAGCGAGAATCCAACTCCTCAAGACTTGGTCAACGCGCGAACCATTCTGTCGGTTATCAATACCTTCTTTGGCACCAGCCAATTGTCGCAGTTTATGGATCAAACCAATCCGTTAGCGGAATTGACGCACAAGCGGCGTCTCTCGGCCCTTGGTCCCGGCGGATTGACCAGAGAACGAGCCGGATTCGAGGTTCGTGACGTTCACTATACTCATTATGGTCGACTTTGTCCTATAGAAACACCCGAAGGTCCGAACATCGGTCTTATTTCCTCTCTTACCACTTTTGCTCGCATCAATGACTTTGGTTTTATCGAAACCCCTTACCGGGTCGTCGAAAGCGGCAAGGCCACCGAAAAGATACACTTTTTAGCTGCTGACGATGAAGAGGAATTGATCGTCGCGCAAGCAAACGAGCCGCTGGATCCCGCCGGTAAACTGACAAACGACGGCGTGAAATGCCGGGTACGTGGCGAATTCCCGGTCGTAACTCCGGCGCAAGTAAGCTATATGGACGTGTCGCCGACGCAAATCGTCTCCGCGGCAGCGGCACTCATTCCCTTCCTCGAACATGATGACGCCAACAGAGCCTTGATGGGTTCCAACATGCAGCGCCAGGCCGTACCTTTGCTGAATCCAGAAGCCCCGTTGGTCGGAACCGGAATGGAGGCAAAAGTTGCCCGCGATTCACGCGCTGTGCTGACGAGCGAGGTGGATGGCGTCGTTGTCAAAGTCGATGCCAAAGAAATCGTGATTCGCAAAAGCAAGCCCAAAGGCGCTGCCAGCGAGCGCGAGCATCTGCTGGATTTCGAGAGAAGCGATCTGGTCACCTATCGTCTGACCAAGTTTATGCGCACCAACCAGGATACCTGCATCAATCAAAAGCCTGTCGTGACGGTAGGCCAAAAGGTAGCCGCCGGGCAAGTGATTGCCGACGGCGCGGCCACGGATGCCGGTGAATTGGCCTTGGGTCGGAACGTGTTGGTTGCGTTCATGCCTTGGCGCGGCTACAATTTCGAAGACGCCATTGTCGTCTCCGAGCGTGTCGTGCAGGACGACATATTTACTTCGGTGCACATCGAAGAATTCGAGCTGCAAGTGCGGGACACCAAGCGCGGCGAAGAGGAGTTGACGCGTGAAATCCCGAATGTCAGCGAAGAAGCGACCAAGGATTTGGATGAAAACGGCATCATCCGCACTGGCGCTGAAGTTGCCGCCGGCGACATTCTGGTTGGTAAGGTGACCCCCAAGGGTGAGACCGATCCCACACCGGAAGAAAAACTGCTCAAAGCCATTTTTGGTGAGAAAGCCGGCGACGTCAAAGATGCCTCTTTGAAAGCGCCTCCCGGACTCAAGGGAGTCGTCATAGACACCAAGCTATTTTCTCGGAAGAAAAAAGACCCGGCCACCAAGCGCAAAGACAAAAAGGGCTTGGATGAGCTGGAGGAATGGATCGAGAAGGCCAAGGCCGAAGCTAAACAGCAACGGGATGAGAAAGTGCGTGAGCTGTTGGACGGAAAAATATCGGCAGGCATTCGCGAGTTGGATAGCGGCAAGTTGGCGATTAAAGCCAAAACCGCACTTAAGCCGGCCAATTTGGACAAGCTTGATTTTGACAATGTAGATTTCTCCTCCGGCGTGGTGGAAGAAAACGAGACCAACAAGCTCATCCAAAAAGTTCTAAAGCGTTATGAAAAGCGATTGACGGATATCGAGGACGAGTATGAACTGATGAAGTTCAAGATCGTCGTTGGAGATGAGCTTCCTCCGGGTATCGTTCAGCTTGCAAAAGTTTACGTCGCCAAGAAGAGAAAGCTGATGGTGGGCGACAAGATGGCCGGTCGCCACGGTAACAAAGGCGTGGTGGCCAAAGTCGTCCCGATCGAAGACATGCCGTACATGCCGGATGGCACCCCGGTGGATATCATTTTGAATCCTCTGGGCGTGCCGTCGCGGATGAATTTGGGGCAAATAATGGAGACGAACTTGGGCTGGGCAGCTCACAAGCTCAACGCTCTGTTCGCTTCCCCGGTATTCGATGGCGCAACGTTGGATGAAATTCAGCAAGAGATGCAGAAGGCAGGTGTGCCGTTGAGCGGCAAGTCCAACCTCTTTGACGGGCGAAGCGGCGAGTTCATCGACGAAGAGGTGACCGTTGGCTGGATCTATATGATGAAGCTTTCTCACTTGGTCGAAGATAAAATTCACGCTCGCTCCATCGGGCCATATTCGCTCATTACCCAACAGCCTCTCGGCGGTAAAGCACAGTTTGGCGGTCAGCGATTCGGTGAAATGGAAGTTTGGGCACTGGAAGCCTACGGCGCCGCTTATACTCTGCAAGAAATTCTTACCGTCAAAAGCGACGACGTGCGCGGGCGCTCCAAGGCGTACGAAGCGATCGTCAAAGGGGAAAATATCCCCGAACCGGGCATACCGGAATCATTTAACGTCCTCATTCGTGAGCTTCAAGGCCTGGGTTTGGACGTTGAGTTAATTAACGATGGTCACAAGAGGTAGTTAATGGTCATCGGATCAAAATATTTTGTAATGTTTTGCTCTAACAACGCATCCCCGAGCATCTGTCAGGCTCCTATAACGAGTTTGGAGGTGATATTGTGAATTACATGATCACACACGACATTCCAGCTCAGAATACAAATTTTAATGCCATCTATATTGGTTTGGCTTCCCCGGATAAAATACTTGAGCGGTCACACGGCGAGGTAACCAAACCCGAGACTATAAATTATCGTTCCTTCAAGCCGGAAAAAGATGGTCTTTTCTGTGAAAAGATATTTGGCCCGGTACGGGACTGGGAATGCCATTGCGGCAAGTACAAACGCATTCGCTATAAGGGCATTGTCTGCGATCGCTGCGGCGTTGAAGTAACGATGAAAAGCGTACGCCGCGAGCGCATGGGGCATATCACGCTGGCGGTTCCGGTCGTTCACATCTGGTACTGGCGCTCCTTGCCGTCCAAAACCGGCTATATTCTCGGCATGAGCATCAAGGTGCTGGAGCGAATCATCTACTACGAGTCTTATGTAGTGGTTCGTCCCGGAAAAAGCGGCTTGTCCAAGAAGGAATTGATTAGCGAAGAAGAATATCTGGAAATGATCGCCCAGATGAAAGAGGTCGAAAGCGACGTACCGGAAGAGGAAAGATTTCACGCCAATATAGGCGGTCACGCAATTTTAGACTTGCTCAAAACCGTCAATATCGATGACCTCTCCCGGCAATTGCGCTATCAAGCCCGCCATGAGACGTCTATCCAACGCAAGACAGATTCCTTAAAACGCTTGAAAGTGGTCGAAGCGTTTCGTCGCGCTAATCGTGAGCGAATCAATCGGCCTGATTGGATGGTCATGACCGTTATACCGGTCGTGCCGCCGGAACTGCGGCCATTGGTTCCGTTGGAAGGCGGCCGTTTCGCGACTTCCGATTTGAATGATTTGTATCGTCGCGTCATCATTCGCAATAACCGGCTGAAAAAGCTATTGGAAATCAAGGCGCCAGAAGTCATTTTGCGTAATGAAAAACGCATGCTGCAGGAAGCGGTCGATTCCTTGTTCGACAATGGACGCAAGTCTTCCGCAGTGCGCGGCGACGGCAATAGAGCGCTCAAGAGCCTGTCGGACATGCTGCGCGGCAAGCAGGGACGTTTTCGTCAGAACTTGCTTGGCAAACGTATCGACTATTCCGGTCGTTCGGTGATCGTCGTGGGCCCGGAGCTTAGACTACATGAATGCGGTTTGCCCAAAGAAATGGCGTTGGAGTTATTCAAGCCTTTTGTCATTCGCAAATTAGTAGAAAGAGGACTGGTCAAGACCGTCAAGAGCGCCAAAAAGTTGGTGGATCGGCGCGGATCGGAAGTTTGGGATATCTTGGAAGAGATCATCGACGATCATCCCATCATGCTGAACCGCGCGCCGACGCTGCATCGATTGGGCATCCAGGCATTTCAGCCGATTTTAATCGAAGGCAAGGCAATCCAAATCCACCCGCTGGTTTGCGCCGCGTTCAACGCTGACTTTGATGGCGATCAAATGGCCGTGCACGTGCCGTTGTCTTTCTATGCTCAAATCGAAACCAAGCTTCTGATGCTTTCGAGCCATAACATCCTGTCGCCGGCGCACGGGCGCCCCTTGGCCATACCCAGCCAAGACATTGTTCTGGGAATATACTATTTGACCAAGCGTCGTACCGGCGTCCGCGGCGAAGGCATGGTCTTTTCTTCGACTGAAGAAGTTCTCATTGCCTACAACGATTATCGAATCGATTTGCATGCGCCCATAAAAGTGCGTTTCAACGGCACGATGCTGGATACGACGGTCGGCAGGGTGATCTTCAATGAAATCCTTCCCAAGGAATTGCGTTTTATCAACGAGCTGCTGACCAAGAAGGCCATTGAAGAATTGGTTGCCAAAGCTTATGCCAAGTTCGGCAACTATCACACCGCCAATCTGCTGGATGATTTGAAAGAAATCGGTTTCAAGTTTGCTATGAAATCCGGCGCCACCGTAGGACTGGATGACGTGATCGTTCCAGCGGAAAAGGATGAGCTGCTGACTCATGCCCACGCTAGCGTAGCGGCCATTCAGAAACGCTATGAGCGTGGTATCATTACCGATGGCGAGCGTTACAATCAGATCATCGACATTTGGACGCATACCACCAGCAACGTGGCGGAAAAAATGTTCGAGCGCTTGCGGCAGGATCGGCAGGGATTCAATCCGATTTATATGATGGCTGATTCCGGCGCCCGAGGCTCCAAAGAGCAGATCCGTCAATTGGCGGGAATGCGTGGTTTGATGGCCAAGCCGCAGAAGAAAATGACCGGTTCTATGGGCGAAATCATCGAGAATCCCATCAAGGCAAATTTCCTTGAAGGATTGACGGTGTTGGAATACTTTATCTCCACCCATGGCGCGCGCAAAGGTCTTGCGGATACCGCACTAAAGACCGCCGATGCAGGCTATCTCACCCGCCGGTTGGTGGACGTGGCGCAGGACGTGATCGTTACCCTGCACGATTGCGGTACGATCTTGGGTCTGCGCGTCGGCGATCTGAAAGAAGGCGAAGAGATCATCGAGTCCATTCAAGACCGCATTGTCGGTCGAGTGGCAGCGGAAGATGTCTTTGATCCGGATGGCGGCGACATCATTGTCGAGGTAGGTCAGCTTATCGACGAAGAGATTGCCAAGCGGATTGGTGCGACCGGTTTGGAGAGCGTCATGATTCGATCCGTCCTCACTTGCGAATCGCCGCGCGGTATCTGTGCGCTTTGCTATGGGCGAAATCTCGCTAACGGCAAAATGGTTGGTATCGGCGAGGCAGTCGGTGTTATGGCAGCCCAATCCATCGGCGAGCCGGGCACGCAATTGACACTACGAACCTTCCACATCGGTGGTACGGCCTCCCGCATCGCTGCGCAATCGCAGGTAGTATCCAAGCATGATGGTAAAATCGACTGGGACAACCTTAAAGTGGTCAAGCGTGACGACGGCGAAATCGTGACCATCGGGCGTAATGGACGCATCAGTGTTTTGGACGATGACAATCGTCTCATGGAGCGTCTGACTGTTCCCTACAGCGCTACGGTTCTTGTCGAATCCGGCTCGAGGGTCACCCGCGGGACAGTCATTTTCAAATGGGATCCATACACAGCGAATATCATTTCCAATTTCTCCGGAACTGTGAACTTTGTCGATATTCTTGAAAACATCACTCTCCGGGAAGAATTGGATGAAACCACCGGTTTGCGACAAAGAGTCATTATTGAGACGCGAATGCGTAACCTCAGCCCGACTATCCAGGTTTTGGATGATCAGGGTGAAGTATTGGCCTCCTACGTGGTACCAACGCGCGGCTACCTGCAGGTGCATGCGGGCGATCCAGTATCGGCGGGCGACGTCTTGGTGAAGATTCCGCGCGAAATTGCAAAAACGCGTGACATAACCGGTGGTTTGCCGCGAGTGGCCGAGTTGTTCGAAGCGCGCAGACCGAAAGAGCCAGCGGTTGTTAGTGAAATCGACGGTATCGTCCGTTTCGGCGAGATGAAGCGCGGCGTGCGTAAAATCATAGTGACTTCCGAAGACGGTCACGAAGAGAAGGTTTACCTCATTGGCTACGGCAAGCACGTGTTGGTTCACGATGGCGACTTTGTCCACGCGGGTGAAAAATTATCCGAAGGCTCGGTTGCGCCGCACGATATCTTGGCTATCATGGGCGCCAATAAAGTGCAGGAATATCTGGTAAACGAAATTCAGGAAGTTTACCGCCTGCAAGGTGTGCGCATCAATGACAAGCACATCGAAGTGATTGTGCGGCAGATGCTGCAAAAAGTGAAAATCGAAGATTCCGGCGATACCCTTTATCTCGAAGGGGATCAAGTGGACCGATTGTCCTTCTTGCAGAAGAATGAAAAAATCCGCAATCAGGTCGTCATTACCGCCAAGGGCGCTTCGAAATATCAGATTCATGAAATAGTCGAAGGCGAAGAATTCCGCAAGACGGTGAAGAAACTGGAATCGCAGGAAAAAGAGGTGCCTCAGGCTCGTCCGGCGCAACCGGCCACGTTCCAGCCGTTGCTGCTGGGGATTACCAAGGCGTCTTTGACTACCGAAAGCTTTATCTCCGCTGCCTCTTTCCAGGAAACAACCCGAGTGCTGACCGATGCTTCAGTGGAAGGCAAGGTTGATCATCTCTTGGGACTGAAAGAAAACGTGGTGATGGGACATCTCATCCCAGCCGGAACCGGCTTGAACAAGTTCAAAGAGATGTTGGTCACCGGCCCAGAGCTCGAAGTGCCTCCGGATATGGAAACAAAGGTCGTCGAGGAAGCTGAGGAAGAAGAGGAAGAACAACAAGAGAGCGAAAGCATCTTAGCTTAAACCCATCTGGCCCGGCATTTTGAGCTTTCGCTAGGAGGATTTTCCACCTGGTTCCCAAACTCCAGTTTGGGAACCAGATTGAAGATTCCGGCATCCGCCGGAATGACACGATGGCAGATGTCATGTTTGCGGATGCAGGCATCTCCACCAAAAAGTGAGGTATCCCGCAAAAAGAAAAAAAGCTTGGAAATTCAGTTCCGATGCATTATATTAACCGGCTTTGCTAAAAGGAGGAATAGTGCCCACCATAAATCAACTTGTCCGTTACGGGCGCAAAAGATTAGATAGAAAAGAAAAGGCACCTGCCTTAAGCGGATCGCCGCAGCGGCGTGGAGTGTGCACGCGCGTTTATACTACCACTCCCAAGAAGCCCAATTCGGCGTTGCGGAAAGTCGCCCGTGTTAGGTTGACGAACGGTTTTGAAGTTACCGCCTATATTCCTGGAGAAGGGCACAACTTACAGGAACACTCTATCGTGTTGATAAGGGGCGGACGTGTAAAGGATCTGCCGGGCGTGAGATATCATATCATCCGCGGCGTCTTGGATACCGGCGGTGTACAAGAACGCAAGCAAAGCCGATCAAAATACGGCGCCAAGCTGAAAAAGTAAACAGATCATATAGTAATTGCGGCTTGATATTTTTGCGAGATTCAAATGCCAAGAAGGAAACGAGCTACTAAAAGACAGGTTCTTCCGGATCCCAAATACCATAGCATCCTGGTTACAAAATTCATAAATGGATTGCTTCGTCGCGGCAAACGTAGCATCGCGGAAAAGATATTTTACGGGGCGATCGACATTACAAATAAGAAAGCAGGTTCCGAGGGCATCGCAGTATTCGACAAGGCGATGGCCAATGTCAAACCGATATTGGAAGTCCGATCTCGGCGTGTGGGTGGTGCCACCTATCAAGTGCCGGTCGAAATTCGTGGTGACCGTCAGCAGGCCTTAGCCATCCGCTGGATCATCAGCTATGCGAGGGGCCGCTCCGAGAAAACGATGGCGGAGAAATTGGCCGGGGAACTCATGCAAGCTTCCAACAACGAGGGTGCTTCAATTAAAAAGCGCGAAGACGTGCACAAAATGGCAGAAGCGAACCGGGCTTTTGCCCATTTTAAATGGTAATATCCGAGTTCTTTTTGCAAACTAGCAGTTTTTGAGTTGCCAGTCTTGCAGTCCAACTCCAATTCTATATGGGCTCAAAGACAGCCGGATTGGAAAGTAGTTGCTAAGACCTGGCGCAGTACATCGACTGATTTCGCAGCATCTCCATTCTATCAAGCCACAGGCTTACGGAGTGGGCGGTCGGAACGGCGCCAAAGTCTTGATCCAGAGCCGATCTTTCCAGCCCGCTAAAGTCCTCACGTCCTTTTGAGCAGAATACCTCTGCCGTAGGGCTTTCTCGAAGCAAGTGGTTTTTTTATGTCCAAATCGTTCCAATTAGATAAAACGCGCAACATCGGTATCATGGCCCATATTGATGCCGGCAAGACGACGACTACCGAGCGAATTCTATTTTATACCGGAAAAGTTCACCGGATCGGTGAAGTGGATGAAGGTGCTGCGACCATGGATTGGATGCAGCAGGAGAAAGAGCGGGGCATCACCATCACTTCCGCTGCGATTACCAGCTTTTGGAAAGGCCACAGGATCAACATCATCGACACGCCCGGCCACGTGGACTTTACTGCTGAAGTTGAGCGTTCTTTGAGAGTATTGGATGGTGCGGTCGCCATCTTTTGTGCCGTTGGCGGCGTTGAGCCGCAGTCGGAGACGGTTTGGCGGCAAGCCGATAGATACCACGTTCCACGAATTGCATACATCAACAAAATGGATCGAGTGGGCGCCGATTTCGATCAAGCCGTTGAAGGAATCCGAAATCGCTTAGGCGCCCGGCCCATTTTGCTGCAACTGCCTTGGGGAGAAGCAGATACTTTCGTCGGTCCGATTGATCTCATCAGAATGAAGGGGATTGTTTACGATGGGGACAGCTTGGGCTCGAAATGGGAGGAAGTGGAAATTCCAAGCGAGTTGTTGGCGCAGGCAAAAGACCATCGTCAAAAGATGATCGAAGCCATCTCCGATCATGATGACATCGTCTTGGAAAAGTATCTATCAAACGAGGAAATAGCGGAAGAGGACATTTACCGCGCCCTACGCAAAGCAACACTGAACGCGAGCATTGTTCCGGTGCTATGCGGAGCCTCGGTCAAGAACAAGGGCGTACAGCCGCTGTTAGATGCGATTGTGAATTATTTGCCGAGTCCGCTGGACAAGCCGGCGGTTCAAGGCGAAAATCCTTATACGGGCAAAATGGAATCTCGCAAGCCATCCGAGTCCGAGCCGTTCGCAGCATTGGCTTTCAAGGTTATGACCGATCCCTACATCGGCAAGCTGACTTATTTCCGGGTCTATTCCGGGAGCATTCAAACCGGCATGACGGTGTTGAACCCTAACACCGAAAAAAAAGAAAGACTCAGCAAAATCCTGCTCATGTCTGCCAATAAGCGAGAGGAGATCAACGAGGTTTCTGCCGGCGATATTGTGGCCGCGGTCGGCTTGAGGATGACCCGTACCGGTGACACTCTGTGCGATCCAAAGCATCCGCTCAGCTTGGAGAGCATGCAATTTCCGGTTCCGGTTATCGGCGTGGCCATCGAGCCCAAGTCGAAAGCCGATGAAGATCGGCTGGTCAATTCCTTGAATTCTTTGACATCGGAAGATCCGACCTTCCAGTTTAACTCGGATCCAGAAACCGGGCAAATGATCATCTCCGGGATGGGCGAGCTGCATTTGGAGATTCTGGTAGATCGGCTACTGCGTGAATTCAAGGTGCAAGCGAATGTCGGCAAGCCGCAAGTGGCGTACCGCGAAACCATCACCGAGAAATGCGTCAGCGAGGTGCGTTTTGTGCGGCAGACCGGTGGCAAAGGTCAGTATGCTCACGTGGTCATCGAATTCGAGCCCAGCGCGCCGGGCAAGATATTCGAGTTCGAAAGCATGATCATCGGCGGCACGATTCCGAAAGAGTTTATCAAGCCGGTCGCCGATGGAATCAAAGAGGCCATGACCAGCGGCGTCATCGCCGGTTACCCGGTTATCGAGATAAAAGCCACCCTGTTGGATGGGTCCTTTCACGAGGTGGATTCATCGGAGCTTGCCTTCAAAATTGCCGGCTCCATGGCATTGCGCGATGCACTGCGAAAAGGCAATCCGTTCCTTATGGAGCCGATGATGGATTTGGAAGTCGTTACGCCGGAAGATTACTTTGGCACCGTTTTAGGAGATCTGGTCAGCCGACGAGCCAGAATTGTTGGTCACAGTATGCGCAAAGACCTGCAGGAGATCAAGGCTGAAGTTCCATTAGCGGAAATGTTTGGCTATGCAACGGCCTTACGCAACATGACTCAAGGTCGCGGCATTTTTACCCTGCAATTTCTAAGATATGAAAAAGTGAACGAAGAGATTGCCAGAAAGCTCAAAGAAAAGATGGGCTTGGCGGCTTGACAAGTTTTCGAATACAAATGTTTGAGAAATCGCCGCGGGTTTCATGAAGGGCACAAATAGATTTCAAAGAGATTTTTTAGCAGCGCAGATAAAGCTAAGGAGATAGATCATGGCAAAGGCAAAGTTTGAGCGAACAAAGCCTCATGTGAACATAGGTACCATCGGGCACGTAGATCACGGCAAGACGACCTTGACGGCGGCGATCACACAGGTATTGAGCCGCAAGGGATTGGCGCAAGCCAAGTCGTTCGATGAGATCGACAACGCGCCGGAAGAGAAGGCGCGTGGGGTGACGATCAACGTTCACCATGCGGAATACGAGACGGATCAGCGTCACTATGCGCACGTGGACTGTCCGGGTCACGCGGACTATGTGAAGAACATGGTGACAGGCGCGGCACAAATGGACGGTGCGATCTTGGTGGTGAGCGCAGCGGATGGACCGATGCCGCAGACGCGCGAGCATGTGTTGTTGGCGCGGCAAGTGAATGTGCCGTATATCGTGGTCTATTTGAACAAAGCGGATATGGTGGACGATCCGGAGCTATTGCAGTTGGTCGAATTGGAAGTCCGTGAGCTTTTGAGCAAGTATGAGTTTCCTGGGGATGAGATTCCGGTGATCACGGGGAGCGCGTTGCATGCGTTGGAAAATCCGGATGATCCAGAGAAAGTGAAATCGATATTAGATTTGATGGCGGCGGTGGATAGTTATATACCGACGCCGGTGCGAGCGATCGACAAGCCGTTCCTGATGCCGGTGGAAGATGTGTTTTCGATTACCGGTCGTGGCACGGTGGGAACCGGGCGAATCGAGCGCGGCAAGGTGAAAGTAGGGGAAGAAGTGGAAATTGTTGGCTTGGGGATGACGCGCAAGACGGTTTGCACGGGCGTAGAGATGTTCCGCAAGTTATTGGACGATGGGCAAGCGGGAGACAATGTGGGCCTGCTGCTTCGCGGGGTGGATAAAGAAGAGTTGATGCGCGGGCATGTGATAGCCAAGCCGGGATCGATCACGCCGCACACCAAATTCGAGGGCGAGGTGTACGTACTGAGTAAGGAAGAAGGTGGGCGGCATACCCCGTTCTTCAACGGTTATCGGCCGCAGTTCTACTTCCGAACGACGGATGTGACCGGCTCGGTGCAATTGCCGGAGGGAGTGGAGATGGTGATGCCGGGCGATAACGTACGGATCGTAGGCGAGTTGATAACCGAAATCGCCATGGAAGAAGGCCTGCGTTTCGCCATCCGCGAAGGTGGCCGCACGGTTGGCGCCGGCGTGGTGACGAAGATATTCAA
>Ga0172369_10005179_pt1 | contig 16163 bp, 15 predicted proteins | sample LakKiv25m_FD_114539 | JGI IMG/M metagenome (GOLD analysis project Ga0172369, IMG submission 114539) | Freshwater microbial communities from Kabuno Bay, South-Kivu, Congo - kab_022012_11.25m | ecosystem: Environmental > Aquatic > Freshwater > Lake | place: Democratic Republic of the Congo...
GTTATCAGGCTCAAAATATGCCCGAAGAATATCCCTTGGCTGATAAACAGGTCCTCTTTCTGATAATGCCGGATAATCACCGATAATGATGTAGCCGGAGGCATAGCCAATTGCATCAGGATCAATAACCCCATTAACTCCGGGACCTTAAAACGGATAATCAACCAGAATCCGGCTAATGGCAAGATCACCAGCTTTGCCAATAAAGCAAAAAACATAGCCTTTTTGTCGATATGCCTCAGCCGTAAAGAAGCGATATTCCCCCCTACCACAAACATAGCCAAAGGAAGGGTACAGGAGCCCACCAGCACCAGTGGCTTAAGCACAAACCCGGGAATAATTTTATTTACTCCCAAAGAAATTAAAAACAAGCTGAGTAAATTAGCGATCACCGGCGGGCTGAATAAACTGCCTAACTCAAACTTCCTGGTGCGCACAAAAGTAAGCATATAAACCCCGAATGACCAGACTATCAGATCAAACCCCAATAGGAAAAGGAAGATATAGATAAAAAGGGTATCGGTCTTATTCTGGGCAAATAACGCCGCTATCAAAGCCAAGGGCAGGTATCCGGAATTCTGAAAAGCGACCAGGCTTAAAAATTGCAGTTTATGCTTAGCGCCTTTGACAAATCCCAGAAATATACTTCCCGCGAGTAAACCGGCGATAGTAATGGCAATGCTCAGTAACGGAAAAATCCACCAGTCCGGATAAAGCTCGAAACTAAAATTCTGGATCAATTGCGAAAAGATAAAGAGCGGAAAGATTACTTCGATCAACAGCCGGCTTAATGACTGCAAACCATCCTGACCTAAGATATTCTTTTTAACCAGAAAATAGCCTATTGCCCCCAGAATAAAAATCTGGGTAACCGCTAAACCAGTCATTTTAAAGTAAGTTAAAAACATATCTCTCCTTTATACTTAGATGACTATGGAGTGTCATATTATAACAGTAAAAAAATCCTGCTGCAATTCTTTTATATTTGACATAATTCCATGCCTAAGTTATACTTATCAGGTACGGTTCTCAAGCCGAAACGAAACTGTCCCTACAAAAGGGGCACTTTCCGAACGAATTGAGAATTGTCCCCGCTAAATTTTATTGCGGAAGTGGTGGAATGGCAGACACGCAGCGTTCAGGGCGCTGTGGGGGCAACTCCATGAGGGTTCAACTCCCTCCTTCCGCATTTTACTTAGAGTTGAACACAGCTAAGGGTTCTCCCGCTAAAAATCAGCGGGATTAATTCGCCCGTACAACTTATGTTTTTAAGTGTAAAGATATGCCTTCCATAAGTTGTGGGCTCATTAAAACTGCCTCCTTTTGCATTTTGCTTAGAGTTGTCATAAAAAAGCCCCGTCTATATATACGGGGCTTTTTATTTTTCAGCTTAAAAAATCAACCTAGAAAGCGTCGACTAAAAGCATAATCTGCCTGAATGTCAGAGAAGCCGGGATACCATTTCGTTCCTGGAGCCTGCAGATATCTGCGACATAATTAGCGAGTTCAGTCTTACGTTGTGATAACTCATTCTTATATTATTAGCCTGGACCAGGATTTGGGCAAAGCCGGTTTGCTGGGAGATAAAAGTAAAAACCATCAACCACGCCAAAACTTTTCGCATTAGTGCGCTTTTCATTTTACTCTCCTTATTTTAACTATCAAAAGACCATAAAATAAAAAAACCACGTTTCTTTAGGTAGATAACTAATTTTACCTAAAAAATCCGTGGCCCAAATTTTTTACTTAAATTATTTCAGTGAAACCTTAACTTAAAAGCTATTTTGAAAAGGCTTTCTTAATACTTTGTAAAAGTAATAACATAAAAACAACCTCTGTCAAGCAATTTTTTCGGTTTTTTTGCTGTAAATTACCCCCCCATTTATACAAGATGCGGATTGACCTTAGATTTTTAGCCTAATTTACTAGCAATTCCCTTAGCTACGCTAAAATTTTATCTAGACTTTTTCCAATCTTCAAAGCACTTCCGGAAAGCCAAAAAAGCGGGCTTCCTGGAAAAATCCCAGCGTAATAAACCGAAATAATCGATCCCGTTATCCCAATGATCCTTACAGTCACGGAAAAACGCCCAAAAAACCTTTTCCACATTATTGTCTTTAAGCAGTTCTTTATAAACTGACTTTAGCCATTCTGCCTGCTGGCGTTCTGTAGGATTTTTCCCCATCCACCAGTTATTTACCTTGGCCATTCTTTTAACTCCCGGGCAGCCGATCTCGGTCACCCAGATCTTCTTCTTATCGTCACCGTTCCTAGACATGACCTTATAGCCTAATTTGGGATAAGCAGCCACTCTTTTAATGGCGTCAGGATTTAACGGCGATTCAAAAAAATGGATATTCAATATATCGAAATAATCATTGGCCCGCTGATCATAAAGAAGATTAATACTAGACAGCCCGTTAGCCAGGCCGCCGTTTAAGACTTGGCAATCGGGATCAATCTTCTTCAAGGCGATATAAACTTCTTTTAATAAAACGGAGTAACTCTTTAAGCCGTCCTGCCTGGCCCAATAAACATACGAATCAGGCTCATTCCAGACCTCCCAGTATTTTATCCTATCCTTGTAGCGGCTGACTACCTTCGAGGCATATTCTACGAAAAGCCTGTTATCCTGCGCAGGATCATTCCATTTACCTGAGGGTGAAGCCCAGCTAGTGCAATAATTCAAAAGGCCCAGTATATGCAGGTTATTTTTAGTAAGTATACCTACCAGGTAATCATATTTTTCAAATGTAAACTCCCCCTGACGCGGTTCGATATCCTCCCATAAAAAATCCATCCTCACCCAGCCTACGCCTGCTTCTTTCATCAAGCCGATCGCCTGTTCCAGTTCCTTTTTTGTGGCATACTTATAGTTATTCCACTGGTGGTTCCAGTGTAAAAACTCTAATACGCCAAAGGGATTCTGCATATTGCTATCCTCCGCATAAGCGCCGCGGTAAAAAACGCTGAGCAACAAAAGCGTAACAATAATTAAGGGCTGTTTATTAGCCCTTAGTTTCTTCAATATTGATATAGTCCGTAAAATCGATGTTTTCACCAATTTCCTGCTTGACAATCCTGATCCTATCCGGCACATAAGGGTGGGTTTTAAAATAACTCCTTGGTTGAAGCGGCTTTCTCCGGTTTATCTCCTGCAGTTTCAACAAAAATTGGATCATGCCGCGCGGGTCATAACCGGCAAATTTGGCGTAACGGCTGGCTAACTGATCGGCCAATAACTCATCCTCACGCGAATACCCCATCATCAGTTCGGTAAAAGCCAAGTCCGCGGCATTGCCGACCTGCCCGGAATCAGGCATAGCTACTGCAGTAAGCAAACGTAATATGGAATAACCATTAAGTGCCTGCAGTTTCTTGATGCTATGCCGGGCAACAATATGAGCTACCTCATGGGCCACGACCCCGGCTAACTGATCATCATTATCCACCTTTTCGATTAATCCCTTATTTATATAAATATACCCGCCGGGAAGCGAAACCGCATTTACCTCTTCGTCATCCAGCACCCTAAAGTAGTAATTAATTTCTTTCCTGTCGCAAACAGCGGTTATCTTTTTACCGATATCCTCCACTCTCTTTTGTAACAATGGGTCTTCGGCTAATTTATACTCCTTTTCCACCTGGCGGGCAATCGACCTGCCCATCTGCACTTCCTTGTCCGTAGAATAGTAGAATGTTTCCTGCTGCTTGGTGGCTAAATTATATTCGGTGGTGCAGCCGGTTAAAAAAATTGAAAACATAAAAATATAGAACAGGATAATTCCCTTTAATGAACTCTTAGCTAAAAGCAAGGGATTGATGCCTATTTTCTTCAACATGCGATACAATTTCCTGAGCGGAAGGCCGATCACATTATAAAAACACCCCTCAATCCTGCGGATAAAGAACGCTCCCCTTCCCTGAATATCAAAACTGCCTGCTTTATCTAAGGGGGAGGTATGGGCAAAATAATTATCGATTTCCGCATCACTTAATTTATCCATATAAACCTTGGTTTTTTCATAATCTACAAGCGTGCGTCTTTTATCCTTGTCGATCACTGCCATCCCCGTATAAAGCCATTGCGGTTTAACAGATAATTTCTTAAGCATTATCTTGGCGGCTTTTAAATTCTCCGGCTTGCCGAATATTCTCTGATCCTGTACTACGATCGTATCAGCGGCAATAATAATCCCTTGTTTTACCCTCTCTGCGGTAATCCGGGCTTTTCTTAAAGCATTTTTTTTAACCAGAGCGGAGTAAGCATGCCTACCCTTTGCCCTTTTTTCCTTAATCCGGCTCGGCATTACCTTAAATTTAAAGCCAAAAATCTTCAGGATCTTGCGCCTGGCCCTGGAATCGGAAGCTAAATATATCTGTCTCGTTTTACTCATCAGCTATTAATCGCCAGCCATCAGTTAAAGACTGATTACTGAAGGCTCATAAAATGGCTGTGTTTTCTCCAGATAGGTATCCTGTTGAAAATGCCGCCTGTAAATTAAAACCACCGCTGTCGGCGTCAATATCAAGTATTTCACCGGCAAAGAATAACCCTTTAATTAAGCGCGACTCCATCGTGCGCGGATTAATTTCTTTTAGAGAGACACCGCCGCGGGTAATCATCGCCTCCTCTATCGGCCTGGCTCCGGTAATGACTAAATCAAAACTCTTAAGTGAATCGACTATCCGCTGGCGCAGGTATTGGCTGACCTGATTGACCTTCTTTTCCGGGGAGATCCCCGTATTTTTTATAAAAGTACTGATCATACGCGTCGGTAACAGGCTTTTCAAGGCATTCTTGAGGTCCTTTTTTCCCTGAACCCTGAATTCTCTCAAAAGCCGGGAATTAAGCTGTTCCTTGGTCAAAGCAGGCTTTAAATCTACTTGTGCGGTGATCTTATCCTTCTTGCTTAACCAATCCACGACAACCCCGCTCAAAGATAAAACCAGCGGCCCGGATATGCCGAAACCGGTAAATAACATCTCTCCTATATCCGAAGTTATCTTTTTCTGGCCGTCGGTAAAAATAATGCGGATATTTTTAAGGGATAATCCTTCCAGGTCTTTATGGCTGGGCGCAGTTTCTAAGGGAACTAACCCCGGCCTAAGGTTAACGATACTATGCCCTAATCTCTGCGCAATAGCTAAACCTGCTCCGTCTGAACCGGTAAAACCGTAAGAAACGCCTCCGGTGGCCAGAACAATCTTATCCGCAGGGATAACCCTTGAATCTTCCAATAATAATGCCGTTACTTTCTCATCGGCAATAGAGATATCTTTTGCCGTGGCCTTAAAAATAACTCTTACTTTATTCCTGCTCAGTTCCTCTTTTAGTATTCGCAGAATACTCGCCGCTTCATCTGTGGCAGGAAAAACCCTTAGTTGCCTTTCTACTTTAAGCTTTAACCCTCGCTCTTCAAAAAAATTAATCAGATCGGAATTAAAGAATTTTTTGAAGGCATCCCTCAGGAATTGTCCATGACCGGAGAACCTCTTTAAGAACGCTTCAAGATCGCAGGCATTGGTAAGATTGCAGCGGCCTTTACCGCTTAGAATAAGCTTCCTGCCCAAGGTGGGATTTTTCTCAATGAGCGTCACATCCTGCCGAAGCTGGCTGGCCCTAATCGCTGCCATCATCCCCGCAGGGCCACCGCCTACTACAACTATTTTTTTTACGTCCACCAAATCCCCTGACGCCCTATGCGCTATCCTGGCCTAGAGAGGGAAAACCGGAATCCCGGATCCCTCCCGCCTCTAATCTAAAATATCCGACCGGGAAAATATTGCTTCTAACTTCAAGCCAATTTTCGCTAAATTCTCGGCTGCGCCTTCTTCTCTATCTACGATGACAATCGCTTTCTTAACGACTATACCCATCTTATCCAGGGCTAACTTAGCCTCAATTAATGCCTTACCGGTAGTAGCAACATCATCAACCAGTATTGCCTTGCTAGCCGGCTTTAACTGGGGCCCCTCAACCTGCCGTTGGGTACCGTGTTCTTTTGTCGCCTTTCTGACGATAAATGTCCTAAGCGGTATTTTCTGCATATGGCTTAAAACAGCGACTGCTCCCACGATAGGGTCTGCCCCTAATGTCGGCCCGCCTAAAGCATCGATACCCTCATCCTTAATCAGTTCAAGCATAATTTTTCCCACCAGATAGGCTCCTTCGGGGGTCAAAGTTATAACCCGGCCATCAAAATAATAATCGCTGGTTTTTCCGGAAGATAAAACAAATTTCCCTTTTTTCAGGGCTTCTTTTTCAAGAAGGACGCGCAATTGGTCCTTTAGTGCTTTTATCATTATCTGCTCCAGTTTGATTTATTGTACTATTCAAAATAGGCCATGTCAATTAGATAAGTTTTAGTTGCTTCGGTCCGGCGGATGTAAGGGTTTGACAAATCTTTATTTAATTGTTATGATATGGGCATGTTGGGCGACCTAATCAACGGTCTGGTTGATATTATCTACCCTAAAGTTTGCCTGGTCTGTAAAAATAAGCTTGGGCCGGAGGCAATAGATAATCTGGTCTGCGCAGAATGCTGGGCTAAGATTAAAAAAAACCAGCCTCCTTTCTGTCATAGTTGCGGAAGGCACTTAATAAAAACAAATCCGACCAAGAATATCTGCCTGCCCTGCTTAAAGAGACCAGCGCATTTCGACCGCGCTTTCAGCCCCTGCGCCTATGAAGGAATCACTAAGGTATTGATCCATGAATTTAAGTACGGTAACAAGGACTATCTCGGGCTCACCTTAAACAGATTGCTGACGGAGTTTATCCGGGAATACGACCTGCCTTTACCGGTGCTGGACTTAATCGTGCCCGTACCATTACATAAAACCAGGCTCAGGGAGAGAGAGTATAACCAGGCGGAGATTTTAAGCAGGCACCTCGCCGGAGAATTCAAGAAAGAAGTGGGCCCTGATATCCTGATACGTAACCGCTATACCAAAACGCAGACGGAACTTGAGCCGGATAAGCGCCTGGAAAACGTCCGCGGGAGCTTCTCGATAAATAAAGCAAATATTTTAAAGAATAAAAATGTCCTGCTCGTCGATGACGTCCTGACTACCGGGGCAACATCCTCAGAAGCAGCAGCCGTATTAAAGGAGGCGGGAGCGAATATCGTATTTGTTTTAACTGTCGCTAACTAAAAACATGAAAATCCTGAGAACCTATTTAGTCAAGGAATTCCTGGGGTTACTCCTGTTATCGCTGGGCGTACTTACCTTTGTGATGGTGATGGGTAACTTAATCAAGATCGCTAACATGGTTATCAATAAAGGGGTGGATATCCTCAGCGTGGGCAAGCTTTTCCTCTTCATGATCCCTTACCTTTTAACCTATACGCTGCCGATCTCTGCGCTTACTGCGGTGCTGCTCTCCTTAGGCAGAATGTCCAGCGATAACGAAATTATTGCCATTAGGTCCAGCGGGATAAATTTATTCAGCCTGATACTGCCTCTGTTAACCATAGGGGCAATCTTGAGCTTGAGCCTGGTCGTATTCAACGACCGGGTGATACCTTATGCGCATTATGCATCCAGAAAAACCCTGGTGGAGGTGGGGATCAAAAATCCTACTGCCGCGCTCGAGCCGGGAGTATTTATCAATTCCTTCGAAAAATATATCCTGTTTATCTACCGCATCGACCAGAACAAATTGGGGAATATACGTATCTACGAACCCCAGGGTGAAAATAAACCGCCGCGCACCATCGTGGCCAGGCAGGGAGAATTTATCGCTATTCCCGAGAAAAATATGATTAAACTCAAGCTTATCGACGGAACCTCTGACGAACCCGATCCGGATAATCCCAATAATTTCTATAAGCTCAATTTCAAAACCTACTTTATGTCCTTAAGCCTGGCGCAGATGCAAAATAAAGATGAAATCAGGAAGAAACCTAAGGATATGACAATCAAAGAGCTAAACAAGGAAATAGCTAAATTAAAAAATGAGGGGATTGATCCGAACCCTCTGATTACCGAAATCAATGAAAAGATTTCTTTGGCCTTCTCCTGTTTTATATTCATCCTGCTGGGCTTGCCTCTGGCGATCATCACGCGCAGGCGGGAAAAATCAATTAATTTCGGGTTGGCCTTCCTCGTCGTCGGCATATATTACCTGCTGCTTTTAGGTTCGGAGGCCTTATCTTTAAGGGGATACCTTGATCCGGCAATCGCCATGTGGATCCCCAATATTACCCTCGGTTTAATCGGGGCAGTACTTACTTACCGGCTATGCGCATATTAGACCGCTATATTTTAAAATCAGTAGTAACGATCTTCCTCTCTTGCCTCCTGGCTTTCTTTTTCCTGTATATTATCATCGATATATTTTCGCATCTGGATGAAATCCTCAAACACCGCGTTAGTCTCAGCCTCTTATTCCAATACTATATCTCATACCTGCCGATTATCTTTGTACAAGTAGCGCCGGTAGTGTGCCTATTGGCCACGCTTTATACTTTCGGCAGACTTAACCATAATAACGAAATCATTGCTATGCGTTCTGCAGGGTTAAGCCTGTTTCAGATCATTAAAGTGGTTGTTATCTTCGGATCCTTGATCAGTATCTGCGTTTTCTTTGTAAACGATAAGCTCGTACCGCAATCACTTTCTCTGACCGAGAGAATAAAAGAGGAAATGGAAAAAGGCAGCAAAAAGGTACAGGCAAGGGAACAGGAAGCAATCAATAATCTCTCGATGTATGGTTTGAATAACCGGCTTTACTTTGTCAGCGAATTCATCCCGTCTGCCAAAACTATGGAAGGAATAACCATCTTAGAGCACGACGAAAAACAGAACCTGACTAAGAAAATAGTGGCGAATAAAGGGGTGTACCGTAACGGCCTCTGGAGATTTTACCAGAGCATTACTTATAATCTCGATGAGCGCGGACAGATCAAAAATGAGCCGCAGTATTATGAAGAAGAAACAATGACCATACCGGAGACTCCGGAGGATTTCCTTAAGCAAAGGCAGCGCCCGGACTTTATGACTATTTCAGAACTCGACGATTATATCTGGAGGTTATCGAAAAGCGGAGCTACGACAACGATCAGGAATTTTAAAATCGACCTCTACCAGAGGTTTACTATGCCCGTAACTTGCGTAATCATCATTATCCTGGGCCTGCCATTTGCGCTGATGATGAAAAAGCGCGCTACCGGGCTTTCCTCTTTAGGGATTTCGATTATGGTGGGATTCATTTATTACGTTTTAAATGCCATCGGCCTGGCATTAGGTAAAGCAGGGATACTTATACCGGTTCTCTCCGCCTCGCTAAGCCACATCATTGCCCTTACCACTGGCCTATATTTACTCAACAGCTTACCTTAATACAAGACCGGGTCTCGTAACTATTTGTAATATAAATGATTACGAGACCCGGTCTCGATATATGCGGGGGATGCGGCTGCCAAGGCCGCAGACGATTTCGTAGGGGATCGTTCCGGAGATTTCCGCTAATTCTTCGGCGCTGATAATATTTCTTCCCTGCCTACCGATCAAAATTACTTCCTCACCGACTTTAACAGGGTTATTTCCTACATCAACCATAATCTGGTCCATACAGACCCTACCGCTGATCTTAAAACGTTTCCCTCTAATTAGAACATCAGCCTGATTGGATAAGTTACGGGGATAACCGTCGCCGTAACCAATAGGCAAGTTAACGATAGTGGTATCTTTCTTAGTGATATAGGTGTGGCCGTAACTTATACCCTGGCCCTTAGGCACTCTTTTTAGATAGACTACCATGGTCTTCAGGCTTAAGACCGGCTTGAGCTTAATCTCCATACCTTCTTTCGGGTAAAGGCCGTAAATAACCAAACCGGGCCTGACCAGGTTAAAATGACTTTCTTTGTAGTGGGTCGTACCTATACTATTAGCGGCATGAACCAAAGGGATCTTTATCCCTGCCTTAGACAGCTTAAAGATCAAGTCATTCATCAGTCTTATCTGATATAAAGTAAAATCCCGGTTGATATCCGCGCAGGGTAGATGGGTAAAGATGCCCTCGATATCGATAAACTTCAGGGCGTGTATTCTCCTGATAAAGGATAACGCATCCCTGTTGAGTACTCCTAATCTAGACATACCTGTATCAATTTTAATATGCACCTTAATCGGCCTGCCTAATCGTCCGGCCAGATTATTTAAAGCTAAAGCATACTCCTGCGTGCAAACAGTAGGAATAAGATTATAGTTAAATAGGGGCAGGATATCGCTTGTAAGCATAATCCCCAATACTAAAATAGGCGTATTGATCCCGGCTTCTCTTAATTTTATCCCTTCGTCAATCAAGGCCACCCCCAGATAATTCACCCCGCAGGCTTCCAGTTTTTTAGAGACCGGGACCAGACCATGACCGTAGGCATCCGCCTTTACGGTTACCATAATTTTAATCTTCGGCGCTAAAGACTTTTTAACCTGGCGGTAATTATAGGCCAGATTATCCAAGTTCACCTCTGCCCAGGTCGGCCGATAACCAATATAATCTTTCTTAAACATATATTTTACTCTCTGCCTTTTAGTCATCAGCTTTCGGCTGTCAGCTGTTAACTGATAGCTGATAACTATCTTTTAATCTGACACTCCTTGGGATAAAGATAAATAGGTAATACGCTAAAAGAATCAGTTACCTTTTTGGCTCTAATTCCTTGAAGAGCAGCCAAAATAATATTATGGGGTTGGGGATACCAGAGATCCCGGTCTAACACAGACGCTTTCTTTGTTCGATTTAATATTTCTTGCTTGTATAGATCAAGGGCATCACCCAGCAATAGGACATTGCCTTTGAGTTTACGGATAAGCTCTTCTTTTGTAAGAAGCTGATACGGCATTATCCGCTTTAAATAGCTGCCGTTAATTTTATAAGCAGAGCAGTAAATAAGGCTCCTTTTAGCGTCTACGACCGGGACTATGGTTGACTGGGATGCCCTAACATTACGGGCTAAGATATCCAGGCTGGAGATGCCAACTATAGGTTTATTTGCCGACCAGGCTAATCCCTTAATGGTAGCCAGGCCTACGCGTAACCCCGTAAAAGAACCCGGGCCTAAACCGCAGGCAAAATAATCTATGTCGCTTATTTTCCAGCTAAGGGCATGTAGGATCCCTCCTATTGTCGGAGTAATCAGATTAGCCAGCTTAGGACCCAGTTCTAAATTAAACGAGTATATTTTATTTTTATCCCAAAGGCCTACGCAGAGGAATCTCGAACTGGTATCAATGCCTAATATCTTCATTAATTGCTCCTAATAGTTTTCTATACCGCTTTCCCTGGCTGCTGAACTTAAACAACCTCTTGTTAGGTGAGATTATCTTAAGCTCTATCCTTAAATACTCTTCAGGCATAAACTGCCCCAGCTTTTGCGGCCACTCAATTACACTAATCCCTTGCCCATAGAAATATTCCTCGTATCCTAAAACCAGGATATCCTTGGGAAATTCTAAACGATAAAGGTCGAAATGATAAAACGGCAACCTACCCCGATCATATTGCCGGATGAGCACAAATGTCGGACTGATCACTTGCTGCTGAGGAATCTTTAACCCGCAGGCAATCCCCTTAGCGAAAACAGTTTTTCCGGAACCAAGTTCTCCAAAAAGACAGATTATATCTCCTTGGTTTAGCCTTTTGGCTATTGCCCTGCCCAGATTTACCGTTTTCGCTGTAGAAAGAGAAATCAGCTTCATTAGCTTAAAAGTGCCTAAAACCTTTACTCCGGATAATTTTTTCCCTGCCCCGATTATCTATTAGCCTTAAATTGCGCTGTCCTGAAATTATTTCTCCGATCACTTTAAAATTAAATACCTTATTTACGCTTAATCTTTTTGCTTCTTTTCTAGGCAAAGTAAAGATAAGCTCGTAATCCTCACCCATATAAAGCGCATCGGCTAAACCCCGGGCCTGCCGGCTTACCGGAATTAAATCCTTATAAATAACAGCCCCTGCTTTACTCTCCTCCAAGATATGCCCTAAATCCTGAACCAGGCCATCGGAAATATCAATCATCGAGTTAATTCTAAAATTACGCACTAAAAATCTTGCTTCCTTAATTCTGGGGCGGAATTTAAGATGCTTGCCCAAGATAGAACCGCCGACTGATCCGCTGACAAAGATTAGATCATCCGGCTTAGCCCCGCTTCTTAAAACCAGATACTTTTTCTCAACCTCCCCCAGCACGCTGATATCAATGATTAGTTGTCTGGCGCTACTTAGGTCGCCGCCTACCAGATTTATTTTATACTCTCTGGCCAGAAGCTGTATGCCCCTAAAAAGCTCATCGGCAAATTTTATAGTTGTTTTTTTAGGTATAGCCAATGATACTAAGCAATGGCGCGGGATACCGCCGCAGGCAGCGATATCGCTTAGGGAAACCGCCAATGCCTTTCTGCCGATTAGGTAAGGGTTTTCTCCTTGCCGGAAATCAACCCCCTCCACCAGCATATCGCAGGTAAAAAGATGATATTTATTGCGCGTGTATTTTAAGACCGCGCAATCATCCCCTGAGCCCTTGAATACTGAAGGATCATTCTGAATACGATCCCTGAATCTCTTGATCAACCCGAACTCACCGATACTATCAATGAACTTCCTCATCTTTTTAATATTGCGGAAATATTTTCCCGATAAGGAGACTTAATAACGCCTTTATCCGTAATCAGTGCTGTAATTAGATTATGCGGGGTTACATCAAAGGCAGGATTAAAAACCGGCACGCCCTTAGGGGCTATCGGTTTTTTAAAAAATAATTCAGTAACCTCAAAAGACGGCCGTTCTTCGATAATGATCTGGGCTCCAGTTTTGATGCTTAGGTCAAAAGTTGAGCTGGGAGCAGCAACATAAAAAGGTATGCGGTGAAAATTACTTAAAACCGCTAAATTATAAGTTCCGATTTTGTTGGCAGTATCGCCGTTTGCGGCAATCCGATCTGCTCCGGTAATCACCTTATCTATTTTACCCTGCTTCATGAGAGTAGCCGCCATATTATCGCAGATAAGAGTAACGTTAATACCGCCCTTCTTTAATTCCCAGGCACTAAGGCGCGCCCCCTGCAGGAGCGGCCTGGTTTCACAGGCATAGACTTGCAACTTTTTTCCTTCTGCCTTGGCCCGGTAAATTATACCTAATGCTGTCCCATAATCGATAGTAGCAAATATACCGGCGTTACAAATAGTCAATATCCTATCCCCGTCCTTAATCAGCTTCGAGCCGTAATAGCCGATTTTCCGGCAGTTTACTTTATCTTCCTGTGTTATCTTTTCTGCTTCCTTAAAAATTAACTGCTTAATCCGCATGATGGATTTATGCTTATTTCTTACGGCCACGCTACAGGTCCTTTCAATCCCCCAAAAAAGATTTCTCGCCGTAGGCCGCGAAGAAGCCAGATATCTAGCCAGCCTGTCTAACTTACGGCTGAATCCGGAAAAATGTTTTGCCTTTGAGTCTTTAATCCCCAAATATATCCCCCAACCAGCAGCTGCCCCTAATGCCGGAGCACCGCGAATCTGCATTTTTTTTATTGCTTGCCAGAGTGATTTAACATCCTTAATATAAAGGTACTCCAGTTTCAAAGGCAGTTTCGTCTGGTCAATAATTTTTATCCTCTGATTAGCCCATTCTATGGTCTGAATACCCATCTTATTACCCCGCAATAAGTTACAAGACCCGGTCTTATTATAGGCCGATGAGTTTCGCTAAAAAACTTTTTTTTATCTTTATTGCTGCGTTAGGACAGGACTCCTGGCAGCAAAAACAATGTACGCAGCCAGAGTAATCAATGACCGGCCTCCCTGCCTTTACTTTAATTATATCTTGCGGACAAACCTCAATACAAATACGACAGTCAGCGCAATTATTATAGTTGATCTTGGGATGAGAACGGATAAACCTTTTGAATATTCCTAATATCACTTGAGGTATTATTCTAGCAACAGAACCCGTTGGTAACTTAAAATGTTTTCCTGTCACATCGGCTAATTTTTCGCCATGGATCCGGATAGAGGCGATATCTGACACTCCCAGATCCCTACCAGATGCCTCTTTGGTACTTAATATATCATCCGGCTTAAGGCCCATAATTAAAGCCAGGATGCTATCTATTGCCACACAGTCATTACCGGCAATCAAGACCCCGCTATTACGTAACTTACCCCCTGTACCCGGGCCATCCCCCTCCATTGCCATTATACCGTCAACGATAGTAAGCGCCGGCCTGACAACAGCGTAAATATCCGCAAGGATCCCAGCAAAACCAACCGGAGTAATATATTGCTTATGTAATTCTGTCTTAGAGGGCCCGGAAACAAGGCCGTAAAGGTTCTTAATCGCTCCGGTCAAAATTGTAAAACAGTGTGTCTTAAACTTAGGGATCGATACCAGATAATCGCAATCATCAAGCCAACAGGATAAAGGAAACTTTTCTCTCCAACGATGCCGGGAGAATTTAACTAGATTAATACCCTCCTCGCGCGCGAGCGTTCTGATTCCGGACTTATCGTAGACATCATCTACATTCTCCGGCTTACTCCCCCATACACTCGGGCCGTCTCCTATGAATATCTTACAGCCTAGCTCTTTTAATAACCTTACTACTGCCCTGACAACCTCCGGGTGGGTAGTGATGCCTGCCTCCGGCGGCTGGGCCATAAGCAGGTTCGGCTTGACTAAAACCTTGCTCCCCGGACGCACGAATGCGCCGATCCCCCCAGTTAAATCAACTGCCCTTTTTACCGCTGCCGAAACCTGCGCAGGATCGTAATTATCACACCTGGCTATAGCGACGGAGGAATTCATGGTAATTTAAAGAAATTTTTTGCATTGGCGCTGGTCGCCTCCGCAATCTTTTCTTCAGTAACTCCCTTGATCGCAGCAACATACTTGGCTAATAGTTTAATCTGAGAAGGTTCGTTCCTTTTCCCGCGAAAACCTTCGGGAGATAAAAACGGCGCATCGGTTTCCAGCAAAAGTTTTTCTAACGGGACTAACTTAGCCATTTTCCTTAAGTCTTCCGCTTTTTTATAAGTAAGGTTACAGGTAAAAGAGATAGAAAATCCCAGATCAAGACAGGCCTTTAAAAAACCATTATCTCCGGAAAAACAATGCAGCACTGCCTTAACCGGCATAGCTTCCTTAAGTATCTTTAAGGTATCGGCTGTAGCCTGACGGCTATGCACCACTACCGGCAGGTTTAATGCCTGGGCAAGTTTCAGTAATGATAAAAATAATTCCCTTTGATTCTCTGCCTTAGAATAATTCTTAAAGTAATCCAGCCCGATTTCACCGATAGCTACAACTTTTTCTTTTTTAGCTAACCTTTCTAACGCAACCCTCATATCCTGATTAAAACTATCTGCTTCATGCGGGTGGATCCCCGCCGTAGCGTAAATACAATCGTAGGCGCGGGCTAATTCAACTGACTTGATCGACCCTAGAAGGCTCGAGCCGATATTAATAATATAGCTTATCCCCTGCTCTTTGGCCCTCCGGATAACGTCTTCCCTGTCGCGGTCAAATTCGGGGAAATCCAAATGACAATGCGTATCTACTAACATCAGTGTCGGGTTTTTAGGTGTCGGTGTTAGCTTTTTGGATATCGATGCGCGGAAATAAAGGCCGACCCTTCTTAATCTCGGTCTGGCCTAATTGTTCTTTTATGGCTGAAGCAGCCTGAGGCATAAACGGCGAAATCGCCTGCTCAACCTTTTGGATAACTTCAACCAATAGCCCTATAAATAACTTTAGTTCATTAATCTTATTCTCTTTAAGCAAGTTCCAAGGCTTGGTATCTTCGATATATTTATTAGCCAGGTTTATAAGTTTCCATATCTCTTCCAGGGATTCGCTAAAATTAAGATTTAAAAAACCGGTTTCTACTTTTGTTTCGAAACAGCCCAACGCTTCCTTGATGCTCGCTCCATATTGATCATAAGCTGATTCAACGCTTAGTTCAGGAAGTTTCCGGTTGAAATATTTTTCAATCATGGTTAATGTCCGATAAACCAGATTCCCCAGGTCATTTGCTAAATCGCTATTTATCCTCTTAGTGATTGCTTCCTGCGAAAAATTACCATCCAGCCCGAAGGGTACATCGCGTAACAAAAAGTACCTGTATGCATCAATGCCGAATTCTTTCACCATATCAATA
>Ga0172369_10005182_pt1 | contig 16154 bp, 17 predicted proteins | sample LakKiv25m_FD_114539 | JGI IMG/M metagenome (GOLD analysis project Ga0172369, IMG submission 114539) | Freshwater microbial communities from Kabuno Bay, South-Kivu, Congo - kab_022012_11.25m | ecosystem: Environmental > Aquatic > Freshwater > Lake | place: Democratic Republic of the Congo...
AATGGAACCGGGCGAGCGAGGACTGGTGCTGCCCCAAGGCGGTGAACAATCTTGCTGTCGGCGGCGCATTCTCGTACACGATGGCGGAAAAAGACGGGATGGCGAGGTTCGATTTTGCGGGGATATATACCAAGATTGAACCATACCAATCCATCTTCTATACCATCGGTGACGGACGGAATGTAGAGGTATATTTCAGGCAACTGGACGACGGGACGACGAAGATAACCGAGACATTCGACGCAGAAAAGACGCACACCATCGAACAACAACGGGATGGCTGGTCGGCCATATTGCAAAGCTTCAAGCGCTACTCCGAAGCGGGTGCGGATATCCCAAAGGCTCCCTGATTCAACCAGTTATGCTTCGCGTCCAATCGCAAAGCGCCGTCAGGCCCTCTGCTATTTTCTCTTTCGTATGCATGTCAACGAGCTTGCCGTCCCTGATTTTCTCATGGACTGCGGGAACCGCTATCTCGGGCTTGTTGAGAAGGTGCAGGTTGAGGAAAACGCACACCTGGCGCAGCGCATACTGCGCCTTGATGCCTCCCGACATGCCCGCCGACGCGCTCATGATGATGCCCGGTTTGCCGTCGAAGCTGTTGTCGCCGTACGGACGCGTTGCCCAATCAATCGCGTTCTTGAGGTACCCGGGGACAGAATAATTGTACTCGGGGGTGATGATGAGAATAGCGTCAGCTTTCCTGAGCTTATCCTTGAATTCTTCAACCTGTTCCGGGAGATTGTTTTCCAGGTCCTGGTTGAAAAGCGGGAACCGGCCCATCTTGTCGAACACCTCGAGCGTCGCTTCCGGCGGGCAGAGGAAAACGGCTTCATCCAGGAGGGTTTTTGTGAAAGATCCCTTTCTCAGGCTTCCGCCGAATCCGAAGATTTTGATTTGTTTTTTCATGCCATCATTATACTCCTGCCGGGAGGTCGGGCGCAAAATGAGTTGGGGGGTCGGATGGGAAGGCTGGGATTTATGAAGTTACTTTTTTGACACCAAGGCCCTGGGAGAATCTGAGCAGGTATCCGCTCGGGTCCATGACGAGTATTTCCCTGCAGCCGTGCAGCGTGTCCCTTACTTTATACCAACTGTCTTTAACGCCTCTTTTCAGGGGATAGTTATTTTTAGTGAGCGAATCAATGATTTTTTGTACGTTATCTGTCTCGATTTGAAAGTTTATTCCCCGTCCAAAAGGATACTCAGGTTTTCCGTTGTGCCATTCTTCGTCCGCATCCTCCTGCTGGATCATGAGCTGGCTTCCCTGGTAGGAAAGAAAGGCGAATAAGGGTTTCGGCCGCTGATATTCGAGTTTGAAACCCAGTATCCGGGTATAAAAATGCAGGCTTTTCCGGAAGTCAATCACATAGAGCTCCGGGAGGATGTTGTTGAATCTCATGGCGAATAAATTATAACAGAAAGGTAGTGCGGGTCTTCATGGTCAAGAACGGCGCTGTTCATGCCGGGTTCACAACTTCTTTGAGTAGTAGGTGAGGGAGTTGCCGGGAGGGAAGTTCTCCAGTTTGCCGAAGGGTTTGTATCCGAGCTTCTCGTAGAATCCCGGGGCCTGCCAGGTGAAGGTGTTGGTGTATGCGATAGTGCAACCGCGTATCTTCCCCTCGTGTTCCCCTGCCTCGACCAGTCTACGGCCCCATCCCTGTCCCCGGAGCGATTCGGCGACCCAGAGGGAGTTGATCTCCAAGCCGTTCCAGAGGACCGTGACGATGATGCCACCCAATGTCTTCTTGTCCTTGTCTTTGAGGAAGATGTGTATCAGCTCCGACCTGCGGGGGTGATTCATCTTTGCATGATATGAGAGCATGCCCTGCTCCAGGACCTTGTAGTCCTTGAAATCGGGCCTTCCAACGTTCACGACGAAATCAAAATCAGGCATACCAAAGTATAACAAAATAGCGGATTGAGCCGGTTTTGACTTAGCTCGAGGATGACGAGCTCGTGACCGTTGTCGGAACGGGGGTTATCGTCGATGGGACATCTGTCGGTGTGGGAGTAACGGGTATGGGAGTTGGTGTCGGGGTCGAGGGTACTTGCGTAGGTGTTGCGGTAGGAGTTGGCGTTGGGGTCGGTGTGGGAGTGCTTGTCGGCGCGCGTGTGACCGTCGGCGTCGGGATGGTTTCGGTATCATCCGTACTGCCGGATCCGTCGCCCGAGACATATTCTGTCGTGGGGACCGGCATCGGGGTAAGGGCAATCGTCGGAGTGATGGATGTGGCACCTTCCGAGGTCGCAGAGGAACCGCTGGCAATGGCTACGACCAATATGACGAAAGTCAGCGCTACCATGCCTCCGAGCGTTCCGAAGATGAGCTTGTTTCTTTTGACAATAGGGAGATACTTGGCTTTCAAGAGGGAGAGCCGCTTTGCGAAGGACGTCTTGGTGCCGGGCATCTCGTGCATGATAGGTTGCATGTATGGTAATTATATATGCTGAAGATACGCTTAAGGTGTGATTTTCATCTCAGCGGAGGAAGAACATGGCGCCCAGGTGGCAGAACGTGTCGCCCATCACGAAAAGATGCCAGATACCGTGGTTGAAATACAGGGAGCGCCACAGGTAGAAGATGAATCCGACGAGAAGCAATACTCCTCCGGCTATGAGCAAACCTATGCTTGCAAACGGGAGCCCCTTGAGGATGATCGGTGCCGCAAGAAGGGAGAACAGGCTAAAAAGAAGGTATACGGCGATATTGAGGCGGTATCTGTCTATCCTGAAGATTTGCAGTCCGATACCGATCACGGCGACAGTCCAGACGGCGACAAGAAGCGCCCATATCCATATGCCGTGCAGGAGGTAAAACGCGAACGCGGTATAGCTCGCGGCGATATAGAAATAGATGACGGTATGGTCGATGATACGGAACAGCTTCTTGACGCGCGAGAAAAACAGACTGTGGTACATGGTCGACGCAACATAGACGGAAATCATTGCTATCCCGTAGATAAACATGCTTGCCGTTTTGTAGGCGTCATTGCTGTGGGAGCCGTGGCGTATGAGGTAAATCGTCCCTACAAGGGCAAGAACGGCCCCTATGGCGTGGCTGAGTGCATTGAAGAGTTCCTCCAGGCGCGTTGAGTTGTGTTTCATGGTTAGAATAGTAATTATACTATGTCATCGCATTGTATAATTATGCATGATAATCGGCGTTGACATGGACTCTGTTCTGGCGGATATCATCCCTCCGATGGTTGCATTCCACAACGAGGAATACGGGACGAATCTTGTGTCCGCGGATCACTCGGATTACAATCTCACGAAGGTGTGGAATGTCGCAGAAGACGAAGTATTGAGACGCGTTATGAGATTCTATGAGTCACATCATTTCGAGAGGACGCAGCCTATCAGGGGCGCGGTCGAAGGAATTACCAAGCTTGCGCAACTGCACACGCTGTATCTCATAACCGCGCGTCCCGTCTCGATAGAACATATGACGGATTCATGGCTAAACAAGTATCTCCCGGGCAAATTCGACAAGGTATTGCATACCAATCTCGTCTCCAACAAAGGGGAAACAAAGATAAAGAAGTCGGCCCTATGTACGAAGCATCATGTCGAGATTATGATCGAGGATTGCGTCGAGTATGCCCGGGACATTGCGGAAGCGGGTGTCCCGGTATTGTTGCTTGAGGCCCGGTGGAACCGCGATCATGTCCCGCAAGACAACATAACGGCAGTACCCACCTGGAAGGAAGTCGTGCAAGAGATCGTCAGACGATCTTCTCGCGGAACCCAAAGTACATGAAGCCCCCCGCCGTGACCAAGAGTAAGAGGGTCGGTATCAGCGCGCCGGTCTGGGGGAGTTGTGTCGGTGCTTCCGCATCGCCTCCCGTATTTGCAGGCATCTCCATACCGATAGACAGGATGAATGAAATCTGTTGGTCGCCCGATGCTATCGTGACGTTGTAGTCTTTCTTTTCAAGGTCTTTTTCCGGCTTGAAGGACCAGGTTCCGTCGGTAACGCTTGCCTTGACGGTGTTGAAGCTTGAATCAAGCGTGATGTCAACATTGGCGCCGCGGCTCGCGGTTCCTTTGAGTTCGGGTCGTGTCCCCGTGAAGTACCAGTGTTTGGCATTCTTGCCGGCCGTGTCAAGCGTGCCCAGCTTGAGAAGCGCAAATTCTTCCGCCATTGCGCTTCGTGCCGCAAAAACGACGCAAACTGCCAATATACCTGCAAGGAGTATTTTTTTCATGGTATGAAAATAGGTGGTAATAATTTTACTATAATACGTTTTGATGCAGTTGTCAAATCGGCTCAATCCACACGCAGTATGTCGTACATAACGGGCCCCGCGGGGGTTGCTATCTTCACTTTTTCTCCCGCTTTCCGGCCCGTCAACTGGCGCCCGACCGGAGAATAGAGGGAGATCCTGCCGCGCGCGATGTCACTTTCGTGGCCGCCGACGATGACGAATTTGCGGCTTTCACTCTCTATGCGAACCTCAATCTTGGATCCGAGGCCGATGACGGTCGTATCCTTCCGCTGTACCGGATAGCCTACGTTGATCATGTGTCTGAGGTACCGTATCCTGCTGTCGCAGGATGACAGCTTCCGCCGTGCGACGGAGTAGGCCGCATTCTCTGACAGGTCTCCCATCTCGCGCGCGTACTTCAGCTCGGCGACTGCCTGGACACGGTCCTTTTCTTTCCGGGCAAGTTCTTCCTTAAGGTCCTCGTACCCTTCAGGCGTGAATGCGACAGTTTTTTTCATGGGGATATGACAATGACTATCTCGCCTTTGTAGGCGTGGCCGAGGGCATCGTGCGGGGTGCCGCGGACGATGGTCTCGAACTTCTTGGTCAACTCACGGCAGACCGCTATTTTCCATCCGGGATATTGTGCATCCATTGCTGTCAGCGTGTCGATGATCCTCAGAGGGGATTCATAAGCGACGAAAACGGTTTTGGGGGCAACCTTCGACACTTCTTCCACCATTCGGAATGTTTTTGCCAGCTCGTTTTCTTTTTTCGGGAGAAAACCGAGGAACATGTAGCGCGAAGGCTCGAAGCCGGAATGGACGAGTGCCGTCGCGACAGCCGTCGGGCCGGGGATGACGGTGAATGGCAGGCCTTGGTCGATGACCTGCCGCACGAGGAAGTATCCCGGGTCGGAGATGAGAGGCATGCCGGCCTGTGACATGAGGACGACATCAAGACCTTTGCCGATGAGCTCGAGGGCCTCGGTCGTCCTGTCAAACTCGTTTTCTTTGTGGAAGGAGATGAGGCGCTGCTCCGGGTTACGGACAAACGGGAATCTTTCTGCGATGGCATTGAGGAGAAGGCCGGTCGAGCGCGTGTCCTCGGTCAGGAGGATGTGGGCTCCCATGATGGTTTCAGCCTGCCGGACGGACAGGTCGCCCAGGTTGCCGATGGGTGTCCCGACAACGGATAGCATTATCGTTTGGCTTTCTTCTTCCCGTTTTGCAATTTGTGGAGGACGAACTGCGCAACAATGGGAAGAACGGAAATGATAATGACGACGAAAATAACCAGCGAGAAATTATGTCTGACAAAGGGGATATTGCCGAAGAAATAACCGGCGAGGGTCGCGATGAAGACCCAGGCGAGTCCACCCATAAAGTTATACGTGATGAAATGGCCGTATGACATGCGTCCGACCCCGGCGACGAAGGGTGCAAATGTCCGTATGATGGGGACGAAGCGCGCGAGGAGGATGGTCTTGCCGCCGTGGCGGTCGAAAAAACGCTTCGTCTCGTCGATGTGCTCCTGGTTGATGGGTATCTTGGGATGCGCGATTATCTGCTTGCCGAAAAAGTGGCCTATCCAATAGTTGGCGGTGTCTCCGAGGACCGCGGCGACCGTAAGGACGACAAGGAGAACCGCGATGTGAAGCGAACCGAGCGCGGCAAAAGCGCCGGCCGCGAAAAGCAGCGAGTCACCGGGCAAAAACGGCGTGAAGACGAGGCCGGTCTCTATGAAGATGATGACGAACAGGATAAGATATGTCGCGATGCCGTATGAGGCTATTATCTGGCCGAGATGGGTATCGATGTGAAGGATGAAATCAACAAGGAATTTGATTATTTCCATTCGGTAAGTATGTCATATCCGGCGGCAATAATCAACAACCAATGGGACGAAGTGGCATAGCTGCCGTATATGTGATACAATTAAAGGTTAGCTTTTTTCATGCACATACCGTGTTCAAACTAGTTTCGTCATTCAAACCGACCGGGGACCAGCCGCAGGCCATTGACCGTCTCGTGGCCGGTGTGAAGGCCCGTCAAAAAAACCAGACGCTTCTTGGCGTGACGGGTTCGGGCAAGACCTTCACCATCGCCAATGTCATCGCACGTCTCCGGATGCCCGCACTCATCATTTCCCACAACAAGACGCTCGCGGGCCAACTGTACCAGGAGATGCGCGACTTCTTCCCGGACAGCGGCGTTTCCTACTTTGTCTCGTATTATGATTATTACCAGCCGGAGGCGTATATTCCGCAGACGGACACGTATATCGAGAAAGAGGCCGAGATCAACGAGGTCATCGACAAGCTCCGCCTCCGCTCCACGACCAACATCATGACCCGTCCCGACGCTATCGTCGTGGCTTCCGTATCATGCATATACAACATCGGATCCCCGCTCGAGTACGGCAAGTTCATCCTCGAGCTGGGCATTGGCCAGAAAATCGACATGAAAAGCGTTGCCGTCCGTCTCGCTGAGCTCCAGTACGACCGTTCGGAGTTCGAATTCAAACGGGGGACGTTCAGGGTACGCGGAGGCAACGTCGACATCTATCCGGCATACGAGGACACCGCCATTAGGGTCTCAACCGAAGGCAATATCATCGCATCGCTCTCTCAATTTGACCCTTTGACCGGGACGATCATACCCGGATCCTCCCTCCAGAAAACCATCATTTATCCCGCCAAGCACTTCGTTGCCGATGCGGGGACGACCGCAACAGCCGAGGAACGCATCCGAAAGGATCTCACACACGAGGTGGAGCTCCTCCGGAAGGCGAACAAGAACACCGAGGCGGAACGGCTCCTCAGACGGGTCAACTACGATCTCGAGATGATACGGGAAGTGGGATATGTGAACGGGATAGAGAATTATTCACGGTACTACGACGGACGCAAGCCCGGCGACGCACCCAACTCGCTTCTTGATTACTTTCACCAGGCATACGGCGACGACTTCCTTGTTTTCATAGATGAGAGCCATATGACGGTCCCGCAAATTCGCGGGATGTATAACGGTGACTTTTCGCGCAAGCAGATGCTCGTTGATTTCGGGTTCCGCCTGCGCGCGGCATTCGACAATCGTCCCCTCCGGTTCGAGGAGTTTTATCGGACTGTTCCTTCGCTTGTCTATACCTCGGCAACGCCCGACGAGTGGGAACTTGCGGAAACGGAACGGGACGCAAAGAAGGCCGGGTTCGCCGACACGGGGGTAGCGGAACAACTCATCAGGCCAACAGGCATAGTCGATCCCGAGATAGAGATCCGTCCGGCAGAACGTGAGATCCCCGACATCTATGAAGAGATAAAGAAACGTGCGGCGAAAAACGAGAAAGTCCTCGTGACCACCCTGACGAAAAAGACAGCGGAAGATTTGAGCGAATTCCTGAAGGAAAAAAATGTCCGTGCGACGTATCTGCATTCGGATATCCAGACGCTCGAGCGGTCCGATATCCTCGACAGCCTCCGCAACAACGAGTTCGATGTCCTCATCGGCGTCAATCTCCTCCGGGAAGGCCTCGACCTGCCCGAGGTCACGCTTGTGGCGATACTCGATGCCGACAAGGAGGGTTTCCTCAGGTCGCGTACCTCGCTTGTCCAGACCATGGGACGGGCGGCTCGCAACATCAACGGCGTCGTCATCATGTACGCGGATACGGTGACGGATTCCATGAAACATGCGATGGAGGAGATCAGGCGCAGGCGCGAATACCAGCTTGCCTACAATAGGAAGCACAACATCACTCCCCGGACCATCGTCAAGCCGGTCCGCCAGCGTATCGTGGACAAGGATGAGGAAAGCGCGATACGAAGCTTCAAAAAGGAAGTTGATCCTTCGTATCTGGACAGTATACAGGGTGATTCGCTGACCCCGTACGACCGCAAGAAAACAATTAAAAAATTGGAGACGGAGATGCGCAGGCAGGCGGAGGATCTTAATTTCGAGCTTGCCATCCGGATCCGCGACAAGGTAAACGAATTACAGAAATAACGTATGATAGACACCATTTCAATCAGGGGCGCAAGGCAGCACAATCTCAAGAACATCGACGTCGAGATACCCAAGAACAAGCTCGTGGTCATGACCGGCGTTTCCGGTTCGGGCAAGTCGTCTTTGGCTTTCGACACGATCTATGCCGAAGGACAACGGCGCTATGTCGAATCACTTTCCGCCTATGCCCGCCAGTTCCTCGGCATCATGGACAAGCCGGATGTCGATTTCATCGAGGGACTTTCGCCCTCCATCTCCATCGACCAGAAAAGCGCATCGCACAATCCGCGTTCGACGGTCGGCACCATCACCGAGATATATGATTACCTCCGTCTCCTGTATGCGCGTGTCGGCCATCCGCACTGTCCCAACTGCCATATCGAGATATCGCGCATGACTCTCGATGAGATAGTCGAGAAGATTGTGGTGACAATGGAAGCAGAAGTCAGGGCGGACAAGGGTGTTCCGCATCCCTTCACCATCTACTCGCCCATAGTCAGGTCAAAAAAAGGAGAGTTCCGGGATCTTTTCGACAACATCAGGAGCAAGGGATTCGACAAGGTCCGGGTGGACGGACGCATCTTCACGATATCCCAGGACGAAATAAACCTGCTAAAGACAAACAAGCATACCGTGGAAGTCCTGACAGACAGCATATCCCTCACCGTCAAGGAGCTGAAGGACGCGGTGTACATGTCGGCAGTCAAGTCACGCCTTACCCAGTCTGTGGAACAGGCGCTCAACCTGGCCGACGGGCTGGTCATCGTCGCGGGCAAGGAAGAACATCTGTTTTCCGAGAAGTTCTCATGCCCGAACTGCAACCTCTCGCTGCCGGAGCTTGAGCCGCGCATGTTTTCTTTCAATTCTCCCTTGGGAGCGTGTCCCAAGTGCCGCGGCATCGGGACCATGTTCCGTGTGGACCCCGAGCTCATCCTCAACAAACGGCTTACCATAAACGAGGGCGCCATCCTGCCGCTGAACAAGATGTTTTTCCAGGATACCTGGTATGTGAGGCTTCTCCGTCGCATGTGCGACGAGGAGGGGATGGACATGGATGTCCCGCTTGAAAAATGGGAGCCCGCCAAGCTCAAGCTCCTCCTCAACGGCTCACAGACTGTGTACCGGGTAACCGGTCCTAACCGGTTCGGGAGGGAAACGGTCATCCACGAGAAATTCATCGGGTTATTGGCTGAGTTCGAACGGAGATTCTTTGAGTCGGGCAGCCAGGGCGAGGACATGGATGTCAACCGGTATGTTCGGGAGGAACAGTGCAATGTTTGTCACGGCAAACGCCTCAAGCCGGAGATACTCGCGATAACGGTGGATGAGGTCAACATCATCGAGCTCGCCAACCGCTCGATCGAAACGCTTCTCCCGTATTTCTCGAAAGACTTGTCTGCTTCGCTTAGCCAGTATGAACGGGAAATCGCGAAACTCATCCTCAAGGAAATAATCACACGTCTTACCTTCCTCAGCAACGTCGGGTTGGCGTACCTGACGATTGACCGTCCGGCCAAGACCCTGTCGGGCGGAGAGCTCCAGCGGATACGTCTCGCTTCACAGATCGGAAGCGGCTTGACCGGAGTCCTGTACGTCCTGGATGAGCCATCCATCGGGTTGCATCCGCGCGATGTCTCGGCGCTCATCTCCACCCTCAAGAAATTGCGCGATCTCGGCAATACCGTCATCCTGGTAGAACACGACCGCGAGACCATAGAGAATGCGGATTATGCGATAGAGCTTGGCCCGCGCGCCGGCAAGGAAGGCGGCAACATAACGTTCAAGGGTACCGTGGAGGAGATGGAGAAGAGCAAGGATTCGCTGACAGGCATGTACCTGTCGGGTAAACGGTCCATCAAGTTTCCCCACCGGGACCTGACGACGAGCAGGGGATGGGTCGAGCTCCACGGCGCAACCCAATTCAATCTAAAGAAGGTAGATATCAAGATGCCCCTGGGCAATCTCATTGCAGTGACCGGCGTGTCCGGTTCGGGCAAATCAACGCTCATCATCGAGACGCTATATCCCGCGCTCAAATATTACCTCGACGGGTATTACCAGGAAAAAATGGGCGATTTCACCCGGCTCATAGGCCAGCACTACCTAGACCGCGTCTATATGGTAGATCAATCGCCCATCGGGAGGACCCCGCGGTCCAATCCCGCCACCTATGTCGGGATATTCGATGATATACGGGAGCTTTTCGCAGACACCCTCGAGGCCAAGGCGCGGGGTTTCTTGAAAGGGAGATTCTCTTTCAACGTGAAGGGCGGGCGGTGCGAGAAATGCCAGGGAGCCGGCGTAATCAAGATCCAGATGCAATTCCTGCCGGACGTGTATGTGACGTGCGATGTCTGCGAAGGACACCGTTACAACAAGGAAACGCTCGAGGTGAAATTCAAGGGAAAGACAATCTACGACGTCCTGCACATGACGGTCGATGAGGCGGAACTTTTTTTCCGGAATCATTTCCAGATTGCCCAGAAGCTCGTGTTCCTCAAGAACGTCGGGCTCGGTTACGTCCAGTTGGGACAACCTGCTCCGACATTCTCCGGCGGCGAGGCGCAACGCATCAAGCTGGCAAACGAGCTGTCACGGAGGGATACGGGCAAGACCCTCTACATCCTGGACGAGCCGACGACGGGCCTCCATATGTTCGACATCGAGAAGCTTCTCGCCACCCTATACCAGCTTGTAGAGCGGGGCAATACGGTCCTGGTCATCGAGCACAATCTCGACGTCATCCGCAACTGCCAGTACATCATCGATCTGGGGCCCGAGGGGGGAGACAAGGGCGGAAGCATTCTCTATCAGGGCGAGCTTCGTGGTATCATGAAGGTAGAAGGGTCCTATACCAAAAAATACCTGGCTAAGGGTTAACGTGTTGCAACCAATGATGAGAAAACGGATTGTCTTGACGGCGGCGATGGTTTTTTTGTTTGTCGCGGGATTTCTCCGTCCCGTCCATGCCGCGGATTTCAGGTCGGATTATGAGGTCCATTATTATCCTTCCGCAAAGGTCGGCGACCTGACGACCCATGTGTCTTTTAAGATAAAAATAACGAATCTCAAGCCCGATCTTTATGTCAACAAGTTCTCCCTCAGTTTCCCCCGTACCTTCCAGATAGGCAACATCAAGGCATCGGATGACAGCGGGCCCATTACTCCGGTCATAGAGACCGTCGACAACAAGCAGGTCATGACGATGCCCATAACCGACCCTTTCATCGGGGTCAACACCGTCAACAACATATACCTGGATTTCCTGCAGACCAATCTTTTCCGTTCCTCGGGCACGACCTGGGAGGTCATGCTCCCGACCATCGAGAACAGGGAGGACGGGGACTATACGATTATCGTCCATGTTCCGCCCGAAGCAGAGAAAAAGATATCCATCGCCAAGCCCCGCCCCAGTCACATCACCCTTGACCAGGTGACGTGGACCAATCCCACGAGCAAGACGGTATATGCCATATTCGGATCAAGCCAGATGTACTCGCTGCAGCTCCGGTATCATCTCCAGAATCCCGGCATAACGCGCGTATATACCGATGTGGCGTTCCCGCCTGACACCTCATATCAGAAAACGTATGTCAGCGCCATACAACCGCCTCCCGACAAGGTGTTCAGCGACGAGGACGGGAACTATATGGGAAGGTACATCCTCAATCCGAAAGAGTCGAAGACCATCGTCTATGCGGGCGATATACAGCTATTCGTGCAGCCGAGAGCCGATGTCAGGCAGGCATTCCGGGATCTTTTCCTGACCCAGCGCGACCACCTGCTGTCAGCCGACCCCAACTGGACCTTGGCGACGCAGGTGAGCGCCGGCAAAACGGCCAGGGACATCTACGACTTCACCATGCACAAGCTGACCTACAATTTCGGACGGGTTGTCAAGGATGTGAAGAGGTTGGGCGCGAGTACGGCCCTTACCGTCCCGGACCAGGCGGTCTGTACGGAGTTCTCCGATGTTTTCATCGCGCTTGCCCGAGAACGCGGCATCTTCGCACGGGAACTCCAGGGGTACGGTTTCTCGAGCGATCAGGATCTCCGCCCCCTTTCCCTCAAATCCGATATACTCCATTCCTGGCCCGAGTATTATGACCAGGCTTCGGAACAGTGGATACCTACCGACCCGACCTGGGAAAGCACCTCCGGAATCGATTACTTCAATTCGCTTGATCTCAATCATGTCGTCTTTGCGATACACGGGAAGAAATCGGATTACCCCTATCCCGCGGGGAGCTACAAGATAGACGATTCCAAAGACGTCAACATAGTTCCCGCATCCGACGTTCCCGAGGAAAGCGGCTCGGTACGTGTCACCGCCCTTCCCTTCGCCATCCCGGCCGGCAAACCAAACACGTACACCCTTAAGATGACGGTCCAGAATACCGGGAACACGTATCTTTGGTCCTATGACATCCAGCCGTTGGCTCCCGGCCTTTCCGTGCAACCTTCCCGCATGACCATACCGGTCCTTGCCCCGTATGAGAAAAAGGAGATAGCGTTGGACTATGTCCCGGACAAGACATTCGGACAGACCAAGACCACGTTCCGCCTCCTGCATCTGGGACAATCAGTGTACACGCAGGAATTGACGATCGTGCCCTTGTATTACGCCCTCGCAAAAAACGTCGCCCTTGTCCTGCTGTGCCTGACAGGCATCTATCTGTGTTTCATTTTCATCCGCAAGCGTCTCGGCGGACAGCACGGGTGATATAATAGCCATAACAAACCAATATGAAACAGCCATTCTACAAACAAATTATCCCCAGCATCGCAAGCACGCTTTTTTACCATGATACGGAACGGAGTTCCGTCTCGAGGGGGCTCTCATACCTGTATCTCCTTTGTACTTCCCTGGTGTTTCTCAGCATTATCGTTTTTGTCATCGGCTATATTGGCAAGGTCCAAAGCATCCCATCCCACCTTGCGGGACTGAAACAGTCGGTGCGCGGATTGTATCCGGCAGGGCTTACCGTGACATATAACAACGGATCCGTCAAAACCAATGTCGACGAGCCGTATTCCATAGATGCCCCGAAGTCATGGAATCTCGGAGCGATGCATCTTGTAACCATCGACACGAAGGCCAATGCCGCGGACATCTCCAAATACAAGACGCTGGTTCTCGTCACGAAACATGCCGTCGTGTACCCCGACAAGGATAACGGATACCGCATCCAGGTATTCGAGGACAAAAAGGGATACTATGTCATCACGTCCCAGGTCTATACGAAACTCATCGATTCGGTTTCCCCGTATCTTGACTCCGTCGTCCCGCTGATTTATGTCATGACATTTTTCCTTCTTTTCCTCGGCCCCTTCATCGGGGGTGCAGCGTATCTTTTCGGCATGGTTGTCTACCTGTTTTTTGCGGTCATGCCCGTTTTCATCGTCGCAAAGATTGCCGGAGGGAAGCTGTCATTCAAGTCGCTATACGCTTTCTCGCTCAATGCAATCACCCTGTCGCTTCTTTTCCAGGCCGCAAAGAGTCTCGGCAACTTCGATGTCCCGCTGAGTTTTTTCGTGCCGTATTTCGTCTGGATGGTTATCATCGTTTACAGCTTCAAGACCGATGCAGTCACTCCCGCTCCATCCGAATCCTAAACAGAATATCGCGCCGGTGCCGCAGGTTGCCGGTGTGTATATCTTCAGGAACCGAGACGAGATTCTGTATGTCGGCAAGTCGGTGAGTCTCAGGTCGCGCATAGCCTCCCATATCGAGTCCGCACGCGATGACGCCAAGGAGCAGGCCATCATCTCGCAGTCCACGGAGGTGCTCTATGAGGAAACCGATTCGGAGTTTCTTGCTTTGCTTCTGGAATCACGCCTCATCCAGAAGCACCATCCCAAGTACAATGTCATCTGGCAGGATGACAAAAGCTACCTCTACATCGTCATCACGAGCGAAGAATTCCCGAAAATCCGTGCCATGCGCCAATCGGATATCCGCGCCTATCGAATCCCGCCGGGAAGATGTTTCGGTCCGTTCGGTTCTTCATACCAGGTCGAGACAATCTTGAAAACCATACGCAGGGTCGTACCCTTTTGTACGCAGGAAAGGGTGACGAAACGCGCGTGCTTCTACAGCAAAATAGGGTTGTGCGACCCCTGCCCGAACCGCATCCGCGGGGTGCAAAACGCGGAAGAAAAGAAATCGCTCACGGACACATACCGTTCACAGATACGTCAGGTCATCCATGTGCTCAAGGGAGACACTGCAATGGTCGACCGCCAGATACGTGCCGAGCTCAAGAGGCTCATAACCGAGGGGGAATACGAGGAGGGGATCATCCTTCGGGACAGGATGTATCGATTCCAGTCTCTCATCGAGAGCAGATCCTTTGGATTGGAGAAAGAATGGACGAGGCGCAATCCGACGGAGGCGCTGTCATCCTTGTTGCAACTGCTTGTATCGCATTATCCGGGTATGACGTCGGTATCGCGGGTCGAGTGCTATGACATAAGCAATCTGTCCCAGAAAGACGCGACGGCATCGATGGTGGTCATGACCGACGGCATTATTGACAAGGCGGAGTACCGCAAGTTCAAGATAAAGAATCCGAAATTACGGTCCGATTTTGATATGCTCGAAGATGTTCTTATGCGCAGGAGCAAACATGACTGGCGGAAGCCGGACATGCTTCTCATAGACGGAGGCAAGCCCCAGGTCCGTCGCGTGAGGCAAACCGTCGCCAGGCTAGGGTGGGATGTCGCGGTCGCCGGACTGGCCAAGAATCCGGACCGGCTCATTGTTGGCACAAGCGATCTTTCGACCATCCGCCCCGGCCTTCATCACTCCGGTTTCAGCCTTTTGCGGCGGCTCAGGGACGAGTCGCACCGGTTTGCGCGCAAGTACCATCTTTTCCTGCGGGAGTCCCGCATGATGATATAATATAACCATGAAGAAGCTTTTCCGCATGGTCGTTTTTTCCTCCCTTGCATTGCTTTTCACATCCTTTTGGAACAAGGGATTCCTCATTGACGGGAACGTCCTCACGTTCATCGGGGCGAGCGTAGCCCTTGCGGTCGTTTTTTATCTCATCATCCCGCTATCTAAGATTATCCTCCTCCCGCTCAACATCATAACGCTCGGCCTCGTTTCATTCCTGTTGTACCTTTTCATATTGCATGTCGCGGGGACGGGGTTCCACTTCTTCACCATCAAGGGATGGCTTTTCCCCGGGTTCACCCTGCTTGGGATAACCGTTCACAAGGCGGGCATAGGATATCTGCTTAATTTGGTTTTGTCTTCCATCTCGATATCGGGTATAATAAACGTGTTAGAACATATCATTTAATCTATGCGCAATATACTTTTGATCATCAATATCGTCATCGCGATTGTCATCACCGCCTTTATTCTCATGCAGGGAAGGGGAGCCGGATTGGGAAGCGCGTGGGGGGGCGGGGGAGAGCTTTTCCAGACCAGGCGCGGCGTAGAGAAGGTAACCCTGCGATTAACCGTTGGAGCGATTGTTCTTTTTTTCATCGTTTCGCTCATCAGTTTCTTTGTGCGCTGATTCATGTTTCAAAAGAAAACGGTCCGGTATTATTACTGGCTTACCGTTGAATTCATTACCAAGCACGCCAAACTCATCTTCCTAAGCGCTCTCATCTCGGCCATAGCAGTCATAGGAGGCATAACCGTGTCGCCGTATGTGGCGAATCTTTTCGCCTCGCAGACCACCATCATCGGCATGGTTGGCGAATATACGGTGGACCAGCTGCCTGATGAGATCACGACCAAGATTTCAAACGGTTTGGTATATGTCAACGACAAGGGAGCGATCCTGCCCTTGCTCGCGGCCGGATGGGAGACCGCCAACAACGGCAGGACATACCGCTTCCAGATAAAGAAAAACCTGATGTGGAGCGACAACAAGCCATTCACCGTCAAGGATATCGTCTACCGGTTCCGTGACGTTGG
>Ga0172369_10005185_pt1 | contig 16152 bp, 11 predicted proteins | sample LakKiv25m_FD_114539 | JGI IMG/M metagenome (GOLD analysis project Ga0172369, IMG submission 114539) | Freshwater microbial communities from Kabuno Bay, South-Kivu, Congo - kab_022012_11.25m | ecosystem: Environmental > Aquatic > Freshwater > Lake | place: Democratic Republic of the Congo...
CCGCATCACCCAGCGCGCCACCTCGACGATGCTCTCGAAGAACCACGACCACGTGGGCCGCTTGGCGCCGCGCACGAGGCGACGCAGAGCCACGAAAAGCGAGTACCAGGCGAACACGCACAGGACCACGAGGTGCCGCATCGCATCTCCCGCCGGTCGGTGCCGCGCACGGTCGCCGGTCGCGGCGGCAATCCTGCCACGCTACCGGATCGGATGGGGCCGGTCCGCCTCGGATGCAACGTCCGCCGGTTCGTCCCAGTCGCGAAGCAAGGTGCGCTCCGAGGCGTCGAGAGGAAGCTCAACAGCACCACACTCGTCCAGCACGCCCTGCAGCGACAGCCGCCCCGCCGCGATTCGGCGGAGCACTGCGGGCAGCACGGCTGCGTCGTAGCGGGCGAACATGGGCTCCCAGCGCCCGTCCACGCGGGGAGCGAGAATCCGTGCGTTGCCAGCCTCGGTCGCGAGCCGCGCGAGCAGAGGCACTTCCAGAAAGGGCAGATCGCAGGCGATCGCAAGCGTTTTCCGACCGCGGGCGAAACGCAGCAGAGCGGTCAGTCCGCCCATCGGTCCGACGCCGGGAAGGTCGTCGTCGAGGCAGGGCAGGCCGAGCGCCGAGTACGCAGGCAGATTCCCGACGAGAACGGTGTCGCATGCGCATTGGCGCAGCAGTGCGATCGTGCGCTCGATGACGCGTCGCCCGTCCGGCGCGACGAGCAACCCCTTGGGCTGTCCGCCCATGCGCGACGAGCGGCCGCCCACGAAGATGCCGGCCAGTGGACGGGACTTCACCTAGAACTCCGCCAGCCGCAGCACGTCGAGCGTCGCCCCCGCGGGCAGGCTCGTCGGTTCGGCCGGCACGACGGCGAGCGCGTCGGCCCAGGCGAGGCTCGTCGCCGCGCCCGAAGCCTGGTTCGCGTGCAGGTGGACGACCGGCAGTCCCGCGTCGACCACCAGACGCGCCCGCGCGAACTCCAGGCGACCGCTTTCCCTCGACAGACCGTCGGCAAGACGGGCGCGGTGCGCACGAGGCACGGTAGCGCTGTCGCCCTGCATCGCGCGCAGCAGCGGCATGCCGAAGAGCGCGAACGTCACCATCGCGGAAGATGGATTCCCCGGCAGCCCCAGCACGCGCGCGCCGCCGCGCCGGCCGACGGCGAGCGGCTTTCCGGGCTTCATCGAGACTTTCCAGAAGTCGAGCGAGACGCCCGCGGCCGCGAACGCGCCCCGAACGTGATCGTGATCCCCGACGCTGACGCCGCCCACCGCGACGAGCAGGTCCGAGCCCTCCAGCCCTTCGTCCACCGCGCGCCGGGTCGCGTCGGCGTCGTCGGCAACCGGCGCGAGCACGCGAACGCAGGCCCCCGCCTGTTCCGCAAGCGCGGCGACCATGGCGCCGTTGGACTCGTGAAGCTGCCAGGGTTCGACGGACGACCCGGGCGGCCGCAGCTCGTCGCCGGTACACAGCACCGCAACCGCAGGCCGCCGGGCGACCGCGAGGTCCGCGCGCCCGAGCATTCCCGCGAGCGCGAGGTGCCCCGGTCCGAGCCGCGCGCCCGGCTCGAGCGCGATCGCGCCCGCGGCGAGATCCTCGCCCGCCCGCCGCACGTGCGCGCCCGGGCGGGGTCTGCGCGAAAACACGATGGAATCGCCCTCGCGGCGCGCGTCCTCCTGCATCAGGACCGCGTCGGCGCCGGAGGGCATCAGCGCTCCGGTAAAGATACGACAGGCGGTCCCAGGCAGCAGGGACGGCGGCGGAAATCCCGTGCGGCTCTCGCCGCGGACGGGCAGCGTCCAGGGACCCGCACCGTCGAGATCCGCGAGAGACAACGCGTAGCCGTCCATCGCGCTCTGGTCGGCGGCGGGCACGGGGCGCGCGGCGGCGACGCTTTCGGCGAGCACGCGCCCCGCGGCGGTCCGCAGCGCGACGCGCTCGACTCCGAGACGCACTGCGTCGCCCAGCAGCCTGGTCCGTGCTTCCTCGAAGGAGATCATCCGCACTCCCGCCCGCGGCCCGCGGGCGGCACGCATGGTAGCGATCCGGGGTGTCTCGCGCACGCACGGACTGCTACACTGCCCGCCCGGAGGTCGGCGCAATGAAGATTCTCTACGATTTCGAGGCCGCCACGGAACTGCAGACCCCGCCGCTTGCGGCGCGCCGGGCGCTCGAGGTGGCCGGGCTTCGGCTGTCGGGGGACGACTGGCGCGCGCTGGCGCTGCCGCAGCGCATGTCCATGGCCGCCGCCGGTGCGCCCGAGAAGGTGGACGTGGGGCAGGTGCTGGCCATCATCGCGGCGGCGAAACGCTCGCCCGTTCGCGTGGATCCGGTGCCTCAGCCCGACGCGGAGCGCGCCCCGGAGCCCGTCCGCAAGGCGCTCGGCGAGTCGCGGCCCGTCGACGCCGTGTGGGCGAACCTGCGCGCGCTCGACCGATGGGTGCTGGCGCGGCTCGCCGCCAGCGGGCGCGTGGACGCCGTCGCGCGCGCCTTCGACGAGATCGCGAGTCCCCGCCGAGTCACTGCCAAGCTGCCGCCCAAGCCCGCCACGCGCCCCGAGGCGCGCATGGTCGACGTGTCGGACAAGCCCGTCACGCACCGGCGCGCGGTCGCGACGGCGCGCGTCAAGCTCGATCCCGACACGCTGGAGAAGATTGCCAGCGGCGACATCCCCAAAGGCGACGTGTTCGCGGTGGCGCGCGTGGCGGGCATCGTGGCCGCGAAGCGCACGCCGGAGCTGATTCCGCTGGCCCACGTGCTGGCCGTCACGAGCGCCGACGTCGAGCTGCAGGGCGACACCGCTGCGGGAGAGGTTCACATCCGCGCGGTCGTCGAGGCCATGGACCGCACCGGCGCCGAGATGGAGGCGCTGACGGCGGCATCGGTGGCGGCGCTGACGGTCTACGACATGACGAAGGCCGTTGCGCGCTGGCCCAGCATCACGGACGTGAGACTCGAGGAGAAGTCGGGCGGCCGTTCGGGCACCGTCTCGCGCGTCGAGGGAGGCACGATGAGCGGGACGATGCAGCCCGAGGATCCGATGCCCTTCTGATATAGTAAAGCGCTGCCGCAGGGAGGGAGCGGCGCCGATCCGCGGACCGGGAACGGCCGGCGCAGGAGAGGCGGATGATGCGGACGCACGGCGGGCTCCTTCTCTCGATCCCCGCGATTTTCGCGGTTTCCTGCTCGGAGCGCACAGAAACGCCTTCCGCGGCGCTGCCGACCCGCGAAGCGACGGCCGTTGCGTTTCGACCCTCAGACGTGGTCCGGCAGGTGCAGCTTGCGTTCCGGCCGGCCGGGCACGAGGGCGCATTCGAGGCGCAGCTTCCCGATGCACGCGTGCGTTTCGAGAGCGGGCGCCTCGCGTGGTTCGCGCGGGCTGACTCGAATCGTCCCTCTTTCTCGCTGGAAACAACGTTCGTCGGTCGCGCCCGCCATGCCGAAATGCCGTCGCAGGGGGCGCGGATCAAGCTCGACGGACAGCTCGCGATCGACCGCGGCGTCGCGGTGGAGCACCTGCGCGGGATCGAGCAGGGCATCCACCAGACCTTCCAGTTCACAGGACCGCCGCCGGGTGTCGGGAACCTCGTTGTCCGCGTCGCGGTACACGGGGCCAGACATACGGGAAAGACGACGACGGGGCATCATTTCGCCTCGGAATCCATCGAATTCGCGTATGGCGAGGCCGTCTGGATCGACGCAGCGGGACGGCGCACGCGCGTGCCGGTCGGCGTCGATGGCGATTCACTCTTGCTGACGGTGGACGCAGCGACCCTGCAGGGAACGACTTGGCCCGCCGAGTTGGATCCCATCATCTCCGTGCGTGCGAACGTCAACCAGAAGGTCCTCGGCTACGCGAATCTGTCCTGCGTCGAGCCCGACGTCGCCTTCGACGGCACCAACTACCTCGTCGTCTGGTCGGACAACCGGGCCATTGCGGGCCATCTCATCGGCGTGGACGGAGCGCGCGTGTCGCCGTCGGGCACGGTGCTCGACCCGTCCGGTTTCACCATCTTCCGCAGCCTCGTGAACAGCTCCATTCCGGCGGTTGCGTTCGACGGCACGAACTTCGTCGTCGCGGCCACCGACCAGTACGGCTCGGTGCGCGTGAACCGGGTTTCACCCGCGGGTCAGGTGCTCGACGGCTCCTCTGGAAAGCAGGTGGCCAGCACCTCGGGCTACGTCGACGTGCTCGAGGTCGCGGCCGGAGCAGGAAAGAGCCTTGTCGCGTGGACCAACTTCACTCCGGGAAGCGGGAGCATCCGGGCGCACCTCGTCGACTCCGGCGGCGTCGCGAGCGGATCGACGCTCAACCTCTCGTCGTCCGGGAGCGACCACGTGCCCGCGGCGAGCTTCAACGGGACGACCTTCCTGGTTGCCTGGAGGCGCGGCAGCAGCTTCGGCGCGGGTTCGGTCGCGGGCGTGCGCATCGCGACCGACGGGCAGATCCTGGACTCCACGCCGATCGGCATCGGGACCGCGGCGGCCGATCGCACCGACGTGTCCGTCGCGTCCGTTGGCACGACATGGCTCGTTGCATGGCAGGGCGCTTCCGGCATCGTCGCCGCCCGCGTGAGCGGATCGGGGGCCGTCCTCGACGCGACGGCCGTGGCGCTCGGCAACTCCACGTCCACCGGGGCGCCCGCGGTCGCAGGCGACGGCACGCGCTTCCACGTCGCGTGGCTCGCCTACAGCGGCGGCGACACGAATCTGCTTGTGAACCGGATCGGCACAAGCAGCGGGCCGCTCGACGGCACCGGGGTCGTCGTGACGAATGCGTCGCGCGGCACCTCGCCTTCGATCGCATGCGCGCCGGGCGGCTGCTTTTCCGTGTGGTCGGATACACGGATGTACGCCACGTTCGGCCTGCGGCTGCAAGGGACGACGCCGCTCGACTCGCCGCCCATCGTGGTTTCCGCCTCGGCGAGCCAGCAGGACTGGCCGTCGATTGCGCGCGCGGGAAGCCGCTACCTCGTCGTGTGGGACGACTTCCGAAGCGGCACGGACCGCCAGATCTGGGCCGCGCGCGTCGGGCTCGACGGGACCGTGCTGGATCCGGCGGGCATCGACGTGTGCAGCGCGGCAGCGGACCAGGATCTCGCCGCGGTCGCGGGCAATGCGTCGGGCGACTTCTTCGTCGCGTGGGCGGATCGGCGCGCGCAGGTCACCACCTACGTGGACGTGTACGGCACGATCGTGCGGGGCGACGGCACCGTCGTCACGCCCGGCGGCGCGAGGCTCACGAACGCGGACGACGCGTCGGAGCCCGCCCTCGCGTCGGACGGCACGGGCTATCTTCTGACCTGGTACGAGAGCAGCGCGCCCGGCGTGAACAACGTCGTCATGGCCTCGCGGGTTGGCTCTACAGGAGCGCTTCTGGACTCCCCGCCGCTGCGATTCACCCCGAACGGCGGCGGGGCAAGCCCGACCGTCGCGTTCGGAAACGGCTCGTATCTGGTGGTTTTCGAGGGGTCCGGGGGCCTGCGCGGCTTCCGGATTCCTCCCTCGGGCGCACCCCTGGACGCCGTCCCGGGCCTCCTGCTGGCATCGGGGGAGTTCCCGTCCGCGACTTTCGACGGCAGCCACTGGGTCGTCGGCTACCGGCGCTACGATCCGGACTCGAGCTGGATGAACCCGGAGTACCACATGTACGCCACGCGCGTGGCCGCGGACGGCAGCGTGCTGGACGCGCAGGGCGTGAGGATTTCCGCGAGTCGCGTGCGCGGCTACACGTCGGCGTACTACCGCCAGGGACCGGTCGCGGGCTTCGACGGTGCGGACTCGCTGTTCACGTGGGCGTCGAACTACGAGGGGGGCGAGGTCTACGCGGCTTGGCTCAGCCCTTCCGGAGAGGCGTTCTGCTCCAGCACCCTCGTGAGCGTCCCGGGCAGCATTCCGCTCACGCCGGCCATCGCGGGGCGCGGCGACGGCGACCATTCGCTGCTCGTCTACGCGTACGGTGATCCGACGCCCGGCATCCGCAACTTCCGCGTAGGCTCGCAGGTCGTCACTTTCCGCGTCGACGGCCACGCGTGCTCTACGGCCGAGGAGTGCAAGAGCGGCTACTGCGTGGACGGCGTGTGCTGCGACACCTCCTGCGGCGGGGGCGCCGCGAACGACTGCGCGGCGTGCAGCGCGGCCGCGGGGGCGACTGCCGACGGCGTGTGTACGCCGCTTCCGGCCGGTGGCACGTGCCGCGCGTCAGCCGGGGCGTGCGACGTCGCCGACACGTGCGACGGAGTCCACGTCGAATGCCGCGACGCGATGGCGGACGCCTCGACGGTCTGCCGCGCGGCACAGGGCGGCTGCGACCGTGAAGAGAAGTGCACCGGAACTTCGCCGGCCTGCCCCGACGAAGCGTACGAGCCCGCGACGACCACGTGTCGCGCCGCGGCAGGCACGTGCGACACCGCCGAAAAATGCACGGGAACGTCGAGGGACTGCCCTGTCGATGTGCTGGTCGCGGCCGGCACGACCTGCCGTGCGGCGGCGGGCGACTGCGATCGTGCAGAGGTCTGCACAGGCATGTCGGCGAGATGCCCGGACGACGTTTTTCTCCCCGCTTCGACGACGTGCCGGGCGTCGGCCGGGGCGTGCGACGTCGCGGAGATCTGCGCGGGGACCTCCGCGGCATGCCCTGCGGACGCGTTCCAATCCGGCATCGCGTGCCGCCCGTCTGCGGGGCCCTGCGACGTCGAGGAAACGTGCAGCGGACACTCGGCGCTGTGTCCGGTCGACTGGATGCAGCCCGCGGGAACGTCGTGTCGCCCCGCCGCAGGCCCTTGCGACATCGCCGAGGCTTGCACAGGCGGATCGGCGGCCTGTCCGTCTGACGCAATGCGTCAGACCGGCTACTCGTGCCGTCCCAGCGCGGGCCCCTGCGACGTCGCTGAAGCCTGCACGGGTGCGTCTGCGGCCTGTCCGTATGACGCGCTGCGCCAGGCCGGCTTTTCGTGCCGTCCCGGCACCGGCCCCTGCGATGTCGCCGAAGCGTGTACGGGTTCGAGCGCCGACTGCCCCGCGGATGCATTTCGCCCGGCATCGACCGTCTGCCGCGCGGTCGCGGGACCGTGCGATGCCGCGGAGTCATGCACGGGTAGCGGTGCGGCGTGCCCCTCGGATCGCTTCGTCGCGGTCGGCACGACATGCCGCGTCCAGCAGGGACCGTGCGATGTCGCGGAGGCATGCTCCGGCATCGCGTCCGCATGCCCGGCGGACGCCTTCCGTCCCCCGGGGACGGTCTGCCGCATGGCATCGGGTGTCTGCGACGCGGCCGAACGCTGCAGCGGCTCGTCGGCGGCCTGCCCGTCGGACCATGCGCAGCCGGACGGAACGTCGTGCGGGCCTGCGACCGCGTGCGGTGGCGCGCCTGTATGCCGCGCAGGCCGCTGCCAGACAGGCGACGGTCTGGACTGCGACGACGGCGACGCATGCACCATCGACTCGTGTGCGGACGGAACCGGGTGCAAGCACGAGCCGGTTTCCGGCTGCTGCCGGATCGACGCGGACTGCGACGACGGCGATGCCTGCACCATCGACGTGTGCAGCGAGGCGGCGTGCGTCCACGCGTGGAGCGAGGACTGCTCGCCCGCGACGGCAAGACAGCGGACCGGCTGCGGGTGCGGGTCGGACGCGAACGGCGGCGCGCTGTTCGTGCTCCTGCTCTGCCTGGCCGGGCTGAGCCGATCCGGAACGCGGCCGCGTTCGATCACGCCCGCGCGCGCCGCGCCCGGATTTCTTTCATGACGACCTTCGACGTCTCGACGTCGATCGCGCGACGGAATGCGGGGAAAATGATCCGCTCCTCGCGCTCCAGATGGCCCGCGAAGTAGTCCTCTAACTCCGTTGCGAGACCGCCCAGTGCGGCTCCGAGATCCGCCAAGCTCGCGGGATTGTGCTCGATCGTGGCGCAGAGGCCGGTCAGGCGCGCGAGAGAAGCCTCCGCGTCGACGTGCTCGCGGCGCATCTCCTCGAGTGCGCGGTCGACCTCCGGGTCGAATCCCCGCAGACGCGGCAGGATCGAAACGTCCTCGTCCTGTGCGTGCAGCGGAAGTGCGTCGGTGAAATATCGCCGCACACGGCCCGCGGCGTCGGCAACTTCGTCGCCGGGGGATTCCTGCGCCTGTGAAATCCGTTGCGCCGTCGCGAGGAATCCGCGGATGCGCTCGTGGCAGTCGAGCATGAGGGACACCGGGTCGCCGGCCGGGGCCGCAGTTCCGATCCGCACGGGCATGCAAGACCTCCCGCGTGCGGATAACGGTGGCGAACCCCGGGCGCAATCGCAAAGCGGCCCCGGGACTCTGTGCGCTCTCAGTTCGACGCGCCGGGCGCCGAAGGCGTCGCCGGCACAGCCGACGGCGCGGCGCGTCCCGGCGTCTTGCGCGTGATCACGCCCTGGTCGAACGCGTCGGCCACCGCGGGCAGCGCCCACACGACGAGCTGGTGGTTTGCATTCATCTGCCGCAGCCGCAGCAGCTCGTCGAACGCATCAGCGATGAGCGGGCTCGCCAGGTACAGGTACACCTGCGCCCGCACGAACTTGCCGTCGCGCTCCAGGGACTGCCGGAACTTCGCGCGGGCCGCCTCCACGTCGCCGTCGCGGTTGAGTGCGGCGACGCCCTTGAGGAACACCAGACCGTTGCTCTCGGGGTTGAGTTTCTCGATCTTCGACATCAGCTCGTCGAACACGCCCCAGTCGCCGCGCAGCCGGTGGAAGTCCGCCGCGAGACGGTAGCCCATGTAGCTGTCCGGGTGCTCCTCCATCACCGACTGAGCCAGCGACGCGCCCGCCCAGAGATGCTGCATACCCACGAGTCCCAGCGCGCCGGAGAGCCGCTCCGCGCTCCGCTCTTTCTCCTTGAGATAGGACAAACGGTCGGCGCCGGCCTGGTCGAGTCCGCCGGCCGCCTGGCGCTGCTGCAGCGGCCGCGCGGCCTCGCGCATGCGCACGCCGACGTCGTCGAGCAGCTCGCCCACGATGAGCAGCGCCTCGCCCCAGGCCAGCTCGATCTGGCCCTGGAGCGCGGTCGCCTGCGGATCCGACAGCCGCTTCGCGAGCGCAACGCCCGCGCCGAACAGGTCGATCTGATCGCGGCGCAGGATCTCCAGAATGTCGTCGACGCCGCGGGGATTTCGCAGCGGATCGTCGGGGCTCGCGGCCGCCTGGCGCTTTTCCAGGTCCGCCACGATGGCGCGCGCCTCGTCGATGCGCAGGGGAGACCCCGGCTCGGTAGACTGCACCGCCAGCGGGGTTTTCGACCTGCGGTGAACGACGAGATCCGCCGAGGGCGCATCGGGCCGCCCGGTTTCCGGCAGCGGCTGAAGGGTGTCCCTGGCCTGCGGCACGGGCTTGCCGCCCGCGCAGGCCGCCGACAAGAGCACGACAACGAGCGTCATCCGCCGCATGGCACCTCCGGTGTGCGCCCGCCCGTCCGGCCGGGCGCTTTGCGGGCGCGGAGCCTACACGCCGTGCGCCAGGCGTCAAGAACCGGGCCGCGACGCCCGCCCGCGAGGTTGCGGCACGGCCCGCCCGTCCGCACCGTGCCCGGCGGGGATGGCTGCGCTCTTCCGCCCGCGCGCGAACGTCGTCTTCGCCACGGTGCTGGCGGCAGTCGCAGCCCTTGTCGCGGGGGCGCCGACGGCGGCGTGGATCTGGATGCGGACGCCTTACGCCACCGGCCAGCACGCACCGCCGCCGCAGCCCGTCCCCTTCGACCACCGCCACCACGTGCGCGACGACGCGATCGACTGCCGCTACTGCCACTTCGCCGCCGAGCGCTCGCCGACGGCAGGCATTCCGCCCACCGCCGTCTGCATGAACTGCCATTCACAGATCTTCCGCTCCAGCCCGCTGCTCGCCCCCGTGCGCGAAAGCTGGTTCGAGAACCGTCCGCTGTCGTGGGAGCGCGTCAACGGTCTGCCGGACCACGTCTACTTCGACCACTCGGCGCACGTGCGTCGCGGGGTCGGCTGCGTCGAGTGCCACGGGCGCGTGGATCTCATGCCCCTCGCGTCGCAGTCGGCGCCCCTGCAAATGGGCTGGTGTCTGGACTGTCACCGCGATCCCGCGCCGCGCCTGCGGCCGCCCGACAAGGCGACCGACATGGAGTGGAAGCCGCCGGGCGATGCGCGCCGCTTCGGCGAATCGCTGGCCGGGAGCATGCACGTGAAGCCTCCGATGCACTGCTCGGGATGCCACCGATAGGAGTGCCATTGGCCGACGAGAAGCCTCCCATCGGTCCCGAGCGCGAGTACTGGCGGACGCCGGGGGAGCGCTTCCGACCCGAGGCGCGAGAGCCGGAATCTCCGCTCGTTTCGGGCCCGGCCGTCGGTCGTCGCACGTTTCTCGGGCTCGCGGCGGCGAGCGCTGCGCTGGCCGCCTGCAGCCGTCCCCCGGGGCGTCGCATCGTCCCGTGGGTGCGCCAGCCGCCGGAACTCGTCCCGGGGGTTCCCGTCGCGTATGCGACCTCCATGGTGCAGGACGGATTCGCAACGGGTCTGCTCGTGACCGCGCGCGACGGACGTCCCATCCGGGTGGACGGCAATCCCGACCATCCGGCAAGCCTCGGAGGAAGCTCCGCAGCGCAGCAGGCGGCGGTGTACGGACTCTACGATCCCGACCGTGGCCGCGGCGTCGAGCGTCGCGGCGTGCCCTCGACGTGGGAGGCGTTCCGCAGCGCATTTCACGGGGAAACACGCACCGCGTCGAGCGCTTCCGATCGCGGCGAGGGCCTGCATCTCGTGCTCGAGCCGACGGGATCGCCGCTCGTCGGAACGCTGCTCGAGCGCTTGCAGGAACGGTATCCCGAGGCAAGGGTCCACTTCTTCTCGAACAAGCCGCGAGGAGAGACGGATTCTCACGCAAGGATATTCGGCGTGCCGGCTCTCGCGCTTGCGGATCTTTCAAAGGCGTCCGTGGTCGTCTCCCTGGATTCCGATTTCCTTGCGCACGGACCGATGCACCTGAGGCATGCGAGGCAATTCGCGGACGGCCGCAGGCTCTCGGGCGGCGGGCTTGAAATGAATCGTCTCTACGTCGCAGAGCCGGCGCCGACGGTCACGGGAATGAGCGCCGATGGTCGGCATGTCGTGAGGGCGACGGACATTGCATCCGTTGCTCGATCGCTCACGGCCGAGATTGCCTCGGCCAGGCCGGACGCGCTTCCCGCGGGCGTGCGCCAGGTGCTTGCGCGGGCTCGCGCCGGTGAAGAGTGGATTCGTGCCGCGGCGCGCGATCTCCTGCGTGCCGGGCCGCACGGATTCGTCATTGCAGGCACGCGCCAGCCGGCCGCCGTGCATGCGCTCGTCCACACCGCGAATGTTGCCTTGGGCTGCGTCGGGACCACGGTGTCGCACGTGCCTTCGCCGCTTCTGGAAGAACGTGCGGGACGGGAGGATTTCGGTTCCGCGCTGCAAAACGGGCGCGTCATGAGGCTTCTGATACTCCAAGGCAATCCTGCATTCGAGGCGGGGGCGCAATGGGCCGAATTGCTGCGAGCCGTTCCCGCAAGCGCGTATCTGGGGCTCTACCGCAACGAGACGGCGGAAGCCTGCGAATGGAATCTGCCGGCGGCGCACTTCCTGGAGAGCTGGGGCGACGCACGCTCCGCCGAAGGCACGGTGTCGATCGTGCAGCCGCTCGTCGAGCCTCTCTTCGCGGGGCGAAATGCAGCGCAATTGCTTGCGATGCTCCTGGGGGAGCGCGACGCAGGCGGCCACGCGATGCTCGACGACTCCCTGCGCAACGTGCTCGCCGGGGCATCCGACCCAATCTCCTTTCGCGAGGCGCGCGACCGTGCCGTGGAGAAGGGGTTCGTCGAGGGGACGGCATCGGCGCCTCTCGCGGCGGAGACGCGCTGGAATGAGCTTGTCGCGCTGCTGGGAGAGATTCCCCGGCCGTGGGTGGGCCTCGAAGCAGTGCTTCACGAGGACTCGAAGACCTGCGGCGGACGACACGCCAACAATCCGCTGCTCCAGGAGTTGCCGGACCCCGTCACGAAGCTGACCTGGGACAACGCGGCCTGCATGTCTCCGGCCATGGCGGAAACGCTCAAGATCGAAACAGGCCGGATGGTCGAGATCTCCGCGGGGACGCAGAGAATCATCGTGCCGGCGCTGGTGCTGCCCGGGCACGCCGACGGCTCGATATCCATGGCACTGGGATACGGCCGCACGAGCGCTGCCGAGAACGTGGCGCGGGGCGTCGGCGCCGACGCGGGGATTATGCGCGGCGGTGCAAGCGATTGGGTTGTCAAGGGAGTGTCGGTCAAAGCCCTGGAGTCCCGGCGCGACCTCGCGGTGACGCAGGAGCACTGGAGCCTGGAAGGGCGGCCGATTCTGCGCGAAATGACCCTTTCGCAGGCGCAAGGCGGAGCGCGCGCGGGGCCCGCCTCAAGGCCGCTGTCCCTCTATCGGCCCGAGAGAAGAGGCACGCAATGGGCGATGGCCATCGACCTCACCGCATGTACGGGCTGCAGTGCGTGCGTGGTTGCATGCCAGACCGAGAACAACATCCCGGTCGTGGGGCGCGAGGAGGTGCTGCGCAGCCGAGAGATGCACTGGCTGCGGATCGATTGGTATTTCTCGGGCGATCCGCGTCACCCCCGCATGCTCGTCCAGCCCATGCTCTGCCAGCACTGCGAGCAGGCGCCCTGCGAATACGTCTGCCCCGTGAACGCGACGACGCACAGCCCCGACGGGCTCAACGAGATGACCTACAACCGCTGCGTCGGGACGCGCTTCTGTTCGAACAACTGTCCCTACAAGGTACGCCGGTTCAATTATCTCGACCACACTTCGCAGACTCCGCCTCTGGTGCAGCTCGCGAAGAATCCGGACGTGACGGTGCGCGAGCGCGGCGTCATGGAAAAGTGTACGTACTGCGTGCAGCGCGTCCGCAAGGCGGAGATTGCGGCGCGCGGGGAAGGGCGTCCGCTTCGACGCGACGAGGTGCGCACGGCCTGTCAGGATGCCTGCCCTTCGCGTGCCATCGTCTTCGGCGACCTGTCGGATCCGGAGTCGGAGGTCTCGCGCTGGGCGAATTCCCCGCGTGCCTACCGGGCATTGGAGGATCGCGGAACGGATGCGCGCACGAGGTATCTGGCAAAGGTGACAAACCCGCCGCAAGGGGAGGGGTGATGGGGCGGCAATCGTGTGGGATGCCGCTTGGCGCCCCCATCGAGGGAGACATCCATTGACTCCCCCCGGCCGCGAAGCGCTTGCCGATCGGTTTCCGCTCTCGGGCCCGCTCCCGTCCGACGAGCGCGCGCTGACCGACTTGCTGCTGGAGCCGGTGCAGCGCCCCGCCGGCGGCGCGCGCATGGCACTTCTGGCGCTCGCGGCATTCGGGACGCTCGCGCTGTTCGGGGCTCTCGGATGGACGTTCGCGATCGGGGTCGGGACGTGGGGCAACAACATCCCGGTCGGGTGGGCGTTCGGAATCACGAATTTCGTCTGGTGGATAGGAATCGGCCACGCGGGCACGTTCATCTCCGCGATTCTCCTTCTCTTCGAGCAGTCGTGGCGCACGTCGATCAACCGCATGGCCGAGGCAATGACGCTGTTTGCGGTGGCCAATGCGGCGCTCTTCCCGGTCGCGCACCTGGGGCGCCCGTGGTTCGCGTACTGGCTGCTGCCCTATCCGGCGACCATGGGCGTGTGGCCGAACTTCCGCAGCCCGCTCGTGTTCGACGTCTTCGCCATCAGCACGTACGGCCTCGTATCGCTGCTCTTCTGGTACCTTGGGCTCGTGCCCGACTTCGCCGCGGCCCGCGAGCGCTGCCGCAGCCCGCGCCAGCGGTTCTGGTACGGAGTCTTCGCGCTCGGGTGGCGCGGCGCGTCGCGCGACTGGGAACGCTATCGCAAGGCGTATTTCCTCCTGGGCGGACTCGCGGCGCCGCTGGTCGTGTCGGTCCACTCGGTGGTGAGCCTCGACTTCGCGGTGACGCAGGTGCCCGGCTGGCACGGCACGCTCTTTCCCCCGTATTTCGTGGCCGGCGCCATCTTCTCCGGCTTCGCCATGGTGCTGACGCTTCTGTTGCCGGCGCGCAAAGCCCTCGGTCTGGAGAACGTCATCACGAAGCGTCACCTCGACTCCATGTCGAAGATTCTGCTCGTCACCGGGCTCATCGTCGCGTACTCATACGGGGTCGAATATTTCGGCGCGTGGTACAAGGGCGAGCGCTACGAGGCGTGGACGTACTTCAACCTGCGTCCGACGGGACGCTACCGCGTCGACTTCTGGCTGATGGTCACGTGCAACGTGCTCGTGCCGCAGCTTCTCTGGAGCGAGCGCGTGTGCACGACGCCGCTTCTTCTTTGGCCGGTGGCGGTGCTTGTGAACGTGGGCATGTGGATGGAACGCTTCGTCATCATCGCGGTGTCGCTGACACAGGACTACGTGCCGTCGGCCTGGGCGGACTACTCGCCCACGTGGGTGGACTACTCGCTGCTGTTCGGATCGATGGGGTTCTTCGTCTTCCTGTTCCTGCTCTTTATCCGCTGGGTGCCCTCGATTCCGATTGTCGAGATGCGAGAGCTGAGGGCGGAGCATCGCCACGGTGCGCACCGCGGGGCGCGCACATGAGCCGCGTCCTGATGGCCGAGTTCGACTCGGAGGACGCGATTCTGTCGGCGGCACGGCTGCTTCGCGCGCGCGACGGCATTCGTCTTGAGGCATACACGCCCTACCGGGTCGAAGGAATGCGCGAGGCGCTTGGCCATTCGCGCACGAGGCTTGCCCGGGCGGTCTTCTGGGCGGGGCTTGCGGGCGCGGGCGTCGGCTACGCGATGCAGTGGTGGACGAGCGCAGTCGACTTTCCACTCGACTCCGGTGGGCGGCCGCCGCATTCCGCGCCGGCGTTCGTGCCCATTGCGTTCGAGCTGACCGTGCTTTTCGCGGCTTTGACCGCGTTTCTTGCGGCCATTCTGCGGTCGGGGCTCCCGCGCCTTTGGCAGCCGGTCTTCGAGATCGAAGGATTCGAGCGGGCGTCGATCGACCGCTTCTGGCTGAAGGTCGGCGTGCATGCGGCCGACCAGCCGGAGCTTGCGCAGGAACTCACAAGAGCCGGGGCGTTGCGCGTCGTCGAGGCAGGAGGCCTCCGATGAAGCTGGCTTTGCCACGGCTTTGGCCTGTTCTCGTCCTGTGCTCGTGCAAACCCGACGGCACTCCGACGCTCGAACGCATGATCGACCAGACGCGGCTGAACACCTGGGAAACGAGTCCTGTCTTCGGGGACGGCTTCGGCATGCGCAATCCCCCGGAGGGAACCGTGCCCCGCGATGCAGTCATGGGACCGGCGCCATTCGTCTCCGGCCTGTCGGGCGGGCAGGCGCTGGATCGGCCACCAATTCCCGTCGATCGCGCACTCCTGGAGCGCGGACGCAACCGCTTCGACATCTTCTGTGCGGCGTGCCACGGACGTGCGGGCGATGGAGACACGCCCGTTGCTCGCAACATGACACTGCGCGCGCCGCCGTCGCTCCTGGAGCCGCGACTGCGCACTCTGCCGGTCGGACGCATCTTCCAGGTGGCGACGGAGGGCTACGGCTTCATGAGCGGCTATGCGGTGCAGCTTCCGGTGCGGGACCGATGGGCGGTGGCCGCCTACGTGAAGGCGCTCCAGTTCTCCGCGGGCGTTCCCCTTTCCGATCTTCCACCGGCGCTGCAGCAGAAGGCGCGCGGGGAACTCCGTTAGGAGGCGTCCTTGCCGCGGGCGGGAGGCATTGCGCGAAGAGTGTTCGGCCGATCGCTCGCAGCCGCCGTCGTGGGCGCCGCCGCATTCGCGGCCGGTCTCGCGCTGGACCCGCGCCGTGCGCTCTTCTCGCTGCTCGTCGCGTGGACGTTCGCGCTGGGCGTGGTGATCGGCGTGCTCGTCTTCGTGCTCAGCGCGCACGCCATGAAGGCGAAATGGCCCGTCGTCGTGCGTCGCGCCGCGGAGTCGGTCGTCGCCACGATGCCCGCGTTTGCCGCGCTTTTCATTCCATTGGCCGCGGGCGCGGCGCACGTCTGGCCCTGGACGACGCACGCCGGGCGCGAGGGTCTGGAGGGAGGCAACTCGGCCTGGCTGACCCCGGTGGGCCTCGTCGTGCGTTCGGCAATCTGGCTGGCGTGCTGGACGCTTGTCTCGGAGATCCTCCGCCGCTGGTCTCTGCGCCAGGAC
>Ga0172369_10005187_pt1 | contig 16148 bp, 11 predicted proteins | sample LakKiv25m_FD_114539 | JGI IMG/M metagenome (GOLD analysis project Ga0172369, IMG submission 114539) | Freshwater microbial communities from Kabuno Bay, South-Kivu, Congo - kab_022012_11.25m | ecosystem: Environmental > Aquatic > Freshwater > Lake | place: Democratic Republic of the Congo...
GACATCGTTGCGCTGCGCGCAGCCAATATCATCTAACCGGCGCCGGCTGAGCACGTCATGTCACGCCACGAGCGAACTCCTGTCGCCGCGCCGCGGCATCAGCTTTTGCAACTGCCGGTTCGACATCGGCCGATGATAAAGATAGCCCTGCATCGTCGCGCAGCCTGACTGCTCGAGAAAGCGCGACTGCTCATCGGTTTCCACCCCCTCGGCGATGAGACGCTTGCCCAGGCCGTGGGCGATCGAAATGATCGCCAGCACCACCGGGTGGTGGTCCAGTGCAGATTTGATTTCGCGCACGAAGGCCTGATCGATTTTGATCGTATGCACCGGGAATTTGTGCAGATAAGACAGCGATGAATAGCCGGTGCCGAAATCGTCGATGGCGATAGCGACGCCGATGCGGCATAATTTTTCGAGCTGCTCGATGGCGAACTGGGGATTGCGGATGGAAATATTCTCGGTAATTTCGACTTCGATGCGCTCGGGCTGGATGGCGTGCTGCTTGAGCGTCCGCGCCAGGTTCTCGACGAATCCGCCATGGTCGAGGTACTGCGGCGACAGGTTGAACGACAGCTTGAACTCGTCGTCGTTGACCACGTTCCAGCCTTTCAGGTCGACGCAGATTGCTTCGAGCATCCAGTCGCTGATCGGAATCATCAGGCCGACTTCTTCGGCCAGCGGCAGAAATTCGCCGGCGCTCAGCAGACCGCGCGTCGGATGGTTCCAGCGCATCAACGCCTCGACCCCGACCAGGCGGCCATCCCGGGCATTGACCTGCGGCTGGTAATACATTTCCAGTTCGCCCAGTTCCAGTGCCTTGCGCAAGCTCTGTTCGAGCACGATCTTCTGGTGAGTCGAGTCCTTGACGGTCGGGTCATAGAAGCCGTAACCGTTCTTCTCGGCGAACTTGATCTGATACATGGCAATATCGGCGTGGCGCAGAAGTTTGTCGACCGAATCGCCATGGTCGGGGTAGACCGCGATGCCGATGCTGGCCGAGATATGGATCTCCTGCCGTTCGATCTCGAACGGCGCGTTGAGGTTGTCGAGAATTTTGGCGGCAAGTCTTTCCGCATCCTGCCGGCTGCCCAGGTCGGGCAGCAGCAGGGTGAACTCGTCGCCGCCCTGTCGCGCCAGCGTGTCGCTGCCGCGCAGCGCCATTTTCAGACGGGCGGCGACCATTTGCAGCAATTCGTCGCCGCGCACATGGCCAAAAGTATCGTTGACCCACTTGAAGCGATCGAGGTCGATGAACATCACCGCAAGCTCCTTGTCCTGGCGCTTGGCCTGGGCGAGCGCCAGGGTGAGGCGATCCTTGAACAGAATGCGGTTGGGCAGATCGGTGAGGATATCGTGATAGGCGTGATAGGTGATCTGCTCCTCGGCGCGCTTGCGATCCGTGACGTCGCGCGCGACCCCGTAGGTACCGAGAAATTCGTGCTTCGAATAACCGCTGTCCTGCACATACATGCCCGTGGAGTTGAGCACGATGGTGATCAAGGTGTTTTCGAAATGATGTTCTTCGCCGAGATTGTTGAAGCTCTTTAGGCGCAGTTCGATATTCCGCGAGGCGCGCGCGCCACAGCGGCGTTCGTTGAAGACATTGGCGGCGCGACCTTGGTCCTCGGGGTGCACCAGCGTCGAATAGTGCTTGCCGATCAGTTGTGCCGGGGCGATGCCGAGCAAAGCCTCGACGCGCCGGTTGATGAAGGTGAAGCAACCATCGAGATTCAGGGTGTAGATGATGTCCGGCGAATTGTCGATGAGGTAGCGATAGAGTTTCTCGGAACTTTCGATGCGCGCGGTCATCTGCCGGTTCTGGATCTCCAGTTGTCTTCTGTGCAAGGCGTTGTCGACCTGCTTGAGCAGTTCTCCCGGCTCGTAAGGCTTGCGCAAATAGCCATAGGCACCGCGTTCCAGGGCGCCGATGGCAGCCTCGATCGCGTTATCGCCGCTGACCACGATGACATGGGCAGCCATCTCGTGCCGCTTCATGAAATCCATGACCTGATGGCCGGTCATGTCCGGCAGGTGGAGATCGAGCAGTATCAGATCGAACTGCAGCCGCGTCAGTTGCTCGATGGCGCCGGCGCCGCTGCTCGCAGTGACCAGCCGATAATTCGGCTGCGCCAGCAAGGCGCAAACGCTGTCGCGCACGGCCGGTTCGTCATCCACGATCAGGATGCGCGGCTCGAGAGTAAAGGGGCTTGCCCGCCGGGTCTGGTCGCCGGTCAAGCCAAAGGCCAGGAATGCCGAGTCGAGTTGGTCCATGCTGATCTCACTGAACAGGAGGGATAAAGGCCGGGTTGTCGGATGCCGCGGGGGCGACCGGCAGGAGAATTTCGAAGGTGGTGCCGGCGCTGTCGCTGCGGCAGGTGATGATGCCGTCGAGCTTTTTCACCAAACCGTGGACGATGCTGAGGCCGAGGCCCATGTGCTCTCCTCCCTTGCGTGTGGCAAGCGGCGAGAAGAGCTGGGCCAATACATCGGGCGCAATGCCCGGCCCGTTATCCTGGACGGTGATGGCACAATGCAGGCGACCGTCGCGATTGATCGGCGCCTGTGTGCCAATCAGGATATCGCCTTGCGGCGGGATGGCTTCGCTGGCGTTCTTGATCAGATTGTGCAGAATCTGCTTGAGAGAATCCGCCTCGGCCAAGAGACGCATTGCGCCGGCTTGCAGGCGCGTCCTGACGCGAGCCGCCCGCCCCGGTGGCAGGCTCGCGGCGTATAGCCTGACGATGTCGCCAACGACCCGGTCGACCTCGATCGGTAGCGCGCCTGCACTGGGCTTGATGTCCGTCAGACCTTTGAGAATCTGCCCGACCCGGTCAATCTCGCCGCTCAGGATGGCAATTTCCGCGGCAACCGGTTCCTGCTGGGTCACTTTGTTGCCCAGCACGGCCAAATAGTTCTTGATGATCGTCAGAGGGTTGCTGACCTCGTGCACCACCTTGCGGGATGCCAGACGGAATTCGGCGGCAATCTGCGCTTCGCTCTGCCGGCTTGCTTCTTCCTTGCGCCTGCTGGCATCGATGGCTGCCGCGGCTTGGCAGGCGAATGCTGTCAGGAACGTTTCACGCAACTGCAGTTCGCCGATCTGCAACGCCAGCGCCGCGCCGATCGCCACGCCAAGGCATTGTTCCCCATGCAGCAGCGGCAGGCAGACCAGATATTCGGTATCGAGCATGCGCAGCAATTGCTCTTCGGCCAAGGTCAGCGTCTGTGGCGGTGCCGGGACGGCTGTACCGGAGGCTTCGTTTGCCATCGGTCTTGCGTTGGGCTTCACTTTGCCGTGACTGACCTGCAGCAACAGCGGTTGATCTCCGGACAAGCGCGGCAATTGGCTGCCGGACTCGATGAACACCGTTCGTCGCTGTGCCATCGACAGCGCGATGACGCCGCCATCGTCCAGCGGCATCATGAATTCGGCATATTCGCTGCGGCAGGATTCCAGCGCCACGCCGCGCAGACTGCGCGATGCATCGTCGCGCAGCAACAGCATGACATCCTTGAAACCGAACAGCATGCCTGCCGACTCGCGGATGGCGGACAGGACACCGGCAACGCCGGTTGCCTGCGAATAGAACATTTTCGCCGTCGAGTTGAGAACCATCTGCTGCACTTCGACTGCCAGCGCTTGGCTGAAGTCGGCCGGTGGGATCACGGCAACGGATGGATACAGCAGGGTCAGCGCCGGATCGGTTTCCGCCAGATCGATCTGCAGCAGGGCCGCAGTCTGCCTGACTTGCTCGGCAGCATCGTTGCAGATGGTTGCCAGCGCTTCGGCATCGATGCCGCACAACGCTTGTGCAATCGGCAATGCCGACTGGCTGGCGCCCTGACAGGCCAGGGTATCGGCGAGAATCACGGCGCGGATCAACGGATGGGTTGACACCGCCTTGGCCATCGGCTGGTGATGGTAAAGAGCGCTGTCGGCCAGATAGGCGCCGAGTCCCCAGCGTCCGAGGAGTAAAGCGCCGGCTTCGGCATGCGTGATGCGCAGCATCCTTTCCTCGGCGAGGCACAGACTGGCATCGTCGATGTGACTGGAAAGCATCGCATATTCCTTGGGTACGGCGGTCAATAAAGCGAGCCGGCCGACATCGTGGAGCAACCCGGCCAGATAAGCTTCTTCGAGGTGCGGGTAGGCGATTGCAACGGCAACGCGTTTGGCGCAGACCGCCGCCATCAGGGAATGCCGCCAGAAACCGCGCAGGTCATGGGCTTGGGTATTAACCAGGCCGTTGAATACCTGGAACACCGAATCGCAGATCAGCAGGGTTCTGGTACTGTCCATGCCGAGCGTCTGGAGCGCACGCATCAGGCTCGGCTTCGCCCCTCCGCCGGCATACAGAGCGCTGCTCGCGGCGCCCAGAACCTTGCCGGCCATGGCTGGATCCTGACCGATCAGGTCGGCCAATTCCGCCATGCCCATTTGCTCGTCCTGACAGCGCTGTATCAGCTTCAGCAAGACCTGCGGCATTGCCGGCAGCTTGGCAATCAACAATCGCTGGCGTATGTCTGGAACAGTATCAAGCATCGATTCGCCTATCCAATTCGGGAACTATGGGAAGACCTGATTCCGGACAGGTGCGCGGTCGATCGAGCAGCCTGATACCCACCCGGACAGGGTCAGCTATCAGACATTATCGACATTTATAAGGAAACATTTAATCAATGTGTTGGAAGAATAATCTAACACAAAGGATTAGAAACCGTATTTGAGTAAAGGAAGCTTAAGCGCAGAGGCAAATTGGGCGGCTGTCTTCGAACAAGTCGATTGTTGCGTCACGCGCAAATAGGACAAAGAGGAGATTGTCGGGAACGCGCGGCAGATGCTTGGAAATCATTACAGTGCTGCGACAGCGGCTAAGCGCCGCTATTCCTACATCTGGAAGCGGCCAACATTAAGCTTGAGCATGTCCGCCAGTCGCTGGAGTTCCAGCGCGGCCTTGGATACTTCATTCACAGCGGCGCTATTTTCTTCGGTCATCTGCGCTATCTTCTGGACGCTTTGAGCGATCTGGATGCTTGCGCCGCTTTGTTCATGCAGCGCCGATGATATTTCATCCACTGCCGCCAGCACCTTGCCGGCACCCGACTCAATGCGCCCCATGGCGGCCCCGGTTTCTTCCGCCATCCGTACGCCTGTCTGCACCTGAGCCGTTCCCTCTTCCATTTGTCTGACCGCACTTTGCGTGCCTTGCTGAATAGCTGCAATCATCGAGGAAATCTCTTGCGTCGAGGCGGAGGTCTTTTCTGCCAGCTTGCGCACTTCATCGGCGACGACAGCAAAACCGCGGCCTTGTTCTCCCGCTCGTGCCGCCTCAATGGCGGCATTTAATGCCAGCAGGTTGGTTTGATCGGCAATCTCCTTGATGACATTAACAATGCCCGAGATCTGGTCAGACTGTTCACCGAGACCATGCACTACTTGAGTTGAACTGGCCACCGAAGAGGCAATCTTGTTGATCTCACCGATAGTGGTTTGAACCAGATGGGCGCTTGCGGTCGAAAGCTGGCCAGCTTCGCTCGCCAGGGAATTTGCGGTCTTGGCGCTCCCCGCAACCTGATCAATGCTGGCCGACATTTCTTCGACCGAGGCGGCCATTGCTGCCGTAGCGTCGCTTTGGTGGTTTGTGCTTTCGGCAACTCGATGGGCGTTGGTCGTTAGCGACAGGGAAGCATCGGCCAACGAATGAGCGGCTTGGTGGATCTGACCGATGATCTCGCGCAAGGAAACCTGCATTTGTCTCATGGAGGCAAGCACGCTGGTATCGTCCCCTGGTTTGGTTTCAATCGACAAGGAAAGATCTCCTTGAGCTATGCTCTTGACGACTTTGGCGGCGTATGCCGGATCGCCGCCGAGTTGCTTCATGAGGTCACGCCGGATGACAACCGCGAAAGCCGTCACTGTCACCAAGCTGATCAGAGCGATCACCAGGAATATCCGTTGGGCATTGGCCGCATCGCTGTCGTTGTGATCGACTTGGGTCGTGATGAACTGCTCGAAATTCCTTTCGAATTCCTCGACCTGTTTGGTCATTCCCGCGTTCGTCGACCGATCCAGCCCCTTGACCTGCTTGTCGATCGTTTTACCCGCATTGACATCGGTCTTGTCGAAATTGGCCAGCGCGGCGAGATATTTGGCGTTCAACTCGGCATGCGATTTTCTCAACGCTTCGATTTGCTCTGTGGCAATACCGCGTGCTTTCATCAGGGAAATTGCGGCAGCCAAGTATTCCTGGGTCTTGGCTTCTTTCTCCTTAAACTGCTTCAGATGCTTATCGAAACTCTCAGGATCATTGCCGCGGATCAGGATGTTCTTCCATTCATGTATCTGGTCGAGAAAAGTCGCCTGAGCGCTTTTGACGGCAACCATTGCCTTGCTTTGGATTCTGGCCTCGTTCAGGTCATGATGAGTCTGCTTCGCCATGGCTGCTATCTCGAAAGCTCCGGCCAGACTCACCAGAACGATACCGGCAATGGCGCAAATCGCCAGCAACCAGAGTTTTGTCGAGGTCTTGAGAGTGTCAAGCATAGTATGCTTCCTTATCTGCCGAGGTCTTGGCTGTCAAGCTGCAAGACAGTATACCATTGTGCTGTTATGGTTGTTTTGCCGCCGCGATCGGCTGATTACAAAGAATTACACCGAGAGGAGAATTTAAGCTTGCGGGCCTTGACCCGATCGGGGTGGCTCGCAACCCTGCCTGCCAATAACCGGAATAGCCCCGACGAGATCTCCCGCTTATGGGATAACGGGATTATTTGAGACAGATTTTCAGCCTTCCGCTTTTTTTTTGCGGGTTGCGGGCCTCTTCTTCCTGGGTGGCGGCTCTTCTGCAGCACCTGCCGTCTGCATGAAGTTCCAGGGCCAGTTGGCCGGATTCAAGGATGGGTTGGCAAACGGGTTGGGCTGCGCCTCGGCGCCATCCGCCGGCTGACTCATGGTCTGGAATGCCGCGATCGTGACACGCTGCATCTCGAGTCCCTGGATACTCATCTGCAGCATGTTGAGGTTCATTTTCAACCAGCCCTCGACCGCCTTGAGATCGGCGATGCGTTTGTCGAGTTCATTCACGTCGAGCGTCGGGGCAACCATACCTGGCAGCGGGAAGCCCATGCCGCCCCACATGGATTTCAGGAATTCCATCGGGTCTTGCGTTTGCGCCGTCTCGGTCATGATCTGCTCCCCATGTTGAGGATTGCTCCTGTTGCGGCGATATTACTCTTGCAACATGCAGCGGCACAAATTCTATTCTCGCGGTTGTGTCCGTGTTTGCGTCTACGGTTACGTCGGGGTTTGCGCCGCTTTCCTGTTTCAGGCGGCGACTGCGGTGCGCATATTTGCCTGCGCAGTGGCATGGGCAGCGGGAAGCGTGGCCCGGCCGCGCTCAACCACTTCGTCGTCGACCGAGATCTGCAGCAGATCAAGTACCTGATGCGCCATGCTGCGGCAGGCGTGGGCCAAAGTCGTGGGCAGGGCATTGGGGAGGTCTGTCTGCAGCAGCAGTTTACTCGCCGAGAGATTGAATACCGGTTCAAGAATGCGGTCGCGGTAGGGAGCGAGAAACTCCACCATGGTTTTCTCGGCCGCCTCGCGCTGCCAGGCATTGGTCGGCCACTGGGTCGGCACGGCGTAGGCGCGCGGGAACATTTCGAGATCGCGGATGACGGTGCGAATATCCTCATGCGAATCGCGAAATGGCAGCAATACCAGATCGGCCAGGCTGTAGAGCTTTCGATCCATCTCGGTGCGATTGCCGCCGCCATCGATTACCCCAAGCCAGGCCTTCAAGGCCCTGACCTTGTCCACCACCTTGGCCAGGGCTTCGCGGGTGCGTGCATCGGCGGTCAGGTAGCGGCGGCTGGCGGGATTGAGGGGGTCGCGATAAGTATCGGTCAGCACGCATACCGAACGTTGCCCGACCAGCCCAAAGCCCTGGCAAAGCATGTGCGAAAGCGTGGTCTTGCCGGTGCCGCCCTTGTTGCCAATGACGCAGATGATATCTGCCATGTAGCCTCTCCCGTTATCCCTTGTGCCCCGCACCATATCCGGCGGAGCGTGTGTCAGGCTCGGATTATTGGCGAAAGCATTGCCCGGCAATGCGGCGAAATGCAAGGCAATCGTGGGCTTATTTCGGGTGGGTTTAAGCCGGTGCGGCGGACATTCTGTAGCAGTAGAGCTGGGTTACGCGCCGGTCGGCCACTTCGACCACACATTCCGCTACCGCACCGGGAACTTCAAAGCTGTTGCTCACCAGAAGCGTGCCGAAACGCATCTCCATCCGTGCTTTTGCCATCAGCCGCGGCATCGGATGCGGGGAGAGAAAGGCATACACAACCTCAAAAGGCCCGAGGTGTTGCTGCCAGAAATCGCCATAAGCAACCTGCACATTGGCTTGTCCCCAGCTCATCAGCCTGGCCCACAGCCAGGGCAGAGGCGCATGCTCGACGCCGAGGAACTGACAATCGGGGCGTGCTTGCGCCAGACAGCGCAGCAAACCACCCGGACCGCAACCCAGATCGATGACTCGGCACGGTTCTGCGGGTAATAGTTCGAGCAGTGCCATAGCAGTGGCCGCATTCGACAGATACAGCGGCACCCGGCTCCGGTCGGTGCGCCAGTAGACCAACAGCAACAGGATGAATATCGCCAGATACCAACCCGGTGCCAGCTCCAGTCGGCTTGCCAGCACCACTGCCGGGAGGAAACCGGCATGGATCACCAGCCACCATTTCGGCAAGCCGAGCCAATTGCCGATGAGTGCGGCGCAAACGCCCTGCAAGCCAGCAATGGCGAGCGGCGCATCGAGGCCTTGCGGATAGGCGACACGAACCAAAGCAATCGCCACGATGCCGCCAAGAATCTGGGCAATCAGCGCATTGCGCAGCAGCGACGAAGAACGTGACATGCCGCGATGATACCGCGCCAGGCATCGGACAAGGCGACGCGCTGCTGGGAGGAGGACTTCCTTCGGGGCGTATAATTTGTGCATGTCTCCCGCCACTCCGCAGCTCCTCGCCGGTCTCAATCCCGAACAACTCGCCGCCGTTACCCTCCCTCCCCAGCATGCGCTGATCCTCGCCGGTGCCGGCAGCGGCAAGACGCGCGTGCTGACGACACGGATTGCCTGGCTGATCTCCACCGGCCAGGTTGGCCCGCACGGCATTCTGGCCGTCACGTTTACCAACAAGGCGGCCAAGGAAATGCTTACGCGGCTCTCCGCAATGCTGCCGATCAATACACGTGGCATGTGGATCGGCACCTTTCACGGTCTCTGCAATCGCCTGCTGCGCGCCCATCATGTCGAGGCCGGCCTGCCGCAACTGTTCCAGATCCTCGACCAGGCCGACCAGCTTTCGGCGATCAAGCGCCTGCTCAAATCGCTCAACGTCGACGACGAAAAATTCCAGCCGCGAGAATTGCAGCATTTCATCAATGCCCAGAAAGAACAGGGCTACCGCGCCTCCGCCGTGGAAACCTGGGACGATTTCAACCGCAAGCGCGTCGAGCTCTATGACGCCTACGAACAGCAATGCCAGCGCGCGGGCGTGGTCGATTTTGCCGAGCTGCTGCTGCGATCCTTTGAATTGCTGTCACGCAATGAAATCCTCTGCCGCCATTACCAGCAGCGCTTTCGCCATATCCTCGTGGATGAGTTCCAGGATACCAACCGCCTGCAGTATCGCTGGCTGAAACTGCTGGCCGGCGGTGGTGCATGCATTTTCGGAGTAGGAGACGACGACCAGTCGATCTACGCTTTTCGCGGTGCCGAGGTGGGCAACATGCGCGACCTTGAGCGCGAATTCAAGATCGCCAACGTCATCCGGCTGGAACAGAACTATCGCTCGCACGGCAACATCCTCGATGCCGCCAATGCCATCATCAAGAACAATCAGGCGCGGCTCGGCAAGAACCTGTGGACCGATGCCGGCAGCGGCGAGCCGATTCGTGTCTTCGAGGCCAACAGCGATATCGATGAAGCACGCTGGATCGTCGATGAAATCAAGGCGCTGTCACGCGATGGTCACGCCAGGGCCGAGTGCGCCTTGCTGTATCGCTCGAATGCGCAATCGCGGGTGCTGGAACATGCCTTGTTCAACGCCGGCCTGCCCTATCGCGTATATGGCGGTCTGCGCTTTTTCGAGCGGCAGGAAATCAAGCATGCGCTGGCTTACCTGCGCCTGATCGCCAATCCCGATGACGACACGGCTTTTGCCCGCGTGGTGAATTTCCCCACGCGCGGCATCGGCGCGCGCTCGCTGGAACAACTCGCCGACCTGGCGCAGGCCCAGCAATGCAGCCTGCATGCTGCCATCGGGCAGCTCACCGGCAAGGCGCAGAATTCACTTTCAACTTTTGCCCAGCTCATCGTCAAAATGCGCGAGGGCAGCAGCGATTTGCCCCTGCCCGAGGTGGTCGACCACATCCTGGATTTGTCGGGCCTCAGAGCGCACTATCGCAACGAAAAGGAAGGCCAGGATCGCCTCGCCAATCTCGACGAATTGATCAACGCCGCGGCCAACTTCGTTACGGAAGAGAACCGCCACGAAATCATCGATGGGAACGCTACGGAACAAACCGATCTGGCGGACTTCCTTGCCCACGCCGCGCTCGAGGCCGGTGAGCACCAGGCCGGCGACAGCGATGACGCGGTGCAACTGATGACGGTGCACTCCGCCAAGGGTCTGGAATTCAATGTGGTCTTCATCAGCGGCCTTGAGGAAGGACTGTTTCCGCATGACCAATCGCAGATGGAAGAAAAGGGGCTTGAGGAAGAACGCCGCCTGATGTATGTCGCGGTGACCCGTGCGCGGCAACGGCTATACCTGTCCTTCGCCCAGACCCGCATGCTGCACGGCCAGACGCGCTACAACCTGGCGTCGCGATTCCTGGACGAGATTCCGGCAAGCTTGCTGAAATGGCTGACGCCGAAGCTCAGGAACGATTTCGTCGCGCCACCCAGGGCCGGCTACGCTTCGATACCTTCCCCGACACGGGTGCCGCGCTCGCATCCCCTGCAGCGGGCAAGCGAAAGCGGTCTGCGTGTTGGTCAGAATGTCCGGCACACCAAATTCGGCGTGGGCGTCATCGTCAATGCCGAGGGTTCCGGCATGGATGCGCGGGTACAAGTGAACTTCGGTCACGCCGGCATGAAATGGCTGGCCTTGTCGGTCGCCAAGCTTACCCCGGCTTAGAGCGTGTCCTGGATTTGGCCGCGCGTTTTTGCGGCGCGGCGAGTTCCGCATACAGTGTCACGAACTCCTGCGCCAGCTTGTGGCGCGGGTCAAGATGAATCATCGGTTTTGCCTGCTGATGCGATTCCTTGATTTTGACCGATGAGGAAAGCCGCGTCTTGAGGACCGGCAAACCTTCCTTGCGCAGTTCTTCAACCAGTTGCTGCGGCAGATTGGCACGCGGCAGGTACTGGTTGATGACGATGCCCTCGACCTGCAAACCCGGATTGTGATCGGCCTGGATCTCGGTGACATTCTCAAGCAGGGCATACAGTGCACGTCGCGCGAATTCATCGCAATCAAAGGGAATCAGGCAACGGTCCGCGGCAATCAGGGCCGAACGCGTATAGAAGTGCAGCGCCGGCGGCGTGTCGATCCAGATCTGGTCATAGTCGTCCAGTTCATCGAGTGCCTCGCGCAACTTGTAGATTTTGTAGCGCGATTCGAGCTTGGCCTGCAGCTCTTCCAGGGAAGGATGCGACGGCAGCAGATGCAGGCTCTCGAACGACGTGGCGACGATGAACTCCCGGGTGGCACGCGGGCGCAACTTGAAGCTCAACATCTGGTCGAAAAAATCGGTCGCGCTGAGTTCCAGATCATCGGCTGCGGCGCCGATCAGATAGCGCGTCGAATTGGCCTGCGGATCAAGGTCGACCACCAGGGTTTTCGCGCCCTGAGCAGCCGCGATGGCCGCCAGATTGCACGTAATCGTGCTCTTGCCGACACCGCCCTTCTGATTGAAGACGACGCGCTTGGTCCGCGCAGAACTTGCCTTGGCCATGGGAATTTCCTCACGCTGTGAAGATCGGTATTTTGCCATAACTGAACTTCGGATGTTGCGGCGCAACAGAGGCTGGACGAAGCGGGAATTGCGCAAACTACGTACAGACGGCGACTGGTTGCGCGGAGTATCATGTCTCTTTTTTGCATTGCCACTATCGACTCGCCATGGAAAAAGATCTCAGCGCCGCCGCTCTTGACTATCACTCCGTCCCGACTCCGGGAAAAATTTCGGTGGTTCCCACGAAAGAACTCACCAACCAGCGCGATCTTGCCCTCGCCTATTCACCCGGCGTCGCCGTGGCCTGCGAGGCCATCGTCGCCGAACCGGCGCAGGTCAGCCGGCTCACCAGCCGTGCCAATCTGGTCGGCGTGGTCACCAACGGCACGGCTGTGCTGGGTCTGGGCAACATTGGTTCGCTCGCCGCCAAACCCGTGATGGAAGGCAAGGGGGTGCTGTTCAAGAAATTTGCCGGCATCGATGTCTTCGACATTGAGATCGACGAACCCGACGCGGACAAGCTCATCGACATGATCGCCGCGCTGGAACCGACTTTCGGCGGCATCAATCTGGAAGACATCAAGGCGCCGGAGTGTTTCTACATCGAGCGCAAGCTGCGCGAACGCATGAAAATCCCGGTGTTCCACGACGATCAGCACGGCACCGCCATCGTCGTCGGCGCAGCCGTGTTGAACGGGATCAAGCTGATCGGCAAGGATATCGGCTCGGTAAAAGTGGTGACCAGCGGTGCCGGCGCGGCCGCCCTGGCCTGCCTGGAAATGCTCGTGGCGCTCGGCGTCAAGGTTGAAAACGTCTGGGTGACGGACATCCACGGTTTGGTCTATGTCGGCCGCAAGGAGGAAATGGAACCGGTCAAGGCACGCTACGCCAAAGAAACCGAGGCGCGCACCCTGGCCGAGGTCATCGCCGGCGCCGACGTTTTCCTCGGCTTGTCGGCCGGCGGCGTGCTCAAACCGGAGATGGTGGCGAAAATGGCGCCCAACCCGCTGATTCTGGCACTGGCCAATCCCACCCCGGAAATTCTGCCGGAGCAGGTCTTGTCTGTGCGCAACGACGCCATCATGGCAACGGGACGTTCCGACTATCCCAACCAGGTCAATAACGTGCTGTGCTTTCCTTTCATTTTCCGCGGCGCACTCGATGCCGGCGCCACCACCATCAATGAAGCGATGAAGCTGGCCGCGGTACGCGCCATCGCCGAACTGGCACAGGCGGAAACCTCCGACGTGGTGGCCAAGGCCTACGGCGGCGAGAACCTCAAGTTCGGACGGGAGTACCTGATTCCCAAACCCTTCGATCCGCGCCTGATCGTCAAAGTGGCACCGCAGGTGGCCGAAGCCGCCATGACCTCCGGCGTGGCATCGCGTCCCATCGCCGATCTGGCGGCGTATCGCGAGAAGCTCAACAACTTTGTGTATCACTCCGGTTTCGTCATGAAGCCGGTGTTCGCCTCGGCCAAACAGGCACCGCGCAAGGTGCTCTATGCCGAGGGTGAGGATGAGCGCGTGCTGCATGCCATCCAGGCCGTACTCGACGAAGGCTTGGCCCAGCCGACGGTGATCGGCCGGCCCGAAGTCATCGAGGACAAGCTCCGCCAGGCCGGCTTGCGCCTGGTGGCCGGACGCGATTTCGAAGTCATTGTTCCCGGCGTCGATTCGCGTCATCGCGCACTGGCGGAAAAGTACCACAAGATCATGGGGCGCTCCGGCGTCACGCCCGAGTTAGCCGAACAAGCGCTGCGCAGCGATGCCACGCTGCTCGGCAGCATGCTGCTGCGCCGCGGCGACGTGGATGCGATGCTCTGCGGTACGGTCGGGCGCCATGCGCAGCATCTCAAGCACATCGCCGACGTGATCGGACTGGAAGACAACGCCACCAGCTTTGCCGCCATGAATCTGCTGATGCTGTCGAAAAATACCATGTTCATTTGCGATACCTATGTCAATGAAGAGCCGACACCCGATGTGATCGCCGACATCGCCATGATGGCTGCAGAAGAAGTGCGGCGCTTCGGCCTGACCCCCAAAGTGGCCCTGCTCTCGCATTCGAATTTCGGCAGTGTCCAATCCGCTTCGGCGCTGAAGATGCGTGCTGCCCGTACGATCATTGAGAAGCGCGCCCCGACGCTCGAGGTCGACGGCGAAATGCACGCCGACACCGCGCTCTCCGAAGCAATCCGCAGCCGGCTCTACCCTGACAGCCACCTCAAGGGCGAAGCCAATCTGCTGATCATGCCGAATGTCGACTCCGCCAACATCGCCTTCAACCTGCTCAAGGTCACCAGCGGCGACGGCATCACCGTCGGACCGATCCTGCTCGGTGCGGCGAAGCCGGCGCACATCCTCACTTCGACGGCCACCGTGCGCCGGCTGGTGAATATGACGGCACTGGCGGTGGTGGATGCCAACCACTTGCGGGGGTAGTATTTGCAGAGGAGATTCCGGCCGGCGAGTCACACGCGACAGCCGCCCTGCGTATCAAGAAAGTGTGTTAGCTTTTCTGAAAGTAATGCAGCTCCAGACCGATGAGGAAGTCTCGCTCGGCTCGGGCGAGTTTCCTGTCCTTGGCAGTGGAAGCCATTTTCGTTACGCGGCTGGCAGCCGAACCGTTGTTGCACCATTCGACATATGCGGTGTTGCTGCAGTAGGTCGCGCCGCTATATTCCCGAACTGGACAGCCGTGGCAACGTGTTTTATAGCTACCGTAGAACATACGGCACAACGGATTGTTCAAAATGCCATCGTCTTTGCCTTTGCCATTTGCGATGGCCGTCCATTTGGCAATAGAGCCTTTGAGCGCTTCGCGGACTTCCGCATTGGTGAGCATGATCGGTCCCGATTGGTTTTGTCCCGAGTGGAATAGGCATCCACTCCCTGTCAGCGTATTTTAGTGCCGCGGTGTCAGTGCCGGTGTGCCAGTCTGGCAATTTGAGTCGACGGCCTCAACCGCAGTTCGCAAACAGTCGCCGCCTCCGTCCCGAACATTACCGCGCCGGCTGGTTCTCCAGCATGCCCTGCAGAACGCTGTTGAAGCGCAAGGATTCTTCGAACTGCACCCAATGACCTGCATCTTCGATGATGGTCAGTTCCTTGAAGTGTGGCGCCTGTCTCAAACGCGGCGCAATGGAATCGCGCAACCCCTGAAAAAGAACATCCCGCCCTCCCCATATTCCCCAGACAGGGCAGCCCACTTCGGGCAGCTTTTTCAGAAGAATGTCGGAGTGCGGCAAGCGACGCTTGGCAAGTCTGTCGCGTTGAAGGCCCGCGACATAAAGATTCAGCGACAGTTCATCGACCGACTCGTCGCGGGCAAACATCAGGCGCTGCAGGTTGAACCTGAGCGCCTCGGTTCGCTCCGGACACTCCGGCAAACGCGCCCAGGGCTTCAACCCGGCTGCCGTCAACGACGCCTGGCACAGGGCTGCTGCATTCACCAGAACCAGTCTGCGCACGTGGCGCGGGTACGCCGCCGCGAACAATCCGCCGACCATTGCGCCGAAGGAAAAGGCAACCAGGTCGAAGGAAACGGGGCCAAGCACCGCGCTGATCCCGCTATCGATCCAGACGGGCAACGCGTCGCCGTCGGAACCGTTGGGAGGCATCGATGAATCGCCGCAGCCGGGAAGATCGGGAACGCAAACCATCCTGCCGTTGGCAACCAGCGGCTCGATATTTCTGCACCAGTGAGACCAGCTTCCGGAACCGCCATGGAGGAGCACTACAGGCGTTCCCTGCCCCCAGATCCGCCATAGCATCGAGCCGTTGCCGCAAGGCGTTTCCAGTTTCTTCGCAGCAGCGTCAAGCATCGCCACATCGGCGAGCGATTTCACTGTCTTCGGAAGATGGTTTGGCAAGGCCATTTGTTGGAGTCCCAGCAGTCAAGGATAGTCCCGCACGGCGATTGTTGGCAATCGCCGGTGTGAGCTACACCCGCGTGCTAGAATTTCTTTGCACGCCAGCAGTCTCCGCCATAACCTCTCACCGAGATATTGCCATGACCCATGCCATCCGTTTCCACCAGACCGGCGGCCCGGAAGTGCTGCGCTGGGAAGAAGTTGCGCTGCCGCCATTGCAACCGAACGAAGCCACCGTCAAGCACC